>ERZ791906.249-NODE-249-length-79423-cov-6.613497_pt1 | contig 79423 bp, 74 predicted proteins | sample MGYA00510146_ERZ791906 | MGnify/ENA primary metagenome ERZ791906 (study PRJEB30046, sample SAMN00792096) | human gut metagenome | study: EMG produced TPA metagenomics assembly of the A metagenome-wide association study of gut microbiota in type 2... | reverse complement strand
GCGCGCCTAACTCATCACTGGAAGTAACGAGAATGCGGCGCGCAGTTATTCAACAGTTCAACATGTACCTGCTCATTTTAGAATTGGATAAAAAAAACAGATAAGTGCTGTCACTCACCTGTCTTTGACACAATCACTCTTCATCGACAAAAATCCCCACAGCTTTCACCGCGGGAACTGAAATGTGTCTTTCTGAATTTTCTACTCATACAGAATATAAAATCTACTTTATTACCTCATCGGGTCCATCGTTCCAATTCTTCTGACATATGCTCTGGCAATACTCGTGACAGATTATCGGTCAAAGTACTCATGCTGCTCTCAATTTTACTTATCTGTTTCTGTGAAGAAGCTATCTTTTGATAGATGGAGTTGATTTCGTTTTTCTTTTTGTCAATTGACTTCTGGGCGTTATCGCGTTCAGTTTCTGCCTGTTTCAATGTCTCATCACTTACTGTTCCTATAAATCTTCCAATAAGTAACTCTATAATTAGACCAATAATTCCAGCAGGAACAGCAGCTAATAACCAAATACCAGACATTGCAATAGCAAACAGTATTATCCCCCCAGACACAATTATCACCAAAACAACCTTCAGTATATCTCCTATACTCAATGTTCCCTCAAACTTGACCCAGTCAGACATACCGCCAAAAAATTCTCCAACCGCAGCCCATCGTCCATCAAATCCATATCTATAGACTATATACAAAAACAAAGATATTGTAATAATCCATGCTATAGTAGTTAGTATCTTGTCTGCTTTGGCATCTTTGTCTACCATTTTAGTACGTTCTTCTATAGTCCCATGTAATGTATTTATTTCATCCTGCTCTTTTGAAATTTCATCCTTCATAAATGCCACAGAACTTCTTAAGCTGCTCAGTTTTTTCTGAATAACTTCCTCTGCATTTTTTCTGTTTTCATTCGGGGTTTCTTTTGTTGCGTCTTTTTTGGCTTGCAGCTGCGTCTGACGATACTTTTTTTTCAGATCCTGTATCTTTTTCCGATTTTCGTTATTGAGTTTTTTTATTTCTTTTTCAGTATTGCGGGATATTTTCCAGTTTTTTTCCAGCTTCGCAGAAATCTTGGACAGTGTTCTATGCTGTACATAATCCATTGTTCTGCCATGCCCGCATTCTGTACAGATTTCTGCTGTATCTTTATTTTCCTTTTCACAACGTATACATTTCCACATGTGCCTTTACTCCTTCGTTTCTCTTGCCGAATGCTGTATCATTTACAGACAATTATACATGCACAACAACATTACTTCAATATGTCCCTTCGCATTTTCCAATATCCGCTTCCTGCATCGAGAAAAGAATCCAATAGCTAAATCGATGCTGATTTTCCAGAAACCTTGTGAGTATGAGCATTTTAAATCGGTCATTATTTCAAGAAATGATCAATATCAACTTTTGTAAATGATCGTATGATTGGATAGTCTGTTTCATGTTCCGCTTCCTGTTCCTGCGTGTACCAGATGCCGCGCAGACCACTGTTGCATGCACCTTCCACATCTTTCTTATAATTATCACCGATGAATGCACACTCTGCTGCCTGTACGCCGGCTTTTTCCACGCAGATCTCAAAAAGGTGTGGATGTGGTTTCTCAACGCCGGCCTCTTCGCTGCTGACCATAAAATCAATATATGGTGCAGCACCGAGGGATTCCAGTTTCTTATACTGGATATAGGCAGTCATGTCGGTTCCTGTTCCGGTGCGGACACCGCGTTTTTTGAGTTCTTTGAGGAAATCAATCACTCCAGGGACCGGCTGTGACTGGCGGATCAGGGTGTCCCAGTATGCATGATACATATTGCGTGCATGTGGAAAGACTGGTTTTTCCCAGAGTTCAAGCATCCCCTGCGTGCGGAGCAGGCGGTTATGGATCGCTGCTACATCGCCGCCGATCCTGTCGATCATGATCTGTCCGGCTTTTTTGTAGCATGCAAGAGTTTCTTCCGCTGACTTTCCAAACGCACTCTCACAGTAGTCGGTGAGGGCTTTCATTCCATAAATGTGGTTTTTGTCATAACTGTACAAAGTATTATCAATGTCAAAGATCACTGCTTTTATGGAAGGTCTGGCACCTGGAGTGCTTCCTTCTGGCGAATCCGTTACTTTTGGTGTCTGGATCAGATCCTCAAATTCGATCTGGAGACCGACTGTGATCTTGCACAGAACACCAATAGATGGATTTGCCTGACCTCTTTCGATCTGTGCCAGCATACTCTTGCTGACTCCTGTCCTTTCAGCCATCTGATCGAGGCTCATGCCTCTGTACTGACGGAATCTCTTTAAATTTACTGCTACATTATTTGATAAATAGTCCATGATCGTCATCTCTTTCTCTTGTGTGGTATCTGCGGATCATCCATTTCCGCTACAGGTTTCTTCCTTTATCTTACCTTATTCTTCTGATTTTGACTATACAAAAAATGCCGGCATGTGTCTGTTTCGGGCAGACATATGCCGACATTTGCTTTATTCTTACTATGAAATCTTACTCTAAGATATGCTCTCTTCCCATGGATATAATCATTCTGACATGGTCATCTGCCAGGGAATAAAAGATGGATTTTCCCTCTCTTCGGTTCTTTACGAGCTTGTTCTGCTTAAGGATGCGAAGCTGATGGGACACTGCGGACTGGGTCATATTCAGGACTTTTGCCAGATCGCAGACACAGACTTCGGATTCAAACAAGACAAACAGAATACGGATACGGGTAGAGTCTGCAAAAACCTTGAAGAGATCTGCCAAATCATAAAGTTCTTCTTCATCCGGCATGGTCTCATTCACGATCTTAAGCAGATCTTCGTGGATTTCCTGGCATTCGCAGGTTATTTCTTCTTTCTCTTCTGCCATAAACAGTCTCTCTTTCTTATAATTTCTTTTTACAGACGTTTTACAAAAAGGGTACGGATCGCATTCAGGACTGCAAGCACCATGACTCCGACATCTGCAAAGATCGCTACCCACATGTTTGCAATACCAACTGCACCCAGGATCAGGCAGATCACTTTGATACCGATCGCAAAATAAATATTCTCATATACGATACGCATACATTTCTTTGCGATACGGATCGCCTTGACGATCTTCATCGGGTCGTCATCCATCAGGACCACATCGGCTGCCTCGATCGCAGCGTCGGAACCCATAGCTCCCATTGCGATACCGATATCTGCTCTGGAAAGTACCGGTGCATCGTTGATCCCGTCACCAACGAAAGCGAGTTTCTCTTTTTCTGATTTCTTTGCGAGAAGTTCTTCTACTTTGCTTACTTTGTCAGCCGGAAGGAGTTCGCTGTATACACGGTCAACGCCAAGTTCACCTGCAACCTGCTGTGCAACTCTGTCAATATCACCTGTCAGCATGACGGTTTCTTTGATACCGTTTTTCTTAAGGCTTGCGATTGCATCTTTGGAAGTCGGTTTCGGAACATCGGAGATCAGGATGTGGCCTGCATAAGCTCCGTCGATCGCCACGTGGATGACGGTTCCTACCTGATGACACTCTACTGCTTCTACGCCGATGCGCTTCATCAGCTTAACATTTCCGACTGCAACCGGAGTTCCGTCTACTTTTGCTGTAACACCGTTGCCGCTGATCTCCTCTACATCTGTCACGCGGTTCTGATTGATCTCTTTGCCGTAGGCAGTTTTGAGGCTGCGACTGATCGGATGTGAGGAAAAGCTTTCTGCAAGTGCTGCGTACTCGAGGATTTTGGACTGTTCCATGGTGTTGTGATGGACACCTGCTACTTCGAATACACCCTTGGTCAGAGTACCGGTCTTGTCAAATACGACGTATTTTGTCTCGGACAGAGTCTCCAGATAGTTGGAGCCTTTGACCAGGACACCTGCGTTGCTGGCCCCGCCGATTCCGGCAAAGAAACTCAGCGGGATACTGATCACAAGTGCACACGGGCAGCTGATTACAAGGAAGGTCAGTGCACGGTAGATCCACTGGCTCCACATTGCAGGATTGTGAAGGATCACAAGGTTTACAATCGGCGGCAGGACTGCAAGTGCGAGCGCACCGTAGCAGACTGCCGGGGTATAATAGCGGGCAAATTTGGAGATAAAGTTTTCGGATCTGGATTTACGGGAACTGGATTCCTCGATCAGTTCCAGGATCTTGGAAACGGTAGATTCATCAAATTCTTTGGTTGTTCTGATCTTGAGCACGCCTGTCATGTTGATGCAGCCGCTGATGATCTCATCACCTGGTTTTGCACTTCGCGGAAGACTTTCACCTGTCAGTGCACTGGTATTGAGGGTTGTGGTTCCTTCTACGATCACACCGTCGAGCGGGACTTTTTCACCTGGCTGTACGACGATGATGGAACCGATCTCAACTTCATCCGGGTCAACTTTTTCCAGTTTACCATCGTTTTCGATATTGGCGTAGTCCGGGCGGATATCCATCAGTTCGGTGATGTTGCGGCGGCTCTTGCCGACCGCATAGCTCTGGAAAAGCTCGCCGATCTGGTAGAACAGCATAACGGCTGTGCCTTCTTTGTAATCCTTCAGAAGGATTGCTCCGATAGTTGCTACTGCCATCAGGAAGTTCTCGTCAAATACCTGTTTGTTACGGATTCCCTTGAATGCTTTGATCAGGATATCATAGCCGATCACAAGATATGGGATCATGTAAAGTGCAAATTCCAGATAGCCGTCAACTGAAAGCACGGACAGTACTGCGATCAGTACGAAAGCTATGATGATGCGGGTCAGCATTTTTTTCTGCTTTTTGTTCATGTTCTCTCCTCCTTCACCCATTTGATAAAGATGCCCTGCCGCATCCGCAGCAGAGCATTCTCATTGTTCTTATAAGTAGATCTCGCAGTCATCTTCAACTTTCTTGCAGTTCTTGAGGACTTCTTTCATAACGCTGTCCGGATCCTGGCCTTCTTCGAATTCTACTTTCATTTTGAGCATCATGAAGTTTACGCTTGCATCCTTAACACCTGCTGTGTTCTTGGCAGCTTCTTCCATTTTGTTTGCACAGTTTGCGCAGTCAACTTCGATTTTGTAAGATTTCTTCATAGTGGTGATCTCCTTTTTCTTCATAGATGTTTTATTCACGTTTTCATATGAACACTTATTCATATGTTTGATTGTATTATACCATCTTGTATAGAAATGTCAATATGTTTTCGCAAAAAAAGAAACCACCGGGAACGGAATTTTATTCCGTTCCCAATGATTTCCTGGTTTTCTCAATCTTTTACAAATACTGCGACTGCTTCCGTCCACACGGTTTCGCAGAACTGGTCTACACAACAGGCTTTCTCAAGACGGTAGCCTGCCTGAAGAAAGGCTTCGAGGTCTCTGGCGAGGCTGGTAGCTTTGCAGGAGACGTAGACGATGCGGTTTACACCGTAGGAAAGGATCTTCGGCAGTGCTTTCGGGTGGATTCCGTCGCGCGGCGGATCAAGAACGATCACGTCCGGTTTCTCGGTCAGGTCATCGAGGACCTTAAGAACGTCACCGGCGATAAATCTGCAGTTATCAAGACCGTTGAGTTTCGCATTCTCTCTCGCTGCTTCCACGGCATCTTCCACGATCTCGACACCGATCACTTCTTTTGCCACCGGCGCGAGGAGCTGGGCGATCGTTCCGGTTCCGCTGTACAGGTCAAAAACTTCCATTCCACTGGTATTCTGGATGTAGTCTCTGACAACGTTATAAAGAACTTCGGCTGCCAGTGAGTTCGGCTGGAAGAAAGAAAATGTACTGATGCGGAATTTCAGCCCAAGCAGTGTCTCATAAAAATAGTCCTGTCCGTAAAGGATTCTTGTCTCATCGCTCTTGACCACGTCAGAAAGTGAATCGTTGATAATGTGCATGATCCCGACGATCCTTCCTTCCAGCGGCAGTGCCAGAAGCTGTTCTTTGAGTGGTTCCAGATCGTATTCTTCCTGGCTGGTAGTGACAAGATGTACCAGGATCTCGCCGGAGGTCACGCCACGTCTCAGCATCAGATGGCGGAGATAGCCCACATGCTGGAGTTTACGATAATAGGAAGCACCTTTTTCCTGAAAAAATGCGCGTACACAGGTCAGGATATCTGTCATATCCTTATGGACCAGTCTGCAGTCGTCCGTGTTTAAGATGTCATAAGTGCTGCCCTTCTTGTGCAGACCGAGAGAAAGCGGTCCGTCCTTGTATTCATCACCAAAGGAAAATTCCATCTTGTTGCGGTACCCAAATTCGATCGGGCTTCCGTGGATTCCTTCCCATTCAAAATCAGCCTTACCTTCTGCGTCTGTCTGTCCGCCCTGGATGAGTGCATCTTCCAGAAGCTCACGGATCTGTCTGTCCTTCATCTCAAGCTGATTCTCGTAGGACATTGTCTGGTACATGCATCCGCCGCATGCAGGAAAGTTGCTGCATACCGGCTCTCTTGTCTCAAGCGGGGATTTCTCCAGAACTTCCAGGATGCGTCCCTGCGCCCTGCCGGAGCGTTTCTTCTGGATCATGAACCGTACATTCTGTCCCGGGATCCCATTCTTGATCAGGACTTTCTGATCATCCACCTGGACATAACCTTTGTTTGGAAAGTCTACTTTTTCTATAATGCCTTCGTAAATTTCACCTTTTTTCATTTCACTTATTCCTTATCTTACTTTTATATTTACAGTAAAACAGCCCCGGTTATCTGCCGGAGCTGTTCAAATTCATGCTACGATTACTCTTCTTCGTCCTCGAAATAATCATCAAAGTCGTCGTCGAAATCTTCTTCAAAATCCTCCAGATAATCTGGTGTGAAGAAGCGGTAAACTGCAAATGCGATACCTGCTACTGCTGCAACTGCACCGATGATTGCCAGCACCCAGAGAACTGTGTTTTTCTCTTTTTCTTCTTCTTTCTTGTTCAGGGTAGAGAGTAATTCCTCGATTTTGGCATTCATGTTTAAATTATTCAGATTCATTGTACGCACCATCCTCTCGCTCGATGTCAATTTTTATAGAACATAGTATATCACTATTCTGAAATTTTTACCATATGTTCTATAAAAAAGTTACTTCAAAAATCCGCGAAAAATTCTCATCCTTTCTCCAGAAAAGGTGCACTGCCTATCTTACTGCCTATCTGAACCTTTGTCTCCACACCTTCCTGTGAATTCGTCAGCAGATCCTGATCTGGAACCACGCATCCTTTCTGCGTCATATAAATGATCGTTGACCCGCCAAATGCGAAGTTCCCTTTCTCCTGACCGCGGTCCACATGGTCACATACCGGGTGGTTTTCAATCTTTCCGACCATCAATGCACCAACTTCCATCATCAGGAGCGTTCCGAAATGCTCGGACTTCATAAGTGAATACTCCCGCGTATTTTCCTTATAAATAGGATATACATCATTCGCGGCCGGATTCACTGTATGCAGAACCCCCGGTATTCTCCGTCGCACAGACTCCCTGCCACTGTCAACATAGATATAACGGTGATAATCATCCACACTGAGCCGGAACACCCACAGATATCCACCTGCAAACCTTCTCGCAAGTGCTTCACTCCGAAGAAGGCTTCCTGCCGTATATCGTGTATGCTTGATCGTAACTTCTGTCTGCTCACTGACCGGATAAACACTCAGCCGACAGTCACATGGGCTGATAAAGTGTGTCTCATCCATGTCGATCGTGCGCGCGCCTTTCCGAAGCTTTCTCGTAAAAAAGTCATTATAAGAACGATATCTCCGCAGCTCATAATCCTTCATATTGATTCCGGCTTTTCTGATAAAAGGATCGATTGCCAGAGTAGAGATCCCGGAATCCAGAAACCTGCCGCCAAGTTTCGAAACTGACGGTGACACCAGCGGCTTCAGCAGACATCTCCCCGCTGCACTTCCATAAAGCTTCTCCAGGAATTTATCCTGACCGGTGCTTTCCTCCCATTTATGCCCCTGACGGTCTGCCGTGTATCGCATGGCTCAGGCTCCTTTCAGTTTTTGTATTCTGTAAAGATTATATTTTGCCCACCATCCTTCTTTGTAGAGAAGGATAAAAAGAACTGCCACAGCCACAACTGCTACCAGTATGACCAACTCGCGGTTTGTCGGCTTGCGGAAACGAAAATCCAGGATAAAAAGGAAGCCCACCAGAAGCATTGCAAAATGGAGGCATCCGAGAAAATAACGGAATCCCGGGAAAAACACCGAAACCATAAACAGAAGCGGCATGATCACAGACATGGATGTGATCGGAAGTCCCTGATAATATTTACGGTTCTCGCTTGTCTCGCTCTGTCTCTTTTCTTCCATTACGTTAAAATATGCCAGCCTGATCACGCCTGCCACACCATAAAAAGCAAGGATCATCAGACTGTAGATCTTGCACATTCCAAGCTGGTATCCCAGAATGATCGGAAAAATGCCAAAACAGACAATATCGCAGAGGGAATCGATCTGAATCCCAAAAGCCTTCTCATCATCTGTCCGGTTCTTTTTTGTCCGGGCGATCTTGCCGTCAAACATATCACATAATCCTGAAAATGCAAGGCAGAACACTGCCAGCGGCAATTTCCCATCTATTGCAAAAAACATGCCCATGATCGAAGAGATCAGGCTTATGTACGTTACCACTACTGTATAATCATAAAATCCAATCATTCATACTACCCCTGTTTTTCATTTGTTTTCTGACCTATCGTCAGCTGCGCTATTACTGTAAAAAACGCACTGATAAAGAGTTCCCCATAGTATCCCAGTCCCCTGCTCAGTACCATTCCAGGAAGCAGAAGGCTTCCAAAAACAGGCACAAAAATATTCAGGAACAGTGTCTCGCTGATTCCCATTCCTCCCGGAAGGGGTAGCATGTCAACAGAAACAGAAATCACCGCCTGCAGAAACAGGACCGTCCAGAATCCCGTTCCACTGAGCGAAAAAGCCCGGTACACAAACCAGGTGACCGCAAACAGAGCCATTCTCTGTGCAAATGTGATCAGGATCACATGAAAGATCACCCGCGGATGAGTTCTTAAATACGCAGCAGTTTCTCTGTAAGTATCCATAGAATCTTCCAGCTTCTTAAGTCTGCTGTGTTTTTTGCGGACAATATGCAGTTTCTCCAGGATCTTAAGACCCTTTACCAGAAAGTTTCTGGCAAGATCCGGATGAAACACCAGCACTGTCATGAACGTAACACAAAAAATATTCAACGCCAGTCCCAGATAAAAGATCGGCAGGATCCCGGTCAGATAACGATGCAGAAAACCTCTGCCAAAGACCGCGATCCCGACTCCGATCGCCACCAGCACAAACTTGTAAGTGATCGTAACGATCATCAGGATCACTGTTGCCACTGGGATTGAAATCTTTTCTTTCTTCATATAGTAGATCTGCATCGGCTGTCCGCCGCTTGCAGACGGCGTGATACAGCTGAAGAAAAAACCTACCGATGAAAACAGAAAACAGACTCTTTTCCTGAGATGGATCCCATAGGAACGCATCATATACCAGATGATGATCGATTCACCCCATATAAAAAAAGCTACCAGTGCCACTCCCGGCAGAAGCCAGATCTTGTCTGCGCTCTGAATCGCATCCATAACTGCCCCCAGGTCCTCTCCATGAAAGACACCATAGATCGTCAGCCCAAATACTACGACCAGAAATATCGTATTAAAAATTATCTTTTTTGTTTTGTTCATACGCAGCTTACCCTTCTGTAATCTTCAGGATCTTTTTCTCGATCCTGCTGCCAAGTTTCTCATAGATCCTGTACAGTTGTGTCTTCCTTCCGATAAAGAAACACAGTTCTGCCAGAAGAATACCGCCTGCCACATCAACGATCACATGCTGCTTCGTCAGAAGTGTCGATGCAAATACAAGGACTGCGATGACCATGGATACGCTCTGATACCATACCGGAATCTCTTTTCTTCCGCGAATGCCAAGATAGCAGAACCAGCTCACAAGACAGTGGATAGACGGGAACAGGTTATCTGCCGCATCTATGGAATACAGCCAGAGTGCTGCCTGGTTCCATAAGCCGCCGTCTGTGATCAATGGTCGTGTATTTGTTGTGGGGTATGCAAGAAAAAAGCCAAGGCAGATACATCTTGATATAAAATCCCCTGTAAAAAACTGGTACACACTGCGTCGATCCTGCCTGGCAATCAGAATATAATTGACAGCCCAGAAAAAATAGCAGCCGAAATAGATCACAAGAAACTGCGGGACAAAAGGAAGGCTTCTGTCCACGCCGGTCTCGATATTGTGGTGATACCATCCGCCTGCGATCATTCTGGAGCCGGAATAAACAAGACAATTAAATACAAAAGAAAAAATAAGTGGAAAGACTCCATAAGCCGGGAGTATCCTGGTGATACCTTTCATAACTTTCTTCATTATATACTCCCTTCATCTTTCTCATGTAAACAGTATATCATCCTCGGACCGGGTAAGCAACCAAAGTCCGAAAACATTAAGAATTCTTAAGAAAAAGGTCAGATTTTCTTCAACTTTGCAAATCCTGCAAACATTTTTTTGACTCCGACCTTGTCAAAATCTACGGTTACTTCATAATCTCTGCCGCCTTCTACGATATCCCTGACGATACCAACGCCAAATTTGATATGACGGACGGTGTCTCCTACGCCGTAATCCAGTGATGCCGCCTTGGTGACTTTGAAGTTCTGTGCTTCAAACGGTTTCGCGCGGAAGGTCTGACGCATCTGCATGTAACTGTTCTTAGGGGATGGTGTCTCCTGCATGGACGGCTTATGTTCCTGAATGGTCGTTCCAAGCTCTACCAGCTCCCTCGGAATCTCGCGGACAAATCTGGATACTTTGTTGTACTGTGTCTCTCCGCGGACCAGGCGCTGGCGGGCACTGGTCAAGGTCAGTTCTTTCATTGCTCTTGTGATCCCCACATAGCAGAGCCTGCGCTCCTCCTCCATATCTGTAGGATCATCTGAGAAGATACACATGCTGCTTGGGAACATTCCATCCTCCATGCCTGCAAGGTAAACATACGGGAATTCCAGTCCCTTGGCACTGTGCAGAGTCATGAGCAGAACGTAATCCTGATCCGGATCTACTGTATCAATATCTGCGATCAATGCGATCTCCTCCAGGAATCCGGAAAGTGTTTCTTCTCTGCCCTCTGCCTTCATTGCTTCCTCATAGGAAACAGTCTTGGAGATCAGCTCGTCGATGTTCTCGATCCTTGCTCTGGATTCCTCTGTATCCTCTGCTTTGAGTTCATCCACGTATCCGGTGAGGTCGATCACTTCTTCCAGGATCTCTGTAACGCTGTATGCCTGTGCCTTGCTCTTGAGTGACTGGATAAAGGTAACAAATCCCTCAATCTTGTTCAGGCTCCTTCCGATGGATGGGACTTCCTCTGCCACTCTCAGAGCATCATAAAAGCTCACATTCATGTAATCCGCATAATCCTGCACACGTCCTACAGTCGTTGCACCGATTCCTCGTTTCGGTACATTCAGGATACGTCTGACTGCCAGATCGTCTGCGGAGTTATCGATCGTCTTGAGATAGCAGAGCAGATCCTTGATCTCTTTACGCGCGTAGAAGTTGATCCCTCCTACGATCTTGTATGGGATATTTGCCTTCAGGCACTTCTCTTCAAACAGACGGGACTGTGCATTGGTTCTGTAGAGGATCGCACACTCTCTGTAATCTGCCAGATGTTCTCTCTTTTTCTTTGCAATATCTCCGATCACGTATTCTGCTTCCTCGAATCCATTCATAAACTGGCGGAAGTGAAGTTTCTCTCCCTCTGGATTCTCTGTCCAGAGACGTTTCTCCTTACGTGCTGCATTGTTGGCGATCACCTCATTCGCCGCATTCAGGATGTTCTTGGTGGAACGGTAGTTCTGCTCCAGGCGGATCACCTTCGCATCCGGGAAAACCCGCTCGAATCCAAGGATGTTGCCAATGTTGGCTCCGCGGAATTTGTAGATGGACTGGTCATCATCACCTACTACGCATAAGTTCCCATATCTGGCAGCAAGAAGACTTACGAATTTAAACTGTACGGTATTGGTGTCCTGATACTCATCCACCATGATATAGCGGAATTTCTCCTGATAGGACTCCAGGACATCCCCGCAGTTCTGAAAAAGCTCTACGGTCTTGACCAGCAGATCGTCAAAATCCAGGGCATTGTTGCTCTTGAGTGCAGCCTGGTATTCGCGGTAGACCTGGGCTACTTTTTTCTGGTTAAAATCTCCTCCTGCATTCATCTCCATCTCATCCGGTGTGATCATCTCGTCCTTGGCATGGGAGATCTGTGCAAGAAGAGACCTCTCCTTGTATTTCTTGGTGTCGATATTTAATTTGCGGCAGATCTCCTTCATCAGAGTCTTCTGGTCATCGCTGTCATAAATGGTGAAACGATTGTCATATCCAAGCCTGTCAATATAGCGGCGCAGGATGCGGACGCAGGTAGAGTGGAAGGTCGCAACCCAGACGCTCATTCCATCCGCTCCTGTCAGCTTATCCACACGCTCTCGCATCTCCTGTGCTGCCTTGTTGGTAAAGGTGATCGCAAGGATGTTGAATGGATTCACGCCCTTGTCAGCGATCAGGTGGGCGATCCTGTGTGTCAGCACTCTCGTCTTGCCGGAACCTGCTCCTGCAAGGATCAGAAGAGGCCCCTCTGTATGAAAAACAGCCTCCTGCTGAGGCGGATTCAGTGTGTCATATATACTCATTTAAAAATTTCTCCTGTTTCTGTTAAACGTTCATAAGTTATCTGTGTCGAACTGATGTTTTACGGTCTTTTTCTATTATACATGAAAGTCCCGGGAGGGTAAAGGAAATTCCTTCGACAAGGATAAGATTCCCACATTGCCAGCTTTTCGCCATATAATGCAAAAACAGAGAAACCAGTCTGCCCGGTCTCTCTGTCCTGTAAAACTTAATATGCAGTTCGTTTATTTCGCTGTGATGTGGTAATTCCAGCTCTGGTATTCTTTCTTTGCCTCTTCCAGAAGAATACCGCCGTGCATAAGCGCACCGCCCGGATATTCCACTCCATTTACCAGATACATCTGATTTTCTTTAAGTCCGCGGAGTCTGATCCTTACTCCCGGGTCGTTTGCACGTACTCTGGATGCCACGATGCTTACAAGCGCTTCGTTTCCGTCTTCACTTACAAACTCCCATGCCGCGTAAGGGCCTTCCTCCATCGCATTGGTCAGTCTGTAATAATCTCCAAAGTGGATCACGTCATAATATTTCTTAAATTCCTCGATCTGACCGCGGATCTGCGTTTTTTCTTCTTCTGAAAGTTTCGCCGGGTCCAGCTCATATCCGAAGGTTCCTGCCATCGCTACGGCTGCTCTTGTCTCAAACGGTACGAAACGTCCTGTCTGATGGTTCGGGCAGGCGGATACATGAGATCCCACTGCGCTGACCGGATAAGCAAATGAAGTTCCATACTGGATCTTCAGACGCTCGATCGTATCGGTGTCATCGCTGCACCAGATCTGAGAAGTATAATGGAGCATTCCGGCATCAAATCTTCCGCCGCCTCCGCTGCAGCCTTCGATCAGCATATCCGGATATCTCTTTCCGAGTCTGTCCAGAAATTCATACAGACCAAGAACATAACGGTGCGGAACCTCTCCCTGGCGGTCTGCCGGAAGTGCTGCACAGTAAATATCACTGATGCTTCTGTTAAAATCCCATTTCAGATAATCGACATTCGCTTTGTCCAGGACCTTGGTCATCTCATCAAAGATATGATTTCTGACATCTTCTCTGGAAAAATCAAGCACAAGCTGGTTACGTCCACGGTTCGGTCTTCTGCCCGGCACGGTAAACGCCCAGTCCGGATGTGCACGGTAGAGGTCACTGTCCTCTGATACACATTCCGGCTCGTACCAGATACCGAATTTCATTCCAAGACCATGGATGCGCTCTGCCAGCTCGCTTAACGTGCAGCCTAATTTCTTCTCGTTTACCTGCCAGTCTCCAAGACCGCTGTTATCATCATCTCGTTTTCCGAACCAGCCATCGTCCATGACGAACAGTTCCACACCGCAGGAAGCTGCTTCTTTCGCCATCTCGAGGAGTTTTTCACCGGTGAAATCGAAATAGGTTCCTTCCCAGTTGTTGATGAGGACCGGTCTGCGTTCCAGTTTGAACCTGCCTCTGCATACATGCTCACGGACTGCCTTGTGGTAGCAGTTTGACATTTTTTCGAAGCCCTCTGCGCTGTATACCATCATGACTTCCGGTGCATGGAAAATCTCGCCTTCTCTCAGAAGGAACTCAAAATTTTCCGGATGGATCCCCATGATCAGTCTGGTCTGGTCAAACTGGTCTTTTTCTGCTGCTGCGAGGAAGTTTCCGCTGTACAGAAACGAAAATCCATAACACTCTCCTGAAGTTTCTGTCGCATTTTTATCTGCCAGCATTACAAATGGGTTGTACTGATGACTGGATGCACCGCGAAGACTTCCGACAGACTGCACGCCGTGGTGGATCGGAGTTCTGGAAAGCTGTCTCTCCATCTCATGTTTTCCATAAAAAGTCATCCAGTCCCAGTCTCCATACGGCTGGTCCAGGCAGAGGGACATCACACGCTCAAGCTGAACCGGTGCCTGACCGTGGTTTTCCACGCTGACACTTCTTGTGATGACATCCAGGTCTTTCACAACTCCATAGTACAGTTTTACTCTGACATCCTGCACATCATCACGAAGAGTGATCACGAGAGTCTCTGCCTCGTTTTCGTCTGCATACATTGCCGGAAGTCCCGGAATGGAATATTTTCCCTTGATGATCTCATAGCCTTCATAGCGAAGTCCCAGAGTTCTTGTACCATTGTCATAGCGGATATCGAGTGCACTCTCACGATAGTCTCCGCTTCCAAAAGAAGAATATTCCTGCGGCAGAGTATCTGTGGAGTATGTCCTGTCCCCTGCTGCCTCGTCCGGATTTCCGGAAAAACCGTGATCTCTTCTCTGGATCAGATAGGAGTAATCACAAATGTCTGTTTTTCTTCCATAGTAGGTGTGAAGCAGGATTCCTTTGTCGTCCGCTTTCATCTGGTACATGCTGTTCTTTGTGCACAGGGTGAACAGTCTGTTTTCTTTGTCAAATACGATTGCCATAGATGTCTTCTCCTTTTGATAAGTTCATGATTAAGTTTATTTTACCGCTCCATTGACAACACCGTTAAGTATCTGCTTCTGGCATACCAGATAGAAAATCACAATTGGTATCAGTGCCAGCAGGTAGGATGCAAAGGCGAGGTTATAATTTGTTCCAAACTGTGTCTGGAAATTCAACTGTGCAAGCGGAAGTGTGTTTTTACCGGTTCCGGACATCATGACGAGTGGGGTCATAACATCATTCCATGTTCCAAGTGCAGTTAAAACTGCCACTGTCGCATGCATTGGCTTCATGATCGGGAAAACAATACTCCAATAGGTCTTCCATGTACTTGCACCGTCTACTTTTGCAGCTTCTTCCAGTGCCATCGGAATATTTTTGAGATAACCGGAATACAGAAGAAGATTCATTGGCATATAGAATACCACATAAAGCACGATCACACCAACCCTGTTTCCGATTCCCATCTGAGAAGTCTGTTTTACAAGCGGCATCATCAGGATCGCGAATGGAACGAACATACCGCTCACGATATAAAGATAAGAAAATTTATAAAATTTGCTGTTTGCCATGTTTCTTCCGATCGCATATCCGGCAATAGAATGAATCAGAATGGCAAGTACCACTGTCACAATTGTGATCAGCAGAGAGTTTCCAAGAGAATTCCAGAAATCTGTGACTTTCATTGCTTCTGTAAAATTCGAAAAGCTCCAGGAGGACGGCAGGGAAAGTGCTCCTGCAATATCATTTGTCATCTCGGACGGCTTTTTGAATGCAATGATCACTGCCATATATAATGGAAAAAAGATCGTGATACATCCAAGGATCAAAAGGATTGTAACCGGCCAGTTGGTTTTGCCTGGCATCTGACTGTTCTTTTTCATTATAACTGTTCCTCCTTTTTATTCATAAATGTAAGCTGGAATACAGAAATTGCAACAATGACTACGAAGAAAAGTACTGCATTCGCACTCTGGAAACCAAACTGTCCTCCATCCATTCCGTTTCTGTAAATAAGATAGGAAATAGACTCTGTACTCTGTGCCGGACCACCCTTTGTCAAAGACATGATCTGGTCGAATACCATGAGGAAGTTTTTCATGCAGAGAACCATATTTATGGTAAAAAAAGGAATGATCAGCGGAAAAGTAAGGTTTTTGAACTTGCTCCATCCGGTTGCACCGTCGATCGCGCCTGCCTCATAAACATCCTCCGGAACGGTCTGCAGACCTGAGATATAGATGATCGTGTTCATGGCGATTGCCTGCCATGCTGCAACAATTACGATTGCAAACCATGCTGACTTTGTGCTCGCAAGCATACTGCTTTTGAGAAATCCAATTCCCAGGTTTTCTCCGATTGTCGGGAGAATATATGTGAAAATAAAACTGAAAATATAGCCTACAACAAGTCCTCCGAGAACATTCGGGATAAAATAGATTCCACGGAGTGCACTTTTTGCACGGATCTTGCTGTTCAGACCAAGTGCAAGGATCAGACTTATCACATTGACAATGATCGTTGCCACGATTGCAAATTTAAACGTAAACAGATAAGATTTTCCTACGCGTGCATCCTGAAAGAGGTCAATATAGTTTCTGAGTCCTACCCATTCGTAACTTCCATATCCCTTGAAGTTCGTAAAGCTGTAGATGAAGCCTTTGATCAGCGGCAGTGTATTAAAGGCAAAAAACAGGATGAGCACCGGAATGGTGATCAGCATAAATGTACGTTTTCTTTCATTTCCTTTCATGATTCATTTCCTCCCTCTCCATGTTCTTCCTCATACTTCTGGACTTTTCGTATCAGGTCACGGTTGTAGCGTATCCAGTCTTTATCGAATTTCGCAAGGAAGCTGTCTGCGTCACCATCCATAAGATAGGTCTGGATCATTGCATCTACGGCCATTTCTGACGGATAATGGTGATCCTGGTAGTCTGTCATTTTGTCGTTTTCGATGTATTCTTTCACGCCGTCAAGCATGGACGGAAGTTCAAAGTCACCTTCCTTGCATGGAACTGCATTCTGCTCGTCCAGGTAAATCTGAATATTTTCATCCTCAAGCATAAATCGCAGAACTTCATAAGCGGCTTCTTTATTTTTGCAGTCCTTCATAACCGAAAATTGAAGGTCTACACCAGAATTCAGCACCTGTTTGTCTGCATTGTCATTTGCCGGAAATACGAAGGAATCAATCTGCATATCCGGATTCACAGACAGAATCTGCGGAACTGCGTAACTTCCGATACAGTACATTGCAGATTCCCCTCTTGCAAAAGCAGTGCAGGCATCGTTGTAACTGAATGCATATGGATCATTCTGTGCATATGGAAGCAGCTGGATGATCTTGTCGGCAAGCTCTCTGTATTCTTCTGAAAAAGTTGTCGTTCCTTTGTTGACCTGCTGGCAGACATCTGCCGGTGAGAGGTCACACGCCATGGCATTCCACGGTGCAAGACAGGTCCATGTATCCTTAAAACCAAAGTACAACGGAAGCTGTCCTGAAGCCTGGATTGTATCCAGAAGTTCTATGAATTCATCCCAGGTTGTCGGGATCTCCCAGCCATTTTCTTCGAACATTTCTTTGTTATAAAGAATTCCTGCTGCATTTGCCACATACGGGACTGCGTAAGTACCATCTTCCGGAATAAATTCCAGGTTTTTATCGATATCTAAGTAGGACTGTTTGATGTCTTTCAGACCATCAAAATCTGAAATATCCACCAGCATATCAGAATCCAGGAAATTGGAATAGTTCACATCTCCACCAATTCCAATGATATCCGGCTGATCTTCCTTGATAAATCTTGTCTTGAGGATTGTCATTGCCTCATTCGGTGATTCAATCGTCAGTTCGATGTCATCATGGGTTTCGTTAAATTTCTCTTCCATCTTTTCGAAGGCTTTGACTGCCTCCGGTTTGTACTGAACCATTTCTATCTTTGTTTTGCCGTCAGAAGTTTTTGAGGAATCTCCACATCCGGCAAGAGCAAGTCCTGCTCCCATAAGAACGGTTCCTGCAAGAATTAATTTTTTCTTCATTGCACTTCTCTCCCTTCCTGTTTTTCTTTTAGTACCACGGCCATAGTATTTTGGATCCTGAACGGATTTCCGTCACTTTTCATCTAAAATAATATCATCTGGACTTCTTTCCGTAAATATTCTCATGACAGCACTTTTATACCTTTATTCGTTTTTTAAAGAATAAAGTTGAAGTATAGACTCATTATGGTATATAATATAGAAAAACATGCAAATTTCGTGTATTACTAACAATTTTAATTGATATTTTTTAGTAATATTAACCAGTTTCTATGTTTCATGGAGGATAAAATATGGATAAAGTCTTGTTTCATATGTTTTCAGATGACCGTTTTATGGATCTTACACTCTACCAGTATGGATATGAACAGTGTCTTCCACTACACTCCTACGGTCCTTTTGTACGAAACCATTTCCTGTTCCATTATGTTATTTCAGGTAAAGGAACACTCCTGGTTGATGATGAAAATTCCCAGTCTACGGAATACCAGCTTCAGGGCGGAATGGGATTCCTGATTGAGCCCGATTGTGTAAATACTTATTTTGCCGACCGCAAAGACCCATGGGAATATGCCTGGATCGAATTCAGCGGACTCCGGGCAAAGGAGATTCTGGAGGGCTCCGGTCTTTCTTCTGACTCTCCGGTCTATCTTCCACGCACACCACAGGATGGGGAGCGGCTCAAAAATGAGATTCTGTATCTTGCCACACACGCTCAGGAATCTTCCTATCATCTGATCGGGCATCTTTATCTTATCATGGATGCACTGGTCAGCGGATCGTCTTCCAGGCGGCACACCCAGGGAGGCAAACGTGCACAGTTTTACACGAACGAAGCTGTGACCTTCATCGCCCAGAATTATTCCCGTGCGATCACGGTCGAGGACATGGCTCGCCGCTGCAATCTGGATCGGAGTTATTTTGGCAAGGTTTTCCGTGATGTCCTCGGACAGTCTCCACAGGAATTTCTCATCCAGTACCGTATGGAAAAAGCTGCCGAACTTCTCAAGATCACAGATCTTTCTGTGGGCGAGATCAGCAGGCAGGTCGGCTATCCCAACCAACTCCATTTTTCCAGAGCTTTCAAGAATTTTTATGGAATCTCACCCCGTACTTACCGCCAAAATAACAAATTCCTTTAGAAAAATGTTTACAAGTAGTATTTAAAACTATATAATAAGGGGCATAAGAGAGAGGAAAGTGGTATTTATGTCAACAGATAATGAGGCGATGATCAGACATATTCTGGACTGGGTTTCCGGAATTGGATATATTAAACCCGAGGATATTCCGAATATTGATCTTTATATGGATCAGGTAACGACTTTCATGGAAGAGCAGCTTGCACATTCCAAGCGATATCAGGAAGACAAGATTCTCACCAAGACCATGATCAATAACTATGCCAAGAATAATCTTCTTCCGTCACCGGTGAAGAAGCGTTATTCCAAAGAGCATCTGCTGGTTCTGATCTTTATTTACTACTTCAAGAACATTCTTTCTATCAATGATATTCAGACTCTTCTGAATCCGATCACAGATAAATATTTTAAATCTCAGGAGAAGCTGGATCTGACTTCTATCTATGAGGAAGTTTTCAGCATGGAGAAAGAACAGATTGAAGTTCTCAAGAAGGAGCTTCTGAAGAATTATCAGACTGCTCAGAATACGTTTACGGATGCTCCGGAGGATGAGCAGGATTTCCTGAAATTATTCTCTTTCATCTGCCTGCTCAGTTTTGATGTCTACATGAAAAAAACGATCATCGAGCAGATGATCGACAGTCTTCGAGAGAATGACCCAAAGAAAAAGAAATGATTTCACTCAAATAAAAAGAGGTTCCCGCCGCAGTGTGACGGGAACCTCTTTTGTTATTTAGTATAAATAATTCTTGTTTACATAGCCGGATTTGTTCAGTTTCGGTGCATATACATACCAGTAGGTGCTGTCGCTGGTATCCTGTACCTGCACGGTGTCTCCGCTGTAAAGCTCTCCGATCTCATTGCTGTCATCGTATGCCTTGGCGGTACGAAGTGCAAGATATCCTTTGCTTACACTGACGGTCTTGGTTACTACAGAAGGAGTGCTGCTGCCTGCGCCTACGAGATAGTTGCGGTTTACGTAGCCGGATTTGTTAAGCTTCGGAGAATATACATACCAGTAGGTACTGTCGCTTGAATCCTGTACCTGTACGGTATCTCCGCTGTAAAGTTCTCCGATCTCGTTCTTATCATCGTATGCCTTGGCGGTACGAAGCGCGAGGTATCCTTTGCTTACGCTGACGGTATAGCTGGCTCCGCCTGTGTTTGCTGTTCCACCGCCAACCAGATAGTTGCGGTTTACATAGCCGGATTTGTTAAGCTTCGGGGAATATACGTACCAGTAGGTGCTGTCGCTGGTATCCTGTACCTGTACAGTATCTCCGCTGTAAAGCTCTCCGATTTCATTCTTATCATCGTATGACTTGGCTGTACGAAGTGCGAGATATCCCTTGCTTACACTGACTGTGTAATTGCTTCCTCCTGTGCTGCTTCCGCCGCCAACCAGATAATTGCGGTTTACATAGCCGGATTTATTCAGTTTTGCAGAATATACATACCAGTAAGTGCTGTCGCTGGTATCTGTAACTTCTACGGTATCTCCTGTGTAAAGCTCTCCGATCTCATTCTTATCATCGTATGCCTTGGCGGTACGCAGTGCAAGATATCCCTTGCTTACGCTGACTGTGTACATGGTTCCTGCAAAGCTTTCCCTTGCTGTTAATGGCAGGGATAAAGTGAAAACAAGTACAAAAAGTGCTGTCCATTTTAAAAATGTTGATTTTTCTTTCATAGTGATGCCCTCCTTTGGGAATATTATTTTTTACAATTCTCTCAGGAATTGTAAGAATCATAGATCTGTCTACTCAGAGATGCGATCGTACTCTGAGCTGCCCCCGGCTGTGGAACATTCTCTGACATAAATACAATGATCAGGTCATTCAGGTCATTGTAGATGATTCCTGCATCATTCTCGACATCCGAAAGTTCTCCTGTCTTGTTTGCAACGCTGACGCCTGACGGCATCTGTGCCGGGATCTTGTTTCTCCTGCTCTGTGCTGCAAGTAATGCAAATTCTGCCTGTGCGTGTGCATCAGACTGCTGATTTCCATCGTAAACTTCCTTGAGGAAGTGTCCGCAATCTGAAACAGAGGTATAATTGTCATCGTACTGATTGCTTGCGAGGAGAAGTCTTCCCATATGTGTGCTGGAATATCCCTTATCACTGCAGAAATTATTAACTACATTCATTCCTGCACTGCTGTCTCCGCCTCCCAGATAACTTACCAGTGTGTTTGCCGCATCATTATCACTGACTGTTATCATGGAATTCAGGTTGGAATCTACGCCGGACTGTCCATACTGTCCCACAATACTGTCATAATTCTCATAAACAGCTCCCATGATATAAAGCTTGATCAGACTTGCTGCCTGCATTCTGGCATCCTGGATGGCTCCTTCGGTATTTTTCTCCAGGTCACATACATATACGGACCAGGTTCCATTTCCTGACGGAAGTGCAAGGCTTGACAAAACGCTCTGAAGTTTCTCATCAGTCCCGGCTGTCTCTGATGATGCAGAACTTCCAAATACGCTTCCTCCCTCTGACTCTGACGGCGGTGACAGGGTTCCCTGTCCCTCCTGTACTGTAGCTGTTTCATCCGGTGCCGGTTCCGGATGATGATCGGATTCCTCCGTTGTCTGTGTCTCTGCTGTGGCTTCTGCCGCATAACACGGCTGCACCATCAGACATGCTGTAATCAAACTGCTTACTGCGATTCTGGTTAAAGTCGTATTTTTCATTTTCTCTCTTCCTTATTTTCAGATACTTTTATTATAAGTTTTTTGTATAACAGTTGCAAGAAATTTGTTACCATTTACGGTAACTTATACCTTACTTCGTATCTTGCCAAAATACTGATTATAGCTTATCATAAAAGCGGCAGTTTTTGAAAATCAATTCTGCTCTCTGTATATATTTATTATAGCAGAGTGTTTCGCAAATTTGTAATTTTTATATACAAAAAACAGTTTTCAGGAGGTACTTTATGAAAAAATTTTTGACAGCACTGCTGCTTGGCAGCCTGATCTTTGTTTCACCGGCAGTCGTTTCGGCTTCTTCGGAAACCACCTATGAAAGTGAGGAAGGACAGGCCATGATCAAACCGCCGTCTTCTTCTGAACAGTCATCTGAAACAGAGGATGAAACGACAGATGAAACTGACGCGCAGGAAGAAGAGGGTACTATCAGTTCTTCTGATTCCTCATCTGGCATGGACTGGTCTGCTGCCAACACCGAAAACAGCAAAACTTCCAATCAGGGAAATTTCACAGTCTGTGTGGATGCCGGGCATCAGGGATCCTGGGTGGATATGAGCGCACAGGAACCAATGGCTCCTGGATCTTCCCAGACGAAAAACAAAGCTACGACAGGAACCAGCGGAAATTTTTCCAAAGTTCCAGAATATGAAGTGAATCTGGAAGTTTCTCTTGTACTCCAGAAAGAGCTGATCTCACGTGGGTATAATGTTGTTATGACCCGTGAGGATAACGACACGGCTATCAGCAACAAGGAACGCGCGGAACTTGCTACGGAAAAAGGTGCTGATATCACGGTGCGTATCCATGCAAATGGCGATAACAGTTCTGCTTCTTCCGGTGCGCTTACGATGGCTCCTACTTCTTCCAATCAGTATCTGGATCAGGATATCATTGAGAAAAGTAATACGCTTGCAAGCTGTATCATCAATCATTACTGTGATGCGACCGGGCTTGGAAATCTTGGGGTGATCTCTTCTGATAATATGACAGGAACCAACTGGAGTACTGTTCCTGTTGCGATCCTTGAGATGGGATTTATGAGTAATCAGAATGATGATCTGTATATCACCAATTCTGCAAATCATGAGACGATGGCGAAGGCAGTCGCGGATGGTATTGATGAGTATTTCAATATTGTTGCACCGGATACGGTTGCGATCGGGAAGCATCTTTCTGCACTTACAGATAAGATTGAAAAAGATTATGTGGATGTGCAGGAAAAGAAGGGTGAAAGCTGGGCTGTTTCTGTGATGGATCTTTCTACGCAGGCGTATAGTACGGTGAATGCGGAGAAGGCGATGAAGTCTGCGAGTGTTATTAAGGCGTTTATTATGGCGGCGGTTTATGATAAGATGGTTTATCCGGATGGAGCGGATACGGCTTCTGAGGAGTATGAGAAGACGTTGAAGCCGCTGCTTACGAAGATGATCACGGTTAGTGATAATGATGCGGCAAATGAGCTGGTGAGACAGCTTGGAAATGGGGATTTTGCTGCGGGGGCGGCTGTGGTTAATGAATTTTGTCAGGAGAGGGAGTATACCAGTACTCATCTTGGGAGGGAGTTCCTTGCGAATGAACCGACGGATGATAATTATGTGAGTGCTTCGGATTGTTGTCGGCTTTTGTCGGATATTTATAATGGAACGCTTGTTAATGAGAAGGCGGATTCCGATATGCTGGAATTGCTGAAGGGGCAGACTGTGAAGACGAAGATCCCGGTTGGGGTGCCGGATGGGGTTGAGACGGCGAATAAGACGGGGGAGCTTTCTGACGCAAAGCTGGGAGTGGTTGAAAACGATATTGCTATTGTTTTCGATGCCACGCACCCTTATGTGATTGCGGTGCTTTCCAATGATGTTAAAAGTAATGCGGATGCGCAAAATACTATTGCGAAGATTTCTAAAGATGTTTATGAGTTTATGACTTCGCAGAAGTGAAAAACCCCTGAGGGGGGAAAGTATCTCGGAGTCTGCGAAGGCCGAAGTTCCCCCCTCAGGCTCCCCCCTTCTTGGCCACGCGGCTTTAGACTGGGGACGGGCGTGCCTGCGGCGTCGCCCTGGGTGTTGGGGAAATTATTGAGAAGAAAAACGGAGCCGTAGGGATCTTCGATCCTGCGGGCTCCGTTTTTTATTTATTCTTCTGTTTTATTTTCTTTGGCTTTCATTCTTTCGAAGACCATTTCGTAGCCGTCGTTTCCGTAGTTAAGGGAACGGTTTACTCGGCTGATGGTTGCGGTTGAGGCCCCGGTCTTTTCGGAGATGTCCAGATATGTGCGCTTGTCAGTTAACATTTTAGCTACCTCAAAACGCTGTGAAAGAGAAAGAAGTTCGTTGATCGTGCATACATCTTCGAAGAAGGTATAGCATTCTTCTTTATTCTTCAAACAAAGGATTGCCTCAAAAAGATGGTCAACCTCTTCCGTCCTGATTTTTTTACCCATTTTCCTGCTCCTTTAGCTTACATTCTGTTATATTTCACATATTAGTATTTTAACACTTTAACTTGTGATAAGCAAGGGATTTTGTGATTTTCGTAACAAAACGGTGTGGATAGTTGAATTTCCTTTGAAAAGCAGGTATACTGGGAACAAATGTACGAATTTTTCAGATTGGAGTATTGTTATGGATTTATTTGAATATGCCAAATCTAAGACTCTGGACCGGGAGTCGCCTCTGGCTTCCAGGCTTCGTCCTACTACTCTGGATGAGGTTGTCGGGCAGGAGCATATTGTGGGGAAGGATAAATTGTTATATCGTGCGATCAAGGCGGATAAGCTGACTTCTGTTATTTTTTATGGGCCTCCGGGGACTGGTAAGACGACGCTTGCTAAGGTGATCGCGAATACGACCCGTGCCAATTTTACTCAGATCAATGCTACGGTTGCGGGCAAGAAGGATATGGAGCAGGTCGTAAAGGAAGCGCAGGAACAGCTTGGTATGTATGGTAAGAAGACCATTCTGTTCATCGACGAGATCCATCGTTTTAATAAAGGACAGCAGGATTATCTTCTTCCGTTTGTGGAGGATGGAACGATCATATTGATCGGTGCAACGACGGAGAATCCTTATTTTGAGGTCAACGGTGCTCTTCTCTCCCGTTCTATTATTTTTGAGCTCAGGGCTCTGAGTCAGGAGAATATCCGCACGCTGATCCTGCGTGCAGTCAATGACTGTGATAAGGGAATGGGGAATTATGGTGCTGTGATCGATGACGACGCGCTTGAATTTCTTTCTGATATGGCCGGCGGTGATGCGCGGAGTGCACTGAATGCCGTGGAGCTCGGGATCCTGACAACTCCAAAGAGTGATGACGGTTATATCCATCTGACGCTTGATGTCGCTTCTGAATGCATCCAGAAGCGTGTGGTCCAGTATGATAAGCAGGGGGATAATCATTATGATATCATTTCTGCTTTTATCAAAAGTATGCGTGGCTCCGATCCGGATGCGGCTGTCTATTATCTTGCCAAGATGCTTTACGCAGGGGAGGATATCAAGTTTATTGCGCGCAGGATCATGATCCTTGCCTCTGAGGACATCGGAAATGCAGATCCGCAAGCACTCTGTGTGGCTGTTGCTGCTGCCCAGGCAGTTGAGCGTGTCGGCATGCCAGAAGCACAGATCATTCTTTCACAGGCAGTCACCTATATGGCATGTGCACCAAAGAGCAATGCCGCTGTAAACGCGATCTTTTCTGCCATGGACTCTGTCAAAAAGACCAGGACTACGGTTCCTGTTCATCTGCAGGATGCACATTATGGCGGGCATGAGAAGCTTGGTAAAGGGATCGGATATAAATATGCGCATGATTATCCAAATCATTATGTGAATCAGCAGTATCTGCCATCGGAGATCGAGGGCGAGAAGTTCTATGAACCAGGGGATCTTGGATATGAGAAAACTCTCAACGAATATATGAAACATATAAAGGGTGAAGCTTAACGGCTCCACCCTCTTATTTTATGAGATCAACTCTCCCATCAACATTTCATATATATCCTGTGACTTCGCTGCCCAGCTCCGACAGATCTCCTGGGCGGCTTCTTTGTTCGGTGCAGCCATGCTCAGATCCATGATCGTAGAGGAATCCTTCTCTATGATCTGGCAGCGGACGGCATATCCGCCCTGCGGGGTCGTATAATAGTCAGCCGGGGTCAGGATCCGCTCCTGTACTTTGCAGCCACGACTTTCCAGATATTCCTTGACTTCATTCTTGATATCCTGTGAGATATCTTTTTCGAAGTAGGAAAGCGTCTTGCGTCCTTCTTCCGTCAGTTCATAGTAAGAACTGTTCGTGATCGTCCTTTTGTGGAGAAGTTCTGTCTCTGTCAGCTCTGACAGTACTTTCTGCAGCTGGAAATAATCGGTATATTCCCGGTCCAGGATAAACTCTGAAATCTGTGAATTTGTCAGTGCCTGTGTCGCGTGCTTCGCCATATATAATACGATCAGCTTATACGTTGTAAATGGATCTGCCATTTGAGTCACCTCTTTCTTATTCTGACAGGGTGTGAAACTGCTTATTACTGTTCACTCCATTCACAGTAACTTGGTCAAAATTATACTGCTTCCCCTGCCAACTGTCACATACCTTCATCTGATGATGCAGAAGATTCAGGACTTCTCTCTTCCTGCCTGTCCATAGCGGAGCAAGTAAAAGTTCCTTCGGTCCGTCTCCTGTCATCCTGTGTATGACGATCTCCGGATCCAGATGCTCGATGCACCGGATCAGCAGATTCAGATATTCTTCTCTTTCGTATACGTGGAATTTGCCCTCCAGATATTCCTGTGCAAGATCGGTGCCCTTAAGCACATGGAGAAGCTGAAGTTTGATTCCCTGTATGTCTCTGTGGTTCAAATATTCCATGGTAGCGAGAATGTCCTCCTCGGATTCCCCCGGAAGCCCCAGGATCGTGTGAACGATCACTTCGATCCCACGTTCCCGAAGATTTCTCACCGCTGTCTCAAATACCGAAAGAGGATATCCTCTCCGGATATATGCGGCCGTCCGCTCGTGGATCGTCTGAAGCCCAAGTTCGATCCATACCGGCTTGATCTGGTTCAGTTCCGTAAGAAGATCCAGAACATCTTCTCCCAGACAGTCCGGTCTTGTCCCGATTGACAGTGCCACCACAGATGGATGATGAATCGCTTCTGTAAAAATCTTCCTGAGATATTCCACCGGGGCATAGGTATTGGTATATGCCTGAAAATAAGCAATATATTTATGGATCGGGCGTTTCGCGGACAAAACAGCGATCTGGCTGTCGATCTGCTCTGTGATCGTCAGTGCCGCATCTGCCGCAAAATCACCGCTTCCGCCCTCACTGCAGAAAATACAGCCTCGGCTTCCGAGTTTCCCGTCACGGTTCGGACAGGACATACCGCCGTTCAGCGTCACCTTGTATACCTTTTCGCCAAAGGTCTCTCTCAGCATATAGTCAAGTGAATGGTACGGTTTACCATTCCAGTTTCTCATTCTGCCTTTCCTCCGTCCTCTGCGCCTTCCGGAATATAATTCTCAAAGATCTTTACCAGGAAAAATGAGTTGCAGTATGCAACCACTGCCCCGCCGATCACTAGACAGATCAGGATGATCGTTGCCTGTACTTTAAATGTCGGTGCAAAAGATACCAGAAGTACCGGACATGCACAGATCACTGCCATCAGGACCGTATACGGAAGATGACGAACAGACATCAGCACCGCATTGATAAACGTATTTCTGGTAGAATTATAAAATTTCGCCAGAACTGGATAAATATACAGGAATACCATCACATACAGAACGCTGAATGCAAGGAAAATAATATTCATGATCTGTCCAAGCGGCTGTCCCATCTGCTTTACGATGCTCATATCCACATAAAGGATCACTGCCAGCACAAGCATGATCAGGTTGATCACCGTTGCCTGTTTGAAATTCTGTTTGAAAGATTTAAAAAAGCTCTTGATTATGTAGGACTCTTCGTTCTTTACCATCTTTATGGTCACATAAAACATCGCTGTGATCGATGCCCCCGCTGTCACGATCGGGATGCAGCAGATCAGACATAGGATATTCAAAATAAATAAATCTGCGACCTTTCCCATAAATGTAAAAAACTTATTATCCATACTGAAGAATCTGTCCATTTTTTACTCCTTTTTCTGCTGAATTGATAAACTCGTTATATATCAGTATAACGAAATTGAGCAGAAAAAGCAATGACAAACCTGTTACTGTGAACGGAGTGAACAGTAACACAAACCTTTCACGATATGGTCATGGTACGATCAGTTCATCTACTGTCACAAACTCATAACCTTTTTCTTTCAGCCGGTCGATAATGAGAAGGGCTGCCTCCACGCTGGTCTGATATTCGTCGTGCATAAGGATGATCGAACCGTCCTCCGGTTCTTCTCCTGCTGCCTTGAGGATCGCATCCACATTCTGGCTTTTCCAGTCAAGTGTGTCAATATCCCAGAATACGGGCAGCATCTCGACGCAGAGCTCCATGTTTTTCTTCCAGGCTCCATAAGGAGGACGCATGTATTCCGGATACTTTCCTGTCGCCTCATAGATCTCATTGTTTGTTTTGAGTATCTCCTGCCGGGCTGTAGTCTCCGGGATCTTGTTGAGCTGTACGTGATTATACGTATGATTTCCCAGAAGATGTCCTTCCGCCTGCATCCTCTGCACCAGTTCCTGATTCTCCTTCACATTTTTGCCCAGAAGAAAAAAAGTTGCCCGGACATTTCTCTCTTTCAGTCCATCCAGAAGAAGCGGTGTATATTTCGGACTTGGACCGTCATCGAAGGTCAGTGCTACTTCAGGATGTGCCTGACTCTGCTCCATAAGTTCCTGTTCCATCAGCCGGAGCATTCCCTCTCCTGCAACAAGCCTGGCTGCCTTATTTCCGATCGTCTGTACAGCCTCCGGTTCTTTTCCTGCAGACCAGACAGTTCCCATGAGCAATAGAAGTACAACAACTATCCCTGAAAAAAATTTTCTCATATCTACCCTGCCTGCCCTGTACTCCCTTCAATATATGCATGAAAGCATAAAAAAAGAACGGGGACGGTGTTTTAAAAACACCGCCCCCAACTGGCTTTTATTTCCCAAGCATGATCTTTAACTGTGCTTCGATCGCATCAACACATTTCTCAAATCCGAGTTTGCCGCTGTTCAGGCAAAGGTCGTAATTTGTCGCATCGTTCCAGACACCGCCTGCAAATTTATGGTAGTAGTCCTGTTTGCGCTTGTCATCCTTGAGAAGGAATTTCTCCACATCTTCTCTTGATCCGGAGATCTTCTCAGAAGCCTGCTCTACACGGAACTCCCATGGTGCATGGATGAATACACGCAAGGTATTCGGACGATCCTTGAATACATAGTTTACACAGCGTCCTACGATCACGTAGGATTCTTTTTCTGCAAGGTCGTTGACTACTTTAGCCTGGTAGTTAAAAAGATTCTCATCGGAGATGAAATCCTTGCTGCCTGGCTGGTGCAGGTCTCCCTTGTAGATGCTGTCCTTGCTGCCAAAAAGAGAAGTCTTGACTTTATCTCCCGCTTCTACTTTGCCGAAAAGTTTTACGTCAATTCCACTCTCATCAGATGCCATCTGAATGATCTGCTTGTCATAGAAAGAAATCCCCAGACGCTCTGCTAGCATTTTGCCGACGGTACGTCCGCCGCTTCCATACTGTCTTGCAATTGTGATTACAACCTGATCCATTATTGATTCCTCCTTATTCTCCCAGATATGCTTTCTGGACAGATTCATCATGAAGCAGATCATCTGCTTTGCCTTCCAGAGTAATGCTTCCTGTCTCAAGGACATACGCTCTGTCAGCGATAGAAAGGGCTTTCTTTGCGTTCTGCTCAACGAGGAGAACGGTTGTGCCGCTTTCACTTACTTCTTTGATAATATCAAAGATCTCATTTACAAAGATCGGGGAAAGCCCCATAGACGGCTCATCCATCAGGATGATGCTCGGTTTACTCATCAGAGCACGTCCCATTGCAAGCATCTGCTGCTCACCACCGGAAAGTGTACCGGCACGCTGTCCTGTACGTTCTTTCAGACGCGGGAATCTCTTGTAAACCATCTCGAGGCTCTGTGCGATCTCGTTTTTGTCTTTTCTTGTGTAAGCACCCATCAGAAGATTTTCGTATACAGACATGTCTGCAAATACACGTCTTCCTTCCGGTACATGTGCCATACCCATCTCGACGATCTTGTGTGCAGGTGTCTTTGTGAGGTCTTTGCCTCCAAACATGATACTTCCTGCTTTTGCCGGGATGATTCCGGTCAGTGTCTGCAGTGTGGTTGTCTTACCGGCACCGTTCGCACCGATCAGTGCGATAACTTCTCCCTGTTCTACATGAAAGGAAATTCCCTTCAATGCCTGGATAACACCATAATAAACCTGGAGATCTTTTACTTCCAACATTGACATTTGATTTTCCTCCTTATTCTCCCAGATATGCAGTGACTACTGCCGGATCTTTCAGAACCTTCAGAGTCTCGCCCTGTGCAAGCACCTGTCCGAAGTTCAGTACGGTTACTTCTTCACAGATACCGCCGACCAGTTTCATATCATGCTCGATCAGAAGAGTGGTCATATCAAAATGTTTCTGTACGAAACGGATGGTATCCATCAGTTCCTGTGTTTCATTCGGGTTCATACCTGCAGCCGGCTCATCCAGAAGAAGAAGCTTCGGATCGGTTGCCAGTGCTCTGGCGATCTCGAGTTTACGCTGTTTACCATATGGAAGGTTTCCTGCAAGGGTATCTGCTTCTTTGTCGAGGTCGAATACCTTGAGGATCTCCATTGCTTTTTCATTCATTTCTTTTTCTACTTTGTGATATTTCGGAAGTCTTAAGATTCCGGTCAGGGTAGAATAAGAATGATGATTGTGAAGTCCGACCTTGACGTTGTCAAGAACCGGCATATCCTTGAACAGACGGATGTTCTGGAATGTTCGCGCGATACCTGCTTTGTTGATCTCGATCGTGCTCTTACCTGTGATATCCTGTCCGTCCAGTTTGATGATACCCTCGGTCGGTTTGTATACACCTGTTAGAAGGTTGAAGATTGTTGTTTTGCCGGCACCGTTCGGTCCGATCAGTCCGTAGAGCTGACCTTTTTCGATTGATACATTGAATCCGTCAACTGCGCGAAGACCGCCGAACTGGATAGCCAGATGATTTACTTCCAACATTGCCATGGTTAAGCTGCCTCCTTTTTGTTCTTAGTGCCTTTGATCTTTTCCATTACGCGTGCTCTCCAGTTTCTTGCTGCCGGTGCCCAGTTAAAGAGCATCATAACGATCAGGACGATCGCATAGATGAGCATACGATAGTTTGCAAATCCACGGAGAAGTTCCGGAAGTGCATAGAGGATGATCGCTGCGATCATGGAACCTCTCAGGTTTCCGATTCCACCAAGTACGACATATACCAGGATCAGGATAGACATGTTGTAGTCAAATCCGGATACCTTTAACATGGAAAGGTTGTGTGCATAGAGAACACCTGCAACACCTGCGAGGGCTGCGGAGATCGTGAATGCAAGAAGTTTGAACTTGGTAACATCGATACCTACGGATTCTGCTGCGATACGGTTATCTCTGGTTGCCATGATAGCACGTCCGCTTCTGGAGTTTACAAGGTTCTGTACGATGAACAGTGTAAGAAGAACCAGAAAGATTCCGATCGGGAAAAAGTAATGTTTGACATCTTTGTAAAGAGCACCTGTTCCGGAGATACCAAGCGCACCTTTGAGGATCTGTTTGCCGCCTGCTTCCAGTTTGAGACTTGCAGCACTTGTTGCTACGTGAAGTCCTTTTTCGTCAAAACCGATATACAGGATGTTGATCAGGTTCTTGATGATCTCACCGAATGCCAGGGTTACGATCGCAAGGTAGTCACCACGAAGTCGAAGTACCGGGATACCGATAATCACACCAAACACGGCTGCTACTGCTGCGCCGATCAGAATCGCCAGGATAAATCTCGGAACCTGCGGGATATCGCTTGCGATATGTGAAAATAATGCACTGGAATACGCGCCGACACACATGAATCCTGCATGACCAAGGCTCAGCTCACCGGAAAAACCTACTACCAGGTTCAGGGAGATCGCTGCGATCACATAAACACACAGCGGAACCAGAAGACCTGTAAGAAGTCTGGACAGATGTCCTGTACCGGAAAGGATCTGTACGATCACAAAAAGTGCGATCACGATCCCATAGTTGATCATATTGTTTTTTACTGTTTTGTTCATTGTTTTCTTCATTCTGACCACCCCTTATACTTTCTCCTGGATGTTCTTGCCGAACAGTCCGGTAGGTTTTACAAGAAGCACTACGATCAGGACGCCGAAACAGATAGCATCTGCAACCTGCGAAGAAATATATGCTTTACCAAAGATCTCGATCACGCCAAGGAGGATTCCTCCGACCATGGCTCCCGGAATGGATCCGATACCACCGAATACGGCTGCAACGAAAGCTTTGATACCAGGCATTGCTCCTGTATATGGAGTCAGTGTCGGGTAAGTCTGGCAGAGAAGAAGTCCTGCGATCGCTGCAAGTCCGGAACCGATCGCGAATGTCATGGAGATTGTCGCATTGACATTGACACCCATGAGCTGTGCGGCGTCGCGGTCCTCAGATACTGCCTGCATCGCACGTCCCGGTTTTGTCTTCTGAACAAAAAGCATCAGACCGACCATGATCACGATACAGGTAAGGATCGTTACAATGGTTATTCCTTTGATCACAAGCTGTCCGTCAAATAAAGACACAGACGGCACATCGATAACAGTTACGAAACTCTTGGCATCTGCTCCGAAGATCAAAAGTGCCAGGTTCTGAAGCAGATAGCTGACACCGATCGCGGTGATCAGTACTGCAAGGTTGGAAGACGCCTTACGAAGCGGGCTGTATGCGACTTTCTCAATCACCATACCAAGAACGGTACAGAAGATTACAGAAAGTACGATAGCCAGCACCGGAGACATGCCTCCTTTGGTAACAGCGGTAAGGATCACAAATGCACCGACCATGATGACATCACCATGAGCGAAGTTCAGCATTTTTGCAATACCATACACCATTGTGTACCCCAGGGCAATGATCGCATAGATACTGCCCAGGCTGATTCCATCTTTTAAGTATGATAAAAAGCTCATAATGCACCTCTTTAAATTATTAACTGATTGGCTTATTAGTGCAAGAAGGGGGGACAGTCCTGTGATAACAGGCAACCGTCCCCCGTCCTCTGAATATAGTATCTTATTAGTCCATTTCTACGTAAGCGCCGTCCTGGATCTCGAAAGCTTTTGGCTCTTTGTCACATTCGCCATCTTCTGTCCATTTTGCTTTACCTGTAAGTCCGTCAAGTTCTACACTGAGCATTGCCTCAGACATAGCTGCACTGATGTCTGCATTTTCCATATCCGGTGTGATCTCTGCTGCATCTGCTGCTGCTTTCATAGCATAGAGTACATCGTATGTATCTGCTGCGAACTGGTTCGGAACTTCATCTTTGTTTGCAGCTTCATATGCTTTAACAAATGCCTGAGATTTTTCATCTTCTGCTGTTGCAGAGAATGGTGTCAGAAGCATAACGCCTTCTGCGAGGGATGTATCGAAGTTTTCTACTCCAAGGATACCGTCCATACCGTCTACACCGAATTTCTTAACGTCGTCCATACCAGCGTCATGTGCCTGCTGAAGGATCAGTGCGTTGTCTGCATAGTAGTTAGGAAGGAACAGAAGCTCTGCGCCGCTGTCTTTGATCTTCTTGAGCTGTACAGAGAAGTCTGTGTTGCTGTCTGCTGTGTATGCTTCGTCAGCTACAACTTCAAGACCGTTCTCGTCTGCTGCTGCAACGAATGCATCGTTGATACCGGAGTTGTAGTCTGCGGATGAATCATAGAGAATAGCTACCTTTGTAGCAAGTGCATGCTCTCCGATGTACTGTGCGGATTTGGTTCCCTGTGCCGGGTCTGTGAAACACATACGGAATTCATTGGATCCGGATGTGATGCTGTCTACTGCTGTTGCTGATGGTGTGAACAGGAATGTATCCTCTGCTGCCTCTGCACCTACAGCGATACAGGAACCGGATGTAACGGTACCACAAAGCATCTGCATTCCTTTGTCCAGAAGGTCGTTGTATGCGTTTACAGCCTTCTCCGGGTCAGCCTGGTCATCACCAGCGTCAAGGATCTCTACGTTGTATCCGTTGAATCCGCCGTTAGCATTGATCTCTTCTGCTGCAACCTGTGCTGCATGGTATACACCAAGACCATACTGTGCGTTGTCACCTGTCATCGGTCCGATAACACCGATCTTGAAAGTCTCGTCGTCTGCTGCAAATGCAGATACAGGCATCATTGTTGCTGTCATTGCTACTGCTGCTGTTAAACTAAGTGCTTTCTTCCATGTTTTCATAATAAAGCTCCTCCTTTAATCTTTAGCCCGCGCACTTTCATTCGCTAAAGCTTTAATGTTTTTGATTATAGCATTGGCTATAGCTGATTGCAAGGGAAAATTTTAGATTTATTTAAGAATTTGTTTATTTAACAAGGATATGTGTCCTTGTATCGCGGACATTCTATTCAAATCTGACTGTCATATTCTCCGGAATATGATAAAACTCCTTGAATTTTTCGTTCCAGATCTCATCTATCGGTTCCGTATATCCTGTATAATCACTGAATGGCATGACCGGAAGTGTCAGTTCCTCTGCATTCTGTTCGACTGCCTCTTCGATCAGCTCTGCTCTGTAATCACTGTACTTCCCTATTATCATAAAAATTCTCACATAAAATACGGCTGAAATACAAACTGTTACTGCAAGGATCAGTGCCGGATAAAAAACCTGTATTTCTCCTCTGTTTTTCAAAAAATATTGAAGAATTTTTGCTGTCGTCAGCACTTCAAATACATAAGAAATATAAAAGCATCTCGGACCGATCGGATCTGCCGCAATAAGCGGTGCTGCAAAAGCCAGAGATCCGAGATATGTAATACAGATCGAAATTCGTTCTTCTTTTTCTGTAAACATCCAGATACACAGAAGCACATTTATAAAAAACAGCATGGAAAGAAGTGCCATAATCCCTCTGTCCACCACCTGGTTTCCATCAAATGTCCACTCTGGACAAATTCTGTGAAAAATACTGTACACACTGTAGCCCCAGAAAACGACCAGCATCTCTGCTGCTGCAAAACTTTGTTTTCTTTTTTTCAGGATCAGAGCAGTCAGCAAAACTGCAAGTATCACTGTCAGTACCCAGTTATTCAGAACCAGGTTTGTCCATATCCTGACAACAAACCTCTGGAGCAGTACTCCTGCACTCATATCAATGCTTTTATAGGTTTTTCCATTATGCACTGCCGCACTGGAATATGCCGAATTAGAAAACATGACCACCGCCCCCAGAATTGCGGACCACAGATAATTCACTTCTATCAAATAAATCTTTCTGTATCTGACACCAGTGTAAATCATCATCCATACTGCATATGCAACAACAATGATCGTTATATTTTCGCTGAATAGCTGGACACATATTCCCAGTGGGATGACTGCCAAAGTTTGAAACCATGAGTATTTTTCCACTTTATTTCTGTAAAGCTCATCTGTCCATATAAAATAGACCAGAAACAATGGCACCGGAACTTCGTAATTAACAAAAGCAGCCGGCCATCCATAGCTCTGCCCATACAGGGAAGCCGGGACAGCGAGTAACAATAAGATGAGGCTCAGAAGAAGAATCGGGTCTGACTTATCTTTTTCTGAAAAAGTTTTTCTTCGCACACTCATTTCCATCAGCCATACGATCAGCACCATACATACGGATATTACAAGTGTTTTTGCCACTTCTGACCTTGTGATCAGCAATGCCAGAATATTTCCCAGATATCTTCCATTATATCCTGAAAAGCCTCTCTTCATCAGTTCCACTCTCTGAGGAAGTCCCCACTTCCACTCATCAAGGCAGTATGGGACTTTATATCCCAAATATACAAACAACATAAAAAATGCAGCATAAATAAAACATCTTACCCTGTTATCTTTGATCTTCATCTTCTCTCTCCCTGAAACTGCCGCAAAAAAAGACCGCAGTTATAAACTCTGCGGTCTTTTCAGGCATATTAACTTATGCTACTGCTTTCTTAGCGATTTCAGCAAGTGCTGCGAATCCCTCTGCATCGTTTACAGCGAGCTCTGCAAGCATTTTTCTGTTGATGTCAACGTTTGCTACTTTGAGTCCGTGCATCATTTTGCTGTAGGAAAGTCCGTTCATTCTGGCTGCTGCGTTGATACGAGCGATCCAGAGCTGTCTGAACTGACGTTTTTTCTGTTTACGTCCTGCATAAGAGCTTGCAAGTGCTCTCATAACAGACTGTTTTGCTACTCTATACTGTTTGGAACGAGCTCCTCTGTAGCCCTTTGCCAGTTTTAATGTACGGTTATGTCTTTTTTTTGCGTTTAATCCGCCTTTAATTCTTGCCATTTCTTATATTTCCTCCTGTTTGTCTTCTGATATCGTCCGCTGCCTGTTAATTATAAATATGGCAGAGCTTTCTTAATATTCTTCAGGTTTGTAGAATCAACAACAGTAGCTTTTCTCAGGTTTCTCTTTCTCTTCTGAGATTTCTTTGTTAAGATATGGCTCTTATAAGCTTTATTTCTCATGATCTTTCCAGTTCCGGTCTTTTTGAAACGTTTTGCTGCTGCTCTACAAGTTTTAATCTTAGGCATTGTTATTTCCTCCTTGATTCGTGGTTCTGTTTTTTATTTCACATTACCAGGTTCATGCACCAATGGCACAGTGTTCTGATAACTGCTTAACGCTTTTCGCTGAGAAACATGGTCATGCTTCTTCCTTCGATCTTAGGCGCTTTCTCTACGGTTGCAACGTCTGCGAGAAGTTCTGCAAAATCGTCGAGCACGTGTCTGCTGCTTGCCATGTGCGCCATCTCTCTTCCTCTGAAACGAAGTGTAACCTTTACGCGGTCACCTTTGGAGAGGAACTTTCTTGCTGCATTGACCTTGGTCTTTAAGTCATTTGTATCAATGTTTGGTGAAAGACGTACTTCCTTGATGTCGATCGTCTTCTGTTTCTTCTTAGCTTCTTTTTCCTTACGGGAGAGCTCATAACGGTATTTACCGTAATCGATGATCTTGCACACCGGTGGTTTCGCCTGTGGTGCGATCTTTACAAGGTCAAGTCCTGCTTCCTGTGCCTTCGCCATTGCTTCTCTGGCTGACACGATTCCGAGCTGTGCTCCGTCCGGTCCGATCAGACGCACCTCTCTGTCTCTGATCTGTTCGTTAATCATTAAATTGCTAATTGTAGTACACCTCCATACCTGTGAATAAATGATATGCCTGACTCTCAGTCACCCTTCAAAAAATAAAGAGCATGGACAGAATCCACACTCTATTATACCCAGTGATGCACGAGCAAAATGCCATGCAATATCCAGAATCCAGGAAGATTCTGCTATCTATCTCTGCATATAAACCTGAGACACAATCTCTCTGTGCTGAGGTGAGAGTGAAACTCTGCTTTGTTTTCTTTACGTACTTTAACAATATACTATTCCTTCCAGAGAAAGTCAAGAAGTTTTTTTGTATATTTTAATTTTTTTTGCGAATACTAGAATACGGACATACGTCCCGTAAAAAAATCAATCATGGAGGAACGAACTATGACAATTCTCAAATGTTCTGCAACCAAATGTATGTACAACGAAAACGAACTCTGTTCCAGAGGTGATATCGAGATTACCGGTGAAGGTGCACGCAATGCAGATGAAACAAACTGCGGAAGTTTCCGTGAACGCAGTGCTTCCGGTGCTGCCATGAACAGTGAAGCTCACCACTGCGGCTGCGAAAAGATCAACATCGACTGCAAAGCCCAGGAATGTACCTACAACGAACACTGCAAATGTACCGCCTCCGCTATTGATGTCTCCGGATGCAGCACAGAAGGATGCAACGAGACAAAATGCAGTACCTTCTCCTGCAAATGCTGATTTCTCTTAACTGCCCTCATTCCTAAAAACAAAACAAGACGCTGTGGAAACACAGCGTCTTTTGTATGTTCTGATTCTTATCTGTTTCTGAGGAAATCCGGGATCTGGATGTCCTTCTTCTGAACAGTGCTTGTCGGCACCTTGGTATTGAATGACGGAGCTGACTGCATGTTCGGCAGGTTGAAGCTTGGCATGCTCATTGTCGGCTGTGACTGGGCAGTTGTTGTTGATGCTGCTGCAGGTTTGCGGACACTGAACGGTGATGCACTGCTCCTGTTTCCAAACGGTGTGGATTTTGCTTCCAGATCGGAAAGTCCTGTTGCGATCACTGTGATTCTTGCGTAATCTGCAACGGAGTCATCGTACATAGCACCAAAGATGATATTGGAATCCTCTCCTGTGAGCTCCTGTACGTAGCTTGCTGCGTCGTTTGCATCCATGAGAGAGATATCTCCGGAAATATTGATGATCACATGAGTTGCACCCTTGATGGTTGTCTCCAGAAGCGGGGAGGATACCGCCTGCTGTACTGCCTCCATCGCTTTGTCGTCTCCTCTTGCTTCTCCGATTCCGATATGAGCGATTCCCTTGTCTCTCATAACAGTCTGAACATCTGCGAAGTCCAGGTTGATAAGAGCCGGGAGGTTGATCAGGTCTGTGATGCCCTGTACTGCCTGCTGGAGAACTTCATCTGCTTTGCGGAGAGCTTCCGGCATGGTTGTACGGCGATCTACGATCTCTAACAGCTTGTCATTCGGAATGACAATCAGTGTGTCAACAGCTTTCTTCAGATTTTCGATTCCGGACAGAGCATTGTTCATACGTGTTTTTGCTTCGAAACGGAAAGGCTTCGTAACAACGCCGACGGTCAGGATTCCCATTTCCTTGGCTGCTGCTGCGATGACCGGTGCTGCACCTGTACCAGTGCCGCCGCCCATACCACAGGTAACAAATACCATGTCTGCGCCTTCCATTAACTGTTTAACTTCTTCTATGCTCTCCTCAGCAGCCTTCTGGCCAACTTCCGGCTGTGCGCCGGCGCCAAGGCCCTTCGTAATCTTTTCACCAATCTGAAGTACTGTTGGAGCTTTGCAAAGTGTCAGGGCCTGTTTATCAGTATTTACACCAACAAACTCTACTCCTCCGATAGCCTCTTCCACCATTCTGTTTACTGCATTATTTCCAGCTCCGCCTACGCCGATTACAATAATCTTGGCTGAAGACTCGGCCTCATTTGACATAATCTCTAACAATGTACTTCCTCCTTTTATCTTCCTGATATTGTCATATCAAGCTACATATAGATATATCATATATTTTTTTCTTGAATTAATCAACTACTATTTTTGTTTTTTTATACTTTTTTCACGATTCTTCGCCATCAAAGAGTTATCCTTCTTCATCGTAATAGCCCTCTTCTTCGTCCGAATAATCGCTCTCAGAGTCGTATTCCTGGTCACTTTCGGTGCTTTCATCATAAGAATCTTCCTCCCCGGAAGTGTCTGATGTGTTTTCTGTATCATCAGATGTATTCGGATTTGCTCCTACATAATTTCCATCGGCATCGTATTCACCGACTCCGTCAAATCCTCCTGATTCGTTATAACCGCCGATCCAGTCTCCAAAACTGTCCAGAAGTTCCTGTGTCGGTGCAGGGCCGACATAATTCAGATCAGCATCATACTCACCACTGCCGGTATAGTCGCCTTCTTCATCGTAGCCGCCTACCCATCTCTCAGTTGCAGTGTCCAGTGCTGTTGCCGGTTTTGGTCCTACATAATCGCCATTTTCATCATATTCGCCATCGCCGGTATAGTCACCATTCTCGTCGTAGCCGCCATTCCAGTTCTCGGCTGTGATCTCCACTTCCTCTGCCTCAAATGTCACAGTCTTTGAATTACGGGAAATATTTTCCATGTGCAGAATCCCCTTCTGTCCCTCAAGCTGCGGAAGAATGGCGATTGCCCTGGTCATTTTGTCCTCCAGATATTCATCCTTTCCAAGCTGTACAGTGATATCGCCATACAGAAGGCTGATTTCATAGCTGTCATCAAACATAATATGATCCGGAACCATATCATTCTTGGCAAAGATCGTAGAAAGGGCAACTGCTGTATTCAGAACCGTCTCCTTGATGGGAAGTTTCTCCTCCATCACGACCTTCTTCGGCTGGATGCCGTCAAAAAAGGCAACTTTCGTATCTCTTGTCTTGCTGCCCTCCACAAAATATCCATTACTGTCAAAGTAAACATAGCTGTCCAGATAAGGAATGCATCCTACAACGCTTTTTTCTTTGACGCTGATGATCAGTTTGTTCCTGCCGGAACGTCTGACATTAAAACTCTCAATATACGGAAGTTCTTCTGCCGCATTCTTGGAATAAAACAGCGGTGCAAGAATGGCATTGGATGTCATTGAGCCTTTAAGGATTTTTTCTTTCAGTTCATCCTCTGTATAATGGTCATTTCCTATAACTTCTACTGTTTTTACTTGAAAAAAAGTAAAGAAAAAAACAGCGGCAGCCAAAACCACAACAGCCACACTGCCTATAACCAGTTTTCGTGTACTAATATTGCTGGATGTCTTCATATATCGTAGTTCCTGTATCCTTCTTGATTTTGCCGCCAAGCCTTGAAATATCCTGGCTTATATCCTCGTAACCCCGGTGGATAAATGAATATCCTTCTACAATGGACTCACCCTTTGCCGCAAGTGCCGCAATTACAAGTGCCGCTCCCCCTCGGAGTTCCTGTGCACGTACCTTGGTGCCTTTAAGGCAAAAACTTCCGCGGATCCATGCTTTCTTCCCCTGTATCTTTATCTCTGCACCCATCCGGTTAAGTTCTTCTGCTATTTTGAAACGGTCTTCAAAAACAGATTCCTGTATGCAGCTCTCTCCCGGAATCGTCGCAAACACTGCCATCAGAGGCGACTGCAGATCTGTAGGAAATCCCGGATATACAGCGGTCTCTGTCAGAGGGACAGGAAAACGCACCCGGCGGCTGTCCGCTACTAGTTTACCACTGTTCCATTCATATTGTCCACCCATTTTGCGATATACTTCGAGGAAAGCTGTAAGCTCTCCCTCCGGAGGATTCTCAATCTCAATCTTTCCTCTGGTGGCTGCGGAAGCACACAGATAGGTTCCTGCCACGATCCGGTCAGGTGGAACCTGCATATCTCCGCCCTTCACCGGTGCGCCGCCTTCAACCAGGATTTTTTCTGTTCCTTCTCCCTGGATCTTTATTCCCATTCTTTTCAGGAATCTGCAGAGCCAGATAATTTCGGGCTCTTTTGCACAGTTATGGATTCTTGTTTTTCCCTCTGCCGAAGCAGCGGTCAGAACCGCCTGTTCTGTCGCGCCCACACTACTCCCTGCAAAAAAGATCTCGCAGCCTTTCAGCTTCCGGCATTCTGCTTCCAGAAACTCTTTCTTTTCTTCTATACATACACCGAATTCCCGCAACGCATACAGATGAAGATCCACCGGTCTTTTTCCAATCACACAGCCGCCGGGATACCCCATGGATGCCTTCCCATATCTTCCAAGCAATACACCCAGAAGTATGACTGAAGACCTCATTTTTTCTGTGTAAATCCCTGATATCTCCGTTTTATCCGCTTTTGTGCAGTCCAGGTAAAGGTCATGTTCCTGCCACCAGGTATCTGCACCAAGTGCACAGAGGATTTCTTCCATGCAGAATACATCTGCGATTTTCGGACAGTTTCTGAGTATACTGACCCCCGGATAAAGAAGTGCCGCCGCCATCATTGGAAGGGCAGCGTTTTTGGAACCCTGGATACGGATGGTTCCATGGAGGGGTGTTCCCCCTGCTATGTGAATTTTATCCAATCGGTTCACTCCCAAAGGGCATCTTACTTTTATTATATGTCAAAAACTTTTTTCTGTGATTCTCTGTTCTGTCCACAAAATCCACACAATACAAAAGCCAGATCTGAACTTTTTGTTCAAATCTGACTTTCCTGTTTCTTCTATATTATATAGTGTTGTGAAAAATCCCAAAAATCAAAGAGTCTTTACGTATTCTTTGAACATATCTCCTCGCTGCTCATAATTGTCAAACTGTCCCCAGCTTGCACATGCAGGTGAAAGAAGGACTGCATCTCCTGCTTCCGCTTTCTGTGCACAGAACTCTACTGCTTCCTTGAGGTCCTCGCAGAGAACAATGTTCGGGCATACGCCAAGACGCTCTGCCGCTTCTTTGATCTTCTCTCTTGTCTGTCCGATCAGTACAAGATAACGCACTTTGCCGTCAAAAGCATTCAGCCATTCATCGTAGCTGGAGCCTTTGTCATAACCGCCGCCGATCAGAAGGGTCGGACGGTTCATCGCCTGGATGCCCTTGATCGCAGCATCCGGGTTGGTTCCCTTGGAATCGTTGTAATAAGCGACACCATTTTTCTCTGTGACATATTCAATTCTGTGTTCTACTGCTGTAAACTCACAGATGCTCTTACGGATACTCTCTACAGACACGCCTGCATAGTATGCCATTGCAACTGCTGCCATCACATTCTCAAAGTTATGCTGTCCCAGAAGTTTCAGTTCTCCTGTATGTACGAACGGAATCTCCGCTTCTGCGGTCTTGAGTACGATCAGATCTCCGTCCAGATAAATTCCCTCGTCAAGTTTCCTTACGCTTGAGAAATAAACAGTCTTCGGAACGATATGCTGGCCAAATTCGCGAAGTACCGGATCCTCATAATTCAGGACACAGTAGTTCTCTGGTTTCTGGTTTTTGACGATAAGTTCCTTGACGCGGATATATTCCTCCATTGTATGGTGACGGTTCAGATGGTCCTCTGTGATGTTGAGGATCGCACTGACCTGTGGTGCAAATTCTTCGATCGTCTCCAGCTGGAAACTGCTGATCTCCGCTACTGTTGTGGAATTCTCTTTCATTTCCAGTGCTTTGGAAGTGTATGGAGTTCCAATGTTTCCCACTACAAAGACAGAGTCCTCTGCATCACTCATGATCTTGCCAAGAAGGGCTGTTGTGGTTGTTTTGCCATTTGTTCCGGTGATTGCGAGTACCCTTCCCTTGCCGGTACGGTAAGCCAGTTCTACTTCTCCCCATACCGGAAGTCCCATCTCATAAAATTTCTTCACGATCGGAATATCTGTCGGTACTCCCGGGCTCAGTATAACCAGATCAAGACTTTCCAGAACTTCCTTAGGAAGCTCCCCGGCATAAACAGAGGCATCCTCTGCGTGAGATACTTTCGCCAGAACCGCATCCTTGTCTGTTTTTTCGTTTCCGTCAAAAAGGATCACATGAGCTCCTGTCTCTCCCAGAAGATCTGCAGCTCCGATGCCGCTTTTGCCTGTTCCAAAGACAAGTACTCTTTTTCCCTGTAAATTCATTTTTGTTTCCTCCTGCAAACTGTCGTTATGCGGATCACAGAGCGAGAAGTGCAATCAGACACATAACTGCTGTTATGATAGAAAATACGGCTACAACTCTTGTTTCTGACCATCCACATAATTCAAAATGATGGTGGATCGGTGCCATCTTAAAAATACGTTTTCCATGTGTTTTCTTGAAGTAAGTTACCTGGATGATAACGGACAGTACCTCTACCAGATAGATCAGTCCTACCAGAAGGATAAACAATGGCATCTGCATCATGTATGCAGCTCCTGCAACAAATCCTCCGAGTGCCAGAGATCCTGTATCTCCCATGAACACCTTCGCCGGATATACATTGAACAGTAAAAATCCCATCAGTCCCCCCACAACTGCACAGGTGATCGGCTCAATTCCACTCTTTGTTCCGATAGAAACAACAGTAAAGAATACTGCAACGATCAGTGTCACGCTGGATGCCAGTCCGTCCAGACCGTCGGTAAAGTTTACACCGTTTACCGTTCCGATCACGGCAAAGAAAAGTACCGGGATCGCCAGCCATCCGATATTCAGATAATGATCGGTCCAGAACGGAATACGCATTGACAGGTTTACGTCTGTATAGTTTACAAGGTAATAAGTAAACACTGCGGTTACGACCACCTGCAGAGAAAATTTCTGCCATGGAAGAAGACCGTCAGAACGTCTCAGAACTACCTTGAGGTAGTCATCCAGAAATCCGATGATACCAAATCCCAGTGTCAGAAACAGTACCGGGATCACCTTCGGGTAATCTTTTACGTAGAACAGGGATGTTACAACAGTAGCTATCAGAAAAATGATACCTCCCATGGTAGGGGTACCCGCTTTCTTCAGGTGCGACTGCACACCTTCCACCCGTTCTGTCTGTCCCATCTTGAGTTTTCTCAGAAACGGGATGATGATCGGTCCCAAGATCACACTGATCACAAAGGAGATCAGTACAGGGATTACAACTTGATAATTCATCCTCACACCTCTTATCATTCTTTTGTTTTTTGTCATGTTTGATTATAAGGCTTTTTGGCGTATTTCGCAACCCTATGTTACGCTTCACTCTTCCTGATTCCTTCCATTTATCCCCATATATGGAAGAACGTTTTCAAAGATCGTCCGCACGACCGGCGCTGCGATCGTTCCGCCATAGTAAATGCCTTTGGGGTCGTGGATAATACACAGTGCCAGTACCTGGGGATTCTCAGCAGGTGCAAATCCAAGAAAAGAGGAGATATAACGGTTTGCACTTCTCGGAAGTGTCTGTGAAGTCGCTGTCTTTCCCCCGATCGTATAACCTTCGATCGCAGCATTTTTGCCAGATCCCTGCGAGACAACTTTTTCCAGAATATAACGGATTTTCTCGGAAGTTTCTTCCGAAAGGACCCCTGTCTTTACCGGATATTCCAGTTCCTGAATGACTTCTCCGTTTTCATCTTCCACCGCTACTCCAAAATGCGGCGTAATTCTTCTCCCACCGTTTATCAGGGAACTTACTGTCGTTGCAAGCTGGATCGGTGTGATCTGAAAAGACTGCCCGAACGAAACAGTTGCCAGTTCTACATTTCCCATATTTTTTGCCTGATGCATGATCGTACCTGCCTCTCCCGGAAGGTCAATACCCGTTTTTTCCAGAAGTCCAAATTTTCGGAAATATTTATAATATTTTTCCACGCCGAGCCGCAACCCTACTTCAATAAATACCGGATTACAGGAATTCTGCGCTCCTTCAACAAAATTCTGGGAGCCATGTCCTCTTCTGTTTGCACAGTGAATTCTCCTGTCATCTACCAGTTTGTAGCCCGGACAGTAAAAACGGTCTTCCATGCTCACAACTCCCTCTTCAAGTCCCGCCGCCATCGTTATGATCTTGAAAGTTGACCCCGGTTCATAAGTATCATTCAGACAGGGATTTCTCCACATCTGATTCAGAAGTTCCTGCTTCTTCTCAGAACTTAACCCTGAGGTATCCACTTCTGTATTCAGGGTAAACGGCTGGTTCAGGTCGAATTCCGGTACATTCACACAGGCATAGATTTCTCCATTCTGGGGATTCATAAGAAGAATGGACACTCTCTCCGCTTCTTTCTCTTCCATAACTTTCTTTGCCGCCTGCTGGACATATTCCTGAATGCTGATATCCAGGCTGGTGCGAAGTGTATTGCCTGCTTCTGGTTCTTCCCGGCTTTCTCCGATTCCATCCAGTTCGATTCCTCTGGCATCCGTCGTTGTGAGAATTTTTCCTGCTTCACCGCTCAAAATCTCTTCATATTGAACCTCAAGTCCGATGATCCCCTGGTTGTCTGCCCCTGTGAATCCCAGAACTTTGGAAGCAAGTGAGTGATATGGATAATATCTTTTGTAGTCTTCATCCACTTTCACACCGGAAAGTCCTGTCTTTCGGATCTCATCTCCCACAGCTTTGTCGACATTTGTCTTTATTCTTTCTATAGAAGATACTTTTTCTACTTTTTTTCGGATGCTTTCTTCTGACAGTTCCAGTTTCTGCGACAACAAAGAAATGATTTTCTCCGGTTCTTTTATCTGGCTATGGATAACAGATACCGTACAGACCGTTTTATTCGAGGCAAGAACTTTTCCTCTGGCGTCCAGGATTTTTCCCCTTGCCGCCTTGATGGAACGTTCTCTCTCATGGAGATCCTGTGCTTTCTGGTAATAATAATCCGACCGAAACCCCATCAGATACACAAGCCGTCCTGCCAGCCCAAGCATCATTGCTGCACATAAAAGAAAAACGGTCCAGACTTTGCGTTTATGAAAAGTCCTGTTTTTTTTCATAAAAAAATCCCTCCGGAGGCTGTCATATCATTATATGTCCAGCCCCCGAAGGGAATCACTGCGCTTTAATCCAGTCCTGCTTCTTCGTTGGTAAGTCCTTCGCTCTCCATGTCGTTGTCCTGCATGGTATCTTCCTCATTGTCTTCCGGCGGTCCCGGAACATTCTCATCGGAAATTGCTTCCTTGAGAGTATTATCCGTCTGTTCAGAACTGCTCGCAATAGTAGTAGTTCCCAGATTCTGTGACTTCACATACTGTCCGTTCTTATCTGTAACATATTCTCCGTTGTCCTGAAGGAGATAACCACTCTCATCGATCCTGTTGCCATCCAAATCTACAAGGTTTCCATTTCCATCTGTGAGATTTCCACTTGCATCCACGCTGCTTCCGGATACGTCCACAAGATTTCCTTTGAATCCCTCCCAGAGTTCTGTCTTCGGAATAGTACCGTCCTCGGATTCATCCGGTGTAACATTCAGATACGGAAGAAGTTCTGACAGAATTCCCTGTGCAATGTACTGAGGATATTTACTGTCTGCCTGTTCCTCTGCATTCGGCTCATCGACAACTACATACAGAAGCACCTGCGGATCATCAACCGGTGCAAAAGTAATAAAAGAAACGATATACTTCTTGTTTCCTCGTGGAAGTTTCTCCGCTGTACCGGTCTTACCGCCTGAGCTGTATCCCTGCACCTTCGATGTACGGCTGGTACCTTCCTGTACACTGGCCTGCATGTAGGATCTGATATTTGCCGAAATATCAGAAGAGATTGTCTGCTTGAGAAGCACAGGGTCAATTGTTCTGACCGTTCCACCGCTTCTGTCCTTGATTGCAGTCACAAGATGCGGCTGATAATAATATCCACCATTGATAACAGAACACATCGCACTGATCTCCTGAAGCATCGTACAGGTAAATCCCTGTCCGAATGCAGAGCAGGCAAGCTCTGTCTCTCCCATGGTATCAGTTGTATGGATAACACCGGAACCCTCATTCGGAAGATCAATTCCTGTTCGTGAACCGAAATTAAACAGTGTCTGGGCCTTAAGGAAAGATTCTGTTCCCATTCGCGCTGCAATCTGCATCATGGCATCATTACAGGAGTTCGCTATAACTTCACGGAGCGTTTCTGTTCCATGTGCATCCGGCCACACCGCACATTTAATGTAGGTATCACCATTTGCGCCAAATGTCTCTCCACCGTCGCAGTTGAACGTATCGTTTACTGTGATCTTGCCTTTCTCAAGGGCTCCCGACATTACAATCGGCTTTACAACTGATCCCGGTTCAAATGCATCTGTTACACAGAAATTGCTCCACATGGCATTGAGAGCTTCTACTGTCTTCTTATCGCTCTTTTTTAGCCCGGCAATTTCTTCTTCAGAATATACCTGAGACATATCCCTCGGATTGTTCAGATCATATCTGTCACCGCCATCCATGGCAATGATCTCTCCCGTTGATGGTTTCATCGCAATTACACCGATGTTCTTGGCTCCCATGCTTGACTTGAAACCATTGACATATTTCTCTACGATCTGCTGTGCGCCTACATCCAGAGAAGTTTCGATACTTTCACCGGAAACAGGCTCCATGATCGTCTGTTCAGCATCTGAATCATTGTTGATATATCCGTATTTACGCCCATCTGTTCCCATCAGGGTACTGTTATAATATCCCTCCAGACCGACATCGGCTGTTTCTCTTGAAAGCGTAAATCCAATCGTATCACAGGCAAGGGCATTAAAAGGATAAACTCTCAGATAATCCTCCTCAAACCAGATTCCCTGTACATTGGAACGCTCTTCCAGTTCTTTTTCTGAAAGGCCGCTGTCCTCATCTGGATCTGCATATTCCTCGAACGCCTTCTTTTCGTCCATGGTTACTTCTTTTTTGAGGACCTGGTACTGACTGGAGCTTGTAGCAGGATCCGTAAGTCTCTTGCGGATATCATCCTCGTCAAGTCCCAGAACTTCTACCAGTGCATTCACGGTTGCATCTACGTAATCATGATCCTCATCATTGACTTCTTTGCAGTCCATGATCACTGTATAAACCTTCTGGCTTGTGGCAAGGATATTTCCGTTTCGATCGTAAATATCGCCTCTCTTTGCCGGAAGCACACTGCTCTGATATGTCTGCTGTGCCTGCAGAAGCACCCGCTTTTTATACTTGGTTCCGCTGGTGGCATTAATATAGGTAACTCTGCCTAACAAACAAACTAAAGCTAGTATTACTACTGCAAATAGTCCTACTAGCTTCAATTCCATCGTATGATAAATTTTTCTTTGAGGTTTTCTGGTTTTCCTCGGTCTGGTATTGCTCAAATTCTCACCTCTTGCTTTCAGGAACATCCTGATACTGTCTCACATAACTGCTGCTTGGTACACTGTAGGTTCTTTTCTGCGTGTCAGAAGGATAAGTCATTCCCAAACGCCCAATGGCAATCTTCTTAATCTGGTTCAGATCTGTCTCTGAAGTCACCTGACTCTCATAAGCATCGTTTTCTTCCTTGAGCTGTGACCATTCTGTTTCGAGACTTGCAACATTCTTAATCTTGCCTGTCAGTTCAGCCTTAAGCTGAAGATAATTGACACAGCAGAACAGTACTGCCACACTCATGACTGCCAGAAATGCAACAAATCCGCGCCCCATACTCATCGCAGCCCTCTCTCTGGTACGCTGACGCTGTGGATTTACCTTTGGCTTGCCAGCTGACACTGTCCGTGTCTCAATTCTGTTATTTCCCTGAGAAGGCTTACGGGAAGCCGCCGATCTGCGTGCCGGTACTTCCTGCAGTCTCCTCACTGTATTTCCATCTACATACATTCCTCGGGCATTTCTTGCATTTACCTTGCTTTTTCGGTTTGTAACTGCCCTGTTTGTCCTCTCCATTTACGCCTGTTCAACTCCCTGTATTGGTTTCAGTCTGAAAATCTTCGCTCAAAAATCCTTAGTTTTGCACTTTTTGATCTGGGGTTTTCTTCCTGCTCGGCTGTACCTGGAAGAATCGGCTTTCTGGTGATAACTTTTCCTTTGGATTTTTTGCCGCATACACATACCGGGAAATCGGACGGACATGTACATGGATTTTCATTTTTGCGGAAGATCGTCTTGACAATACGATCCTCCAGAGAATGGAATGTGATAATACAGATTCTGCCTCCGTCATCGAGAAGGTCGATCATTCCATCCAGTGACTCCCGCAGAACATCCAGTTCTCTGTTCAGTTCGATCCGGATTGCCTGAAAAGTCCGCTTCGCCGGATGTCCTCCGGTTGCCTGAATCTTCATCGGGATAGACTGGCGAATGATCTCGGTCAGTTCTCCGGTCGTGCGGAGCGGTGCCTGCTGTCTGGCAGCCACAATGTGTTTCGCTATATTCTTTGCAAATTTATCTTCACCGTAATCACGAATGATACGGTACAATTCTCTCTCTTCGTAACCATTGACAATATCAGCGGCGGTACGGCTCTGTCTCTGATCCATTCTCATATCCAGAGGTGCATCTACCCTGTAGGTAAAGCCCCGTTCCTCATTATCCAGCTGATAAGATGAAACTCCCAGGTCAAGAACAATTCCATCGACTTTCTGAATTCCCAGGTTATGCACTTCATTAGCCATGTAACAATAATTGCTGCGAATGATCGTCACTCTGTCCTCATAGGCAGCCAGCCTTTCACTCGCAGCAACTATTGCATCTTGGTCCTGATCTATGCCAATAAATCTCCCCTTGGCAGAAAGTCTGCGGCATACTTCACTTGCATGCCCTGCTCCTCCCAGCGTTCCATCCACGTAGATTCCTTCTGGCTTAATATTCAAGCCGTCAATGGTTTCTTCCAGTAATACAGATTTGTGTTTAAATTCCATATCCGTCTCCTGTTGGATTTCTTTCCGGCGAATGCTCAAATGATGATACCCATATCCTGCATACTTTCTGCAATACTATCCATATCATCATAATTGCAGTTCTCGCTCCACTTTTCTTTGCTCCAGATCTCGATCCGGTCCAGGTTTCCTGTGAGTACCACTTCTTTCTCCAGACCGGCAAACTCCCTCAGTGTCTGAGGTACAAGAATTCTCCCCTGCCTGTCCAGTTCACAGTTTGTGGCACCTGCTACAAAGAAACGTGTGAAGGTTCGCGCATTTTTATTTGTAAGTGGTAAGGCTCTGAGTTTTGTTTCAAATGCTTCCCATGCATCCATAGGGTAAATTGAAAGACAACCATCCAAACCTTTTGTCAGGATGAACTCTTCTCCCAGGAGTTCTCTGAACCTGGCGGGAATAATCAGGCGCCCCTTCGCGTCTATTATATGATTGTATTCTCCCATGAACATAAAACTCACCTGCTCTCAAAATACACGATTCTCCCCTTCGTGCATTTCAGGTGGAGCTGTCAGGTCTGCCACATTCCCTCCATTCCCCACCACTATTCACCACTTTCTACCACTTATGAAATTATTCTAACCCATTTACTGTTAAATTACAAGTGGGAATCTGAGTTTTTTTGGTGCAGATAAGGCTCTTTTCTGCCCTGAAAAAAGGGAAGATTTTCCCACTTCCCGTAGAAAAATCTTCCCTTTAAATTCTGTTATTTTATCTCGTCTTCTGTTTGTCCGGAATCTGAAATCGTTTTCGGTAATTCGTCTGATTTTTCTGTAATATCTGGCTCTGTTTCAGACGTTGACTCTCCTGTTTCTGAAAAAATCCCCCGAAATTCATCACTGACATCCTCAAAACTCTGCATATTCTGATAACCGCGTGACGACTTTTCTTCGGATGCATACCGTTCCTCCATCCTGCGTTTCTGAAACTTCTCACGTTTCTTTGAAAGAATACGGCGAACTGTTGCAACAATACTGAAAATCACAAAAATGCCAAGTAAAATCGGAATAAGAACAGGGAGATGCGTACCTGGTATATATGGTCTGCCCGACCGAAGCCATTCAATTCCCGCATTTCCCAGAGCATACCCTGCCAGATATCTCATGAAAATCTCACCCTGAAATTTCTTGCGCTTCGTATAGGCAAGAAGAATAACCAGAAGAAGCAGACACCACAGGCTCTCATAAAACCAGAGAGGATGTACCTGAACCCAGGAAACATCTCCGGCTTTGACCAGATGTTTCTGCATCTCTGATGTCAGTTCCATGCTCCCGACTGTCTCTACCGGAATCTGCATCGCAAAAATGCTGTCCGTAGATGTTCCGATAAATTCTCTGCTGAAAAAATTCCCCCAGGTTCCGATCATCTGACTGGATACCAGGCCGATACTGAGCGTATCTGCCATCCTTCCAAATGACAGTTTCCTGATTTTGCAGAAAACAGCCAGAGCAATCACCCCGCCTGCAAATCCGCCATAAAAGGATAATCCACCTGTACGCAGATCCCAGAGAGCACGTGTCGGTTCATCTGCAAAAAGTTTCCAGTTCAGTGCTATATAGCATGCTCTGGCACAGATTACGCCGAACACCACTCCTGGAATCAGTGCTTCCAGATAAAGATTCTGATCCTGATTCTGTCGTTTTGCCTGTAATACAACGACAGTAAGTCCAAGAAGCATTCCTGCCATCACAAGGATTCCATATATCGTGAGCTCAAATCCAAAAACCGAAACAGTTTTACCCACATATCCAAGGTCAATGCCCAGATGTGGAAAACGAATCGACATATTCATAAAACACCTTCATTATACGTTAAATCTGAACAGAATTACATCTCCATCCTGAACAATATATTCTTTTCCTTCCATGCGGACAAGTCCCTTTTCTCTTGCACCTGCATAAGAACCGCAGTCGAGAAGATCTTTGTAATTAACAACCTCTGCCTTGATAAATCCACGCTCAAAGTCTGTGTGGATCTTACCTGCTGCCTGTGGAGCCTTGGTTCCGATCTTGATCGTCCATGCACGTGTCTCATCCTCTCCTGATGTAAGGAAACTCATAAGTCCCAGGAGGCTGTAACTTGCTCTTACCAGTTTCTCAAGACCAGATTCCTTAAGTCCCAGATCCTCGAGGAACATTTTTTTCTCATCGTCATCGAGCTCGGAGATTTCTTCTTCGATCTCTGCACAGATCACGAATACTTCGCTCTTCTGCTCGGCTGCATATTTACGTACAGCCTGTACATGCTCGTTAGATGCTCCATCATCCGCAAGATCATCCTCACTTACGTTTGCAGCGTAGATCACCGGTTTCCAGGTGAGGAGATTATAAGTTCCCATCCATGCTTCCTCATCCTCAGATTCCAGTTCCATTGTGATTGCCATCTGTCCATCCTCAAGATGTGCTTTGACTTTCTGGAGGAAATCAAGTTCTTTGGCAGCTTCTTTGTCCATACGTGCTGTCTTGGTGACTTTGGCAATTCTTCTCTCAAGGATCTCGATATCAGAGAAGATCAGCTCAAGGTTGATGGTCTCGATATCTCTGAGCGGATCGATGCTTCCATCTACGTGGATGACGTTCGGATCCTCAAAGCAGCGTACTACGTGAACGATCGCATCTACTTCACGGATGTTTGCAAGGAACTGGTTTCCAAGTCCCTCACCTTTGGATGCGCCCTTTACAAGACCTGCGATATCAACGAATTCAATGACTGCCGGAGTTACTTTCTTGGAGTGATAAAAATCTCCCAGAAGTTTCAGTCTCTCATCCGGTACAGTAACAACGCCCACATTCGGGTCGATGGTACAGAAAGGATAGTTTGCTGATTCTGCACCTGCTTTTGTCAGTGAGTTAAATAATGTACTCTTACCTACGTTCGGTAATCCAACGATTCCAAGTTTCATTGCTCTATTTCTCCATTCCGTTATTTATTTGATTGCATTTTTCTGCTTAATTTTAGCACACGTGTCATAAAAAGTCTATCGTTTAGTCTCTTGACATGATCATGAGAAGTTTTCCTGTTTCAAAGGTGACTTCTGCTTCAGGATCTGAGATCTCATTGCTGACAGTCAGACCGCTGTCCTCAACTTTGAGAGTATAGCTGTTCAGAGGATATTTGAAGCCTTTCAGAGTCAGTCCTGTAACCTCTCCTTCGATCGGGAAGAAAGAGACATATTTCCCGAACTGCTCTTCTTTCTTAAGGATCATTCCGCTCTCGATCAGACTCATATAGTTGTATGCGTCAACAAGAACGATCTGTACCTGTTTTGTTTTTCCGAGCATCAGAAGACCGAAATTTGCCATCAGATGATCGATGCGGTTTCCTGTCGCCCCCAGGATCATAATACGTTCTGTTCCCTGTTCGATCGCATAATTTGCTGCTGACTGTGTGTCGGAATCGTCCTTCTCTGGCTTCAGTCTGCGAATTTCCGTATGTTTGAGAGTTTCCATATATTTCGCACCCTCCGCAGAAAGACTGTCAAAGTCTCCCACTGCCACATCCGGTTCCAGATCTGTTCCCATAAAGAATTCCACGCCACGGTCTGCTGCGATCAGACAGGTATTCTCTGTTTTGTTTTTTTTCAAAAAATCGAGGGCAAAATCTTTATGGATATTGCCCCCGCTTACGATGATCGTATCTTTCATATTATGCCTCAATTTAACTTTTCGCTGATATCCTGCATCTTCTGCTGGATTCTCTGTACATTTGATTCAAGATCACCATTAAACACGTAAGAACCTGCAACAAGAAAGTTTGCACCTGCACGCATTGCGGTTTCCATAGTAGAATCATTGATTCCTCCATCTACCTGAATGTCTACATTCAGTTCTTCTCTGTCTATGATCTCTTTGAGTTCCTGAACCTTTTCTGTACATTCCGGAATATACTTCTGTCCGCCAAATCCAGGCTGAACCGTCATGACAAGTACCATATCCACATCTTCCAGGAGATGGCTGATGTCATTGATCGGGGTCGCCGGTTTGATGGAAATACCAACTTTGACACCTGCATCACGAATCAGTTCGATCGCACGTTCCAGATCCTCGCACGCCTCTGCATGAATGGTAATAGAATCCGCGCCGCAGTCTACAAAATCCTGAATATAACGTTCCGGTGCGCTTACCATAAGGTGTACATCAAAAAACATCTTTGATTCTTTGCGGATAGAGCGGATCACCGGCATTCCAAAAGAAATACTCGGTACAAAATCTCCGTCCATAACATCAATATGAAGCCATTTCACTCCCTGTTTCTCCAATATCTGAATCTGTTCGCCCAGACGGTTAAAATCCGCTGATAAAATAGACGGGCACAACTGATATTCCATTTAATATCTCCTTTTCTCTTTCAATTCTTCATATAAATTAAGATAATCTTCGTACCGGATCCTGCTGATCTCGCCCTGTTCAAGAGCTTCCTTTACTCTGCATCCCGGTTCGTGGATATGACGACAGCCCTGAAAACGGCACTGGTCATCATACTTGCGAAACTCCGGAAAATAGTCCTTGAGTTCCTGTTCTTCCATATCCATAAGATACAGGGAAGAAAATCCCGGCGTATCCATAAGAAATGTATTCTCTCCTACCGGGATAACCTGTGAATGTCTGGTCGTATGCTTTCCTCGTTTGAGTTTCCGGCTGATCTCACCTGTCTCCATCTGCACTTCTGCCTGGAGAAGATTCGTCAGAGATGATTTGCCAACGCCGGAAGGTCCTGCCACGACCGTTGTTTTGCCTTTGAGGATTCTGTGAATCTCGTCAATACCCTCCTCCTCCAGTGCGCTGGTGAGGAGAACCTGATATCCACAGCTTTGGTAGGTCTGATAAAGCTCCTGTGTTTCCTTTTCTGTTGCAAGATCTTTTTTGTTAAAGCATATGACTGCCGGAATGTCTGCCTGTTCCATCATGATCAGGAAACGGTCCAGCAGCATGAAATTCGGCTTTGGATTGTCCATTGCAAAAATCACAAATGCCTGATCCACATTGGCAACTGCCGGGCGGATCAGGGAATTTTTGCGGGGGAGGATCCTGGTCAGGTTCCCCTCCCGTTCCTGTTCATTCAATACTGTAATCTCTACATTATCACCAACCAGCGGTTTCTGATTATCCTTTCGGAAAATACCCTTGGCTTTACATTCATAAAGCACTTCGTTCTCTCCGTAAACATAATAAAACCCGGCAATTCCTTTGATAATTTTACCCTGCATGAATTACTCTGCTTTCTTGAAAGTCAGTGGATAAGAACCAAGCTGCTGGAAGTTTCCGTCAATCAGCTCTGATACATACAATGTACCTTCGCTGACTCCTGACGCACCTGTAATATCCAACGTATACGGGAATGTAATCGCCTCTCCGTCAACCACTTTAGTAGAAGTTGTTTCTCCGTTTACTTCCTGGATCAGTTCCAGACGAATTGCACCACCCTGATATCCATTTGGAGTATTCAGTGTCTGCGTACATTTCCATACTTCGCCGTTTGCAGCAGCTGTGCTCTGCTGCGCCGTATCTGCTGTGGAAGCACTGTCTGTTGTTGTATCTGTTGTAGTTGTTGTATCTGCCGGAGCCTGATTGCCGCTGCTTACTACGATAGAGATCGTTTCATCCGGATTACCGTATGCGGTGTCCCCATCCTCTGAAGTTGCAGATGGATCCTGTGAGATGACCTGTCCTGCCGGCACTTCACTGCTCTGCTGTTCTGTAATCTGAATGTCTGCCCATTTACCAAGTGCAGTGATCGCTTCATTCTTAGTCATTCCTACTACATCCGGAATCTGTGCAGTATCACCATAATCCAGACCACGGCTGACTGTCAGGGTTACTGATCCGCCTGCTGTCATGCTTGTGCCAGCTTCCGGTGATACGGCCATAACATATCCTGGTTCTGTAAGCGGCCATCCACTGTCATCTGCTTCACTGTATTCTTTCTGTACGGTTACAGTAAGTCCAAGATCTTCCAGCGTCTGCTGCGCATCTACTCCTGTCTGGCCGGAAACATCTGGTACTGTGGTTTCCTGCTGACCTTTACTGATATAATATTTCAGAGTTGTATACTGTTCAACTTTGGTTCCTGCCGGAATATCCTGAGAAGAAATTCGTCCCTTTTCCTGCGTGGAGTTCTCTTCTCCCATCATCTGCTTGCCAAGCTTTTCTTCTTCCAGAAGATCAGAAGCCTCTTCCTCTGTCTTGCCTACCAGATCCGGAACAGTAACCATTCCGTCTTCGTCTGCTGTATCTGCTGCCTGTTCTGTCTGCGGTGTGGTTTCTGCCCCATCACTTCCGATGATGCCGGCAGCCTTGCCGATCACAAAAATTGCCCCCACCAGGACAACTGCGCCTGCAAGAAGTGCAACGATAGTTACTGCTGAGTTCGGTCCCTTTTTCTTCTTTTTCCTGTCAGATTTCTTACCAGCCGGAGTTTCCTCATAGTCCTCGTCATCGCTGTCATAATCTGTATCATAAATTTCATCTTCCAGATCTTCTACATCTGATTTCTTTGAAGATGCACGTGGAGTATTCTTGATTTCTCCCAGTTCTTCGTCTGAGATCACCACTGTCTTGGCTTCATTGTCCACGGAAGATAATGTCACAAAATTTCCCTGAGGATCGATCAGTGAATGTTTCAGGTCTGCAATGACATCTTCCATTTTCTCGTAACGGCGGCCAACACTCTTCTGGGTACATTTCAGGATGATCTGCTCCAGACTGTATGGAAGATTCTCTGTGTACACACTCGGCGGTACCATCTCTTCCTGCAGATGCTTGATCGCAATAGCTACTGTAGTATCTCCGTCAAACGGAACCCTGCCTGTGACCATCTCATAAAGTGTGATACCAAGAGAATAGATGTCACTCTTCTCATCACTGTATCCGCCGCGCACCTGCTCCGGTGAGCTGTAGTGTACAGATCCCATCACATTGGAGCTGATCGTATTGGAAGATGCGGCTCTCGCGATTCCGAAATCTGTTACCTTTACTTTACCATCTGTAGAAATGATGATATTCTGCGGTTTGACATCACGGTGTACGATTCCATGGTTATGTGCTGCTTCCAGTCCCATAGATACCTGAATGGCAATACTGGTCGCTTCTTTGATGGAAAGTTTCCCCTTCTTGGCAATATATTCCTTAAGAGTGATTCCTTCGATCAGCTCCATGACGATGTAATATACACCGCCGTCATCTCCTACATCAAATACATTGACGATATTCGGATGTGTAAGGCCGGCTGCTGCCTGTGCCTCGCTGCGGAATTTGCGGATAAAAGTTGTATCCTCTCTGAATTCCGGTTTTAATACTTTGACCGCAACAAAGCGGTTGAGTTTATGATCCTTTGCTTTATAGACATCGGCCATTCCGCCGGTACCTATTTTTCCTAAAATTTCATAACGTTCTGCTATGATCGTTCCCGTCTTTAACATTTTTCCACCTCATTCGTGAATGGTTCTACCAGTACAACTGCAATATTATCCTTACCACCGTTCTGGTTGGCTTCTCTCAGAAGTCTCTCACCCTTCTGCGGCAGTTCCTCATTCTGGTTCAGTATAATTTCTTCGATTTTGCTGTCTTCTACCATATTGCTCAGACCATCGGAACACATAAGGATGGTACTGCCCGGTTCCATCTTCAGGTCAAAAAAGTCAATATCTACGGTTCTCTCTGCACCAAGTGCTCTTGTGATGATGTTTTTGTCCGGATGATTTCTCGCCTCTTCCCGCTTGATCTCTCCGAGTCTGACCATCTCTTCTACAAGTGAATGATCCCTCGTAACCTGGCGAATCTTTCCCTGGATGATATACAGGCGGCTGTCACCAACATTTGCCACATATAGATAATGGCCTACGACCGTAGCCACCACGATCGTCGTTCCCATCCCGCGCAGTGCTTCTTCTCTCCTGGCGCATTCAAGGATCTCTGTGTTGGCTTTCTCAATGGCATGACGAATCACCTTGATTGGGTTGAAATCTGCATCCTTTTGAATCTCTTCTACCAAAGTCTGAACGGCATGAGAGGAAGCGTAATCTCCCGCATTATGACCGCCCATTCCATCGGCAACAACGAACAAATTCTGGAGATTTCCTACAGGGGTTTCGGAAACGAACACATAGTCCTGGTTCATCTTCCGCTTCTGCCCTACATCCGTAGCTGAATATACCCTCATGTCACTTCTCACTTTCTGTTTTTTCCATGTAACGTTTTCTTAACTGACCACAGGCACCGTCAATATCGCTGCCCATTTCCCTTCTAATAGTACCATTTATTCCGTATTTTTCAAGATTTATTTTGAAATTCTCAACAGCCTGTCGGGTAGAACGCACGAAAGAACGCTCTCTGAGCGGATTGACCGGGATAAGATTTACGTGACAGTTCAGTCCCTTAAGACGGCCTGCAAGCTCTTTTGCATTCTCTTTACTGTCATTTACGCCTGCTACAAGGCTGTACTCAAAGGTGATCCTTCTGCCTGTCTTGTCAAAATAATTCCGACAGGCTTCCAGAAGCTCATCGATCGAGTATTTATTGGCGATCGGCATAAGCTCGCGCCTTTTCTCATCGTTCGGCGCATGAAGAGATACAGCAAGCGTCATCTGAAGTTTCTCGTCTGCAAGCTTGTAGATCTGTGGAACAAGGCCGCAGGTAGATACTGTCAGGTTCCTCTGGCTGATGTGGATACCGCCTTCTTCCGTCAGGATATGTATGAAGCGAAGAAGGTTATCATAGTTGTCCATCGGCTCGCCGGTTCCCATCACAACCACATTGGATATACGCTCGCCAAGTGATGTCTGGATTCTGTAGATCTGATCCAGCATCTCTGACGGAAGCAGGTTTCTCGTAAGTCCGCCGATCGTGGAAGCACAGAATCTGCATCCCATACGGCACCCCGCCTGAGAAGAGATACAGACAGAGTTGCCGTGCTTGTATTTCATAAGAACACTCTCGATCATATTTCCATCAGACAGGCGGAACAGATATTTCCTGGTGCCGTCTATCTTGGATATCTGGACATCCAGTGTCTCCAGAACCGTGATCGGATACTGCTCCAGCTTCTGCCTGAGGCTCTTTGGAATGTTTTCCATTTCGTCGTAAGAAGTGACCAGATGCTCGTGCAGCCAGCTGTAGATCTGCTTTGCGCGGAAAGGTTTCTCTCCGAGTTCTGCCATAAGCCCCTTCAGTTCTTCGACGGTCATTGATTTTATGTCTGTCATTTTTATTTCCTTCTGAATTTTGCCATAAAGAATCCATCCGTTCCGTGAACGCCTGGAAGCAGCTGCAGGTAGCCGAGGCTGGTCGTTTCGGATTTGAGTTCATCCGGAACAAACTCATCAATGCTTTCCAGTTTGAATGGATGGTTGTTCATAAACCACATCATATTTTCTTCGTTTTCTTCTTTGGCGATCGTACAGGTACTGAAGATCAGAACGCCGCGCGGCTTCACATACTCTGCTGCCTTGTCCAGAATGTTTCTCTGGAGGATCACCAGTTCTTCCTCTTTCTGTGCAGTAGAACGATATTTGATCTCTGGTTTCTTACCGATCACACCGTAGCCGGAACATGGTACATCTGCAAGTACGATATCTGCCTTGCACTCAGATTCCACATCGAACACTGTCGCATCCTGCACATGTGCCTGTACATTGATGGAGTCGGTGCGGTGGATATTTTCCTGGATCAGTTCAACCTTATACCGGCTGACATCTCTTGCATCCACGGTTCCAAAGCCTTCCATCTTGTCTCCCAGATGAATGCTCTTACCGCCCGGTGCCGCACACATGTCGATGATATAATCACCTTTCTGCGGGTTTGCGATCTCGGAAACAAGCATGGAGCTTACATCCTGTGCCACGATCTTACCCTCGATAAATGCATCCAGTGCAAGAATGTGGTTATAATCAGAAATCCTGAATGCATACGGAAGATACGGCGCCGGTTCTACCTTTACACCCTGGTTTCGGAGGCTTTCGCAGGTCTCCTCTACAGAATTCAGATATGTACGGCAGCGTACAGTGATCGGTTTTTCTTCCAGAAAATCCGCCAGCATCTTCTCTGTGACTTCCTCGCCATAATCATTCAGCCAGCGCAGAACAAGTGGTTCCGGCATAGAATATCTGACAGAAAGATAACGGACCAGATTTACCTTTCTTGAAGGATATTCAAGTTCATCCATCTGTCTCGCTATCGTCCGGAGCACGCCGTTCACAAAAGGTTTCAGGTTGTAAAATCCCTTTCGCTGGGCAAGTTTCACAGCCTCATTGCAAACTGCGCTGTCCGGCACTCTGTCCATGAATTTCAGCTGATACACCGCGCTCCTGAGGATCTCACGGATCGGCGGTTTCATCTTGTCCACGGTGATCTTTGAAAAAGAATCTATTATATAGTCAATGAGGATCCTGTATTCCAGAGTCCCCTCACAGACTCTGGTAATAAAGGCTCTCTCCTGCTTCGGAAGGAACTGATATTTGGAAAGCGCATTGCGGATCGCAATATGGCTGTGTTCTCCTTCTTCATTGATCTGAAGGAGGATCTCCAATATCATTTCTCTTGTATTGATACCACTAGTCATCTCGTCTTCCTCCTGCCAGTATCACAAGTCTCAAAAGTTGTAAAATAGATGCCGCAAGTGCTGCAACATATGTCATGGCAGCTGCAGTCAGCACCTTGCGGGCTCCCTTTGTCTCATCTGCCCCAAGGATTCCTGTGCTCTGAAGCATCTTGAGTGCTCTTGCAGATGCATTGACCTCAACAGGAAGTGTCACAAGCTGAAACAGAACTGCCAGTGAAAACAGCACGATACCTGCTGTTACCAGCGGGCGGATGCCTGCAAAAAGTCCGATCAGAAACAGCGGCCAGGAAAGACTGCTTCCGATATTTGCTGCCGGAACGATCGCGCTCCGCATCTCCAGCGGTGCATAGTTGGTCGCATGCTGGATGGCATGACCACACTCATGTGCTGCAACTCCGACTGCTGCCAGAGAAGTCTGACCGTAAATATCCTGGGAGAGATTTACCGTCTTTGTCCGCGGATCATAATGATCTGTCAAGCTTCCAGCTACCGGTCTTACCTGTACATCTGTAATCCCGGCACTGTAAAGGATCCTTCTGGCTGCTTCTTCTCCGGTAAGTCCTGATGCGCTTCTTACTCTCTTATAACGGGCAAAGGTGCTTTTGAGCTTTGCAGATGCCGCGAGAGACAGAAGCATTCCGATGATCAGAAGAAGATACGTCCAATCAAATCCATAGTATCCATATCCGTACATATTATCACTCCTTATGATCTGTCAGCATGGTTCCCTCAGTTACCTGATAGCCGCGAAGGAAAGCATCTGTTTCCATACGCTTCTTTCCCTCAAGCTGTACTTCGCGAAGGACGAGAACATCTTCTCCACAGGCTACGTGGATTCCTGTTTTATCCACCGCTGTGATCGTTCCCGGTGTGGTTTTTCCACCATTTGCGCCCTTTTCTACTGTGGATTTCCATACTTTAAGTGTTTTTCCATTGAGGAAGGTGTAGGCGCTCGGCCACGGGTTCAGGCCGCGGACCAGTCTCTCAAGTTCTTCGGCACTCTTTGAAAAATCCATAAGTCCCATTTTCTTGGTGATCATCGCTGCATACGGGGTCGGGCTTTCCTCCGGCTGTTTCTCATAAGTAGCAGTTCCGTTCTCTATAGAAGGAAGTGTCTCCATCAGAAGATCAGCCCCTGCCTGTGCAAGTTTATCAAAAAGACTGCCGCCTGTTTCCTCTGTCTCGATTGGTACAACGATCTTGGAGATCATATCTCCGGTATCCAGACCGGTTCCCATTCTCATGATCGTCACGCCGGATTCTTTCTCTCCGTCAATGACTGCCTGCTGGATCGGTGCTGCACCTCTGTATTTCGGAAGCAGGGAAGCATGGATGTTGATACATCCATATTTCGGAAGATCCAGGATTGTCTTCGGGATGATCTGTCCAAAAGCTGCCACAACGATGATATCCGGTGCAAGTCCTGTAAGTGTCTCCACAAATTCCGGATCACGTACTTTGGCCGGCTGGTAAACCGGAATTTCATGTTTCATGGCTTCTTCTTTGACAGGAGTTGGCATAAGTGTCTTGCCTCTTCCCTTCGGTTTGTCCGGCTGTGTCACAACTGCCGTGACCTCATATCCGGCTTTTACCAGTGCGGCAAGCGGCGGCACTGCAAAATCCGGAGTTCCCATATAAACTATTTTCATAATATGCTCCTTTTTTCGTCTGTTATTCGAAATCCTCAAATTCCTCATCCTCGTCATAGCTGGTTCTGTGAAGTTCTCCTTCTACCAGGTCTGTGTACATCTTGCCATCGAGGTGGTCGATCTCATGGCAGAAAGCTCTTGCGAGAAGTTCTGTTCCTTCGTAGATCACTTCTTCCATGTCTTCGTTCATTGCCTTTACTTTGACATAGTTCGGACGGGTCACCTGTCCTGCCATGCCCGGAACGCTTAAGCATCCTTCGTCTCCTGTCTGTTCGCCGGAGGTTTCAAGAATCTCCGGATTGATCAGGACGATCGGACCATCCCCGATATCAATAACTACGATTCTCTTGAGGATTCCGACCTGCGGTGCTGCAAGTCCTACTCCCATCGCTTCATACATGGTATCAAGCATGTCATCTACTAAAGTTACGATCTTTGGTGTAACTTCCTTTACCGGTTTGCTTACCTTTCTCAGTACCGGATCTCCTTCTGTTCTGATTGTTCTGAGTGCCATTTCTTTCTTCCTTTCTTTTGTCCTTTATATATTAGTGTACTGTATCACTCACATTTCGCAGAATGACGCAGTACACTAGCTGTAATCAAACTGTATATATAATTTCCGGAAACCGGAATTTACTTCGATATATTTTTCTGCTTTATCCTTGATGTCCATCAGCACACGTTCTTCCTGATGTTTCAGGTAGATGACCTTGTGGTAGACATCGTTGATCTTCCCGACGGATGCATAGGCAGGACCGATCACGTGAAGGTGGTATTTTTCCCCGATCCGTTCTACGAATCGTCCGAGATAATCCATGCCCTGGCTCAAAAGTTCCTCATCTTCTCCCGCAGCAAGGATCGACAGCATATGTGCCGCCGGCGGATAATCCATCAGAAGACGGTAGCTCATCTCCTCGCGGTAAAAAGCTTCATAATCCTGGGTTGCCGCGGTCTGGATACTGTAATGTTCCGGATGGTATGTCTGGATCACTGCCTCTCCCGGCTTATTGCCCCGTCCAGACCTTCCGACTGCCTGAGTCAGAAGCTGAAATGTCCTCTCTGCACAGCGATAATCGGCCGCATTCAGAGAAAGGTCAGCCGCCACTGCACCAACCAGAGTCACATCCGGAAAGTCGTGTCCCTTGACGATCATCTGGGTTCCCACCAGGATATCCGCTTCATGGGCGGCAAAAGATGACAGGATCTGCTCATAACTTCCTTTATTTCTTGTAGTGTCGTAATCCATGCGGAGAACACGGGCTTTCGGAAAAGTCTTGTGAAGGACCTGTTCGATCTGCTGTGTTCCCGCTTTGAAACCGCCGATATAAGGCGAACCACAGGACGGACACTGCTCCACACGCGGTCTCTCATAGCCACAGTAGTGGCAGACCAGCTTTCCATTGTTATGTTCTGTCAGTGCGACATCGCAGTGTGGACACTTAAGAGCCTCCCCACAGGAACGGCAGGAAACAAAGCCCGCGTACCCGCGCCTGTTCAGGAACAGGATGGACTGTTCATTATTTCTCAGACGTTTCTCCAGGGAACCCTTCAGTTTACGGCTCAGGATCGAACGGTTCCCTGCTTTTAATTCTTCCCTGAGATCCACAACCGATACTTCCGGAAGCGGACGATCCTCAAAGCGGGCCGTCAGCTTCGTCAGCAGATATTCGCCGGAAACCGCCCTGCTGTATGCTTCCAGGGACGGCGTCGCTGAACCAAGGACCACATGTGCACCTTCCTGCGCTGCCCTCTGCACAGCCACCTCTCTCGCATGATAACGTGGACTGTTCTCACTCTTATAAGTCTGCTCATGTTCCTCATCAATTATGATAAGTCCCAGGTTGGAAAAAGGTGTAAAAAGAGCGGAACGCGGTCCCACCATGATCTGGATTTCTCCGCGCTTTGCTCTTCGAAACTGGTCATACCGCTCACCCATGGACAATCGTGAATTCAGGACCGAAACCTTGTCTCCAAACCATCCATAAAATCTGCGTACTGTCTGGTATGTCAGGGAAATCTCCGGGATTAGTACGATCACCTGTTTTCCCTGTGCTACTACCTGCTCGATCAGTTTCATATAAACCTGCGTCTTGCCGCTTCCGGTGACACCGTGGATCAATACCGGACGCGGAGTTTCCTTCTGCCATTCCTCCTGAATCTGGCAAAGGACTTCCTGCTGTGCCTCAGTAAGACTTGACAGTTTCTCCCTTGGGATCGAACCTTCCTCTATCGGAATGCGGTAAATTTCATCCTGCTGGATATGGACAAGTCCCTGCTCAACGAGAGGTGCGATCACTGCCGCAGTCATGCCCAGTTCTTTCGAAGCTCTGGTATAGTCAAGTTTCGGTTCCTCGCAGAGTGCCCGAAGAAGTCTCGCTCTCGCTTTACATCTGCCTTTTTCGAGATTTTGTGCAAGGGCAAGGGCTTCTTCTCTGTCAATATTGAGAAGAACATAGCGTTTTTCTTTGGATTTGACTTTTTCTCTTACTGGAAGGACCGTCTTGAGTGCCTGTGCCATCGTGGAACCATATCGTTCTTTCATCCATGCAGCAAGGGCGATCAGTTTTTCCTCTGTTGTTTCCTCGCTGCTGCAGATTTCCTTAAACGGTTTGATCTTTACCGGGGCCAGCTTGGGCTCCCGGGAAAGTCCGATCACATAACCTCTGCGCTCATGATTTCCATTTCCAAAAGGAATGGATACCACCATTCCTATATGGATCTGGCTTTCCAGTTCCTGCGGAACGCGGTACTGAAAACTCCGATCCAGTTTCTCATGGGAAATATCTACAATGATATCTGCATACATCATTGATCTTTTTCCTGATCCTCCTTCAGAATCTCTGCGATCAGAACTCTTTCATCCATAGGATACTTCTTTCCTTTGATCTCCTGGTAATCTTCATGTCCCTTTCCGGCAAGGACAATGATATCGCCCGGCTCTCCATGATGGATCGCATAGGCGATCGCTTCCTTACGGTCACAGATCTCTACGTATTTGCCGTTTGTTTTGGCAATTCCTGTCTTGATGTCGTCGATGATCGCCTGTGGCTCCTCGAATCTCGGGTTGTCTGAAGTAATGATAGTCAGATCTGCCATTCTTCCGGAAACCTCACCCATTTCATAACGACGGGATTTTGCACGGTTTCCTCCACAGCCGAACAGGCACACCAGTCTGTGCGGATGATATTCTCTCAGAGTTGTGAGAAGACTCTCCAGCGCCATCGCATTGTGTGCATAGTCGATCATCAGAGTAAACTCATCGGATACCTTGATCATCTCGATACGCCCTTTGACTCTCGCTACTTTGAGAGCTTTGATGATGTTTTCCTGGGAAACCTTGAAATGACGGCAGATGGCGATCGCAGTCAGGGAATTGTAAATGCTGAATTTACCTGGAATATCGATTTCTACCGGGAAGTCCATAAGACCTTTGACATGGTAGGAAATTCCCAGATATCCCTTGCCGCCGACCATATGTGCATCTTCTGCGCGAAGGTCTGCCTCCGGTGAAAATCCATAAGTCTCCAGATTGCAGGTATGGCCTTCGATAATCTTCTCAAAGTGCTCATCATCGCGGTTTACGATGCCGACTTTGCACTGGCGGAGAAGCATGGATTTGCAGGCAAGATAATGTGCGAAATCTCTGTGCTCGTTCGGTCCGATATGATCGGGTTCGATATTTGTAAAGATACCGTAGTCAAAAACAAAGCCCTGTGTTCTGTGAAGCATCAGTCCCTGTGAAGAAACTTCCATTACTACACAGTCACATCCTGCATCTACCATCTTGCGGAAATATTTCTGAACGACAAAAGATTCCGGAGTTGTGTTGGCTGCCGGGATCACCTCGTCACCGATGATCGCCTCGATGGTTCCGATCAGGCCGACTTTGTATCCGGCGTTTTCAAGGATGGATTTGACCATGTAGGTGGTTGTGGTCTTTCCTTTGGTTCCTGTGATTCCGATGGTCTTGAGCTGTTCTGCCGGATGTCCGAAATATGCGGCAGAAATGAACGCCATTGCATAGCGTGTATCTTCTACCTTGATCACAGTGACATCCTGCGGTGCTTCCACATCGTCCTGGACTACCAGTGTCTTTGCTCCTTTCGCAACTACATCCGGTACAAATTTATGTCCGTCCACAACTGCACCTTTGATACAGATGAACAGAGAATTCTCGATCACTTTGCGGGAATCATACTCTACAGTACTGACTTCCTGCTCCACGCTGCCCTGGCAGCAGGTATATTCCAATCTCTCTAATAATGATGAAACTTTCATATTTATTCTGATCCTCCTCACTTCGGGATATACTCCATTATAGGATATCACAGGTCGAAGTCTTTTTCAATGTCCGGTCTGTGTCCGTTTTTTATAAAAAGCGGTCCGAATTTTTTCTTGTCATATCCTGTAATGGGCTGTATAATAGTAGCGTAAAATATATGAAACAGGGGAGCTGGCTGAAGCTGGCTGAGAGGAAACTGACTGGTTTCGACCCATAACCTGATTTGGATAATGCCAACGTAGGGAAATACCGAAGATTTTTCAGGAGAATTTCCCCGCGGATTTCTCCTTTTTTTGCGCTAATTTTTCAGACCAGATGTTTCATAATTAACAAAGGAGGTCAAACCAATGTCAAAGAGCAATACACATGCCGCACAGAAGCTCGCCGTTGCCGGTGTACTGACAGCAGCAGCCGTAGTTGGAAGCTTCTTAAGTGTTCCGGTTGCCGGAAGCAAATGTGCTCCGGTACAGCATATGGTCAATGTATTCTCTGCCGTCCTTCTCGGACCGTGGTGGGGGATCGGCATTGCATTCTGTGCAAGCCTGATCCGAAATCTGCTCGGGATCGGAAGTTTTCTTGCTTTTCCGGGAAGCATGGTCGGAGCCCTGTGCTGTGGACTTATGTACCATTTCACCAGAAAATTAAGTCTCACCTGTGCTGCGGAAGCACTTGGAACCGGCGTTCTCGGCGGACTTGCCGCTTACCCGGTTGCACGTTTCGCTATGGGACTTGCCCCTGCCGGATTTACGGTATACATGATCCCGTTCTTTATCTCCACTCTGGCAGGCAGCATCCTCGCCTATGTGCTTCTCCGCATCTTCGAGAAAAGCCAGGTGCTTGACACAGTAATGAGGTAATTTATGGAAAGAAACGAAATTCTGGCTGCGATCCTTAGGAAACAACCAAAGATCCACTGTCTGACCAATCCGGTCACGATGAATGATGTTGCAAACATCCTTCTCGCTGCCGGCGGAAGTGCCGTGATGGCGCAGGATGAACAGGAGGCTGCTGAGATCACTACTTTCTGTCAGGGAACCCTTCTCAACACCGGTGTCCCTGATGAAGCCAAGATCCGGGCGTGCATCCTTGCCGGGAAACGTGCCAATCAGCTTGGTCATCCTGTTGTTCTCGATCCGGTCGGTGTGGGCGGAAGTTCTTTTCGCCGGAGAGAACTCCGGAAGCTTCTGGATCATGTGCATCCGGCTGTGGTCCGCTGCAATCAGGAAGAAGCGGCTGTACTCTGTTCTTTTCATTCGGAACAGGAAACACATTTTTCCCACGGCGGCGTGGAAAGCAGCCTGCATATGGATGCGCAGAACCTGACACAACTCGCGCGGACTGCTTCCAGACTTTATAACTGCACCTTTTTTATTACAGGAAAAACAGATGTCGTATCAGACGGCGAACAGACCATTTTGCTTAGTGGCGGCGATCCAAGGCTCTGCCGGATCACGGGCGGCGGCTGCATGCTCTCTGCCCTGTGTGCCCTGTTCTGTTGCAGCGAAGCATCTGCCTTCGAGGCAGCGTCCACGGCCGGTCAGCTCTGGAAGGAAATTTCAGAGGAAGCCGGAAGACATACAGATCAGAATAGCGGCGGCATCGGACAGTTCCACATGTCACTCATGGATATGACCGAGCAGAAAATATTTTTTTCCGCTCGTTTATAAAAAAATTATTTGCAACAGGAGGAGAACCACTATGAAAAAGAAAACAGTACTGACTATCGCAGGAAGCGATTCCAGCGGCGGCGCAGGCATTCAGGCGGATATCAAGGCGATCACCATGAACGGTGTCTACGCTTCCAGTGTGATCACTGCCCTGACTGCCCAGAACACTACCGGAGTATATGGGATTCTGGAAACACCGGCTGATTTTATCGCCGCACAGATGGATGCCGTATTTTCTGATATTTTCCCGGATGCCGTCAAGATCGGCATGCTTCCGTCCCCGGAGGCTATGGAATGTGTTGCTGCCAAACTCCGCCAGTACAAACCGGAACATATTGTCCTGGATCCGGTCATGGTGTCTACAAGCGGACATCGTCTGATGGAACCGGAAGCCGAAGAAACACTCAAGGCAGAACTTTTCCCGCTGGCAGAGCTCATCACACCGAATATCCCGGAGGCTGAGGTTCTGACCGGACTTCTCATCAATGATGACAGTTCCATGGAACACGCATGCCGGGAGCTTTTTGCAAGATTCCACTGTGCGATTCTTCTCAAAAGCGGACACAGAACCGACCATGCAAACGATCTCCTCTACACCGGAGACGAAACGCTCTGGATCAAAGGTGAACGTATTGACAATCCGAATTCACACGGAACAGGCTGCACGCTTTCCAGCACGATCGCAGCCACTCTCGCCAAGGGATATTCCCTCGGTGATTCTGTTGCCAAAGCCAAGGAATATCTTACAGAAGCACTCCGGGTAAACCTTGATCTCGGAAATGGTCACGGACCGGTAGACCATGCCCTCGGTGGACAGCATACTTCTTATTTTTACAATTAAACACTTTTAAATTTTACATAAACAGGAGGAAACTTATGACTCAGTATACAACTCAGATGGATGCCGCAAGAAAAGGCATCGTAACACCACAGATCAAAACCGTTGCAGAAAAGGAACACATGCCTGTAGAAAAAATGATGCAGCTCGTAGCAGAAGGTAAGGTTGCCATCTGTGCGAACAAACACCACACCTGCCTGAACCCGGAAGGTGTCGGAAGCATGCTCCGCACCAAGATCAATGTAAACCTTGGTGTATCCAGAGACTGCAAGGATTATGACATTGAAATGCAGAAAGTCATGAAAGCCGTAGACCTCGGTGCTGAAGCGATCATGGACCTCTCCAGCCATGGAAACACACAGCCATTCCGTCAGAAACTGACACATGAATGTCCGGCAATGATCGGAACTGTTCCGGTATATGACAGTGTCATCCACTATCAGAGAGACCTCTCTGAACTGACTGCTCATGATTTCATCGATGTGATCCGTCTGCACGCAGAAGATGGCGTTGACTTCGTTACTCTTCACTGTGGAATCACCCGCAAGACTATCGAACAGATCAAGAAGCACAAACGTAAAATGAATATCGTAAGCCGTGGCGGAAGCCTTGTCTTCGCATGGATGAGCATGACCGGCGAAGAAAACCCGTTCTATGAATACTTCGATGAGATCCTTGATATCTGTGAAGAGCATGACGTGACGATCTCCCTCGGAGATGCCTGCCGTCCGGGATGCCTTGCTGACGCTACTGATGTATGCCAGATCGAGGAGCTTGTCCGTCTTGGTGAACTCACCAAACGCGCATGGGATCACAACGTACAGGTTATGGTCGAGGGACCGGGACACGTTCCTCTCGATCAGGTTGCAGCCAACATGAAAGTACAGCAGACTATCTGCATGGGTGCTCCATTCTATGTACTTGGACCTCTCGTTACAGATATCGCACCTGGCTATGACCACATCACAGCAGCGATCGGTGGTGCCGTTGCCGCTATGAACGGAGCTGCTTTCCTCTGCTATGTAACACCGGCTGAACATCTGGCACTTCCGAATGTTGATGATGTTAAACAGGGAATCATCGCTTCCAAGATCGCAGCCCATGCGGCAGATATCGCCAAAGGTATCCCGCACGCCAGAGATATCGATGACAAGATGGCTGATGCACGCCGTGTTCTTGACTGGGATGCACAGTTTGCCTGCGCCCTCGACCCGGAGACAGCCAAAGCGATCCGCGACGACCGTCTTCCGGAGGACGACCACAGTGATACCTGCAGTATGTGCGGTAAATTCTGTGCTGTTCGAAGCATGAACAAAGCTCTTGCAGGAGAACACATTGATATCCTGTAATCTGTAATCTTATTTAATCTAGTTTCGCATCCGGCTGCGCACCCAGCCAGCCGCGAGAAGGGAACCGGGGATCATCATGAGCCACAGGACAGGCTTCATGGGATCCCCGGTTTTTGGATGCGTGGAAGCTGCCTGCCCTTTTTTCTCTGCATTCTGGTTTGGTGCACCTTCATCTGAAACTGCCTCTGGTTCTGGTGTTGGTGTCTCTGCTGTCCTGTATACCTCGATCTCAGTCTTTGATGTTACTTTTCGTTCCCCTGTTTCTGTTGTTGTCACGCTGACCTCATTTACAAGTTTCTGGTCTTTCAGTTTCTCCGGAAGCGTCACCTCCGCCAGAAGCCCCACAGAACACCCTGGCTCGATCTTCTCGATCCGTGCTTTCGTCCTGGCTTTGTTCAGTACGATCCCTTCTGCTTCCAGAAACCGCACCGAAACATTCTGAAGCTGAAATTTTTCTGTCGTTACCACGGAGTGAAGTGTCCTCTCCCCGGTGTTTCGGATGCATATCTGAAAAGTGACTTTATCTCCCGGCACTGCCATTGTGCGGTCAGCCGTCTTTGTGACCTGAAAATCTGCTTTGAGCGGGAGGATTTCTGTCTCACTGCTTTGTTCCACTGAGACAAGGCTTCGAAGTTCGCCCGTTTCTTCCTCTTCATACTCTGCAGTTCCATTCAGATACAGGCAGATCTTTCCCGACTGTGTCTCTGGAAGCTGTACAGAAAAATAAAATTCTTTTTTTATCCCTGTTTCCAGCTTTTCCAGTTTCAGGTTCTTTTCCTGGATTTCTGCATCTTCCGCTTCTTCCCATGTTCCCTCCAGCGATGTATCCGAAAAAGTGCTCTGAAGACAGATGTTTTTGAGAGGACATTTGCCCGTGTTTTCCACTGAGATCGTATAGAGCAGTTCTTTCCCTGCTTTGATCTGGGTCTGCTGCGGGGTTATCCACATTTTGTACGATGGTGTCTGATCCTTTTCCTCCGAATCGGTGAACGGCGGTATATCTGTTGCAGTGGGAGATTCTGTAATTTCCGGTATTTCGGTTATTTCCAGAGTTTCCGCTGCTTCCATTGTCCTTATCTCATCCACCACTTCTGCCAAATCCAGCTCCTGTTCTGTCTCAGACTCTTCGGGCGGATTTATTTCTTCCGCATCTTCCAGAAAAATATCACTTTCCGCCAACTCTGCTCCCAGAACCGCACTCCCACTTCCCATCAGAAGCGAACAGGACATGATAAGGGCTGCACCTGTCATTTTCCAGTTTCTCCATATTTTATTTTTCATAAAAACATACTCCTTTTTACTCTGCTTTACTGTTGTTTCTGTCCAGGAATATGTTCACACAGTCATAGGCATCTCCCCTTCCCTTCCGTTCTGTTTACAGATCTAATCAAAAATGGAATGTTTTCGTCGAACGACGATAAGAAAAAATAACTCTCAAATGGAATCCTGCGAAATAAGATTCCGACTTAATGAATGTAACATGTTCTGCTCAGATATACAAGGATATCCTGTAATTATAAAATTTATTTAAGATTTATTTATAAAATTTCGATTTCTTTTAGAATCCGTACACAGTTTGCACACATTTATTTCTTATAATAGGTCTTGGATAGATGAATAACCACTCTCTATCTCCCCCCTCAAAAAAGTTAAGGAAACAGGTCGCCTGAGTTCAGGCGGCTTTTCCTTATGTCTTTATTTCTCCGGTGCAGGCGGGTATTCATTGCACAGAAGACGGTATGGCGGCTCGTCTTCCTCAATTTCCGGGAAACGACCTACTGGCGGTTCGAAGCGGTTGTCGGTATTGTCATCGTTACACTGGCTGACTTCTCCGATCAGGACTGCACCTGTTCCCGGTTCTACTTCAAAATCATGGTACATTCCCTGCATAATGCTGATGCTCATTCCCGGTTCCAGGCGGACCTGCGTGCCTGCCGGAACTACTCTGGTCTCTCCGTCGATATGGACTGTCACATCATTCTGCTTATCAATAGATTCATCCGGCAGAGAATTAAAAACACGGATCAGGATGTTTCCACCGCCTCTGTTGATAATATCCTCCATCTTGTACCAGTGAAAATGATTCGGAGCGTACTGTCCCTCTTTTAAATAGAGAAATTTTTCTGCGTATGGTTTTTTATATTTATCCTGCATCTTAAGATTTCCGTTACGGATCGTAAACAGTGAAAATCCTACTTCATCAAACTTTCCGAGACCATAATCTGTGATATCCCATCCCAGCATGTTGTCACGGATCTCATCAAACTCATGCCCCTTTGATTTCCATTCTTCCGGCGTGAAATCTGCAAACTTCGGAAGGAAATATTGATATTCCCTCAGCATATTTTCCAAGTCTTTTAATGCTTTGTTGATTTCTGATCTTTTCATAACTGCCGTCTCCTTTTTGTATTATTTTATCCTATCTAGTGTAGTGAGCATAATGCTCCATGTGTTTCTGTACTCTTCTCCAGATTTCAGAGCATGCAGGTTCTTCTGTTTCTCCAGATCTTCTACGATATTTTTGCGGGAAGGAAGGGAACTCCATGGTTCTACACACATATAATCTACTTCCGCATGTGGCCAGTGCCAGAATCCCAGATAATCCATATTCGGAAATGCAACTCGAATCTCTTTCTCGCCTTTTTCACTGTTGATCCTTATTTCTTCTGGCATATTTTTTAATACGATCGCATCATTGTCGAACAATGTATGTTCCAGATTCAGGTATCGCCCCTGTACAAGCTGCAATGGTTCATCCTTTTCCAGTACAAAACAGTCCTCTGAAAGAAGGATGCGGCGTGGTTTGGCTCCCTCGCCAAAATCAATTCGATAATCTTCAAATTTCAGGTCATCTTCAAACGGGATCTGAAAACCCGGATGTCCTCCGATGCCAAAATATATGGTTTTGTCATCTGTATTTTTTACAAGATAAGTAATCGAAATTTTTTCATTTTCCAGTTTCCATGTAATATCCAGCACAAATTTAAACGGATATTGTCTTTCCGTTTCCGGTGAATCCTCCAGTCTCAGTGTCAGTTCCTCTTCTTTGTGTTCCACCAGGTTCAGCTCTGCAGTTGGAAGAAATCCATGTATATCCATATGATACGTCTGTCCCTGGTATGTATAACTCTGATCGGTCATCCTTCCTATATAAGGAAAAAGATTCGGTCCTCTGTCTGTCCATGTTGCAGCATCCCCCTGCCAGAGATATTCTCTGCCCTGTGCGTCACGGATCGACTGAAATTCCCCTCCTCTGGATGATATCTCCAGAGTTAGTTTCTGATTTTTGATTGTATAGTTCATGCTTTTAACCTCCTATTCTGTCAGTATATCATGCCAAGGGGATGTATTCTATCTTTTTATTGCAATTCCACGCCCATTCTTTTATAATATAGATAATTATTCACACCAAGTTATACCAAAACTGAAAAGAAACGAGGAATCCATATGAGCGAAAAAACCGTAGTTGTTGCTCTTGGTCACAAAGCCCTTGGCACAACACTTCCAGAACAGAAACTTGCTACCAGAGAAACTGCTAAAGCAATTGCAGATCTTGTAGAAGAAGGCACACGTGTTGTCATCTCCCACAGTAACGGACCACAGGTCGGCATGATCCACACAGCAATGAATGAATTCGGTAAAGCACATCCGGATTACACTTTTGCTCCGATGTCTGTCTGCTCTGCCATGAGCCAGGGTTACATCGGATATGACCTCCAGAATGCGATCCGTGCTGAGCTCATCTCCCGCGGTATTTACAAACCGGTTGCCACGATCCTGACCCAGGTTGTTATCGATCCATACGATGATGCTTTCGGTGAACCTGAGAAGGTGATCGGTCGTGTCCTCAACGCAGAGGAAGCGGAGGCAGAGGAAGATAAGGGTAACTTTGTTACCGAGACTGCACCTGGCGAATACCGCCGTATCCTTGCAGCTCCGAAGCCGCAGCGCATCGTCGAGATCGAGACAGTACGTGCCCTTACAGATGCCGGTCAGGTCGTGATCGCAGCCGGCGGCGGCGGAATTCCTGTTATGGAACAGGGAATCAACCTCCATGGTGCAAGTGCCATCATTGAGAAGGATTTTGCAAGCGGACTTCTTGCAGAGGAGCTGAACGCAGATACTCTTCTGATCCTCACTAGTGTTGAGAAAGTCAGCCTCAACAAAGATACTGACCATGAAACCTACCTCGGTGCGCTTTCCGCAGAAGAAGCACAGAAATACATCGATGAAGGTCAGTTTGCTGCAGGCTCCATGCTTCCTAAGATCGAGGCAGGTCTTTCCTTCCTCAGCAAAGGCGAAAACCGCCGTGCGATCATCACGGACATCGCTCACGCCAAAGACGGCTACAGAGAAAAAACCGGAACTATCCTCAAATAATTACGGTATATCCCCCAACCATATCAGAACGCTGCCCTGTGCATCCCGTGCAGGCGGCGTTCTTCTTTTGTGCATCGTATCAGCGTGTCATTTGTGTCGTTTAATCTAATCTTTCCACTTAGGCACTATTTCGTTAATATATATAGGAAGTATTTACTAGTTTTTTACACGCACAAATGACGATGAGGTGACTTATAATGACAGAATTAAATCCTTTGGATCGTATCCAGGAATTATGTGATGAGCGTAACTGGTCTTACTATCAACTGGCGAAAGTATCCGGAATCGCGTATTCCACGCTCAGTACAATGATAAACAAACATAATATGCCTTCCCTTCCTACTCTGCAGAAACTCTGCTCCGGGTTCGGCATCTCCATTACCGACTTTTTTGATCCAGGAAACAGCAGCAAAGGGCTTACTTCTGACCAGGCACAGTGTCTGAAACTTTTTACTGCACTGAGTCCGGAGGACAAAACTCTGGCGATCACCTATATGAAGGGACTGTCAAAAACCTTATAAAACCATCCAGATCCTGCATTTACGGGCTGCCATGTTACTGGCAGCTCTTTTTTGTCTCTCTCCAAAGCAGTCGTTACTGTTCACTCCGTTCACAGTAACTTGGTCAAAATCCATTCCAAATCACCTTCGGTGATGGGATTTTGCCCTGTATGTCTCGGGATTTTGCCATATTCATGGCAAAACACCTCGCGGGATACTACCTGTGAACAGTAACAAGCAGTCGCACAATTTTCAAAGTTTTCTCCTCCATTCATTGTTTTTTTCTGTCATTTCCTATATAATAAATAGCAGATTCGATATTTTTTCGCAGAAATGGAGTAGCAAAAATGGAACTAAAAAACAGAACTTTATCTAATTTTGCAGAACTGGTGCGGACCGGCGAATGCAAAAATTACCGTGGCAGGCTCAAAGTCGGCGTTGACCTTGGTACTGCCAATACCGTACTTGCTGTTGTGGACAGCAACAACCGCCCGATTGCCGGAGCTTCTGCTCCTTCCCATGCGATCCGTGACGGTGTGATCGTCAATTATTATGAGTCCGTTCAGCTTGTCACCAAACTTAAAAATGAGCTTGAAGAAAAACTCGGCACGGAGCTTCTCTACGGTGCCGCAGCGATCCCTCCAGGAGTTTCCGAGGGCAGTATCAAAAGCATCGGCTATGTCCTCGAAGGAGCCGGTTTTGAAGTAACCAACATCGTAGATGAACCGACTGCTGCTTCTGCCGTGCTCAAGATCACTGACGGTGCAGTTGTCGATGTCGGCGGCGGCACTACCGGAATCAGCATCCTCAAGGATGGCAAGGTCATCTATACCGACGATGAGGCAACAGGCGGAAGCCACATGACCATGACCGTTGCAGGTCATTACAAGATTCCTTACGAGGACGCTGAAGTTCTCAAGACTGACCCTGAAAAGGAAGCTGAGATTTTTCCTGTTATCAAGGCTACTGTTGAGAAGATGGCAACAATCACCGAAAGATTTCTCCAGGGATATGAGGTCCCTGCGGTTTACGTCGTAGGCGGTTCTGCCAGCTTCAAAGAATTCACGACCGTATTCGAGAAGAAACTCAAACTTCCGGTCTACCGTCCTGTCCACCCGCTTCTTGTAACACCACTTGGCATCGCTTACTACTGCGAGCTGCCGCCGGTAACACCTAAGAAGAAATAAATTTCTCCTTATATACCAAAAAGAGTACAGACATGACTTTCACTTTCGTCATATCTGTACTCTTTTTGTATACTTAAAACTCTATCTGCTTACTGTTAATTTACAATTTAATTTGAAATAAGATTCCTCGTCTTTGTCTTTTTTCGGGGTACATTTTACAATTTAATATGAAACAAAAGATTTTTGAAAAGAATTTTTTAGCTAACTTTTTACAATTTAAAATGGAATAAAGGATTTTATGTAAACAAAAACCTTATCCCTAAAAGTGTAAGACAAAATCAAGTATTGTCAATTACTTCCAATATATTTCCATCTGTATCTATAATTTCTAATTTTTTAACATCTTTTTGAACTGAGTCCTCTAAGTATTCATTCGGATTGGATACCTTAGAAAGTAAGATTGTAATCGGGACATATATATCACCAACTTTACGGAGACCAAAATTAAGCCCTTTGGTGTCCGTCATATGAAATACTAAATAATCCGCTTCTACTTTTGTGGTATTTTTTACATGTCCTGAAGGAATAAAGAATGTAGTACCATGAATCAAGGAATAATACAAGCAAGAAAATGCTGTAATTCTTTGTTTTTGGCTTCTAAATCTTTGTTTAATTGCTCTATCTCCCTCAAATGTAGAAAGCTCTAAGCCATTATGTACAGATTCAAAAAATGCATTATTCTTTATCTTATTATTAATATGTTGAATAGATAACATATGATAAATGCCCCATTCTCGGAATTCAACTATCATATCGGTTTCATCTGTGAAAAAATAATGTAATTTTCTTTTCATCAAAACCTCTTCTGAAAATTCTGTATATACTGACAATGAAACATCTGAAATATTAGGTAATGTATTCTGTAATAACAAATCATCTGTAGTCAACATAATTTCTCCATAACGTAAAAAAGTGTCCCCTTGGACACCTAATTACTTTTATTCTTGATATGGACAACGCCCAGAATATGAAAGAATCTGGAATATTTTATGGTACTTATTACGCTCCCCAATAGGAAGAATGAGTCGTCCCGTTCACCCTTACTTTGCATTGCTGCTGGCATCTCTCCTATAATTATAATATACTATATCACAAAAAAAGTCAACAGATATTTTTAATATACCATTTGCTTATACCATTTGCTTTTTCTATTTAGGTGTGATTTAGATTTGTTCTACAAGTATTGGCTCCGTTTCCCTATAAAAACATATTTGTTCCTTTTTTAGTAACTCCTCTAGTCGTATTGAGTCATCAAAACAATTTTCATACTCTTTTTTATTTTTCTCATGTATAATAAATGGGACAATATTCGCATTCAAACATTGTATAAAAGCAATAACTCTTGCTGTTTTGATGTCAGCTCCTAATTTTATCCAATCTACATGATACTTCGCAACTTCTTTCAAATCGTGTGGAGTCCTAAAGGTTAATTCATACATAGCACGGTCCACAATCATATCTTGTCCACAATTTAACCGCCTATGAATTTCTCTTGCATTTTGTGATGATATACCTATATGATATCCCATACAATTATCAATCACATATTTCAATGCTGCAAAATGACCATCAACGGTAATTATATCCTTAGCTCTAAATACATCGCCTGCTTTATCCGCATATATACCCCCATATTCATACATATTATATACATTTTGCTTCGATAATTCACAACCTTCAAGCCGCCCTGAATTGTAAGCAAACTCTCTCTGTACATATTCATATATACCACCATTTTTTCCAATTCTACCTGAGGATGTACGGTCACATTCAAGAAATAGATATCGTTTAAGTAATCTTATATATTCTTCCATAAATTAATTCCCTTTTATTTATATAGCCAAATGTTTCAGCGTCTAGCCTACCTCATCACAAAACATTTTCTATTTCACCTTGCACAGTCATATGCCTTATTTTCCATATCTTTTACATGTTTCTTGTATACTTTCCGATTATACATTGATATAACAAACGGTGACATATTTTTTTACCAATTATCAACAGGCAGGAAAACCTATGTCCGGCTTGACATACGCTAACATAACTTACGGTATTATAACATAAATTGTGGATTTATATTTCTTATTTCGTTAATCCTTTCATTTGTCAAACTCCCGTTTCTATATGATATCTTTAAATTTGAATACCAGTATCCAATAGCGAATCCATTGAAATCTCTTTCTTTTGGGATTTTCGGCTTACCACCACTTTGAACGTATTGTCGATATCTGTCCATATCCTCATTCCATTTTGTTTCCAAAGGATTCCAGTCAAAATCAATTTCATTTAATCTTTCTATCTGCTCAGCTGGAAGAATTCCCTGCTTTCTTTTAGCCCTCATCTGATTTGCCCATATGCCAAGCTTGTATCCCTTGTACTCTTTTCTTTTGGGAATATTTTGTGTGTTATATTCTTTTCGATATTCCAAAAACAACTCTAAAACCTCATCAAAATATACTTTCTTTTTTTCATTCTTGGGTTTTATTTTTTTCTTTTTTTCTGGGAGCTTCGGAAAATCTGGATTTACTTCTCTAAGCTCTAATAATTTTTCTTTTGCTAAAGTTCCCTTTGTATATGACTGCCTTACATCTGAATACCAGCGACCTAGTCTAAAATCTTCAAATACTACTTTTCTTTGTACATGCTTGATTCCAGTTAATAAAACATAACGACGATATTTCTCTACTGCTTCAATCCATTTCTTTTCCAATTTTGTAAAGCTAAAACCTATTTCTTCCAATTGCGTCATCTGTTTATTTGTTAATACGTTTTTACCAGCTTTTCTTCTAGTACATGATACCCATTGTCCTAATTTAACTTGTTGTGCTAGATAAAATAAAATATAAAGAAACTTCAACAAAATGTGCT
>ERZ791906.237-NODE-237-length-81514-cov-9.480892_pt1 | contig 81514 bp, 130 predicted proteins | sample MGYA00510146_ERZ791906 | MGnify/ENA primary metagenome ERZ791906 (study PRJEB30046, sample SAMN00792096) | human gut metagenome | study: EMG produced TPA metagenomics assembly of the A metagenome-wide association study of gut microbiota in type 2... | reverse complement strand
TGTATCTGAAGGACAAGGATATCCGGAATGTGATCCTGATGGGAGATTTCATTACAGACATGATCTTCCAGGAGGAAATGGAAGACAGGATCATTACAAAGGAAGAATTTATGAAACGCTATGAGGATACAGTTGGAAAATCTGTTGACCTGCTGGCACAGGAGATGGAGATTGATCCGGAATATGCATCCCTTGTTGTGCCGACTATGGTAGTGTGCAGAAATTTTATTGATATTTTCAATGCAGAGTCTCTCTGGGCACCAGGTGTTTCCCTGCTGGATGGAATTGCCTATGATTTTGCAGAGAAGAAAAAATTTCTCAAAAGTGTCCACAATTTTGAGAATGATATTCTGGTTACTTCGAAGAACATTGCGAAACGATATTCCAGCAGTAAGAGCCATATCCAGGGAACTATGAATCTTTGCCTGAATATCTTTGACAGTATGAAGAAAGTTCATGGCATGGGAGCAAGAGAACGTCTGTTATTGCAGATCGCGGCACTGCTTCATGACTGTGGCAAATATATCAGTATGGAAAGGGTTTCCGAGTGTTCCTATCAGATCATTATGTCTACAGATATCATTGGGCTGTCCTCTCTGGAACGCCAGATGATCGCATGTGCGGTCAGATTCAACAATTCTGCGTTTGTTTATTACGATGAACTTTACAGTATGGGAATCGCTATTGACAGAGAGAGCTATATCAAGGTGGCAAAGATGACTGCAATCCTTCGCCTGGCAAATGCCATGGACAGAAGTCATTATCAGAAAGTCAAAGGAATCAAGGCAGTGCTCAAAGACAGAGAACTGCAGATGATCGTGGATTCTGCACAAGACATTTCCCTGGAACTGGGACTGCTGAAAGATAAAGAGGCATTTTTTGAAGAAGTATTTGGCATTCGTCTGGTTCTCAGACGCAAGGGCAGAGCGTAAAGGAGGATGAACTTATGGACTTTGAAAAATTTGAAAAGAAAGAATATTTCGTGAATCGCGAGCTGAGCTGGCTCAAATTTGATGAGCGTGTTCTGAGTGAAGCAAGAGATAAAAATCTTCCTTTGTTTGACAGACTGAAGTTCTTAAGCATTACCGCATCCAATCTGGATGAATTCTTTATGGTGCGTGTGGCGTCTCTTAAGGATCAGGTACATGCAGGATATCATAAAACAGACATTGCAGGAATGACAGCCAAGGAGCAGTTAAAAGAAATCAGTGTCCGTACCCATGAACTGGTTCATGTACAGTATAATACACTGAACCGTTCTCTGATCCCTGCGCTTGAGAAAGCCGGAATGCACCTGGTGGCAGCCCATGAGAATCTTACAGAAGCACAGAGTGTATTTGTAGACAGATATTTTGAGGATAATGTATATCCGGTACTTACACCGATGGCGATGGATTCTTCCAGACCGTTTCCGCTGATCAGAAACAAGACATTAAATATCGGTGCTCTGATCTCCAAGAAGGAGAAGAGTGATAAACTCAACAAAAAGGATAAAACAGGAGAACTTCTGTTTGCTACAGTGCAGGTTCCGTCTGTGCTTCCAAGGGTGGTGCAGATTCCGTCAAAGAAGGATGGAGATACTACAGTGATCCTGCTGGAAGAGATTATTGAAAGAAATATTGACAAACTTTTCCTGAGTTATGATGTGATATGTGCCCATCCTTACCGCATTATGCGTAATGCGGATCTTACCATCGATGAAGATGAGGCAGAGGATCTGCTGGTGGAGATCCAGCGCCAGTTAAAGAAACGTCAGTGGGGTGAGGTTATCCGTCTGGAAGTAGAGGATAAGATGGATGAACGTCTGCTGAAGATCCTGAAGACGGAATTTGATATCAAAGAGGCAGATATTTTTGAGATAAACGGACCTCTGGATCTTACCATGCTGATGAAAGTATATGGTGCGGATGGCTTTGATGCTTACAAGACACCGAGATATCAGCCGGCACCTGTACCGGAATTTCAGAATGAGAAGGATATTTTCCAGGTGATACGTGAGGGCGATGTATTCCTGCATCATCCTTATATGAGTTTCGATCCTGTTGTAAATTTCGTGCGTCAGTCAGCGAAAGATCCGGATGTTCTGGCTATTAAACAGACTCTGTATCGTGTCAGCGGCAATTCACCGATCATTGCTGCCCTTGCGCAGGCAGCAGAAAACGGCAAACAGGTTTCCGTACTGGTAGAGCTGAAAGCACGTTTTGATGAAGAAAATAATATTGTATGGGCGAAGAAGCTGGAGAAGGCAGGATGTCATGTAATTTATGGTCTGGTAGGCCTTAAGACACACAGCAAGATCACACTGGTTGTGCGCAGGGAAGAGACAGGAATCCGCCGTTATGTGCATCTGGCAACCGGAAACTACAATGATTCCACTGCCAAACTCTATACAGACTGCGGTATCTTTACCTGCGATGAACGTTTTGGTGAAGATGCAACAGCAGTATTTAATATGCTCTCCGGATATTCAGAACCGAAAAGCTGGAATAAGCTGATCGTAGCACCAATCTGGATGAAGGACAGGTTCTTAAGCCTGATTGAACGTGAGGCAGAGAATGCGAAGAAAGGACTTCCGGCGTTAATCCGCGCAAAGATGAATTCTCTCTGTGATCCGAAGATTATTGCTGGATTGTATTATGCATCTTCTTGCGGAGTTCAGGTGGAACTTCTGGTAAGGGGTATCTGCTGTCTGAAAGTAGGAGTGCCGGGAATCAGTGAGAATATTCATGTCCGTTCTATTGTAGGGGAATTTCTGGAGCATAGCCGTATTTTCTATTTTGAAAACGGCGGAAACCCGGAAATCTATATGGGAAGTGCGGATTGGATGCCGCGTAACCTTGACCGCAGGGTAGAGATTGTTTTCCCTGTGGAAGATGAGAAGATTAAGAAAGAGCTGGAGCATGTACTTGATCTGGAGTTTAAGGATAATGTAAAAGCTCATATCCTGCAGCCGGATGGAACTTATGTGAAGCCGGATAAACGAGGCAAAGCACAGATTAACTCTCAGATGGAATTCTGTATTGAGGCAACTGAGAAAGCAGCACTTCATAAACACGAAGAAAAGAAATCCCGCGTATTCATTCCGGCAGAGCCTGCGGAGGATATAGAGGAATAAAAAACAGTCAGAAACAGAAATAAATAACTGGGAAATGCCATGGAAAGCGGTGGAGCTGCCATGGCATTTCTTTTCTGGAACAAAAAATCCCTCCCTTTTTGTGGCAAAAGCAACGTAAATACAGGGCATTTTGAACGAAAAATTCGAGAAAAATAAAAAAATTGAAATTTTTTTAAAAAAGTACTTGCATTTTAGAAAAAGATGGTGTATATTAAACGAGTCGACAGCGAAGAGCGAACGACAGATAAACAAATGGCCAGTTGGTCAAGGGGTTAAGACGTCGCCCTCTCACGGCGAAAACACGGGTTCGATTCCCGTACTGGCTGCTAACAAAAACCTTGTAAAATCAAGGTTTTTTGTGCTTTTTAGGGGTATGTAAAATAGCCGAGGGAACAGGTTAGGGAACAGAACAAATATTCGAATTAAAACCATAGGAGGAAAACTTGTGTGTGAGACACAGGTAAAACCATCGTAGACGGCAGAAATGCGGTCTTTTTTTGTTTCCAAAATTATGTTAATATGGTTGTATGGAGGTGGACTTTATGATGCAGATACACACCGCATATGACGTAATGAAAGAATACCTGATAACCGGAGCAGAGTTGGATGGCCCGTACCAGATACCAGTTATTCCACCGATACAGCTGGCACCGAAGAAAAGCATAGATTTCGTTTCTTCAAAATCCAGATCATTAAAAGGACATAAGGACCTGACCGTAAATTTCCATATTGACGACAAGAGTTTCTTACAGATATGGAATCAGCCGGACCAGTACGTAGAACATCTGAAATGTTTTCATTCGGTTTGCAGCCCGGATTTCACGATCGCTTCCGGGATGCCTACGGCACTAAATATATACAACCTATACAGGAATCATGCTATAGGCTTCTATTTTGCGATTTTAGGCGTTAATATCATACCATCGGTAAATGTTATCAGTCCAAAGGAAATGCCGTGGATTTTCGACGGTACGCCGCACAGGAGCACTGTATCATGTTGTACCAATGGGAGAGTGCGGTCTAAGTCTGCCAGATTGGAATTTTGTGAGAATTTCAAGGAAATGTTTGAGGTAATTGAGCCAACAAAAGTTGTGATCGTTGGTATCGTACCGGACGAACTCAATGTGGATGTACCAATTATAAACCTCAATTCGCGTAGCCAGAACATGAAAGAGATGTTCAGAAAGGAAGAACCATGGGAACAGTTAGCAGCGGATCAGCAAAACGAAGAAACAAAGAAACCGGTCGGCAGAAGAAGCGCCGAAGCAGACTTTTCAGTATTGTGGGGCGAAGAAACATGACTGGAAAAGATGAATTGAATGTGATGAAGTGAAAAATTTACATCACGCCGAGCTACGTTATAGAAAATTATATACAGAATGCACAAAAAATAAAAAGTCGCAGGTCTGAATTAGTTTCAGATTTCTGCGATTTTTTTCAGATTTTCCCAGTTCAAACCGTACCGATTTTGATGCTGTTTCTGACTTGTCGTACACTTCCTTGGTGTTCTTTCCCCATCCCAGGGCCGCCCCGGAAACTGCCAGCCGATCAGCAGCAGACCGCCACCGGGAACCCACGAAAGCACAGAGCCAGCGCTAGACACAGCCAGAGCTAAAATCAATTCAAACATAACGTTGTAAAATGTGTTTAAAAGCGCTTTTGCGCGTCATTGGTAAAATATACAGAAATCACATAAAACGCGCTTAAAAACCAAATACGGCGTTACAGAAGCATTTAATGCACAACCGCCCAAGCAAAACGCCTAAAAGCGTACAGAAATAAGACCGCCGGAGCGATCACAAGCAAAGTCTGCATAGCTCCGCGCAGCCTGGAAGCATAAAGACCAGACCGGGCAAAGCGTCCGCGCAACTATACACGGTAATAATAACCCCATTGCGTTCTGTCGTCAATCCCTGTTATCAATTTGTATTTGACGTTTTAAGGTGATTTTATATGACTGTGATAAAATATACCAGAATCACGATAAAATCCGTTAAAATGTCAAATATAAGCTAATACAGCTATATATAATTGTCAATGTGCATCAAACCAGGACGCAAGCCCCGGAGAAGTCCCGCACAGGTCACGAACCACCGCCGCCCGGAGCGGATGCAGGACACCAGAACAGAAAAAGAACAGTGTTTTACTGCTCTAAATAATTTATATTCGTGATCTGCGGCAAGTCCCGGAAAAACTCAGAAAAACCGCCGCCAGTAATATTGTACTGGTGGTCAGATGTTGGAATCATGCGGACATCTTTTATTTCCATACAGGAAAGTTGTAAATATCCCGGTTTTTTAGTAGATTTATGCAGCGCGTACCGCATAAAAGACACCGCCCCAGACTGGCAGCGCACCGGCGGCAAGTCGTACCATATCAGCGGGACAGCACCGGAAGAAACAGCTTCAAATACTTGCCTGGCTTCCTTTTCTGCAATTTCTTTTATTCTGTTTACTTCAGAAAAATCACCGCTTTTTATAGCGGTGATAGCTTGTTTTTGCGTGGCTTTTCTGATTGTGATCATCTTTTCATTCCTCCTCAAAAATCAAAATCAACGTTGTTAAATGATGACCGTTTGACCAGTCAGCTTGCAAATGATCAAAAAGTACTTCAGCGGTAAATTTATCGTTGTCAAGACACTTAAAAAACCATTTCTGATCACTTTTTACTTCGTATACATTCCACATATATTTCTCTTCTTCCCTTTACCCATGGGAGCCGGGTTATAAAAGGCGTTGCCGGGAATCGAACCCGGCGGGAACCGTTACGCCTGAAAGCTAAACCCTTTTTATAAACTCGGTTTCCGTATAGTTTTCTCCGGTTACCTCATTCACAAAAGCCAAGATTCCGGAATTTGTGAAATCGAAGCGGGTAAAGTCAAAGTCACTTTGTGCAAGCCTATATTCGTAAGAACGTCCGCAACCCTCAGCGTCGTAATATATTCCGCCGACATGTAACGCGTTAGACTGTACCACTGGACAGCCTTTTTTATTTGCGTCGCGCCTCTGGTAGCTTCCAAAATCCGCAATAACGTGCAGGCCGTCCAATGTATCAAATTCTGCGCGAACTCTGCAATTTGGAACGTCTGAGCCGTTTCTATAGCCTGTTCCTGTACATCCGTATTCTACTAATGTTAATTTTTTCATGTTTTAATCCTCCTGATTTTATTTTAAAAGGCCGCCGGGGAAATGCTCCCCGGTACGCTTGCCGGTCTGTTAATCGCAGATATACGACCAAGAATTCACTTTTGTTGTTCCGTATCTTTTTAAATATGCGTCAATCCGTTTTTCGAATGCTTTTCTAACTTCTTTAAAGCCGTCAATAATTTTCTGGATATCGTCTGCGCCCAGTTTTTTAACGTCCTTGCAATTAATCCAACGCATCGGGGTAAATTCTGGATTATATCCGGTTCTCACCACCGTGAAAGCCTTTAATTTGCTGCCGTCTGGCTGTCCCATATAATGAGTGTATGTATAACATTCGTATTCATAACTGCTCAAACATTTTTCGAGATCCTCTATATTAGAATCAACCTTTTTTAGATTTTGTTCTTTAAAATATTGCTCACTTTTTCGGGCTAATGCCGCCATACTTTCGGCGTTTTTCATTTCTTCATTGGTGCAAGTACCATAAGAGCCAGCGCCAAAACAAAAGTCCTTTTCTATAGATGGTTTTTCAATATCTGTAATATCTCCATTTGAAAATTGAACCACATAAGCACATTTTTTCTTTGCAAAATTTTGCATGTGTTCATCTTCCCAGACCTCTGTTTTGATAATGCTCATGTACATTTCTTTTAATTCTTTCTGTGTCATAGCTGTTTTACCTCTTTTCTTATTTTTTTAAGTCCGGCGGTTGCGTTGGGGCTACGGCTTGACCGCCGCCGGAGGGAATTTATTTAGATGGTTTTTCGTATCGAATAATCGCAACCTGTTCGCCGGTGGACTTTAGAGCACCGAACCCGTTAAACATCGGGCCGTTAAGCCCTAACAAGAGCGGCTGCCCTTGCAGTTCGTCCCGGTGCGCCGGGTTTTCATTGTACCCGTAAATAAGCGAATTGAACTGCTCAGCGGTTTTGATCTCTTTCGGAAGATCATAAACAACGGTTTCGCCTGTAAACATTTTTCCTGTAATCATTGATTTTTCTCCTTTTCTGTGATATTTTATTTTTGCTGGTATTTTAATAATTTTTATTTATGACCCCGGAGCTTTTCGGGGTCTTTTTCATGCTGACATTTTATAAAGAATCAGAAACTTTAATTCTTCATACTGTCGGGAGTCAATCCCGGCGAAGTCGCTCCCGATCAGGTCCAGGAGCTTTTCTAATTTTCTTTTTGTGTGGGCTTTTTCAATCAGCCCCAGATATCTGTTGTATCTCACTCTTTTATTTCCTCCAATCTAATAACAAGCCCTAACTCGTTATTCTTATTTGATCTTGTGATATAGAAATCAATCACTCGATCATCAAAATATTTTTTGCAGGTCTGAAGCATTTTGCCACTCATTTCCCACTCTACAAATTCGCTTTTTCTGTCTTTCTGGATTTCGAAGAAATCGCAGTGCATTGTGTTGAATAAATCTAAAAATTTAATCATGTTTTTCTCTCCTTATTTATTCTCTTCCATGATTGCCTGAATGTGTAGCGCGTAAAGTGTGCTCCACAATTCCTCTGCGGAAATACCACATTCTGCGGCGCCCTGGATATTTTCATCATAGCTGTTTAATAACTCAATTACTCTTTCTATTCTTTCTTCTCTGCTCATGCTTTTTCTCCTTCTTTCTCCCGGTTTGATGACCGGGTTGCTTGTTCTCTGTTGATGGTTATATAATACGCGATAATGTATTTTATATCAATAGTAAAAATACACAAAGATGTATTATATAATTATGTAAAATACACAAAGATGTACAAGCTAAAATATATTGACTTGGAATACATAAAGTTGTATTATTATAGAAAGAACGCATAAAAAAGGAGGACTGTGAAAATGGCAGAATCGAAACGCAAAAATATATATAATGGAAGTATTTCATATTCCAGATTATGGGAAACAATGGAACGAAGAGGGGTAAGAAAGATTGATCTAAAAAATAAAGATACTTTTAACATGTCGCCGACACTGGTTAATAAGTTGGTTAAAAATCAAAATGTTAGCGTCGATACTATAATGTACTTGTGTGAAAGATTGGACTGCCAGCCGTGTGATATATTAGAGTACAAAAGAAATACACAATAATGTATTTTGCATATTGACAATTAATACATGATAATGTATAATAAAGACAGTTAAAGAAAACCATTTCAAAAGCCCCGGACAGGGGCGGACAGGGGGAAAGATGAATATTAAAATTTATTGTAATTATGGTTGCTTATCAGCAGAAAAAAGAAACGTTTACACATACGGAATGCCACATCCCACAGCTACTTGCTGGGACGAAATGACAGTAGAAATCCCAGACGGCTGGGAAGTTTTCGAAAATTCCATGGGAAGCTTAATGGTAACAGCTCCTTGGGACTTTGTTTACGGGATAAATGAAGTACTTCAGGGCAACGAAAAACCATGCTTTTATGCATTAGATAAAAACATGAACGGACACCGCCAGTATTTAAAAGTTTTGGATTGATAGGAGGAATAAAAAATGATAAAATTAAACACATTATCTTACGTTTACGGGCAGAACGACACAATAGAGGTCGGAGAGGAATACTATTTCGGTCAGCTTTGGTACGGAGACGGGGACGGGGAAGAGCTGTTAGAGTCCGGAGCAATCGCCGTATATCAGGACGGCGAGGAGCTTATCATTGACTTTGAAATCCTGGAGCCTGCGGAGGATATTTTACAGACCCGAGTCAAAGTTATCGGGATTAACTAGGAGGCAGGAAAATGAAGTATATAATTATGGATTATACAGACGGTGATTGTTTCACCGATGAATTTGAGGGCAAAGAAGAAGCCCTTCAGGAAGCGGAGGGACAATGGGAGCACCTAACAAGGTGCGAAAAGAAACATAGAACGGCGTTTTACGTGCTGGAAAGCATCAATCCAGATGAAGACGCGCCCAATCATTACGATGGGGACATCGTAAAACGTTGGAAATAAAAACAAGCCCTAGGAGATAATCCCGGGGCTTTTATTGTCTTATTTTGGCGGCGTAATATGAGGGGGAACAACCCCGCCGCCGAAGTTGTCAAGCGAATTTTTTTTATTTTGGGGCTTGATTTTTAAAACTGATGTGGATAAAATTAAAGCAACGACAGGCGACGGAACTCAGGAGGGGAGCAACAGCCAGAGCGCGAAAAGAATAAGAATTTAGCAGCCAGATCACGCCGGACAAGGTGCCGGAAGGTCTGGCTTTTTGTGTTTAATAGCCGGAAAAATGACAGTATTACAATGTGTATAAATATATAATAACTGTCTATATAATCCCCTCCAAGATTCTAGAGACCTAGAGTTTATTAATATATATGCTATACAGTACTGTATAGATATATAGAGTTAATAAGAGTAATATAACAGTAAAAATAAAATTAAATAGGCTGTTGACAGTGATATAAAAGTATGATAAAACAGAATTAACAACTGAATAAGCCGAAAGGCAATAAGAATAATAAGACTATTTAAGACGATTAAAACCGTAGTAGACGGAAAGAAGAAAGGGATTTAGAAAGGTCCTGGAATGTATCTGCGAACGTGTTTTTGTCGTCTTTTTTTATTTCAATTTTTGGAGGTGATACAGTGAAAAAAAGTAATACAACAGTAACGGAACAGGGAATAGAAGTATACACTAGTACGATTAATTATTATGCTGATGAGTATGTTGATTCACTGCATGACCAAGAAGAAATATATAAGCCAAACAGTAATCAGTTCACTGGTATGATTAAGTATATAAATAAACACGTTGGATTTAACAGAAATATACTTGAGAGCATAACAGTACTTAATGAGATATGGGAAGCTTATACAGAGTTAGTATATAAATATAATCAAAAGCCTACGATAGAAGAATATGCACTATTGATCGGAATTCACAGGGACACAATTTATTCATGGGCGAAAGGAGAGTGCAGAGCTGATGACTATTGTGAAAAGCTAAACCTCTCACGCTCCGACACGATTAAAAAATGGCAAGATGAATGCGCACTCGGACGATATAAAAGCGCAGCCTCCGGGAACGTTGGTGGCATATTCCTTTGTAAGGCTGTTGACGGCATGGCAGAGACGGCACCAGTACAGGCAAACCAGCGACAGGATAAACCACGGGAGAGCCTGGAACAGATCAAAGAAGAGTTTGGCGGGTTGCTGACAGGAGAGTGAGACAAGATAGGACGTATCAAGAACCTGGAAATGTACATAACCCACGGACAAACGGAACGAAAACAAGGAAAATTAGTAGAAACTGTGCAATATATACAAATACAATTTGAATAATTATGCAATATGTACATTAATCTATATAAAAAACTGTTGTTTTTCTTATAGATGTAATATTCTGACAATTATCCGTTATATAGTTCTTCCTTGACCACTGCCGCAGGCCATTAAAGGTCAGCGTTAATCCAGGGAAGCGGGAACCCATGGGGCGGCGGGCTTCCCTGGTAGCGTCCGGCATGGATAACGGGAGGGGGTCTATATAAGCCCCAACGCACGCCGAGTAAGTACTCCGAGTTCCCAAAAAATTAAAAAAGCCTTCTCCAACAGCAAGGCTTAAAAATTCCCAAAAAAATAAAAAGAGCCCCTTGTCAGAAAGGCGAAATAATGAAACAGATCGTAAATAATGACGGATATCTGAGATCAGCGTTAATGGATGTAGCTAATCAGCTTTTGAATATTTGTAATGAAACAGGAATCACGAACATTCAATTAACAACAGCATCTTGGGAAAACGATAAAGGCATTACACTTTTAGCAAAAACCGGAGATAAACCGATTCTTTCAGTAAAAATGGATACTGCCTATGAAAAAAGAATAACTCTCAGGGTGAATCAATCAGAATCCGGATCACATATCAGCTAGAGCGAAAACTTATAGCCGAAAAGAACCGAACCGGCAAAAGCGTATCGCAGATCACAAGGGAAGCCCTGGCAGAATATTTTCGGAGAATGTAGGCAAATGTCGATACTTGAAAAATTTTTAAAAAATAAAAAAGGCGGTTTTGCCCTTCAGGATGAAAATTATCATCCGCTTGAAAAACCTTTAATGCATGACAAGGTGTATGAATATCATCACAAGAAAGCTGTTCTGGAAAATGGAATGTTGTACGATACAGAAACGGCAAAAAGGATTTTTGCGGACGAATCAAGCAGGGAATATATCTCGCTTGGAGTAAGCACACAAAGGGTTTATTTCTTAACTCCGAATAGGCATTGGTTCTCAGCTGAAGAGAAAATCGAAACTGAAAGTGGAATAACTGATGTTGGCGAATATCGTATACAGGTTACTAAAACAATTTTTGCGTATAGCAATCTGCGAATGGAAAACACACACAGGGTCAAAGATCTGATTGGCAAAAACGATTATGAATTGTACAAAAAGTATTTTGGAGAGGCAGAAGAAGCATGATTTCAGAAGAATACAGTGAACGCTTCGATGAACTTCGAAAGAACCGAGTCGAGGTAAGCTATCATAAATACGGTCCTGCCAGGAAGAATTTTAAAACCGGGAACGTGCAGGCACTCCCGTCCATGGAACGATGTATTGAGAAATATAATTCCACCGGAAACACGGAATATCTCGTGGATGCGGCAAATTACCTTATGTTTGAGTTCATGTACCCACAACACCCTAAAGCACACTTTAAAGCCACAGACAGCAAGGATAGCGCCGGGATAGTCGGGATTAGCGTGAAAGAAATGGAGGACTTGAAGAATGAGCAATACTAATTCTACAACTATTACGCACACGATAGCCATTTTAAGGAACGAACTTATGACACACGGAGAAGTTTATAATGGATTCAAAGCAAGCCTTAAAACAGCAATTGAGAAGTATTGTACCTGTGGTTTACCATTCGAGCCAGAAGAAGAAACTGCCGGTAAGATTCTTGATTTCATGATCGGAGAGGAACAAAGAGAATGATTTTAGCAAAATTCGTAGCAGCCATGTTAGATATTGCTTTTTTTACATTGGTCTTGGCATTCCTCATATCACAGGACGAAGCCGAAAAGAAAAGCAATCCAATAGCGTCGGCAATATTTATATTAATGGAAATATGTTTTGCAGTTAATGCAGTTGTGATTTTTAGATTATAAAGGAGGATGCGTAAAATGCCAAACGAATTAAAAGAAACTATGGAACTTATGAACAGTGCTGATTATAAGGACAGATTTAAAGCCGAATATTATCAGGTAGCTATCAGGTATCAGAAATTGTCTGCAATGCTTGAAAAGTGGGATAAAGGAGTGCTTCCGTTTACTCCAACTTGCCCGAGAAGTACATATAATATACAGGTGAAAGCCATGACCGATTATATTGCAATATTAGAAGCAAGAGCAGTTATGGAAGGCGTAGAACTTTAGACTATAAGGAGAACCCAATGTGGTTAGCATTCACAATACAAATTCCCCTGTTCACCATACTGATTGAACGGGTGAAAATACAAGAAAATCAGAAACCTGCCGTTCTCAGGTTAGGGAAAGCCTTTGAATCTGACAGGTCGAGGCATCCAGAGTAGCTTAGGTCTGCGTTGGTGAAACTCAATGGAATATAATATAATTTTTTCCCACCCATTGCAAAGTAACTGGCGCGGACTTAACAATATTAATAGCTATGATGCTTTCTAAAACCACCAGAATATATCACATTTCCGGGAACGCCAACCCGGAAAGCAATGGGCTATCGCCAAGCGGTAAGGCTCAGCACTTTGACTGCTGAATTCGTGGGTTCGAATCCCACTAGCCTAGTTAGCTATATCATTGGCATGATATAGTTCCTCTGAAATACCATCTATCCCATCAGGGGATGAATAAAGGGGCTTCAAACGTCCCGGATGGTTTCCACATTTTGTGGAGCAGCGGACCCTTTGTTGCGACTGCGAGGGCAAGAATCGCAACAGCAGAGGAAGTTACTCTTGAACTGCAATAACCCTCTGCTTAGGAAACTTAGTTCAGTTGGCAGAACGGTCGGCTCATAACCGACAAGCCACAGGTTCGAGTCCTGTAGTTTCCATTTCTTCCATATGCTGTCTATCCGTTTTATAGGCAGAAAAAACTGTTGAATGAGTGTATGTGGATTGTTTTCATGAAAGGTGTGTAACGGCACAGCCTGTTCGATGAAGATAATTCCCCGTTCGACACAGTCTCTGAGTTAAATTGTCGTCAATAGGTGCACGTTGAGGACAGGAAGTTTTCAAGAGACATATAAAAGATTTCGTCGTTATACACAATGACATGAATATCCAAATCCGAAACAACTCCGTGGGGCTGGCACGGCAGAAAACAGCCTAGTGGAAAGCATAACACGATAAACCTATTGCTAACCCGGGGCTTCCGGGTTCTGGGAGAACAATACCATAATGGGGCAGAGGGCTGATTAACAGTACCAGGGCGGTTCAACTCCGCATTCTCCCATTCGCAGGGTAGAGAAGAGGAATCTCACAAGGCTCATATCCTTGAGAACGGCGGTTCGAATCCGTCTCCTGCAACTTAATCCGCTTAGAGTTAAGCTGTTTGTATACAGGCGGTCTATGTCTCAGGTGGATTTACGCTATAGCAAAAGAAGTGAAATTCAGCCCAGACATTATCTGACCGTTATAGGCGGTACGGAATGTAGCTCAGTGGTAGAGCAATGGCATTGTAAGCTATGCGCCGCAGGTTCGATTCCTACCTTTCCGATTCCAATGAACTGCAATCATTGGAATATTTTTCTCTTACTTCGTTCGGTTCCAGTGTTTCTCTTTGGGAGATTTATGCCGTTCAAGTCGGCACACTGGACTTTTTTTAAATTTAAAAGCAGGAGGATGAACGTTGAAAGAAAAAACCGGAATATTATATATAGCCGTAAACCATGAGGATTCCGAGTGGTTTTTGCATACATTAAAAAGTAGATTATTTGGTTCTACGAATGCGATATTAAATCGCAATGTTATGACATTAGAAACAAACAATTACATTGTCGAAACAATCACTTTATTTAATTATATATGGGACAGCCGATCATATCCGGCAGAAGCGTTTTTACTTAGTAGTAAGCCTTTTGAAACACAAATACCAAGAATCAAAATCCTGTCAAATGAATTTTCAAGAATAGAAACCAAATTAGCTATTAATGCAAAAGAAATCGACATGGAACAGCTTGTACATGCGCTAAATCATGATATTGTTCCGTATACGGAAAATCGTAGCATATGGGAGAGAAATTTAAAATGCAAATAGCAGGAAAAGAAATTAAAGACGAATGTTCTAAATGCGGAAATATCCTTGAATGCGAATTGTTCCGTCAAGGACATGGAATAAAGCAGGAACGTGAGAATATAGCAAAGATGATCGAATGCCAGATGAAGCACAGGGAGGAAAGAGAGAAATGAACGAACTGAAAGTATTGGATTCCGGAAAAGTGATTTACCATAGACGGATTGTACAGATGGGACGGGAGTTTATTCTTGATCTATTTGAAAAGACAGCGTAATTGAAAGGGGAGATTTCCATGTTTAATAAATTTTTTAATCTATACATAAGATACAAGACCAAAAATCTCAAAGCAATTCCGTTGTTCGTAATGACATTTAACTGGAAGAAATTTCAGAAAGACGGTAAAAAGGATAGTTGTTTATTATATGTATTGCATCCAGATATCGCAAATGATTTGGTTTTACGCAAAAAACTGTCTGAATGTGTAGATTATATTCGTGATAACTACAATATGGAAATATTTACAAAAATTTAGCGGGAGGGAATCAGATGCAAATAGGAGATTTAGAAAAATGGAGCATAGATCAACTCAAAATTGAAGTTGTTCGGTTGTCGACAGCGTGTGAGAAAAAACAACATGAAATTTTAGATAAAAACAATAAAATCAATGATCTTCAGGCTAAACTGGATAAAATGTGCGATTACAACGATTACTTAAAAAAGCAGGTGAGTGAAAAGGCAGATACACCATTTTATGACGAATCTGCAGAAATCGCAAAATATCACAGACAGCATCAGGATGATTGCACTACGATTAATCAGTTGCATACAACACTTGACGTTCTGATTGACCGATATGCAAACCTGAGAAAGATTCATGGGGTGAGTTGATATTATGGATAATCAAATTACTGTTAGTCGATTATTAAACATACTTGATAAACTTTCAATGGATGGCTTTGGAGATATGCCTATATTTTTAGGTGAGAAATATCCATTGCTAGAAGATTCTATATCTATTTCACAATATGAAAACAAGTTTCGGATTAGAAATAGATATTATGATGAAAAAATGACAGAAGCAATTAGAAAAGCAGTTTATGGTCTGGACTCTGTATGCAGAACATACATAACAGACTGTTACGCAGCAGGCGAAAAGATAGGAGAATAAGCAAATATGCTTTTAGTTCATACAGGCTCAGACATTGATTTCCTCGACACCACATACAATATCGAGGGAGAATGCCATCGAATGAATATTCCGACTAGGTTCTATCCAGACAGACGCTTGCTTCTGGCAGGGAATACGACTGTAATATACAACAAAACGGGAAATCTTTCTAAAACATGGAAATCAGATTACATCGGGGACAATTATTTGACGATTTTGACATTGATCAGAAAGGACAATGGTAAATGAGCATTAAAACAGCACTTGAATCAGAGGGAGTAGACTTCTCTGAATATATGAATATACCCGAGCCATGGGACGGCTCAGCACAAATTAAAACAGTAAACGGCGAGAAATGGGTGTCATGCCCTTATTGCGGAAAAAGAGCATTGAAAATACTTCCTACCACAAAAATTCATCGGATGCCGTACAAATGTAAGGGAAGCAACTGTAAGAAAGAGTTTATGGTGAATGTATGAATAAAAAAAGAATCAAATGCTTTCTGACAGGCGGATGCAAGTTCAAAAGTTCAGATACAGAATCAAAATGTAACGATAAAGAAAAGACTTGCACTATTACGGAAACTTGCTACAAATGTGGTAAAAAATATACAGCCATATTTACTTATAAACAGTTAGGGATTCCAGATTGAGGTGAATGCATGACTTTAACAGAATATGTACCTGTACAAATTATAGAAACAGGCGAAGAAGTAAAAGCGCGGATTGAAATTGATCCATTAGAAAAAGAAGTTACATATATTAAACTCCAATCTCAAAAAATATGTAATTGGGATACATGCCTTATTAAAATTGGTTCAAAAATAATTCCATTTGATCTCATAAACGCAGAAAAAGACGTACCGCCTAAAATAACACTAGAATGCAAAGAAGAACTGCCTTATTCAGAATGGATGTTAATAATTAATAATGCATTACGAGGAATCACAATAGAACAAGCTGTATCAGAATGGTCTGATATATACAACCAGAAACCAATCGAAAAAGATTATCTTACAGATGACCAGAAACACAGGATACATAAATTGTTGCTGAAAGAAATTGATATATATTTTCGTTCTAATAAAACCAATATGTCGTGTTCTGATTTTATCGCAATTCAAGAAATTATTATTAAAGTGCTGGAAGGAGAATAGATCATATATAATCCAGCCCAAACTTGATGAAACTCAATTCACACTCGAATAACAATCAGAGAGCCAGAAAGGAGCGCCATTATGAGTGACTTAAAGATATTTACAGAAAACATCGAACCAGAAGCATTAAATCAGATTTACACATTAATAAAACAGCCTGCATTTTCTGAATGTAAAGTACGAATCATGCCAGATGTCCATGCAGGAGCAGGATGTGTAATTGGTTTTACTGCTGATCTTGGAGACAAAGTAATTCCAAACATTGTTGGCGTAGACATTGGATGTGGAATGCTTACAACACAAATTCCTACCGATGTGGGGACAATAGATTTAAAAAAACTTGACGAAGTAATAAGAAACAATGTTCCGGCAGGAAGAAATGTACGTGACGAAATCATAAATTTTGAAGAATTAGAAGAACTTCACTGCTTCCATCAGCTTAAAAATATCGAATGGATTTGCAAGAGCCTTGGTACGCTTGGGGGCGGAAATCATTTTATTGAAGTTGACACTGATTCAAAAGGGGTAAATTATCTTGTGATTCACACTGGAAGTCGCAACCTTGGAAAACAAGTAGCTGAAATATATCAGAAAATTGCCATAGAAGATATGCAAGGCACAGATAAACTTGAAGCTGAAATACAAAAATTAGTAAAAGAATACAAGCATTCTGGCAGGCACAAGGAAATCCAAAATGGTATTGATGAATTAAAACGAAAATGGAAGCCGGTCAAACTAGGTATTCCAAAAGAATTATGTTACCTGACGGGAGAACATAGAAAACAATATCTGCATGATATGAAAATCTGTCAAGAATTTGCAAGAATAAACAGACGATGCATACAGAGTGCTATATTTTACACTATGAATTGGACGCTCCAAAGAAACACATGGTTTGATACAATTCATAATTATATTGACCACGATACAAACATTGTTCGTAAAGGCGCAATATCAGCTAGACATGGCGAAAAAGTTCTTATCCCAATGAATATGCGAGATGGATGTATTATTGCAGTTGGAAAAGGAAACGATGATTGGAACTGTTCGGCCCCGCATGGTGCAGGACGCATTATGAGCCGATCAAAAGCAAAAGAAAACATCTCGTTAGAAGAATTTAAGGAGTCTATGGATGGGATATACACAACATCCGTTCAGAAATCCACAATTGATGAAAGCCCTATGGCCTACAAACCACCGCAAGAAATTATTGATAATATCAAAGATACTGTAGAAATAGTTGATATTATCAAACCTATATATAACTTTAAAGCAAGTGAATAACTAGTCAAAGAGCCACATGAGAGCCAGACTAAATCCTAAGGAGAAAGGAGGTCTGGCTCTATTTTTATGCAAAAAATTATTGAAGAATCGCCGGAATGGTATGTGATGATCGGAGATAACATCATCAACAGTAATCTAAGCCCGGAAACAAAGTGGAATAAGTTATATTCCCTTGTCTACTTAATGGATGAAAAACATTTTTTCAAAGAATACCCGAATTATCGCGAAAAAGGCATAGGATTAAGCAATATTGGAAAAGAAGCTGCGCTTAATCAGTTGCTTCAAACAGGTTCAAAAGAATTTGAAGACCTCTACTACAAATATCTTCTGTTCGAAGCCCGAAACTATCAGGTTGACAGTGGTCTACTGTATCTGGAAAAGAACAGAATCTTAAAAGAACGCTTCTATCAGCCAAGAAGAAATGTGTTCTTGAAGCACAATATCATCGGCTCTTTACAAGACTTGATGGATGATAAACTTGATATATTTGCACTGAGCGTACCACCCGGTTGCGGAAAATCTACTCTTGAAGATTTCTTTCTGTCTCTGGTAGGCGGGTGGTTTCCGAATGATTTCAACCTGTCCTCAGCGCACAGTAGTATTCTGACACGTTCACTTTATGATGGAGTTCTGGAAATCATCAATGATCCGGTTGAGTACACATGGCATGAGATTTTTCCAAATGTAGAAATACAGGGAACAAATGCAAAGGAAACTACGGTCAATCTCGAAAGAAACGGACGATTTAAGACTTGGACGTTCCGTTCAATTGATGGTTCTCTGACTGGTGCGACCCGATGCAACCGATTCCTTACCGCCGACGACCTTGTGTCTGGAATTGAAGAAGCACTGAACAAGAATCGACTGGACACCTTATGGACAAAAGTAGTAAATGATTTGCGCTCTCGTAGACTTGAAGGGTGCAAAGAATTTTATATTGCTACCAGATGGTCAGTGCATGACCCTATCGGAAAGCTACAGCAGTTATACGCCGGGAACCCTAGAGCAAGGTTTATAGCAGTACCGGCACTTGACGAGAATGGCAAAAGCAATTTTTTATTCACAGTAAATGGATTCTCTGAGAAGTATTTCAACGATGCTAAAGAGTCCATGGACGAAATCTCTTATAACTGTCTTTATCAGCAACAACCGGTAGAACGTGAAGGATTATTGCTTCCGCCAGATAAGCTAAAAAGATTTTTCTTTGGCAAAGAAGACGTTCCCGACGGATGCACGGACGAATACACAATTATACCAGACAGAGAAGCAGATGCGATATGGGCAGTATGTGATACAAAAGATAAAGGTACAGATTTTGAATCATTACCTATTGCATATCAATATGGGGATAAATTTTTTATCCCGGACGTTGTTTTCGATGATACCACAGATTACGACATCCTGGACAGAAAGACTGCTGATATCTTGATAAAACACAATCCGCATAAAATCAGATTCGAGTCAAATAACGTAGGAAATCGTGTTGCACACAACATTCAAAAGATAATCTCAGGGAAATGCCGAGCGGATATCGAAACAAGACCTACGCAAGCAAATAAAGAGACAAAAATTCTCGTAAACTCTGATTACATATCAAAACATTTTTATTTTTTACATCCGAGCCAGTATAAACCAAAATCCGACTACGGATTATTTATGGGAAATGTGACCACATATACCACAAGGGCAAAAGTATCTCATGATGATGGCCCGGACAGCTTGGCGATGATGGCAGAGTACGTGCAGAATCCATTAGGCGGAAAAGCAACTGCAATGCGCAATCCATTTTGGGGAAGGAGATAGTATGACAACAAGAGAATATTTAGGGCAAATTCAGAAATATGACAAGCTTATTAAAAATAAAAAATACGAAGAAGAACATTTAAGAAGTCTTGCTCTTGGGCTTAAATCGTTCTCATATGGTGAAAAAGTTCAGTCTACTCCGAATCCCAATCAAATGACCGATGCCGTAAGCGAACTTGTTGACATTCAAACAGAAATCAAAAAAATGGTTATTGAATACACAAAGAAAAAGCAAGACATTATTGAAACAATAGACAAGGTGAGCGATATCAATTCAGATTTGTATGATCTGCTGTTTAGGCGATATGTAAAAGATGAAAGGCTTGAAATGATTGCCTGTGAAATGGGATATTCCTATTCTCATGTGAAATTATTGCATTCGAAAGCACTGAATATCGTCAAAAACATTAAGAATTTTGAAAGTTAATACCTGATAATACTGAATAATACCTGCATATATTATATAATATAAGCTGTAAAATAAGCACCGGGAAGAACCCTTGGTGCTTTTTTCATGCAGAAAAATAGGAGGACAGGCAGTGGGGAGAAACAAAATAAATTTTGTTGACCTATGCCAAGGCGAGTTTGGCAGAAAAACTGCCTATACTGGCGTAGACCAGATTACTCCCCAGAACGTGGCACAGGTCCTTTCTGATACAATCGGAATCCATAACAGGAATAGAACCCTGATGGATTATCTTTACAGATATTACAAAGGCGATCAGCCAATTTTATATCGTGAAAAACTTGTTCGCCCAGAGGTCAACAATAAAGTTGTTGAGAATCATGCCCTTGAAACAGTCAAATTCAAGGCAGGGCAGATATACGGAGAACCTATTCAGTATGTCTGTAAGAAGAAAAAAGCGAGTGAAGAAACAAACGAACAAGTTGATAGGCTCAATGATTATCTGGATGAAGCCAATGCAGACGCCAGAAATATTCAACTTGGGATATGCCAGAGCGCAGTAGGAACTGCATATAAAGCAATCTTGAGAGAGGATGAATGGACAAAGGATGGAGACTTACCACCTTTCAGAATATTTATCCCATCACCACAGGATGTATATATTGTTTATTCAAGCGTTACTGGTAAACCAGTGCTTTCCGTCCAGATTTTAAAAGACGAGGACAATCAGCAATATTACCAGTGTTATTCTTCTAGACAGTATTTCAAAATTCAAAATGGAGCGGTAACAGAATCTGGAATCAATGGTTTCGGCGGCATTCCAATTGTCGAATACCCAAATAATCATGACAGACTTTCTGACATCGAAATCGCGATCACAATGTATGATGCAATCAACAAATATCAATCTGACAGACTGAATGGAGTTGAACAGTTCGTACAAGCTCTGATGAAATTCAAAAACTGTGAGATTGACGAAGCAGAATTTGTAAAAATGATAAAACTCGGTGCTGTATCTGTAAAAGACGTCGGGAATGGAACACAATCAGACGTTGACTTAATGACCGCCGAACTAAATCAGTCAGAGAGCCAGGTTGCTAAAGATGATATTTACAACAATATGCTGATTGTAGAAACAATGCCGAATCGACAGAGCAATACGGGCGGAGACACAGGAAATGCAGTGTATCTGAGAAATGGTTGGGATTTTGCAGAACGAGACGCAAAATTGGTAGAAGCGTTCACAAAAGAAGCTGAAAAGGCATCTGCCAGAATCATTTTGAATATCATTCGAAAAACCTCAATGGATGTAAATATTTCAACCAGAGATTTTGATGTAAAAATCACTAGAAACCCGACTGATAATATGCTTGTTAAAGCGCAAGCACTTGATTATCTGTTTAAAAATAAAATTCATCCGCTTATTGCGCTGATTACTTGCGGATTATTTAGTGATCCGCAAAAAGTATATGAAATGAGTTTACCATATCTTGGAACTATTTACCCGGAATTGGCAGACCCGGACTCAGAACTGCAAAAAGCGAAAGATTTGCTGAATGGCTTTAATAAGGATGTGATTTCAGAATGAGTGTTTCATCATATGATGAGCTAAATATCAGACCTGACAACCGCAGGAGCGAACCGTATAAAGAATATTTCAGCAAAATGTCGATATCAGACAAAGAAAAACAAGAAAGGATAGCTTTTTCCGAACAAATGGAAGAAGTTGTCCTTTATATTTTGGCACTGATAGAAACAACCATAGAAAGCGGAGAAACGAAACGAGAATACATCCAAACTCAATTTTATGACAAATATCTGGATGTAATTGCTTCGTATATGCTTATAGATACATATATCAAGCAATATGCCGTTGATATAACAAAGCAAATTATTGATACAACATTCGAAAGACTTTCTTCTGAAGATAAAAGCATTACTGATGATTATTACCTGTCAAATGACCGGGCAATGTTTATTTCAGAGTGCGAAGCTAATTCAATACTGAACTACAGACAGTATTCAAAAGCTGTGAAATCAGGAAAGACGAAAAAGAAATGGATTGACGTAGGAGACAAAAGAGAACGAAAGACACACCTCGAGGTCGGAGGAACCACGCTTTCGATTGGTGAGCCGTTCTCGGTTGGAGATAGCTTGCTACAATTTCCCAAAGATACATCATTAGGAGCTTCGGCAGACGAGATTGTGAATTGCCGGTGCTCAATTCAATACAGTTAATTTAGAGACGAGTAAAATCGTCTCTTTTTTATTAAAAAAATATGCACCCCGATAGCGTAATCATGGGAGACACCTTGAGCTGAGCGAACAGCGTAAAAAAGCGTATTGGTGACAGGAGATTTCAATGACAAGAGAAGATGTTAAAAGGATTTTTCCAGATGCAACCGATGACCAGATTACTTCTTTTCTGAATCAGTCAAATTCTGATGTAGCTAAAGAGAAAGCAAAAGCCCAGAAAGCAAAAGAACAGGCTGATAAAGCAGAAACACTGGAAAAAGAACTGGAAGAATTAAAAAAACAGAACATGACTGAAGCTGAAAAAGCAGAACTGGAACGTCAGAAAGAAAAAGCTGCAAACGAAAAAAGAATTTCTGACCTTGAATCTGCACTTGCAACTTCCCAAAAAGAAGCTCTGACAGGCAAAATTACTTCTATTTTTGCAAACGCAGGAATGAAAGGAGATGCCTATGCGGGAGCAATCAAAGCATTTTCAAATATGAATGCGGAGGATGCTCTTAAAGAAGCCCAGACATTTGTCGATGGAATTTCCGTAGAAAATAAAAACGCTCTTGATACCGCAAAAGCCGCATGGGAAAAAGAAGCCCTTGAAAAGACACCTAATCCGGGTGGCGGTAAATCTGGTGGAGAACCAGAAAAGAAAAGCGAAGCATCTGAATATGCAAAAGCGTACTCAGCAAAAATGTGTCCAGAAAATAAACCGGCAGACGATAATGCCCCAGTAAATATTTAAGAAAAGGAGATTTAGATTATGGCTTTTATGAAAACAGAGCAGTACGAATCCACACCTAATATTCTCGAATCCGAGGTAGGACTGGTACTTAAAACCTATACAGCAGAACAGACAAATGCTGAAACCGTTGGAACTAAGAAAATTATCAAGGCAGGTTCTGTATATCCGACAAACGCAACTGGTGCTAAAGGCATTGTATTTGAAGACGTCGATATGACAGACGATACAAAACGACCGATTTCCGTAATTGTCGCAGGGCGTGTTCTTGAAAAAAGACTTCCGGTAACAGTAGAAACCACTGCAAAAACAGAGCTTGAAAAAGCAGGTATCGTTTTTGTAACCACTACAGACCCAGAATTTTAAGGAGGTAATCAGATGCCATTTAATATTTTAGAATCAATCACACAGGAAGAAAGACTTAACTTTTCTCAGGATTTCAGCGTAAAAAGACCGGGCATTCTTGACACCATCTTCCCGGATGTCAAAACACAGTTCCTGAAAGCTGAATACTACAGACTTATGGCTGGGCAGAGACTGCCAGAGGTAGCGTTTGTTCATGCACTTGATACTGAAGCTGAAATCGGTACAAGACCGGGCTTCGAAAAAGTTCTGACCGAAAAACTCTTCATCAAGAGAAAAATCAATCAGTCTGAGAGATTACAGCAGGCAATTGAAAATGGCGTGCCGGATGACGAGAACTTAAAGAGATTTGTATTTGATGATGCAGCTAACCTGTTTGAAGGTGTTGTTGCCAGAGCAAATGTCATGAAAGGACAGTTCCTTTCTACTGGTGCAGTAAAAGTCAAAGAGAACAACGTGGATATGAGCATTGATTACGGCGTTCCGGCTGATGCAAAGGTCAGTCTTGCAGACTGGTCTAAACCAGATGCAGATATCATGGGTGATATCCAGAAGATGGTCGCTATTGCAGAAGATAATGGATTTGTGGTAAACAAAGCCCTGACATCACTTAAAATGATTAACTACATGAGAAACAATACTGCAATGCAGACAGCAGTTCTGGGAGCAGCTAACAAACGTCTTCTGACAAAACAGGAACTCGCTAATCTGCTTATGCAGGAATACGGAATCACAATTGATCGTTGCGACGAGAAATTCAGATTCAGAAAAGCAGATGGTTCACTCAAAACAGGAAGATACTTCAAAGAGGATGTATTCACTCTGTATGAAGCAGAGCCGAACGGTTCATTTGGTACTGGACTCTGGGGCGTAACACCAGAGGAACTTGAGTACAGACAGTTCATTCAGGAAGAAAATCGCTCCTTCGTAACACTGTCCATGTGGGCTACACAAGACCCAGTTGCAGTTTGGACTAAAGCATCAGGTATGTTTGTTCCAGTAGCAGCAAAAGCTAATGGCGGTATCGTAATCGGTACCAAAGCGGGGGAATAAACGGGCATAGTCTCGACAAGAACAGCCAGTCACCATCTGTACCAAGTGTTAATGATACTTCAAAACACAAGTATACAGAAAGCGAGTTGTCAAGCATGACAGTAGTTCAACTGAAACAGCTCGCAAGTGACAATGGCTATGCCCTGACATCGACAAACAAGGCTGGTATTATCTCAGAAATTTTATCTCAGCAAGGGTAGGTGATCTTAAATGGACGAACGGCTTGTAAATGATCTGAAAGAGTATCTATCCGATGATGCGGAAACTGACGGTATGATTTCTTTGTCTGTGAAGCGTGCAATTCGTTCGTTCAAAAAGAAACGCAACTATCCGTCTGGATATACAGATGAAAAAATCAATACCGATATGGAATACTGTTATGATTGCATATTTGATCTGGCTCTCTATTTCCTTGTAAAACAGGGGGCCGAGTTCCAAGAATCGCACTCTGAAAATTCAGTAAGTCGAAAATGGGAATCCGAAACGGAAATATATATCAATCATGGCGTTTTTCCGTTTGCAGGAAGTTTAATTTAATAAGATGGTTGGGTCACGTGGCACAGTATTTTTGTCCTCCCGGAGTGCCGCTGGGTTGCTTATATTCAGTAGGGAAAAGCAAATGTTAAGGGAGTGAAGAAAGGAACTGGCGATGGGATGTGAACATGAATGTTTTAATGAACACCGCATAGAAGAATTAGAGAATAGTCTTCGACAGATGCAAGAGAGACAATCCGACCGCCATAAAGAGTTTTATGAGCGTATCGGGGAACTGGAAAGAAAGACAGCATTAAGTGAGAATGACTTGAACCATATCAAGTCAACTGTGGATGAGATGAATAACAATATAAAGACTCTCATGGCAGTCCCAGGAAAGCGCTATGATACAATTATTGTATGTGTTATTACGGCAATTGTCGGCGCGGTTATCGGATTTATGTTAAGCGGTATTCTTCCAGTTTGATTCCACTTGTAAGGGAGGACGGTGGAAATATGAATTATACAGACTTTTCAGAAGATGAAAGAAAATTTTATTTAAAAGAAGCAGGCTTCGATTCCAGAGAAGAAAAACTGTTTCGATTACGGGCCTATGGCGAAAAGACACTATGGGAAGCATCTGAACTTATGGGGTATAGTCCAAGAACCATAGACCGAATTAATAAAAGAATAAAGAAGAAAATTTCTAAAGTTGCCCCGATGTACTGTCGGGGCTTTTCTTTGTATTGTGGCGAAAACGTGGCGAAATAGTGACGTTCAAAAACAGAGTTCCTTCCTATATAATATAATCATAGGAGAAAACACAATGATTATGTTAAAGAACCCTTACGAGGGTATATGGGAAAAGCACCGTTCCATAGATGATATGGATATGATTCTTGAATCCCGGACAGGAGGAACAGATTATGGCAGGTTATCCGTATTATCCGCAACAGCCAATGATGAGCAACCCTTACGGACAAATACAGCCGTATCAAGACAGGTTGGCACAATTACAGAATAACTATCAACAGGCAATGCCATATGGACAAATGCAGATGCAGCAGCCTGTACAACAAATGCAGCAAATGCCGATGCTTCAAGGACAGATGGTGGATGGGATTGATACTGTAAAGGCTAAAGATGTGGATATGTCCGGCAATCCTGTTTACTATCCAAAAACAGACGGAACTGAAATTTACAGAAAACAGCTTCAATCCGATGGAAGGAGCAGGATTTTTGTTTACCGACTCGTAAATCCAGATGAACAGCAATCTAAGCAAGATGAAAAGCAGATTGACATTGAAGCAATGTTTAATCAGCTTCGGAACGATGTTTGTTCGGAGATTTCTGAAATAAAGAGTATGTTTCCGACACAGATGTCGGGGACATCGGAACCTAAGCAGAACGGAGGTAGGCAGAGATGACATTCAATCCAAACGCCATGATGAAAAAACAATTTGAGAAAATGATTTCTCAGAGGTTCGGAAGTGTTGACAACATGATGAACGATATGAGTAAATTTGCAGGAAATAATCCAACATTGAAGAATGCGTTGGATTTATACAAAAAAGGTGATACAGACCAGTTGCATCAAATACAGCAAAATGTATTCAACGAAAAACATTTATCTCCAGATGGAATTATACAAAAATTCCTTGGATTATAACACTTCCCCACAATTGGGTGATTAAAAATCGCTACAATTCGGGACGACAGCCGCGGATGTCTCCTATTGTAAATAAAATTTAAGGAGACTAAAAACATGATGAATGGTTCAAATTACAGTCTTAGTGACATTGCTGCCGCTACAGGCTCTAATAATCGCGCCAATGATATGTGGGGCGGTGATGGCTTTTCACTTATCTGGCTCGTCCTGATCTTTGCCATCTTTGGATGGGGAGGCTTTGGCGGCTGGGGCGGCGGCTTCGGCGGCAATGGTGGAAACGGTGCAAATGGTGCTGGATTCCAAGGATGGGCCACACGTGCGGATATTAATGAGGGCTTTGCTCTTAACGATATTCAGAACGGTATCAGAGGTATTCAGCAGGGTATTTGCGACAGTACGTATGCACTCAACAATACCATGCAGAGTGGCTTCAACGGCGTGAACGTTGGAATGCTTCAGGGCTTCAATGGCGTTCAGCAGGCAATTAACGCTGATACAGTGGCTAATATGCAGAACACCAATGCATTACAGTCTCAGTTAGCAAATTGTTGCTGTGAAACAAGGGAAGCTATCCAGGGTATCAACTACAACATGGCTACCAACACTTGTGCTCTCCAGAACACAATGAATAACAATACAAGAGACCTTCTGGAAAACCAGAACAGTAATACAAGAGCAATCCTTGATTTCCTGACTCAGGATAAGATTGCAACATTACAGGCAGAAAATACTGATCTGAAACGTGCTGCATCTCAGGATCGCCAGTCTGCATTGCTTACAACTGCTATGGCTTCACAGACTCAGCAGTTAATCAATGCAATTAATCCGGCAGCCATCCCGGCATACGTTGTTCCTAATCCGAATACCTATTACGGCGGATGCGGATGCAACAGTGGATGCTGCTAAGTAACTCACCCTTAGAGGTTGACTAATTCTAAGAGGTGGGTTACGGCTCACCTCTTATTTTGATTGAGAGGTATAAAATATGAGTTGTAAAAATGTTTGTAAGCTCTGCAGTCATCTTGTGATAAGCCAGTCTGTTTCGTTTACAGGAGGCAATCTTGTAATCACACTTCCGGCAGGCAGTTACAACAATGGAGAAAAATATTGTATTGTTGTTGCACAAAGTATACCAGAAGCCACTACAATTACTGCTCCGGTAATGATTCAGATAGGAACAGGAACAACTTTGTATCCGCTAGAGAATCGTTGCTGCGCACAGGTTACGGCTTGCGGAATAAGAACCAGAACAAAGTACGCAACCAGAGTAGCTACAAGTGCAACTGGCGGAGTATTCAAGATGTTGGGAAATCCAGCTTGTAGTCCGAGTAACAATTTAACAGCAATTAATGGTACAGCCCCAACGACAGACACACCTGTTACACAGGCTGCCAGAAAGGGGGCAATGTAATGCATAAAGTTGCAATGGAAATGGGTAAATGGGCCATGGAGAAAGCTAAAGCACATGGCTTTGATAATCTCAGTGCTCAAGACTGGGACGATTTGAAAGACTGCATGGAAGCTGTAAAGTGTGCGATTTGCGCAGATAAAGATTACAGAATCGTAGAAGCTATGGACGAATGTGAACAGGAAGAGAAGTATCTTGGACGCATGGGATATGACAACTATCGTTACGCAAACGGCAGATTTGCACCAAAAGGCAGAGGAAGCCGAATGGGATATATGCCGTATCTCCATATGCAGGATGACGACTGGGTAAGTGAATATCCGAGCAATCCAGAGTTTGAACGTAATATGTACCGCATGGGCTATCATCCAGACCGTAGTGATATGAGAATGGACGGTATGAACAATAGGCAATCCAGATATGGTGAAACCTACGACAGATACAGCGAGAATCGCAGACATTACCATGATTCCAAAGACGCTGAGTCTAAGAGAAAAATGGATGATTCCATGAAAGAGTATACAGAAGATATCATCCGCAATATGAAAGAAATGTGGGATGATGCAGACGCATCAATCAGACAGCAGATGAAAACTGACTTGACACGTTTTATACAGCAGATGAATTGAATATGAAATGAGCTTTGCCCTTGTTACAGGAATGTAGCAGGGGCTTTTTAGTTGAGAAAAGGATGGTGGTAAGCCATGCTAAGACAATTTTACATGAACGGTGACCTATGGAGAGTGCAGTTTGTATCTCCGCACGACAGCGTGTTAATTGACCGTACAGGCAATAGGACGCTTGGAGTATCGGATTATTCCACCCACGTTATTTCAATCGCAAATAGCATATATGGAGAACTTCTGAACCGTGTATTTATTCATGAGTTAGGGCATTGCGTGATGTTCAGCTATGGTCTATTACCAGAACTTCACCGCATGGTCAATAAACGGTATTGGGTGGACGCGGAGGAATTTGTATGCAATATTCTGGCAGACTATGGACAGTTTGTTATTGGCACAGCCAGAGATATCTTAGGAAACCAGTTCACATATGTGGCTCCTATCGGGGCAGAAAGGATGATTGCATAGATGGCAAAAGCAGAAAACACAATTATTTTTGATGGCATTCAGTACAAACCCGGTGATGAATTGCCGGATTTAGGTAGTTGGGTATGTACAGATGCAAGAGGTATGGTTCGTGATTACGAGGGACTTTCAAAAGACGTGTTAAAGCTCCCACATTATGTACAGAGTGGTTCTTCGGCGTTGTGCCTTGATACTTCTGAATTATACGAATATCACAAACCTACTGATACATGGTACAAACTGTAAAGGAGAAGCGCATATGGCATTAACAGCAAAGAAATTATATGCAATATTAAAACGCCAGATTTCCGATATGGAGTCAAAAATAAAAACACCTATCATATATAAAGGAACCGTTGCGACCGCTGATTTGCTTCCACTAAATCCAAGTATCGGTGATATGTACAACATTGAAACAAAATCAATTTATGGTGAAGCTGGTATGAACGTGGCGTGGAATGGTACGACTTGGGACACCATGGGAGCACCGATTGACATGTCAATGTATCTGAAATCTACTGATGTGCCAGAGTGGGCGAAACAGCCCTTTAAACCAGAGTATACAGCAAAAGAAGTTGGAGCTTTACCAGCAAATACAAAGATTCCAAGCAAGACCAGCGACTTGGAAAATGATTCTGAATATGTTTCCGATCCGGATTTTCAGAGTGAATTGAAAAAGAAAGTGAACGGCGAAGGAATCACTCTGAGCATTAATGAATCTGGCGGACTTAGAGTTACATATGATGATGGACAGGAGGTATAAAAGATGGCACAAGTAGCAGTAGATGTAGCGATGGAGTCTACGTCACAACAGATTCTTGAATTACTAAAAGTTGTAAAGACTATGGTGACGGATGTTTCAAAATTTGACTGGAAGAATTTCTATCAGCAAATGGCTACAGATGAAGTGTTTTCGACAAAATTCTATAATTATGAAACAAGTACCAGCCCTAAAGGCGAGAAGATGAACGATTCTGTAGGGCTAACAGCAGTTCCGTCTACAGAAACAATCAAAGGGCGTGACGATTTTTCAAATAGAAGCGCATTTCAAACCTTGGACTGCAATTTTGTAATTGATGAAAGCGAAAATAAAATGCCTGTTGCAATTAAAGACGGAAACGGATTTTATAATACCGGAAAATTCGACGTCGGCGTAATGGTTCCACTGACTTACTGGGGCATTCAGGAATTTGATACTTATTATATCGTTCATTTTGCCACAAAACCGCATCCAGAGCTTGGGTGTACAACTGTAACTCCATGGTGCAACGAAGAACTCGGATACGGGATTCTGACAAAATATTACGCAGGGAAAATTGACGGTTTACTGTATTCTTCTTCCGGCAATGCAATTTACAATTTTGTTTCCGCGCAATCCGGAAACACAGAATTGCAGAAAAAAGGAATCGGATACCACGGCTCTGGTTCTGAACGTACTGCTTACTTACTGTGCATGTTGTGGATTAAGTATGCAACCAAAAACAGTCAACAGATATTCCAAGGCTGCACTAGATACAATTTCCAATATAAAGTTGCACAGGCAGACACAAATGTAAATTATGTAGTTCTTCCAACGGCTCAGGCGAATAATTTCAAAGTTGACTTAACAGTATCCATAGGAGATGCGACAGGGCACACGGATAATCTTGACCGTGGCGCTACCTGGATGAGAAATATTGCAGATAAAGTCAGAGTAACTGCAATAGAAGTTATTGAGGGTACAGCAAATAGTCGCGTATATGTTGAAAAGACAGGAATGACAATTACAACAGATACCTATATCAGCTCGATGCCATTGCATTCTGGAACAACAGATAATGTTCAAGGCACAGACGGATATATTGCGAATGACGGAATTTATCCATTCAAACTCGGTGGCGTCGAAGATATGGTTGGCGCTTATTATATATCCATGAATGAATTGTGGAACAAAACATCTGCAAGCACAGTCGATTATTATGTGCGTGGAAAATCCGCATGGTCAGCAACCGGGACTGGATGGACTAAAGTTGTAACGGTTGACTTGGGTTCTTCGGATGATTGCTGGATTGGAGATATTAATATTGACTTAAAAACCGGTGTAATTACATTGCGGACTAAAGGCGCAGGAGATTCCGTAGGAGTTGGAGACAGAGAATATAACGGAGGTACGGGAACTGGTTGGAGAGAAGCATTGCGGCGCGGTTTTCTGTGGAGCGAGTCGCGTGCGGGATTTTCGTGCGCGGATCTCGGGGGCGGCGTTTCGGGTGCGGGCTGGTACTTCGCCCTCTGCGTTTAAATTCCGAACCTTTTAGGGGTGAATTTTGCGTAGCAAAAGAGGGGACTGCCCCTCTATAAAATAATAGTATATAGGACTTGTCACACAGGCGGCGCGGTAATCTGAGGAACGAGTCGAATGCGGGATTTTCGTACGCGAATCTCAGGGACGACGTTTCGGATGCGAACTGGAACTACGCCCTCTGCTTTTATAAATTTGACGAAATAATTTAGTACACTGGTACTTTTGTGTGGCATTTCGTGGATTAAATTTCATTACCGTATAAGGTACTTAAATAGGAAACAAAAAGGGAACCGGTAGCCTGACGAGGAAACTGGTAGTTTATGCGTAAGACATAAACTGGGGCTAGTAGAAATCCGAACGTCCCTCGGAATTTAAACGATAAAATTCACTTTAAAGGTTATAGATAAATATGAAACGTTGTTGCAAAAGAATAGACATATCTGACAGACGGCTTATTGAAAGAGCAACAAGAGATTGCCTGCATGGAAAAATGAGCAGGAGTGACGTTATTAGAATGTTCTCCGAATATTCAAAGGTTCCATACGATGTGATCAGAAAAATATGCAAAGATACAAATGCCATGAACGGACTGATAAATACAGTCATTGATGGTATTCAGCAAGAAATTTTAAATAAGAAATATGTTGTAAAGCCTATCAGATACAGAAAACAGGTTGATAAATGTAACGGGAAAGTCAGAAACATTGGAATACAAGACATCAAACAGCAGATTTTTGATTATATCTCCGTTTATGCTATGGAAGAATTATTCAGGAAGAAACTTGGCTTCTATCAATGCGGTGCGTTGAAAAAGAAAGGCAATGAATTCGGTTCAAAAGCAATTAAGAAATGGGTGGATAACCATAATATGCGCTGGGCTTGGCAGGCGGATATAAGACATTATTACGAAACAATTCCTAAGAGTAAACTTAAGGAACTTCTTACAAGAGATGTTGATAATTCAGATATTTTGCATCTGGTATTTTTCCTGATTGACACATTTGATGGTGGACTTTCGATTGGTTCGTATCTTAGCCAGTACCTTGCCAATTACTATATGAGTTATGCCTATCATTACACAAGTGAACAGATTGCTAGACTACGAAAGCGCAGAAACGGAACCGTTTTGAGAAGAAACCTTGTTTCGCACGTATTATTCCAAATGGACGATATTTTGATAGTTTCTAAAAGCCTAAAAGATCTAAAGATGGCAGTCAGGCAATTTTCTAAATATGTCAAAGATTTTTTGAACTTAGAAATTAAAGAAACATCAAAATTCATTGACTTGCGTGACGAATATATAGATATTCTGGGAAGAAAAATTTCCAGAAAAAGTCTAACTGTACGTTCGCCAAATTTTATCAGATTTCGCAGAACCGCAACAAAAGTAAGGATTCTAGTACATCAATCTAATGATATTCCAGTATCTTTGGCGAAGAGTTATATTGGACGATACGGAGCTATCAAGCATTCGAACACAAAGTATTTTCAAAAGAAATACCATGTCCCAGAAGATTTAAAAAGATGTAAAAATATTGTTTGTACTTACGAAAGGAGAACAAAGAAATATGAAAGTAATGAGATTTGGTCTTCCACAACTCAAAGTATCATTTTATCCTCTTGATAAAGGAATGGATGTAATGATATGTCTGAACGAAAGGACGGTTACAGAGGAAAATCCAGAAAGCAAAACTCCGATTACCATGTATGAGTATGACGGAAATTCGTTTCGTACATTTAAGTTGGCAGAAGCGGATATTTCTGAAAATCCAGAAGCCTATCTGGACTATGAGGGAGATGCAGAACCCACAGAAGAAATGACTAAATATGCAAATGAAATGGTTGACGCGTATACTGAACAGCTTATTCTGGAAGGAGTGATTTCATGAGAATTTTAGTTGAGAGTCTAAAACGTATGTACAACAGTACCCCACGCAAAATTACAAAAGAAAAGATAGAAAATCTCTCAATTCTTACAAAGGAAGAAAAAGATTATATTTTGAATTGATAAGTGAAAGGAGAACTATTATGGCAGTTGCACAAAATACAGTAATCATTGATGATGTAGAATACAAGCCAGGTGAACAGCTTCCAGAACTTGGCAGTATTCACCGAGTTTTCAAAGATGGTGGTAAACGTCATTATGAAGGACTTGTGAAAGACTCAGACAAGCTTCCTCTGTACGTTGCTAACAATTCATCATGTTTTATGACCGACACAGGAGAGTATTACAAATTTGATGAGAGTAAGAAATTGTGGTATAAACCTGATAAGATCGAACAAAGTAAAGTAACACCGATTGAAGTATATGGTGTTCTTAACGGAAAAATCAAACAGGTCTCAGAAGACGTAGAGGGAATTGCAACACCACTTTTATACAAAGGTTCAGTATCAGACATTTCACAACTTCCGCTATCTCCTAAGATTGGATGGATGTATAATATATCTGAAAAATCTATTTATGGAGAGGCAGGTATGAATGTCGCATGGACAGGAGAAATATGGGACACTCTTGGACCGGCTATTGATATGGCACCATACTTGAGAGAGGATTCCGAGATCATAACATCCTTGAAAACCAAAACGGAAAATCTGGAATCTGCGAATTACACCGACAGAGGCACCTTAGCTGATACTGACGCATTTCTGATCAATGACGGTACAGGAATGAAGAAGAGTGTGTTGAGTAAGCTGTCAGACTTTGTTCTTGATAAAATTGCTGACAAAGTATTCGAGAAGCTTCAGACGAACGACAAAACGATTCTGGGAGCGATTAATGAATTAAATAGTAATGCCTCTCTTGGCACGATTACCGGTACAAATTCTTTGGAAGAATATAGTGTTTCATCCGGTAAAAAGCCTGGTGTATATAAATTGGCAGGTGTTGTAATTCCGGGAATTTCAAACGAAAATTGGTATGGCGCTCTCGTCCTGCTTCAAACATATGAAGTACAGATTGTGATCGTTGGCGCAGGTAAAGTATTCGTCAGAGATAAAACTGGACAACCTGCAATTTGGCAGCCGTGGCGAAAATACAACCAAACAATCATACAGCAATAGTGTGTATTCCCATTTAATTCATTAAAAAATGGAAAACTTTCGTAAAACCTCTACCTATTTATAAGGAACAGTACAAAAGTTAATCAAGAGTCGGTCAGATGCAATCATCACAAATATGTTATTTAAGGAGAACTATATGAGAGGACTAAAACGTCAAAAACAAACAATATACTGGTCTATGGTGACAGAAGAACTTGACGGGATAGACACAATCAAAACGTACCAAAAGCCAGAATTACATCACCTCTCCGTATCTGCGACTGCCGGAACGCCAGAGGAATTATCCGCCGGTTATATCCCGGACTATGACAGATACATCACGAATTTTGACCGTAGCTTCAAACCGCAGACCGCCGATGTATTCTGGATAGACTGCAAACCGGAACTGACCGAATCTGGAGAACTTATTCTGAATGAATCTGGGGCACCTACAGTCCCGCCGGATTACCGTCTGAAAAAGATTCTTGATACCCAAAGAGGGAATGTAGCGCGGTATGGTATCAAGTATATAGGAGATGGTTCGGATGGCGAATAAGACTATCAAAATGGAACTGTCGCATAAATCTATACAGGACACAATAAAACAGCTCAGAGCGTGTCAGAAGTCACTTGTAAGTAAGAATGAGGAATTTCTCCGCAGACTGGCAGAACTTGGAATCCCGGTCATAGATGAAAACATAGCATTGGCACAAGGCGATTCTGACAAAAATCATAATACCTATATCAGAATCAATAACTTTGGCGGCTATTCTCAGGCGACGCTTGTGTGTGAAGGCTCTGACCTTTTGTTCATTGAGTTCGGGGCGGGTATTTCGTATAACACTCCTGCAGGAACCAGTCCACATCCCAAAGGGCAAGAATTTGGATATACAATCGGTTCATACGGGCAAGGAAACGGAAAGAATGAATCGTGGGTTTATTTTGCCGATTCTGGCGAATGGGTACGCTCTTACGGTACCGAAGCCACCATGCCGGTATATAAGGCAAGCGTGAAAATCATGCAAAGCATCAGAAAAATTGCAAAAGAAGTGTTTGCATCATGAAAGTTAATACCTGATAATACTGAATAATACCTCTGTCTTTGATATACTATAACATATAAAAGCATCTGCAAACAAGCAGGTGCTTTTTTCGTGCAAAAACATAGAAAAGGAGAATGTAAGCATGTTAGTAGAAACAATGATTATCAGAAAAGCAGAAACGAGCATTGTCACAAGCCTAGATGTCGCGGAGACTTTTGGAAAAGAACATAAAAGAGTATTGCAGGACATTAGAGAATTAGGATGCAGTGAAGAATTCGGACAGCACAATTTCGTGCCTTCCTCATATACAAGTATTCAGAATAAAAAGCAACCTATGTACTGTATGACAAGAGATGGGTTCACACTTCTTGTTATGGGATACACTGGCGAAAAAGCCATGAAATTCAAAGAAGGATATATTCGCCAGTTCAATGCAATGGAAAAAGTTCTTTTAGGGAAAATTAGAGAACGAGACAAAGGCATTGCAGTGAGACAGGCGTTGACCAATGCACTTAAAGAATCTCAAGAAAATGAGAGAATGTATGGTCATGCGTATTCGACATATACAGATATGGTATATCGCACATTGTTTGGTAAAACTGCAAAACAGCTTAGAGAAGAAAAAGGAATTTCTACTAAAGACAATCTAAGAGATTTTCTCACCGAAGAAGAACTGAAAGCAGTTCAGTCAAAAGAAATGCTTGTCAGCGGATTGGTTGATTGTGGATGGGGATATTCTCAAATAAGAGATTTCCTTAAAGGCCAGTCTCAAAATATGTTAGAACAGGCAGGGTGATATAAAATGCCAGACACGATCAATAACCCAGTATCAGAAGTATTTTCTAGGTGGAGTAAAGATATTCAACCAACAGTCGGCAAAGGCAATTTTTCCATGGAGAAAAGCCAGACAATAGCATCTGGCAAGACAAAATACGCCAGATTGTTCATGATGGGGAATCCCACACAGTCAACAAGCCTTGAAGGTCACGAATGCGCAACAGTTCTTTCGTTTCAAGTAGAAAGTTACGCATCTGGGACAAAGGCTTTATCGACTGCATACGAAATTGACAGCAAAAGTCATCAGGCTATGGTTTCAATGGGCTTTCGCCGGACATACGGACCGGAAGAAGTTGCAAACTCCGAAAAGAGTTTTAAGCGAATCATAAGCCGGTACAGCAGAATTTACACCGGGCAATTATTGGAAGCGTAACAGCTTCTATTTTTTATACCAAAAAAGAAAGGAGAGTGTCTTATGAGTAAAGATAAATTACAATGGCTGAAAGCTGCGGGAATCAGAGCTGTTAAGACAATTGCTCAGACAGCAGTTGCGACAATCGGAACCGCAACAGTCCTTGGAAGTGTTGACTGGAAGATGGTCGTATCCGCGTCCGTTCTTTCCGGTGTTTTATCCTTGCTTACATCTGTAGCAGGGCTTCCAGAACTGAAAACAGGCACAGATGAATAGAAAGGATGGTGATCCTTTTATCTCCCGGATGCAGGGTTACGCATCAGAGCCACATGGCTCTTTTTTATTGTGATTTTATAGCTGAAAAGCAGAAAGGAGCCGAATATGGCAGCAAAACCAGCGATTGACCTTAGTACTATCGGTATGAAGGTTGCGATTGCATTTGAAACTATAGCGGGTACACGCCCGACAGACAAATACTACAATTTGCAGAAACCAAAATCCATTCCGGATATGAACCCGGAACCTGACACTATCGACACTACATCTCTGAACGCGACAAAATACAAAACATCTGTTCCGGGACTTCTTGATTTATCAGGAGCCATGGGATTTACATTTGGTATGTCTCAGGTCTTTATTGACACTTGGGATAACATCTGTAATACATGGGACAAGAACAAAGCAGAAGGCAAAAGACCTTGGCTGGAAATTTATCATCCAGACCTTACAAAGGCTTGGTTTATTCCGATTGTACCTTCAAGACTTGGCGTTCCATCTGCCGAAGTAAATGCAGCATGGGAAGTTACTGCAAACGTAACAATTTCAGATGAAATCAAGATTGAAGAAAAAATTGAGCCGTCTGATGAAGATTTTCCATCTCCACTCGGGGGCTGATAAGCATCCCGCCATTGAGTCAAATCTATGGCGGGAATTTCTATTTTAATTTGGGAGGATATATGATATGACAAAATTAACAATTAATGGAACTGATTATATTATCAAATTTGGTTACAATGCGTTCTGCGATACAGATCTTATGGAAAGAGTTCAGGACTTGGCAAAGCTTTTTAAATCAGCAGAAATCGAAACAGATGGAGACGTTTCCGGAATTGGAAGAACTAAAGACTTATTCTGCGTAATCAGGGAGCTTCTTTTTGTTGGATTTAAAAAATACAATCCGGCAGAATCATTGCAGGAAATTGGAAATTTACTGGATGATTACAAAGATGAAGAAACCGATGAACCAAGAGGACTCTTACAGTTGTTCGGCATTCTTTCCGATGAGCTTATGAACGCGGGTTTTTTAAACGATATTCTTCAGAATCCGAATCCGGAGATGGAGAATGGAGTGGAAGCACCACAGGATCACAAGAAGCCAGCCAAAAAGTAAAAAAAAATCAGAAACCATTTAGCCGATATGTTATGGAAGATTTACTCCCGTTCTATATTTATAACGGAGTTTCAAAAGCAGAGTTTATGGACTCTGAACCAAGAGAACTGGAATGCTACGATTTAGCATATAAGTTTTCTGAGGACAGAAAGAATTTCCACGAACATATGCAGGGCGTGTACACAGTAGAAGCTCTCAAAGCTACCGTATGTAATATGTTCAGAAAAAATGGTCAAACACCATATGAGTATCCATCAGAGCCATTCCGAATCTTCCCGCTCACCGTAGAGGAAGAAGAAGAGAAAAAAGAAAAGGAATTGCAAAAAGCAATTAATTATTTTGATGCGCTTGCTGCGGACTCTAAGAAATATAAGAAAAAATAAAAAAACGGGACAATTATGTTTTCCGATTTAAAATCGGGAAGCTCAAACTGTAGAAAACCAGATGGAGGGGACATTTTTGTCCCCTCTTTTTTACTATAAATATTTTTTTGAGAAGGGAGTGAGAATATGGCTGACAATACGATTGATACCTTGGCGATACAAGTCAGCAGTGACGTTTCCAGTGCGTCGAGATCAATCAATGATTTGTGCAATAAATTCGACCGATTAGACAGCTTGATGTCCAAAAGCGTAGGCTTGATGAGAAATTTTTCTAAATCTATCGGTACTCTCAGTTATGCCGTGCAATCTATCAAAAGTATTGATACAAGTAAGTTGAATAGCATGGCCGCACAGCTCGAACGTCTCAGTAAAGTGAATTTGAGCAATCTTGAAAACAAGAATCTCAAAGTAAATGTAGAGATTAACTCAGCAGATATGTCTGAAAAATTGAAATATTCTGTTGAAAAATCTTTAGAGACTACCAGAATAGACGCATCTGCATTGTCCAAACAGCTCGCAAGCGCATTTGAATTAAAAGGCGGCGCCGCTTCCAAACTTCAAAGACAGATAGATTTGTTGGCACAGCAGCTTACAAATTCATTTGACGGACAAAGCTTCACAGCCGGTGACTGGGGAAAGACTCTGGATGATATTGCAAAAAGCATTGAGCAGAGCGGGAAAATCGTAAAATCCAATCTCGGAAGTTATCTGGACGGTGCCGAACAGGAATGGCAGGATTTTTACAATTATTTTAAAGGTAAGAAAATTTATGTTTCCGATGTGCTTAAATTCAATGTTGGAAAAGGCGAGTTCAGAGAATTACTTCAACAGCACCTTGGAAATATTACCGTCGATGCAACAAAAGGAATTAACCTCGATTCTGCATGGGGCGAACTGGCAGAAAAATTTCCTACATTAATTCCAAAGGATACCGTAAACGATGCGGAACAGTTAAAAACTGTATTGGAAAACCTTAAACAGGTAAGAGATTCCATCAAACCAATATCAATTCAGGCGTTGTCTGGTTCAGATGCAGCAATGGCATCGGACAGGGTGTACAGCTCGGTAAATGAGTTAGGCACGCAACTCGGTGCGTCAATCCAGAGAAACATTGCGTCTGCCATGGAGTCTGCAAACGGTCAGATTCCAATTGACATAAAGATTAATGAAGAAAAGATTGCCAGAGATATCAGAAATGCCATCAACAAGGCATCCACGCTTACCTATGACCCGGTAAAAGTAAATCTTTCAATTAATACGGATGAGCTCAAGAACAATATCGAAGCAAAATTGAACGGTCTGGATTTATCGACAGTAAACAGCCAGTTACAGCAGTTCACTCAGTCCATGAGCACGCTTGGCAGCCTTAATTTGAAAGACAGTGGATTAAATTCGTTTGTAAATTCTATACGTAGATTGAACGAAACATTAAACTCCACAGGTGATGTGTCTGGAAAGATTCAGAACATGATTTCCGAATTATCTGGTCTTAGCAGTATTCCAGACGTATCAAACAATGTAAACCGGTTTGTTTCTTCATTGGCAAGATTGGCGAATGCCGGCAGCTCTATTGATGCAGTTACATCTAAACTTCCGAACCTTGGCGAAGAGCTTAGAAAAATCATAGTTTCGTTCTCTGGAATAGGTAATATCTCTCAACCAATTAATACATTTGTTCAGTCAATATCTCAGTTGGCAAATGCAGGGGACAAAACCGGAAAGACAGCAACTCAGCTTAATGATCTGGCAAAAAGCTTAAAATCATTCTTCCAGACGATGAGTACCGCTCGTAGAATCAGTAGCAGTACAATTCAAATGACGCAGGCCATTGCTCAGTTGGCAAATTCTGGGGCAAATGCTGGTAGGGCGGCAAGGTCTACTGCGAGTGCTTTTTCCAGACTGGGACAGGGTGCGGCTGCTTCGACGGGAAAAGTTAGAAGACTCGGTAATGCCGTTGGAAATGTAGGAAGTAAAGCTAAAAAAAGCTTACCTAGCATTATGTCCTTGGTTGCGAAGTTCTGGACGTTGAAATTTGTTGTTGGAAAATTCGGTAGCGCAATTGAAAGTTCCATGAACTTCCTCGAAGATTATAACTACTTTCAAGCGGCGTTCCGTCAGGTAGCAGATAAAGCAGGAAAAACTTGGTCGGAAGCAGGGTATGACTCCGCAGAAGCATACGCGGATTCATTCAGCCAGAGAGCCAGAGAACTTACATCTAAAATGTCTGGATTTGATGTTTCCGACAACGCGATTCTGACCGCAAATAAATCAGGTAAATCACTCGGTATGGACCCGTCCATGCTCTTGAATTATCAAGGCCAGTTTGCACAATTGTCGTCCTCTATGGGAACAACTTCTGAACAGGCATTAAAACTGTCGAATGCATTAACCATGATCGGCGCCGACCTTGCATCTGTTAAGAATCTTGATTTTAGCACAGTTTATGAGAACTTGTCCTCTGGATTAGTAGGTATGAGCCGTGCTGTAGACAAATATGGTGCAAACATTCGTGTGGCAAACTTACAGCAATATGCGGCAAATCTTGGCATACAAACGTCTGTTTCTAATATGGACCAAGCAAGCAAGGCAATGCTGAGAACAATAGTGATACTGGATTCCACCCGGTACGCATGGGCGGATATGGCAAATACAATCAATATGCCAGCCAACCAGTTGCGTATACTTCGTGCAAACTTAGTATCTTGTGCCAGAGCATTAGGGAACATCTTTATGCCTGTAGTTGCGGCAGTGCTTCCATACATCAATGGTCTCGTAATCGCATTTCAAAGACTTTTGACATACATTGGTTCACTTCTTGGAGTTGATACCAAAATCGGAAAAATGTTCGGTTCTATCGGCGGTGGAAGCGAAAATCTCTCGAATGCGCTTGATTCCATAGACGATTCTGGAATTTCAGATGTAGATGATGCTACAAAAGATACAGACAATAATCTGAAAAATGCAACCAAGAGCGCAAAAAAATTAAAACAGTTCCTCGCATCTTATGATGAACTTGAAATTATGAGCAAAGACGATAGTTCTCTGTCTGACCTTGCAAATTCTAAAATTAAAACGCCAAAAATTGACACATCTGCGATTGACGCAGGAATCCTCAATGATGCACTGGATAAACTTTTGAACGAATACCAGAAGAAATGGGATGCCGCCTACAATTCCATGGAAAATAAGGCCATGGCATTCGCAAATAAGGTCACAGACACATTTAAGAAACTTGCAAAAGCCGCAGAACCTACCACAAAAGCGCTGAAAAATCTTTGGAACAATGGATTGAAACAGCTCAGAGATTTCACATGGACAGCATTAAAAGATTTCTGGAATCATTTTTTAGTTCCGCTTGGCAAGTGGACACTTGGGGAAAAAGGATTACCACGACTAATCAATGCTTTTAATGATTTTCTCGTGAAAATTAACTGGGATAAAATCAACGCTTCCCTTGTGCAGTTATGGGATGTGTTAGAGCCATTTGCTGAGAATGTCGGAACAGGATTACTTGATTTCTTTGATGATTTCTTTGATAAGGCGGCAGATGGAGTTAATAAACTTCCTGATCTAATTGACAGGTTCAAAGAGTTTATCGCAACATTTTCGCCAGAACAGGCACAGTCTATTGGCTATTTCCTCGGACAACTCCTGACAGCTTTTGCAGCATTTAAAGGACTTACATGGTTCGGTGGCATTTTCGGTAAAGATGGAATAATCGGCAAAGGCATTACCATGTTAGCGGCACATCCATACGCTTCGATAGCGGCAGGACTTGGTCTTACTGTTGCCGCACTTGATAAGTTCGGAGTGATTGATGTTGATTGGGATGGATTATGGACAAGAATTGGAAATCTCAAAGACGTAATTGTAAATTTCATCAAAAATATTGACTGGGATTCATTGGTAAAAACAATCGGTGATGTATGGGATGTATTTCAGCCGTTTGCTGAGGGATTCGCAGACGCATTTATAAATTTCTTTGACATAATGCTCAATGGCATTGGAGCACCACTAATTAATACATTAGTAAAAGCACTGGATGCATTTGCAAAAGTGTTAGGAAAACTTTCTCCTGAGTCAATATCTGCAATAGGAAATGCGCTTGGAATTTTCTTCGCAGTAAAAGGAACTATTAAATTTTCGAAAAATATATGGAGTGTGGTTAGTTCAATTAGTGGACTACGAACGATATTCAATGGTCTTGGCTCTGTATTATCTACAGCTAGTGGTGCGTTACAGACATTTTTTGGTTCTGGACTCGGTTCTACACTTGCGGCAGGATTCGCAGACAGTCTGGTTGTCTTAGGCACTGCAATGGCGGGATTCAACCTTGGGAAATGGATAAGCGTTAATCTGTTCGGCGGCGAAGATAAAACCTTCGGGGAATTTTTGGAAGATAATGTATTCGGTTATCAAAAAGGGGATTTTACCGGAGCTATCAACGAATGGATGAAAGATATATTCGGAGTTGGAAATAAGCTTACAGAGGACGACTTAAAAGTATTCCAGGAATATGAAGATGCCATTCTTAGTCTGGTTCACGCAAGCCAGATTTCGGGTGAACAAGCATGTCCTTTATTAACATTCCTTTCTGAATTAAAAGACAATGGATATAGCACAGAACAGGCATTGCATGAACTTGAACTTAAACTCAATAATCTAGGGATTTCATCAGAAGATTTTGAGAATGCGATAGCAGGAGTAAATAAACCGGTCAAAGACCTTGGAGACACAGCAGAAACATCCTCTAATCAGTTCTCAAACATGGCTGATCGGATTAACAATGTTTCGTTTGAAGATATCTCAGAGCAACTTACAGGATTCCAGACGCTTATCCAGACCGTAGACTTTGCTACTTTGGTAACTGATACGGCAAATGCAATTGATGAAATGGGTGGCATCTGGGAAAACGGAAAACAGATTCTCGGCGAAAAAGCATTGCAGATTTATCAAGAAATTGCAAAGGGATTAGAGCCAGACGACAACGGTTACTATACTTTAGCAAACGGGCAGATGGTGCAGTTTGGAAAAGGTATTTCTGACTATGAAAGTACTCTACAAAGCACAATGGATTCAACTCTGCAAGGGGCAATCAAGGGCGTTCTGGATAACAATTCTGGTTTTGAATTAGTTACGGAACTCGGAAAGAATCAGATTCTTGCCGTAGGTAGTGGGATTGAGCAGAACGGCAGCAAAGTCACTGAAAAGCTCAACTCAACAATTCAATCATCTGCAAAAGATGCAGAAGAAACTGCAAAATCAAGCGGTAAAACCCTTGGAAGCAACATTGCAGAGGGATTGCAGTCTGGGATTGACGGAAAGAAAGAATCCACAAAGACTTCGATTCTTGACCTAATGAATAACAGTGTAAAAGCCCCTGCGCAGGAAGCAGTAGACTCCCATTCTCCGTCCAGATGGTTCAAGCAGCTTGCAGAATACTGCGGTCAAGGATTCCGAAACGGATTAGAGCCGGGCTTTTCTGCGTCGTTCACATGGTTTGGAAGAATCCGAAGCAGAATCAGCAATTCCATTGGAAACCTGTATAATGTCGGCTGGAACTCTATTATTGGCTTAAACAATGGAATCGTAGGCGCGGCACAACAGCTTTATGCAAATGTGCAAAAAATCGCGCAAAATATATCAAATACGTTCCGCAAAGTTCTCAAAATTCACAGCCCATCTCAGGTATTTGAAGAACTTGGTAGCTACACCATGCAGGGCTTTCAGATAGGTATGCAGAACATGATTCCGGCATTGCAGTCTACAATCGGGGATATAAGCACATCTATACAGGGTATTCAGCTTCCGCAAATGGAAGCAAATATAAAGGCTGTTCCGACTGCCAAAATGTATCAGAAGCCGGTATCTGCGAATAGTACTTTTGGTGACGATATTCGCCGTGAAGTAATTGCAATCAGTAACAACACATTCGACAACAATCAGAATATCGCACAGGTTATCCGAGAAGCTGTCAAAGGCATGGCAATTTATGCAGATGGTCACTTAGTCGGATATTTGCAAGAGGAAAACGAACAGTTCAGAAACCGCAATGGATTCGGATTATTTGAAAGGTAGGTGAGGTAAATGAGTGATTTTATTGCAGGTAGCAGTTTTGAGGGATGGCTCTTGAAGTATGGAAGCAAAATTGTTCCAAACAAATACCTCGCCTACGATGATTACACTGCAACTCCAAACCAGAGAACAGAAGTAGAAGCATACAGGGACTTGAATAATCTCTTGCACAGGGATACAAGCCCGAATTTTAAGACAAAGATTGATTTCAATACCAGGCCTCTTTATCTGGCAGAGAAAATGGAGTTGCAGTCCGTATTTGCTTCTGGACTGGTAAATAGAGCACAAAGAAAGTACAAGGTTACGTATTGGGATGACGAACAGAACACCTACAAAACAGGTGTTTTTTATATGCCCGATGTGGATTACAAAATTATCAATGTGGACGAAGAAACAAAGAACATTCTTTACAACAAGATGCGGTTCGCGCTGATCGAATACTAACAACCAGAGTGCATGGGTGTCACAGCTCATGTGCTCTTTTATTTTATAGACGGGAGGATGATTATGGCAGACACAGTATCTTTTGACAGTTTATTGGACACGACAGCCGGCATGACTGCTATTGTTAACAACAAGAAGCACGACGATGATGTAGTTAGTGTCACGGGCGTTGATTGGTTTACCTATGCAGGAAAGACTGCCAGTACTATATATGTTTCTGGTAACAATTTTATCGGATTTGGGCAAAACGCCGAACAACTCAAAATCTGGCGCAGGGATGGCGCGGTTTATTATATTTATCGACAGCAAGGAACGCTTACGTCGGGAAAAAGATTCCTCAAAATCAGAGTTGAAGGAACTGTGATTTATTCAGACGCATCCTCGACATATGCGCTGAAATACGAAGTATTCTTGATAGAGGGGCAGACATTATTCGTCAATGTTATTCAAATTCCGAAAGATAATTCATATACTGGTACATCATCAATCACTGACGGTAAAACCACAATAAATCTGAATATTTCTGTATCTTCCAAAATACCAATTTCAATTCTGGTAAAGAATGCAGGTGTAGCTCAGATAGTTAGCTATGAGAAATTTGTTGACAAATATGTCACCGGAATTACTGTGTCAAAAATGCCAAATAAGACCACGTACTATCAGGGTGAATTATTCGACAGCACAGGACTTGAAGTATCAAAGACATACAATGATGGAACATCAGAATCCACTACCGATTATGAATTATCAGGATTTGACAGCAGTTCCGCAGGCACAAAGACCATAACCGTTACCGCATCCGGCAAAACCACAACATTTGAGATTTCCGTCTCAGAAGCTTCTATTACCGCCATATCAGTAACGACTATGCCAAGCAAGGTGAATTATCACATAGGAAAAGAATTTGATTCTACAGGTATTGTGGTGACTGCAACGTTAAGTGATGGAAACACTATAGACGTTACAAAGGATTGTACATATTCTGGGTTTGACAGCAGTTCTCCAAAAACAAATACGATAACGGTAACCTATGGAATATTAACAACTACGTTCGATATTACAATTATGCAACCATTGAGTATGACTGGCGGAAACTATTCATCAGACACATACTTTGTTGGAGAAACTACAGATATATCCGTATATAGCATAACTGTTTCATATTCGGACGGCTTCGAGTATGTAACAAGTGGATATACAGTTAATAATGTAGTGGTCACAGAACCGGGCTCGTTACTGATAACGGTTGAGTATTTTGGAGTGTCAACGACCGTTTCAACAAAAGTTTTAGATTCCTTTTCGGTGAAAATCGGAACGCCTACTAAAGATGATGTAACTGCAATATTCGATCTCGAAACAAATATATTGAGTATTTCGGGAACCGGCGAATTTAATAATAACTTATCTGACAATGCAGAAGGTATAGCCTGCCCAAATTCATTATACACAAGATGTAAGCAGATTGTATTTAGCGACGGTATTACTAAGATTCCGAGTAATTTCGGTAGTAGATTTTCAAGCTTAGAAAATCTTGTATTTGGAAATGATATATCCGAAATTGGTGTCGGTAACTTCAATAAATATCTAGGGACATCTTTATCTTTTTCAGAATCTTTTGTAAAAATTTCAAGTGGTTGCTTTAACGACTGTCCGAATCTGTCAGAATTGACATTTCACGAAGGACTCGAAGAAATTGGGAGAAGTACATTCTGTGGTTGTTCTTCGTTGAAAAATTTGATTCTTCCATCGACACTCAAGAGTATGTCATATTGTTTCCAAGGGGGCACTCTTGAAAACTTGGAAATAGGAGGCAACGATGCAATATTTGCATCGTCTGGCGAAGGGGGCACTATATATAATATTTCTGCAAAAAATCTAGTTATTCGCGGAGGTACTATTTATAGTAATGTTTTTAACAGGAAGAACATCGAAACGTTGGCTTTAAACGGGACTGTAAAATGGAATGGCACTGGTCAATTTGCTACATGTTCAGAATTAAGATCTATATCAATAGGGAAAGGTATATCAAGTATTCCTGTTTCCTGCTTTGCCAGTTGCGGTCTTCTGAACAATGTTGTTATTCCGGATAGTGTTACGGAAATTGGTGTAAATGCTTTTAGCGAATGTACCTCACTAAATTCGATAGAATTACCTAATAAGATTAAAAAAATTCCAGATTATTGTTTTAGTAAATGCGGCTTTGAAACGTTTACGATTTCAGATGACTTGTCAATAGAAGAACTTGGAAACGCACTATTCCAAGCTTGCTCCAAATTAAAAACAGTATATATTGGAAAAAATGTAAAAACTATTGCTAGTGGTGCTTTCGATGGTAATTCTGGTATAACGATTAAAATTAACCAAACAAAAGATTCCATATCTGGTTCTCCTTGGTCAGCCTCAAACGCAACAGTTGAATGGGTGGAAGTTCAACTTGTCAAAATTGAGATTAGTTCATTGCCGCATAAGCTGAAATACAAAAAAGGGGAAAAATTTGATAGCTCTGGATTGATTGTAAACGCAACTTATGACGATGGAAGAGTAGAAGAAACAACAAGCTATACATTATCAAATCCAGATATGTCAACCGCTGGAGTTAAGACTGTTAATGTAGCTTACGAAACACAATCCACTACCTTTGATATTGTAGTCATAGAGATCATCAAAATAGAAATCACGGCTTTGCCAACTAAAGTAGAATATTCCAAAGGAGATACACTAGACACTTCTGGGATGCTAATTTCGACAGTCTGGACAGATGGCTCAAAAGAAGTTTTAACAGACGGATATACTGTGTCTGATTTGGATAGTAGTGAAGCAGGAGAAAAGACTATTACAGTTACATATCAGTCGTTTACTGCAATGTTTACCGTTGAAGTAGTTCCTGATACTGTCGGAATCCGTATTTCTCATTACCCAAATAAGATTTATTATAGAATTGGGGAATCGTTCGACCCAACCGGGTTAACTGTAGCGGCAGTAAGACAGGACGGAACCGAGAAAGAAATTACAGATTATGATATTTCTGGTTTCGATAGCTCCACCGCAGGTTCTAAGACTATCACAGTTTCTTATAATACAACAACCAACGGAGTTTCCAAATTTGTCGGCTCTGATAGTTTTCAAATTAAAGTCACGAACGACGGGAAAAACCCATTTGATGATAGTTCAAGTGGTGGCTCAAGTGGCGGCTCTGGTGATGTTGAAGAAGAGAAAACCGAGCCAATAGAAATAACAGTACACTGGATTAACGGAGAATTTGCTGACCTTACAAACGAAAATATCGACCAGAAGACGATTACTTTACAGGAGTCAATTTGCTCTGAACAGTATTTTATCTTCGGCGGTTGTGTCTGCAATCAGATAACGTTTCAGGCTCACCACGACCAGTTTAACGGTACCTCGGAAGAGTTTTACCCCTCTGGAAAAATTGAAGTTTACATCGAGAGAAAAGGAACAAGAATCAAAATTTTCACAGGTGAAATCGACAGTGCGGAGCGGAAAGCAAACTCCCTGACACGTAATTTTATCGCATATGATTATCTGTATAAATTACGAAATACTGACATTGCTCGATGGTATAAAAACCAGACGACTGATAAGAAGAAAAAGCTGACTCAAAAGCAATTTAGAGATAAATTATTTGAGTTTTTGGGACTCGAACAAGTTAGTACAAAACTGCATTGGGACGACACCTATGTGCCTGATACGAATAACTCAAATGAGATGAATGTAGTGAACATTCTGAAAGATTTATGCTTGCAGAATGACCGTTTTGGATGGATGAACAGGGATGGCAAGTTTGAGTATCTGAAGCTTCGCCAGAACAGTTATAGGTACGGGCAGACTACCGGTAATCAGAACATTTATAAATACTACGGTAACGAAGAAGTACACCTTGATACGTTTAAAAGTTTTACCGCAAAAGAGGGCAGAATCTGGTTCCCGAATGTTATATTTTGTGATCCTGACCCGAATAGAGCCTTTGGCTTTACACAAGGCGACTATACAGCGCAAGAAGCGTATGATAACAACGTTTATTACAATAGAAATAGTTTCTTTGTAGGGAATGAAGACTGGCTAAATTACGTTTGGGATGCAGACGAGTATGGCGGCATTTCAAGGGCTGAACCAATTATGAAGATTTGCTATGGTGTGTTCGTAAATCAAGATTTGCGGAAATATTATCGTGCGCAGGGATATACCGCCGAGGTTCAGGGAAACCCACTGAACATGGTTGGACAGGCAGTCGAACTTTACTATAAAAAGCAGATTCAGCACGACGATCAGGAACCTACGGAACTGCAATGGTACGTTCATTCATACATCATGAGCAGAACGCTCAAAATCGGTGCTACAGATATGATTGACACCTATTCTGCCAACAATGCACCGTTCAACAGCAATAGCCAGCAGTTAGGAAAATATACTCCCGAAATATCTGGAACGGTCAACCTTACGCGTTCTGAAATGCCGACAATCAGTTATTCAGAATTTACAGATGGTTCGGATTCTGAATTTTCTCCGGCAATGATTGATGATTTTACGGATGGTTCTGGTGGCTCTGGTAGCACTTCTGAGCAATTAAAAAAGGCACAATTGAGGTGCATAAAGCGAATTAAAAAGTCCGATTATGATGCGCTTGTAGCCGCAGGAGTCGACCGAACAGATACACTGTATTTCACATTCGAGGAGGAGTAATAGATGATATATAAGGCGTTTTTGAACAGACAGGAAATCACTGGGTTTCCTGTTAAAGGCAAGGAAACAAGTGAGATATGGGGTGGAGATACATTATTGTGGAGGAAGAAATCAAAGGGGATTTTTAAGTTTGAATATTTTGAAACTATAGAGTTTGGAGTGAAAGGAACAGGACTAAACATTGATTGGGGAGATGGGACAAGCGAATATCTAGCCGATAAACATAAAAATGTAAACCTTTATGACAAAAATGCTCAAGCAGGATATTTGACGCATAGCTCAGGAACTAAGACATATACCGCTACAATCACAGGAAATATTACAGATATGGTTTTCGGAAGAATTGTTGGAGCGAATCATTACGCAGGTGGACTGACAAGAGTTCTTTCTCCGCTTCCGGCTACTTCCAATTTCCCATACTCACAAATCGGTGCTTTTTTATTTGACGAATGCATTAATTTACAATCTGTTCCAGAAAACTTTTTTTCATTAGTTCCGAGTTTAACGGAACTTGCTTTTACATTTTACAAAGTAAATATCAGTGAATATCCAGAAACTATGTTTGACTACTTACAAAATTTAGCAACGATTACTTCAACTTTTTCAAATTCTTCAATAGAGAAAGTTTCTGGGAAAATGTTTGGAAAATGTAGCAAATTAAAACAAGCAAAATTATTATTTTCTGGATGCTCAAAGCTTACAACTGTCGAAGAAGGATTTTTATCTACTCAAAGTTTATCTGATTTTATTAACAATTTTAATGGATGTAAAAAATTGGTAACAGTTGGCACAGATTTTTTGAAAAACGTAGACATAGATAATTCAACTCGAGGATTCGAGAACGAATTTTACAATTGTTCAAATTTGCGCCAAGCACCCAATTTTTATGAAAAATATCCATATTTAGGAAAAAAAAAGACAGATGACTGCTATTATAACTGTAAAAGTTTAGGTTTTTATTCGTCATTGCCTAGCACTTGGAAATAATAAATAAGAGCGCATTTTCCATAAAAACCGAAATAAGTCCTTATTTTCCCAAAAACCATCAAAATCCAAGCCCTGACCGTACTAAAATGTAACTATATTAAAAATAAAAAATGAATAATTTGCAAACGTAAATTTTGCTTGTTTTCAGAATAAATCAATCATCTTAGAAAATATAAAAAATCAGATGAAAGTTTTCTGTCAAAAAACAATTTTCGTTTACATAATATCTCAATGTAACGTTACAATAACGTTACCAGTAACGCAATGTAACGCAATAGAATAAGAATAAGAAATAGAATAAGAATATAATTAATATATATACGAGATATATATTAATCGTCAAATAAGGCTTATTTGACCCTGACATTCTTAATTCGTTTCAGCCCGAATCGAACCATTTTATTAGTGACCTTGTATTTGACCCATATAACGATTTTATGTGTAATTCGATAAAATCCTTGAATGATATATAAAAATTGATTTTAGGGGCAGATACGGAGCCTACAAGGTATATTTAACAGAAAGGAGCAACGCGATATGACAAACGAGCAGAAAGCAGTTCTCAGGAAGATTATTTATGCAGTCGAAACCGGTGGACAGGTTTACGGACAGCAGGATTATTCGGACTTCACGGAAGCCTATGAGAATAATTCAGATGAACACGCAATCACGATTGGAGCAGGAGCATGGTACGCAACCGAAGCACAAACACTTTTGAAACGGATTCATGATGCTGACCCGGAAACATGGGACCGGTTAGACAATATCGGATTATGGGAGCAGGTGCAGGAGGCAGACTGGTCTTGTTTTAACATTTCCAGAAATAGCCAGTTTGCAAATTTAATCGTACGGCTCATATCGTCCAAAACCGGCGTTAAATGCCAAGATAACCTCATGGACGAACAATTAGCTATCTACGCAGAAGAAGCCCTTAAAAAGGGCGTTACGGACGCTAGAGGGCAAGCTATGTGCGTGAACTTTAGACACCAAGGTGGACTAGGGGCAGTAACCCGGATTCTGGCAAAGACTCAGAAACCATATACACTCGATAATCTCTATGCAGCCTGTCAGACCGACACAGGGAACCAAGTCGGGGCATATAAGGACAGGCAAAGCTTTGTTTATAACGCATTAAAAACATATTTTCCAGAAAGCGAGGAAACAGGTATGAACGCAATTAATAAATTAATCCAGATCGCAAAGAATGAAATCGGATATCTTGAAAAGGCAAGCAATAGTCAGCTTGATAGCAAGACAGCAAATGCCGGAGAAAATAATTATACAAAATACTGGCGAGATATTAAGCCGGATTATCAAGGACAGCCATGGTGCGCTGCATTCGTTTCATGGTGCATGACGAAAACATTCGGATTAGACACAGCAAAGAAACTTTTGAAACACTGGCCATACGTTTACTGCCCGACAATGGCAGATTTGTTTACTCTGAACAGCAATCCAAAAGTTGGAGATATTGTTATTTTTTATCGAAATGGCACATTTACACACACTGGAATCGTAATAAAAGTGTCAGGAGATCGGTTCTGGACAGTCGAAGGAAACACTTCTGGTGGCTCTACAATTATCGCAAATGGCGGTGGTGTATGTCAGAAAAGTTACTACAACAGTAACCTTCCGGGAACAAAATTCTGCACCCCAAATTACAGTTTAGTTAAAAATACAACGTCGGATTCAGACTCGGATGTATTCAAAAAGCAGAATACCAGAGCCTACATTGCACAGATAAAAAAGGACACAAAATGTTATGCAAAATCAAGCAAAAAAAGCCCGTCAAAGCTGTTTCCAAAACTGAAAAAAGGTGCAGTTGTAGAGGTGATGAAGTACACAGAAACCGACAGTTCGGGACTTAAATGGTACTTCATCCGCATCCCGCATCCGACAGAAGGATTTGTTTTTGAATTTATTCCGAAAGGAACATTCACTAGAATCACAGATATTTTTAAATGACAGTTGTAATATGACTTTTATAATGCTATAATAAATGTGTTCGATATAGTAGTTCGTATTGCAAACCCTTTTATTTATTAAGTGTTGAAAATGAAAATGACCGCCAATTACTCCTTCCCGGGTTGGCGGTCATTTTGCTGTCAACTTATGTAATTTTCATATTTTTCTTTGATTTCCTTTGCTCCATTTTGCCTTATCCGAACAACATCCCCGGAATCCATGATGAAATTGTCACCTGCCGACTGAATGTGATCCATGTTCACCAGATAGCTCTGATGGCAACGTAAGAATCGCTTATCAGACAGTTTTTCTTCCAGATCGTTCAGCTTGCAAGTGGTCACGAAACATCGGTTATTTGTAGCGAAAATATGGCAAACTCTTGCCTGACTCTCGACGTACTCAATTTCATCGTATTTGAGCCGGTTTATCTGCCTGCGGAATTTGAATGTCAATGTTTCATCCCTCATCTGTGACAAAATCTCGTCAATAGCCCGGTATATTCTGCCGTATTCCTTGCCCTTGACCGCATACTGCATAGCACCGACGTCAAATGCTTCTTGCAAATGAGAATCGTCGGCTGTCCAGAATATAATCTTTCCATCATATCCAATATTCCGGAGCCGGTTCGCAATCTCCAAACCGTTCTCATTTTCCAGAATCATATCCAGTACAATTACATCGTACCATTTACCCTCTTTCACATCTTCAACAAGCGGATAACCTGCTGAATATTCGCTAATTTCATACCGGTAATCTCCTTTGCGCCGCAAGAATCCCGATATGTGCTCTTTAAACAAGTCAACTTCAAGCTGATTATCGTCACATATGGCTATTCTCATATGCGCGCCCTCCTTTCGTAGTCTCAATTTTGCCAAAATACACCATGATTTTGACAGTACACACATTTTTCTTCCTGTTCGTGGTATTATTGTCCCACAAACAAAGTGTAGCACTTAAAATTGTTAGTGTAAAGCGTTAAAGTTTGACATAATTCGCAAAATATGGTTTCTGTGTCCGAGAGGATGTGTGGATAAAGAAACTGCCTGTAAGAACGACAGGCAAAGAGAAAGAGGGGCGGTTGCCCCTCTTGTTTAGTTTAATATGATGCGTGTGCTGATATTTCTACGTTGTTATGTTCGGGCAGATTACGAGACCCACTAATTTCAAATACAGATGTTTCACCACTATTTACATCATCTGCATAGCCATAGAATCCACCGACAACACTGTCATCTTGTTCAAGAAGAACAGTTATACAAACAGAACTGTAATCATCCGCAGCATTACTTGTGATTTCACCGGTAATAGTCGTTCCGAAGTCGTCTGGTATTTCGGAAAGATTAGATAAAGTAAAATCTGAAGTACTTGAATCGTTTACAAAAGCATCTGATACATCAGAATCACTGTATGAAACAGAAAAATCTACAGATGCAGGGTCATACTCACCAACATTTATATCGTCTGCCGCAAACACCGTATCACCGGCGGCGATTGACGAAAAGGCGTAATCGTCACTTTTTATTATTTTTCCGTTAGCGTCTTTAATGGCGATTTTCAATGTTACATATCCGTAACTATTAGAACCTGAATTAGAGAGCTTGGCGCCGTATGTGACATAACGGTCGTTACTATATTCATTGGTCAGAACAGACCATCCGCTTTGCGTTACCGTAATATCGTTATTCTTTTTCTTCTTTTCTTTCTTGGCTTCTTTTCCTTTCTTTTCGGATTTTGGCACCTGCAATTCGTCAGAACTAAGTGAAACACTTCCGCCTTTGGCGTATACAGGGACACTCAGAGCCATAACACCACATAAAACTAATGCAATAATCTTTTTCTTCATATCATGCCCTCCCTTGTTCTTAAATAAATCTCATATACTGCACTGCAATAAAAACTACTTCAATAATTCCGACAATAATTCCGAACCATGAGCCAATATGCCTATATTCCTCTTTCTTTGTGCCAATATCTACTAATCCTACAATTGCTCCTGCCAGAGCCAGTGGAAACGACAGGATAATTGGCAACGGAAGAATGAATGCCACACCTGCCAGAATACAGGAAATAACGCTCAGGGTTGAATCTTTCTTCTTTTCACCTTTGCTCATACAATCCCCTCCCTTTGTTAAAATTTTACAATATTATACCACCTCATACAAAGTGTGCATAGTAAAATATCAAAAAAGTAGATTATTTTTGCAGAAAAACTCCATGATTTTACACTTTCCAGAAAAACTACACAAATTCGTGCTATAATGCGTGATATATTTTTAGAAAAGAGTTGGTAGTAATGGAGAAGAACAGATACAGGATAGTCGTATTCATCCTGATATTTTGCGAAATATTCTGTGCGGTGCATATACCGTCACATGATATAGCAGAACGTCACCGCAGAGATGCGCAGATCACAAAGGAAGCTACGGAACAAATTTATTCCGTCCAGATGCAGGAGTTGAGCGAGATCAAGAAAATTTGCAATGCCAGATGTTATATTCGCGAAAGCACAATTTTCTTTGAGATTGCGAAGTTTGCCTACGAAATAACAAAAGTCCATGTGTACATTTGGCAGTTGCCAAGAGGGAATATCGGTGGTATAATGATGAAAACGAACTAATGTTCGGTTCTATTTCCCACAAGCCGGACATATACTGTTATCAGGAGACTGCTGATCGGAGGTATGATTGTATGGACTACAGGAAACAAATGTTATATAAGAAGAAAAATATTTGATACTTTAAGAAAAGTATGTTATTATAATAGCAGTTGTTTCGGAAGTTGTGTCTTGGCAAAACTATACCCAAAAGAAAGGAATATACAAGTATGAGTTACAAAGAACAGCTGATCGAAATTATACAAAAGATAAATGACGAAACATTAGCAGAACGTCTGCTTGTGTTCGCAAAAAGATTCATAAAAAACTGGGGAGATTAATCCCCAGTTTTATTTTCTGAGTATACGCCTTCGATGAAACCATATACTCTCATTCGCTGTGCTACTGACATATTAAGAACTTTTTTTATCATTTCCAACATTTCAGGATCGCCAGCAATGTCTGCCAAAAGTTCCATTTCGGAATTTTTCGGCTTTTCCCATCCCATAAGAAATTCTGGCGTTGTATTTAAAGCCTTAGCAATTTCTTCAATCTTATTAGATGGAATGTTAGTTACAATACCGTTTTCATATTTATAAAGTGTCTGTTTCGATACGGAAATCTTGTCAGCTAAATCAGTTTGATTTATCTTTAGTGCTTCACGTCTTTCTCGTATACGTTCTCCAATAGTCATTTTTTTAGTGTCCATCCTCCTTTCTTATTTTATGTGTTTATTATACTCCAAAAAAAGTTACAAGTCAATAAAAAAATAACTTGACAAGTTACTGAAATGTTATTATAATGAGAGTAACTTAAAAAGTTACAACTATTTCGAAAGGAGGTACAACATGATAAAAACAAATGAACTTCGTGGGATTTTTGCAAAAAATGGAAAATCTCAGACAGACGTTGCTAAAATGCTTGGAATTACGCCAAAAACATTTTACGGAAAGATGCAAAAAGGAGTTTTTGGTAGTGATGAGATTCAGACAATGATTGACGAATTTCATATTGAAGACCCGGCAGCTATTTTTTTTGCTAGAGAGTAACTTTTAAAGTTACTGAAAGAAAGGAGATAAATGAATAACTTACAGATATTCAGTTCAGAAGAGTTCGGGGAAATCCGAACAGTAATTATTGATGGCGAGCCTTAGTTTTGCATGACAGATATTTGCAAAACATTAGAAATTTCAAACACAAGTCAAGCAAAAACAAGACTAAATGCGGATGGGGTCATTACAAATGAGGTCATCGACAGCATCGGAAGAAAGCAGAATGCAAACTTTGTAAACGAGCCTAATATGTATAAATTAATTTTCCAAAGTAGAAAAGAATCTGCTGAAAGATTTACAGACTGGGTAACAAGCGAAGTTCTCCCTTCCATCCGTAAGACAGGTTCTTACCAGAAACCAATGACCTTGGAAGAACAACTTCAAATCGTCGCAAAAGGAACGCTCGAAGTAAAGGAAGAAATCCGAAAGGTCAACGAAGATTTACAGGATTTCAAAAAAGATATGCCATTGCTTGCACTGGAATGCCAGAAAATCACAAAGGCAAAGAATCAGAAAGTTGTTCCCATGTTGGGCGGCAAGGATGCACCGGCGTATAAAGACAATTCATTACGACAGCTTGTGTACAGCGACATTGATGCGCAGCTTCGAAGGGAATTTGGCGTGAACACTTACAAGGCAATCAAGAGAAATCAGTGCGATCTGGCGGTGAAAATCATCAATGAATATGAATTGCCAATGTATCTGAAAGACCAGATTGACAGTTCTAATGCGCAGATAAGCTTTGGTATGAACTGACAGGAGGAGATGAATTAAAGTGTTGAAACAATTTTTAAAAAGAATATTCTCACCGCAAATCATCAGAGTTCCAGATAAAACAAGAGTGATGTGCTTTTCAAAAAATGGGAACAAATATTTGAAAGTGTTCAATACTGAAAGCGGTGCAAACATCTGCTTCCAGGTGGAATCCATTGATTATGCAAACAGTGACCTGAAAGACGAATACCACCCAGAAACAATGTTCTCGGATATTGAAAGCAATCAAAGTGCCACGATTTTGAATCAGTAGGTGAGAAGATGAGCCAATCAAATGATTCTAGACATTTCACTGGAAAGAAATCTCCGTTCAGAGCACAGAAGCGGAAGAAAAAGGTGAAGGTGAAAAGGGTTCATAAGAATAAATATAAGAGAGGGGTGAAAAAGTGACAGAATTAAAAGTTATTAGAAATCTCGAGTCAGGAAAACTGATGCGCGGAGATAACGAACTCGGAAACGCAAAGTATTTCCTCAGGAAAGAAAACGGAGAAGAAGTGTATCTGGAAGATATAATCGCAAGTCTGGCATTCAGACTTGGAGAACAGGTGGAAGAAATTATTAAAAAGGGCATAGATGAACCATATCTTGCCTATGCCCTTGATGTTTTGTCTAATGCACGCAGATTAGGCATTTGAAACACTGGATGAACATTTTATTTCTTTCCCAAATTTAAGAAAAAGTGTTCATCGTGTGCTTCCAGAAGTTCAGAGAAATCTTTGCGAATTTGAAAATACTTTTGGCAAATATGAGCATCGTCAAAATAAGCATGTTCCAATTCGCGACTTAACTTCAAAATAGCTAAATCATGAGCAATTTGTAACTTGTCCATAAAAACACCTCCTTTCATAAGGAGAGTATATCACATAAAAAATCGGAGGGACATAAAAACGGTAAAAGCATTAATCCTGTCAGCTCTGATCGGCGGTATGTCACCGTACCTGCCGTTCTGGAGATTTGACAGTGCATCACAGCCGGTTGCAGTAGCAATCGTAATGTTTATCTTATCATTCGTGGTTATTTACCCAGATGAAGCAAAGAAAATAGGAGGAAAAGAGAGATGATTAATACAAAAGCAGGAGAACTTACACTCAAAGGAAGTAAAGCAGAATTAATAGCTGACTTATTTGTTATTGTTCGGGGAATCAAAGAATCCATTATGGAAGACAATAAAGAAACAGAGGAATCTGCAAAACAGGAGATTGACGAAGCGGTCAAAGTCGGATTGATGAACGAAGAAGAATTTCGAACTTTTCAAAAAGAAAAAATCAAAGAAGCTGCATCAGCGTTTGTTGATGGTTTGCTTGGAGGGCTTTTCAATGAAGATAAATGATTTTGATAAGACCGTAGATGAACTGTACCAGTTATGCAGACGGGTTCAGAAAGAAACCGGCAGAACAGTATCGTTCCACTTTTCAAATTATAAGGTTGGATGCAGCTTACACATCAATATATATAGAAGTGATTCTCCTAGAGAGTTTGATATGTATAGCATTGCAGAGGGCGGTTATCAACAGGAAGAGAATGTGAAGAAAGTAACTGACCATCTAAACCGAATTTTGATGGATAACAAATGCCCGTATTGTGAGGAGGATTGTGATGGAGAAAGAAAATAAGATGGAATTCAGAGCAGAGACCGTAGCCGAAGAGTATGCGGAGCTGGTAGGCAGATTAAAGGCATTTGAAGCGTACCTGAATACAACCGAAGCAGATACGTATTTAAAGAAAGAAGTTTGTGCAGCTATGCTCGGACTGAATTTGGAGGAAAAGGAAAAATGAAATGCTATAAGGGATTTGACAAAGACTTAAAATGCCGTGATTTTCAGTATGAAATCGGCAAGGAGTATGAAGAAGAAAGAGCCGAAATTTGCGATACTGGATTTCATGCTTGTGAGAATCCGTTGGATGTATTTGGATATTATGTACCGGCTGATTCCAGATATTGCGAAGTCGATCTGGATGCAAACGATCAGAAGTCTGACGACAGCAAGAGAGTAGGAAAGAAGATTTCTATTAAAGCAGAAATCGGAATTGCCGGAATTATTAAAGCCGGTGTGGAGTACATCAAAGATCAGGTTAACTGGGACGATGATAAAAAGTCCAACACTGGAGACTGCTCAGCGGCAACCAACACTGGAAGCTGGTCAGCGGCAACCAACACTGGAGACTGGTCAGCGGCAACCAACACTGGAAGACGGTCAGCGGCAACCAACACTGGAAGCTGGTCAGCGGCAACCAACACTGGAGACTGGTCAGCGGCAACCAACACTGGAAGATGGTCAGCGGCAACCAACACTGGAGACTGCTCAGCGGCAACCAACACTGGAAGCCGCTCAGCGGCAACCAACACTGGAGACTGGTCAGCGGCAACCAACACTGGAGACTGGTCAGCGGCAACCAACACTGGAAGCCGCTCAGCGGCAACCAACACTGGAGACTGGTCAGCGGCAACCAACACTGGAGACTGGTCAGCGGCAACCAACACTGGAAGCCGGTCAGCGGCAACCGTAGAAGGAAAAGAGAGCGTTGCAATGGCAATTGGATGCAATTCCAAAGCAAAAGGGTCTATTGGATGCTTTATTGTACTTGCTGAATGGAAGAAATTTGAAGACGAAACATACCATATTGTAGATGTGAAGTCTGCGAAAGTAGACGGAGCAAAGATAAAACCTGATACATTTTATAAACTTGTAAATGGAGAATTTATTGAAGAAGAGTAAAGGTTTGGCTCCACAGGTACCGACATACCACATGGAGCCACGTATCTAACTTAATTTGGCTAAGTTAAATACAGGACAAGTATAACACACCTTCCTGTATTTATCAAATAAATAATTAGGAGGGCATTTTTTATGTCAAAAACACACACATCCAACGAACAGAAACCACTTGCAAGCGAGATTATTTGTGATCTGGAAGCAGAAAACGCAAAACTCGAAGCAAGAAACAAGAAACTCAGTAACATTGTTTTAAAGCAGGCAGCAGTTCTTGTGGAGACATTATTGCTGCTGAATGAAGAAGGTGATTTAGGAAATGAAAATTCGTGACGAAAACCAGGTACTTTTATCAGGTGACATTCCGGCAGGGTTTGTATTCTCACATGAAGAATACGGTGGAACCAAGATGTACGAGGGAAGAATGACAATATTCAGAAAGAGTACATCTTATGATATTCTTCCGATTATTGTGCCGGAATACATGATTTCAAGAGAAACAGAGCTAATTGCCAGCGTGTATGGCGAAATGCGAAGTCGTACAGTCCGGGAAGATGGAAAGAAAAGCCTTACAGCGTATGTAAGAGCAACGAACATTCAGTACCTTGAAAGATTGGAAGAACATGATGCAAACGAAGTTTATCTGACCGGATATCTAATTAAAAAGCCAACAGTAAAGATGATTGGCGCGAACAACGACAGGAAGTTGGCAAGAATACTTCTGGCAGTAAACAGAAAGAAGAAAGACGGATATACCAGATCAGATGCAATCAGTTGTTTGTGTTGGGAAGAAAACGCAGATGCCGTAGAGAATCTAAAAAAAGGAGCGAAAATCAAGATCTGTGGAAGATTCCAGAGCCGGGAACTTTGGTCTGATCAGAGTCAAGAATGGGTAACAGCATTAGAGGTATCGGTAAAGAGATTGGAGATTTTGTAATATGAAAAAAATCGAAGTAAGAGAGATTAGATTGACCGACTTTAAAGGTCAGTCGGAAAAGAAAATAGAGTTCGGGCACAGAACAGTCGTTTCCGGGAAGAACGGATGCGGGAAAACCACACTGGCAGATGCTTTCATGTGGGTGTTCTGTGACAAGGACTACAGTTTAAAGAGCAACCCGGATATTAGACCGGATGATGGCAGAGAATGTCTGCCAAGAGTCGACATTGACCTTGTAATTGATGGAAAGCCGGTAAGCGTAGCGAAGTTCCAGAAACGCACAGAAAGCAAACCAAAGGACGGGAAGCCGGGCAAGGTTGCATTATCCAACAAATACGAAATCAACGGCGTTCCGAAAGCCGAAAGAGATTTTAAAGCCGATCTGAAAGAACGAGGGTTTGACTTTGATAATTTCCTTATGCTGTCCCATATGGAAATCTTCACAGACCTGAAAGATGCAGATGCCAGAAAGATTCTGTTCTCCATGTCAGACGGTGCCGGAAAATCAGATTTAGAGATTTCCAAGACAGTTTCAGATTGTGCCGAGTTGGTACCGCTTCTGGAAACATACAAGGCAGACGAAATCAAAGCCATGAACAGCGCGACACTGAAAAAAGCAGAGGAACAGTTGAAAGCTATTCCAAACCAAATTATCGGCATGGAAAATTCAAAAGTTGATGCTGATGTTGCGGAACTGGAATTGCAGAAAAACGCCTTACAGGAACAGATTTCTGACCTCGAAAAGCAGATTGCACAGGCAGGGAACGAGAAAGCCGGAGAGATTAAAGCGGAACTGGCAGGGTTAAGAACCAAACTGTTAGAGATAGACTCAAAGGCTAAAGCGGACTTATTAGAGCAGAAATCATCGGTTTGTAATAAAGTTAGTACTCTTGAATTAGACAGGAATATCAAAACATCAGAGTTGAACAGAAAGGCTTCTGCATTGGAGTACCTGAGAGCACAGAAAAAAGATCTTCTTAAAAAATTGCAGAACGCCAGAACGCAATATCCCAAAATCAAGGATACAGAATGGGACAACACAGTTCTGGAAAATATTGAATCTGAGACATTCAATGATGCAGAGGCCATTTGCCCGACTTGCGGTCGGAATCTTCCACCAGAGCAGATTGAGCAATTAAAGAGCGGATTCGAGCAGAGGAAGCAGGAAAGAATCAATCAGCAGTTAAAGGTTAAGGAAGAATGGGAACAGGACAAGAAGCGTAAACTTGATGAAGTTATTCAGGCTGGCAACAAAGCGTCTGCCGGAATGAAAGAAGCACATAAGCAGGAAGAAGCTCTCACATCTGAAATTTCTAAACTAACAGATGAATTAGAGCAGATCAAAGCTTCTCTGGACACAGAAAACAAGAATCTGGAAGCCATACCAGAAAAACCAGACTTTTCAGAAAATGCTGAATATCAGCAGATCCTTGCATCAATCAAGGAGAAAGAGCAGGAACTTAATTCTCTGGACGATGGCGAAGAAGCAAAGAAACAGCTTTCAGAGCAGTTATACGGCAAGAAGCAGGAGCTGGCAGCAGTTAATCAAAAAATCGGAGAAGCAAACAACAACGTCCGAATTGACGAACAGATCGAGAAGCTTCAGGAAAGCCAGAAACAGTACGCACAGAGCAAGGCTGACGCACAGATGATTCTGGATGAACTGAAATCCCTGAGCATGGCGAAGAATACAGCCTTTGAAGATGCGGTAAACCAGTATTTTAACGGGGTTAAGGTAAAACTGTTCGATACGCAGAAAAACGGCGAAGTCGTAGACGCGTGCATCTGGTACGTGCAGGACAAGGACGGTAACTGGAAGAAATTAATCGGTAATGCTAATACAGCCCTCATGATGAAAGGGAAAATTGCCATTATGGACGGCTTACAGAAGTTTTACGGCGTGAGTTATCCGATATTCGTTGACTGTGCAGCAGAGCTGGACAACAGCAGTCTGGCAGGTATTAAGGCAGATGCGCAGTTGATATTCTTGAAAGTTGCTGAGGGGGATATGACAGTAACAGAAGTTTAATAATTATCAGAAAAGGAGAATAAAAATGGCAGAAACTTATGACATTTTAAGAGCAACAAAAGCGCAGGAAAAATATTGTGCCGAAAAAGGTTATCCGCATTTTGCACCACATAGTGGAAAATGTTTCAGTTGCGGACAGAATATCTATTCTGAAAAAGGACGAACAAGAAGCGGAAAAGAATGGAACGGAATTTCTGTTGAGAGAGCATCAAAGGAATTAATTACAGGATGCCCGTTTTGCAATAGAACTTATTGCGATTAATAGAAAAGGAGAATTGTTATGGCAAATAAAACACAGTTAGCAACAGCAGGAGAACAGCAGGCGGCAATCGTAATCAACAACTCATTCATTGATGGATTGGTTAAGCAGCTTGAAGAAAAATGCAAATACGGTCTTTCGTTCCCAAAAGACTATAACCTCAGTAATGCACTCATGGGGGCATATCTGACTCTGAAAGAGACAAAAGACAGAAACAATAAGCCAGTTCTGGAATCTTGCACAGCTACAAGCATCGCAAACAGTCTTATGAATATGGCAACCCTTGGTTTGTCAGTTCAGAAAAAACAGGGTTATTTTATCGCTTACGGCGGTCAATGCCAGTTCCAGAGGTCGTATTTCGGAAATATCACAATCGCCAGAAGATATGGAATGAAAGATATCCATGCTGAGATCATCTATGATGGCGATGAGTTTAAATACCATATTGAAGATGGAAACAAGATTCTGGATTCTCACGAACAGGATTTTATGGACATTGACAACGATAAGATTCTTGGGGCATATGCAGTAGTGCTGATGGAAGATGGAACAAAGCATCTGGAAGTAATGAACATAAAACAGATCAAACAGGCTTGGTCACAGGGCTATGGTTACAAGGAAAACGGCAATGGAACGCATCAGAAATTTACTGACCAGATGGCAAAGAAAACTGTTATCAATCGTGCATTGAAACAGATTATTAATAGCCACGGTGATGTTTTCGTTCAGGAAGTCGAGGAAGCTACAGAAGAAATTCCAAAGCAGGACATTATTGAACATGAAGTTGCTTATGAAATCGAGCAGAACGCCAACGCAGAAGAATTTATCCCAGATGAGACAGCTGCAATCGAAGAACAGCCTAAGAAGCCAACGGTCGCAGAAGTCGTAAAGACCGCCGAGAAAGAACCAGTTCCGGCAGCAGTTGTTGAGCCAGAGATTCCAGATTTTATGAAACAGGAGGAAATGTGATATGAACAATAAAGAAATTTTACAGAAAGCAAAGGAACTGGTTGAACTTCTGGAACAACAGGAAGAAGCTGGCAAGGTTGAGTTGTCAATGCTGAAACGAGGAGAAGTGTTCCAGACCACTGGGAAGCGTAAATACAAGGTTCTGGAACAGTATGGAGATACAACGAAAATTATTTCGCTTGATCTGGTGAAAGAAAATGTAGAGTTTGGTGATACCTCAGATTACAAAACATCAAAGGTAAAGAAACTGTGTGACACTGAAATTCTGAAAGACTTCGAAAAAGAATTCGGGGCAGAAAATATCGAAACACACACAGCAGATATTATCACTGCGGATGGACAGAAATTAGGGACTGTTGATTGTAAAATTCGACCGATTACGTTTGATGAAGCACGCGGATATACAGATATCACACCGAATCCGTGTTTAAACGACTGGTATTGGACGTTGTCGCCATGGTCAACGAAAGAACGTGGATGGGAGAAATCCTTTACCGTTGTTTCCCCTTCGGGCTATATCTACAGCGACTTTTACTACAACGAAAGTGGTGTTCGCCCAGTTTGTATCTTAAAATCTAATATCTTTGTATCTAAGGCGGAGGAATGATTATGAAGAAAAATCTGAAATATTTTGAGGATGAATTATCCAGATTAAGCAAAGAGTTCACGGAATTCAAGAAAACGCACATCGGAAAGCCAGAGATCGGTAAAGTTATTGAGCTTGCTGGCATGGAGTGGATGATTCTGAATAAGACGGAAGACGGATATTTTGCTATTTTGAACGGATTTGATGGAAAGCCTAGATCATTTGACCCAGATTCAAATAGCTGGATTTCAAGCAAGCTTCGAAAAGAGTTAAATACTCGTTTTCTTAAAAAAATTACGGATGAGTTTGGAGAAGATGCAGTTATTGAGTTTGATCGAGATTTGCTTTCTTTGGACGGTCAGACAGAATATGGACATTGTAAAGATAAGATTTCGATTTTGACGATGGACGAATACCGAAAATACAGAAAATTCCTTCCAAATATGGGTAAATGGTGGTGGTTGCTTACTCCATGGAGTGCACCAGCAAATGATTACAATACAACACTTACCGTTGTTTCCCCTTCGGGCATTTTCATCAGCTACAGTTACAACAACGTTTTTGGTGTTCGCCCAGTTTGTATCTTTTCTTCTTCAATCTTTGAATCAGGGAATGATGATTGATGGCGAATGAAGATTTAAAGGTAATAGCAAAATCCAAGCAACTTGCAAAGCATACATTAATAGTTACGAGTAATGCCAGACGATACCCGAAGAAATACAGGTTTTCACTTGTAGATAAAATGCAAAATAAAGCATTGGAAATTTATGAGTCACTATTTGAAGCCAACCGAACTGATCTGAAAGATTATAAAAGAGAGCGATTAGAACTTCAAACAAAAGCCATTACTCATTGTGATGAGTTGATGTACTTTATAGAACTTTCATATGAATTAGGAATTATCAATTCCGGTGGAATGGAAGCATGGTCGCAAATGGTAAAAGATATAAAGTACATGACTATTTCATGGAGAACAAAAGACAGAAAAAGATAATTTTCACAGGTTATGCACTGCGAATACCGTTGTTTCCCCTTCGGGCAATATCAACAACAACAATTACAACAACGAAAATGGTGTTCGCCCAACATGGATCACATGCAGACAGAGTAAGCGTAAAGCTGAAATCAGAAAAGATACAAGCAAATGCATAACCTTTCCGCAATGGACAAATATAAAGGAACAAAATAAATGGGTAAAGAAATTGTTGCAAATATTGAGAATTTATATCGTTCTTACAAAAAGGTCAAGAGCGGTAAGAAATTTAATTCATGTACTGCAAGATTTTCTAATTTGTCTCTTGAAGGCATTCATCTCTTGAAGGAACAATTGGAAAGTCAAACGTATACCATAAATCCGTATAATAAATTTCAAATTCATGAGCCAAAAGAGCGAACGATAGAATCATGTGCATTTAAGGATAAAGTAGTTCAGAGATGCTTTTCTGATTACATTCTGACACCGAAACTTGAAAATATCCTGATTAAATGGAACACTGCCGGGCAGCAAGGAAAAGGGCAACACATGGCAATGGACGGGTTAAGAAATCAAATGTTGGATTTCTATAAAAGAAATGGAATGAATAGTTGGATTGTAAAATGTGATATTCACAAATACTTTTATTGCATAGACCATGAAATCATGAAAGATGTTTTGGATTATTACTTTGATGATGATTTTACAGTCTGGTTGAACCATTTGTTTATTGACAGTACAGGTAATCCCGGGCTTCCATTAGGAAATCAGGTAAATCAAAAGTACGCATTGTTGCTTTTACATTCACTGGATCAGATGATAACGATTGAATTTGGAAATCCATATTACGGACGATACAACGATGATTTTTATGTGATTTGTAAAACGAAAGAAGATGCCAGAGAAATTCTTGAAGCAATCCGAATGATGATTGAAAGCCTTAGACTGGAACTAAACCCTAAATCACAAATTGTACCGTTTCGCATGGGCTTGTGTTATCTGGGCTTTCATCATTACGTGACTGATAAAGGAAAATATATCAGAAAATTGCGTGGCGATAAGAAAAGAAAAACACAGAGAAAAATCCGAAGATGGGTACGGGCAATGAATGACGGGAAGATGTCGATAGAAAAATTCAATGAAAAATACGGAGCATGCAAGAATCATATGCTTCATGGGGACTGCATTAAATTATGCCACAGTATGGATTTAGAAATTGAAAGGAGAATGAAGTGAGATTAATTAGTCAGAATGGGGAATTTGATGTTCCTTATGAAATCGCAGCATTAAGTAGAACAGAAAATATCATAAGAGTATATGTGCCGATAGTTGGTGAAAAAGGAACAGTCATGGCTCGTTATTCGACAGATGAAAAAGCCCAAAAAGCTATGAAAGCGTTGCATAAAGTGTATGCAGGAATGCTTCTTGCGCAAAACGTTGAAATGAGCGATGACGATTGCGAGGAATATATAAAAAATGGCTGCAAGAGGTTTTGGAATCATCAAAACCATGGTTAACAGTTCAGATATGAAATTCGAACCGGCAAACATTGTGTTTAGATTCCCAGAGGATAAGGAGGTATAAAAATGAGCTATAGCAGTTTATATGGAATTGATAGGGATTACAAAGGAAAGGTTATTAAAGAGTTCAAAAATTTATGGCTGTTCGCACCTGCTATATGGGATGTTTTGACAGAAAAATATATTCCACCACGCAAATTGATAAGCCATGGATTTAAGAGAAATATCATTTTTGATGCTTCTCTTTGGCACGAAATAAGCAATGAAATCAATAATTGCGACAATACAGTAGACAGGATTTGCTGGGAAATTTCTGTCGGGCATGTTTTCTTCACAAAAGATAAGAGCTGTGTGGCAAATGCAATAAGAGACTTTGTTAAGCAAAACAATAATTATTGCAGAGACATCGAGGATAATGTCACGGTGTTGGAAAGAGAGCACATGATTGAAAGATTCGAAGAGATTGCTAGCGCAATAGAGTTATTGGCGGAAGATACACCGTATTTTGTAATGAAGAATACTTCTTTTGACGATAGCGTAGAAAGATGGTTCAGAAAATACGATGATAAGAAACATGAATATGTAGAATCTAGCCTTAGTCAGGTTCATGAACCTGTTACAGAATTTGTAGTGATCGAAGATGGAAAAATCGTGAATTTCATAAATAATTTGGAATTTGAATATTGAAAGTGAGGTGATGAAAAATGTTCATGAGAGTGATAAACACAGGCAGTCAACCGGGAAACTGCTATGCGCTTAAATCCGAATCCGGCGAAATCTTACTTTTGGATTGCGGATGTAGATACTCGGAAATTCTAAAAGGAATTTCTTATAGGATATCGGACGTTTTGGGGTGTTTAATAAGTCATGAACATGGTTGATTAAGGTGACCATAAGAAGTCGTACAAAGAAATATTGAACGCAGGCATTCAAATTTACACTAATGACGAGACAGTTGAGAGTGTAAACACAATCTCTGGTGAGCTGATGAGTGGCTTACCAGAAAAGAAATCGAAAGACATAGGTTCATTCAAGGCAACGCCATTCTACGTCCCACACGACAAGACGCCAAACTTTGCATATATGATATCTCACGAAGAATGCGGACGGCTGATATATGCGACAGACTTCTCATATTTGCCGTTCACATTCAAGAACATGAGAATAAATCACTTCCTTATAGAATGCAATCATCTGGACGAATCGCCGGAGCAGGATTCATTTAAGTTTGAACACTCCATCCGGGGGCACAGCAGCTTATCTACTGTAAAAGAGATTATCCGAGTGAACAAGACCGCTTCGCTCAGAACCATAACGCTATGTCACCTGTCAGAGGGATGGGGGAATCCGGAAGTGATGCAGAAAGAGATACAGGACGTTGCAGGAGATGATGTTCTGGTGCAGATCGCAAGACCGGGACTGGATGTTGATTTGAATTTATGCCCGTTTTGAAAGGAGAAAGAAATGATTGATTGCAAAGGAAACGAGTTAAACATTGGTGACAAAGTTGTATATATTCACGGTAAAAACTCAGATTCCAGATTACAGACCGGATTCATAACAAAATTTTATAAAAGTTATTATGGGCGTGATGAATGTAGCGTAGGAAAAGCGACTCATATTTTAAGCCATAGAGTAATGAAGCTCAGTTAAAAGGAGAAAGAAATGAAAATTTGGACAGAAGAAGAACTTATTAACGACGGAAACAGATTAAGAAATGCTGAAATTACAAATGTATCATTAAATTTCAAAGATCACGGAGTACTTACCCTTGATCTCACTCTTTCTGGTGGTGGCTGGGTGTTGTATTCGGAGGATATGTTTTAGGACATGGTTACCTTGGCTCGAAAAACTTTAAAGGTTCAAAGGCAGGGCTTGAAGCGATTATGAGAATAATGGACGTTGTTGGCGTAGATGACCTGATAGAAATGAAAGGAAAGCACGTTAGAGTAGCCTTGAAAGGCGTTGGTGATTCAGTAAAAATCATCGGAAATTTTATCAGAGATGAGTGGTTTGATTACGGAAGTTTCTTTGATGATAAAAAACAGGAGGAATCAAATTGAATATCGTAATTTTAACAGGGCGGCTCACTGCCGACCCTGAGATGAAATACACGGCGGACGGTTCGCCGGTTGCGAATTTCTTGTTGGCAGTTCAGAGAATGTATAAGAGAGACGGAGACCCGAAATCAGATTTTATCGCTTGCGCAGTTCTTAGAGCGGCGACTGCAGAATTTTGCCAGAAGTATTTGAGAAAAGGGACAAAGGTTATCATCCACGGAAGTTGGAGAACAAGCTGCTATGTAAATAGCGATGGAGAAAAGGTCTACAAAAATAATTGTATCGTAAGCTCAATCGAATTCGCGGAGAACAGACGGAATAACATTTCTACTCAGGAGAATGAGCCGGTACCGCCACCAGCGCCAAGTGTTCCGGAAATGCCGGAGTACGATGCGGATTTACCGTTTAATTAAAAAAGCACCGACTATTTATCGGCGCTTTTTACAAAATCTTGGAGAATGGTAATGACCAGATTATTGAAACTTCTGTTCTCCTGCTTGGCAATCTGCTCAAGTTGTTCTTTGAGCTGTATCGGGAACGTGATATTAGTTCTGGTCTTATTAGAATTGCTAGCCATATGAAATCCCTCCATTGTTTTTAGAACATTGTAGCATTTTTGTCTATCGGTGTCAATTAGATGCCAAAGTGATACCAAAGTGATACCATTTTATCTTGCAATACAGGTGTTTAAATGGTATCATAGTGGTATCATAATGGTATCAAAAATACACCAAAGAATGAATCGAGGTGATAAGTTTTTAATAATGAAAAAAATAAATTACAGACAAATTTATATGATGAAAAGTCAACGTGAGAAAAAAATAAAAGAAATATGCCCGGATATTCCATATTCAAGCGGCATATATGCTTTTTGCAGAACAGATGAAGCAGGAATAAGAAGAAGCTACGTAGGGCAGGCAGTTAGCCTTTGTGAGAGATGCGCGAGCCATTTAGGAGAATACGATCACATAGCGTTAAGTCTTAAAAAACATAAATTTTACAGTGAAAGTAACCCCACTGGATGGAAGCTTACATATATGACGTGCAAAAAAAGTGAACTCGACCAGAAAGAAATTGAAACGATCAAATCTTTTGCCGACAAAGGTTTTCAGATGTATAACATCACAGCAGGTGGACAGTCTACAGGAAAGCAAGTAACAGGACAGTATAAACCGCCAAAGACATATATGCAAGGCGTACAGCAGGGAAAGAAAACTCTTGCCAGAGAGCTGTCGCATATCATAGACACGCACTTGCAAGTTTCTTTGAAGCCAGAGAAACAGAATAACAAAGTATCAATTCGGGCTTTTGAAAAATTCCAGAACTTGATTGATGAAAAAACATATGAAAAGGAATCGTGAATATGGACTCATTAAGGCATCAAAAACACATGCAATGGATGCAGAACCGAAAGGATATCTATTACTTCATCAGAAAATATGCGAAATATCATAAAACAACGCCGCCAACAAAGAAGATTTCCGAAGAACTTGATATCAGTGTTAGCGCCGTTCAGAGGCATCTGAGACAGTTTGAAGAAGATGGACTGATTGCATTTAACGGGTACGGCTCGCACAGGACATATGAACTGATAGGAGTAAAGAAACATGAAACTTTATGACGTATACGACGGTTCAAAGTATATTGGGGAGCTGACGCTTGCTGAAATATCAGAATTGACAGGAAAGACAAGAAGCCAGATATCGCAGGCAATCAGCGGGGTATATAGCATTAACGGAAGATATGCGGTCATATATGATGGGCAGCAAACAATCGCATACTCAAACAAGAATGATCGCAGGATGTTGATGGAATTTGACATTCTGACTCAGAAGATAAGGAGGGCTGTCGGATGGGAAAGTTAAAAATCAAGCAGAAAAAGAAAGCATTCATTCCGTATACGAATCAGCAGGCTCATATGTTTGCGCAGTCTATCCAGAACTGCCAGAAAGAGTTAAAAGAAATGGAGTTGAAAGCCTTTGATGATGGGTTCGAGGATGGAAAGAACTGGTCTGACGTGCTGAATTTTGTGATTTTGTTTTATGTAATGCACGAATTGCACGGATGGGGATGGAAACGTTACATGAAATCCGTAAAAAGAATTAATAACTACATCAATGATATTAATTCTGGAAAAACATCATTGTCTGAAATGGTTGATGATTTGGAAAAGAAGCATCACATTCGGATTTGTGATGATTATAAGGAGTTAGTCAAGAGATATGGAGCGTAAAGCTGCGCCGATGATTTATATGCAGAATAACGGACAGGTAGCATTTGACTAAATGAAAGTAGGACGAGAAATGAAAATTAAATTAAAAGAAATCAGCAGAGACGATTTAAAGGTAGGAGATACCGTTGGAATTGCCAGAACGGTGAATTGCGGGTGGTTATCGACGTTCCGACATAGAAAAATTATTCCAGTTAAGATTACAAAAATCACTCCAAAAAGAACCAAGATCGAAACAGATATATATGAAGAACATGGAAAAGGCGAAAAGTTCTACGAATACGATGAAAATGCCAGAAAAGAAAATGAACTTGCGGAGAAGTTTGTTCTGGTAAAAGATATGGAGTTTGAACTTAATCAGTTTGAAAACAAATATGGACTGAAACGGATGGACGACGAAGATATTCTTGAGATGGCTGATTACGTAGAAAAGATAATGAAAATTTTAGACAGATACAGAAAGGAATAACGAATCCTCGGTAAACCGAGGTTGTATCAAGATTAGAATGGTGAATTGATGCATAAAGTTTGGTGGAGTGGCTGTGCCTAAGTAAGCACTTAATAATGAATCCAAGCCGATTGCCAGACTATCCACGCACAGGATTTGTAGCGTGGTGTTATGAAAGTATGTTGGTTTTCAACAGGAATAAGTAGTTTTGTAGCGTGTTATCTGGCAAAGGATGTTGACGAGATTATTTATACTCACGTATCGAATCAGCATCCCGACAGCCTGAGATTCTTACATGATTGCGAGAAGTTATTGGGAAGAAAGATAACGATAATTCAATCAAACAGGTTTGGTTCAGTGGATGATGTAATGGAGTTCACGCACACAATGAATACTCCATTTGGCTCACCATGCACAAAGTACTTAAAAAAAGAGGTGAGAAAAAAATGGGAATCTGAGCATCCAGATCACCATACTTATGTATGGGGATTTGATGTAAATGAAAAGAGCAGAGCAGAGAATACCTGCAAGGCTTTAAGCGATTACGACCATGAATTTCCGCTGATTGAAAATGGTTTAACAAAAGAAGAAGCTCACGGAATAGCGGACAGGTTGGGACTGAAACGACCAATCATGTATGATTTAGGATACCCAAACAATAATTGCATTGGATGCGTCAAAGGTGGCATGGGCTACTGGAATAAAATCAGATTGGACTTTCCAGAAGTGTTTCAAAGGCGTGCGGAGCAAGAACGTAGATTTGGTAGAAGTTGCATAAACGGAGTATTCCTTGATGAATTAGAACCAAACAGAGGAAACATAAATACAGAAATCATGGAGGACTGCACAATAGCGTGCCAGCTGCTTACATGGGGAAAGTGAGGACACAAAATGAAATTCAAAAGTAATGCAAAATATAACAAAGAACTTAAAACCGGGAGTGTTTTTGCTTTAAAAAGCAATTCTTTGGGAATTGTTATCCACAAATACGTTGGTTGTGGAGATGCACTGTTTCTCAACTGTAGTGCATTGGATATTTTCAACTACGATCTTGAAACAGAAGATTTTGGCGAAGCTGTCAGTAAAGCGAAAGAAATTATCATGAGTAAAGTTAAGAAAATCAGAGAGGATGCTTACAAATTCTATTCAGACAACAACATTGAATTTGATAGATATTAAGGAGGACAAAAAATGAGCTACCGTGACGGAACCTGTAAGTATCTGAATGCAAGAAAACACAAATGCGAATTGACAGGAGAAAAACTCACATACATGAAATGGAGTCGTGGAATCGAGTATTCAGTGCATGAACACAGAGGATTCTGTGAGAAAGATAAGGAGGACGCAAAATGTTAATCAGAAGTCAGAATAAAATGTCTCTGGTAAAGTTTGAGAATATTGTTGTGAATATCAACAATATCAATGGCAAAGAAATCATTTGTTGGAGTCAGATGAATCCAGGAGAAGATGAATATATTTCATTGGGTCATTATTCCACCAAAGCAAAAGCCATGAAAGTACTGGATATGATTCAGGAAGCCTATGAAGAATACAAAATTGCTTGTACTTTTTTGACAGGATTTACAGGACATCGAGCAATTGTAGAATCAAACGATATTCGCATCAATGGCTACAAAGAACTTATAAAAAGTTTTAAAAAGAATATGGTCTTTCAGATGCCAGAAGATTCGGAGGTGGAAGCATGAGCGATGAAATGACACTTGTTCAGAGCGAAGATGGCACATTTAGCGCATACGATGATACTTATGACATTGTAATACATTGCAAGACAGAAGAGGAACAGAAAGAAGTTATTGAGCGTTTGTCTATTGACTGGATTCCTGTCAGTGAGAGACTACCGGAAGCAAGTGGTACGTATCAAGCGACTTGCATGGACGGAAGAATATATCGTTCAACCTATGCGAAATTCCAGTGCAAGTTGAAACGATGGGAATTAACTGGTGCTAGGTCGTATTGGAAGGTCATAGCATGGATGCCACTTCCAGAACCATATAAGGAGGACTAAATGGGATATTGTAAATTAGAATGCCCGGACAACGAAACACAGTGCTGCATCTGCTGTACTAAGCAGGATTCCTGCCAGTGCAGATGCGATGATATGGACAGTTATGAATATGCGGAGGAGTGTGAAGAATATGAGACTGATTGATTTATTGACAGCAATTGGCACAGATGTCGAGAGTAATGCGAAAATTCAGATATGTCATCCGGGAAGAGGCTGGAAAGATTACGATGAATTTAATGCCGATTCAAAATTTCTGAAACCATTTTATGATTTGAAGGTAAAATCTCTATCCGCAATAAATACAGATGTGTTCAGAGTTGATTTGGATTTTGACAAGAAAGAAGGCAAAACAGATGAGTAGACTGATTGATGCAGACGAATTAATCAAATACATCAAAATTTGGGAGATTGGGACAAGCATTAGTTCCGACCAGAAAGAGTTTATTGATTGCGTTAGCAAGCAGCCGACAGTTTTTGATGTGGACAAGGTTGTGGAACAGTTGGATGCATACATAACAAAGCTGGTTAGAAGAGATGCTGTGCTATATAAGACAGTTATGCAGATCGTGGAAGGCGGTGGAGTTGAATGAGAGAAATTCTTTTCAAAGCAAAACGGATTGATAATGATGAATGGGCTGAGGGATGTTACGCGGAATGCAATGGCAAGACATTCATTGGAATTGATATATCCATTGGCATTGATGATATATTTGAGGTTTTTTGTACTCCTGTAATTAGGTGGCTTGAAGTCGATCCAGAAACCCTCTGCCAGTTCACGGGGGAGACTGACAAGAACGGTAAGAGGATCTGGGAGAGCGATGTTGTTTGGCTTGTTTATGATGGGAAAGAACATATTTATCAGATAGTTTGGGATAACTCTGAATTAGATTTTAAAGCGACCAATGGTGAAGAAAATTACGGATCGAATTTTGAATATTTACTATGTTGCGATGAAATTGAAGTTATTGGAAACATTTTCGACAATAAAGAATTATTACAAGGAAGTGTAAAATGAGAGAGTTTATACATGGCGACTGCATGAAATATTTACCAGATTTTCCGGATAACTACTTTGATATTGCCATAGTAGACCCTCCATATGGAATAAAAGAGCATGGAGGAAAGAATCGAAGTAAATATGTAAAGCAGAAAAATGGAAGTTCCATATACGTTCCAGACGGAGGATATAAAAATTTTGGATGGGACAATTCGCCTCCTGAACCTGAATATTTTAAACAATTGTTCAGAGTTTCTAAAAATCAAATTATATGGGGAGCAAATTATTTTGATTACCCAATGACTGGCAGGATGATTATATGGGATAAATGCAATGATGGTTCAGATCAATCAGACGCAGAAGTCGCTTACTGCAGTCTTACAATAAGGGTTGACATTTTTCGCTATATGTGGAGAGGAATGTTTCAAGGAAAATCAATAATTGAAGGAACAATACAACAAGGAAACAAAAAACTGAATGAAAAGCGAATCCACCCAACCCAAAAGCCTGTAAATTTATATCGTTGGATATGTCATAAATATCTGCAGAAAGGAATGAAGATTCTTGATACCCATGTGGGGAGTGCAAGCTCACTGATTGCATATGAGGAATACGGTCTGGAATATGTCGGCTATGAAATCAATAAAGATTATTACGATTCAGCCCAAAAACGGTTGAACGAGTTCAGATCACAATTAACATTATTTGATTTAGGATTGGAGGAACACAAATGAGTAGCGCAAGCGTAAGATTTGGAACAAAAGCGTATGTATGTGCAAGGTACTTCCTTAGACCGGGAAAGTGCTTCAAGTACATCGACCAGCGTGGCGAGGATATCACAGAGCACATCTATGAGGTCATGGCATCATATCCATATTGTGTATGTTAAGAGATACCAGAAACGGAGTCAGGACTTGCCCGGGATATAACACTTTGAGCCTGATGTTGAGAGGAAGTGAAGCGAGTGAGTAAAGGCAAAGATATTTCTACTATGTTTACAAGAGAAGAAAACAAAAAGAACGGAAGGCTTGGATATTGTCAGGCTACAAGAGAAAAAGACACTATCATTAGTCCTTCACAATATGGAGCATTCTTGCAGAAAAGAGGTAAGAGAAGATGGGTAAATCAGTATTAGTGATTGACACACCAGAGAATTGCGGAAAATGTAAATTTATAAGCGGATTTTGGTGCAGAGCGATGGGTGACAGAAGAGTTCCAAACAATGATGCAATCCCCGGATGGTGTCCATTGAAGCCATTGCCGGAGGAGAAAGAAGAGGAATATTGGAGAAGTAAGCTTAGTCTTGCATGGATTCGAGGTTGGAACACTTGTATTAGCAAAATTAAAGGAGGAAACGCAGATGGTTGATTTAAGAAATACATGTATCTTGGTTAAGACAGAAGAAGAAAATGAAATGCTTCTCAAAGAAGCTGAGAAACAGGGATTTCATTGGTATTCGAAAGGCAATTGTAAACCATTACCAGGACAACATTTTCCAGATATTTTAAAATTTTGTAATAACAAAGATGTGGTGCACAGCGTACGTATCGAAGTAGAGTGTGATGCTTTCTACGAAGCTTCAGAATTCCTCGGGACAAAAGAAATGACGGCAAGAGAGTTTATTGAGTGGTATATCAATATGGGATTTTTGTGCAAAAATCGTATATGTGCAGAATGTGTACTTAACGAAAAGAATACTAAGTGTAACCGTAATTTGTGCAATACATGCAACTGGAAAGGTAATATTGATGAACTTCTCGAAATTGCGAAATCAGGCATTCAATCACCCGAAGTAAAAGCAATTGACACTCTTGGAAAATTTATTGAGAATCCAGACCGCGCAGCGTTGAATGATGAATTTGTAGAATCATTGAAGCTGGCAGTCGAGAAACTGAAAGAGGTGAAGTAAATGGATAGATGGACTGAAAGATTTACTAGTGATGGCGAAAAAGCTATTGTGATACATGACGAAAGTGATTCCCCAGATGTTTGTTTCGAGGGAGAAAGAAAATATGATGTAATGAATGCGCTTGCCGAATACGAAGACTTAGAAGAACAGGGATTGCTTGTGAGATTGCCATGTAAAGTCGGAGATACGGTTTGGGTGGTAACATCGCCAATTAATGTGTTTGGTTATGATGAATATGATGGAGATGCGGAATATGAAGTATATGAATCTTTTTTATCAAGCGTATCTTATTATGCGTCTGGAGAACAATTCAGAATTTACGCAAAAGTAACGAATAGTTTTATTGCGGCATACTTTAGAGAATGTGATTTTGGAGAATCTATATTCCTCACCCGTGAAGATGCTGAGAAGAAGTTGGAGGAGTTAGAAAATGAATAATGTGTATCTAGTAATTAGAGAAAAGGATAGTGTATTAGTCTCAATTATGAGGAACAAATTAGATGGTACGTATTCTTTTGTAAATTTAACAAAAGGACACATATGTACTTGTAAATTTAATACCGTTGAAGAAGCGGCAGAAGATATGCAAGGCAAAAAAGAAAACGGTGAAGTTTTAGATTATTTTAAAGTATGTGAATAAATGGGAGGATTAACATGAAACCAGAAGAAGCAATTAAAATCTTACAGGAACGTATTGGCTTAACTAAAAAGGTCTGGTCGAATGTACCAGAAATTATTAAGTACCGTGAAGCATTAGAATTAGCAGTTAAAGCGTTAGAAAAGCAGACCCCAATGAAGCCAAATAACATAAAATCTATTTTTGATTTTTCAGGCAGATACTATACGACAAAGGGCAATTGTCCAGTTTGCAATAGAGAGAGACTTTGTAAATCGGATTTTTATTGCAATAAGTGCGGACAGAGATTAGATTGGAGCGGAAAAGATGACGTACAACATTGATGAAAGCGTTATTGCTAAAAGCATTAAATATTACGGAAAAGAAATTCAATCGACCGTCTGTATGGAGGAATGCGCAGAACTGATACAGGCAATCAGCAAAGCAAAGCGCGGAAAGTTTGATGAAAACAATATGACAGAAGAAATCGCAGATGTACTGATCTGTATTGAGATATTAAAACAAATTTACAATATTCCGGATTACTCAATCAAAAACTGGATTGAACGAAAGCAGAAAAGAATACTTGACAGAATGGAGAAATAGATATGGGAGACAAAATATGCAAAACTTGCATCGAAAATGATAACGGGCTGTGTGACCATAAAGGCATCCTGATAGAGGAAGATGATACCTGTGAAAAGCACACAGAAAACTGGGTAGACTCTTTAATGGAGAAATTCATTCGAAAATCAATGCGGTAAGGGCAAAACGCCCTTACCAGACGGGAAGGTGGCTAAATGACAAAAGTGAGTTGGATTCGATTAGAAATAGATATGTTCGACAACAAAAAAATCCGGCATATCAGAAAACTTCCAGAGGGAAATAATATTGTGCTGATCTGGATGATGCTCCTGACGATGGCAGGGCGCTGCAATGCAAACGGGATTATCTTTCTGACAGAGAATATTCCATATACAAACAAGATGCTAGCTGACGAACTGGACTTTGATGAGAGTGTGATCGAACTTGCACTCACAATTCTTGAAAAGTTCGGCATGATAACCAGAGACGGAACATTGCTTTCGATTCCCGGATGGGAAGAACACCAGAACATTGACGGACTTGAAAAAATCAGAGAGCAAACAAGAAAACGAGTTGCCGAGCATAGAAAACGTCAGAAAGAATTGTCGGAAGAAGAATCTATGCTGGAAATTCCAGAACAGATTTCTTGCGAAAAAGATTTAGTCAAACCCGGTGATGTGCAGAAAGTAGTTGATGAGTGGAATAAGCTTCAGCAGTTCGGTATTCAACCAATCGCAAGAATGACAGCAAGGCGAACGCAAATGCTGAAAGCAAGAATCCGAGAATACGGCATGGAAAAGGTAATAGAAGCATTAAACAATGTACAAAACAGTGACTTCCTCATGGGAAAGAAAACTGATTTTATGATAAATTTTGAATGGTTCGTGAAACCAAACAACTTCTTAAAAGTACTCGAAAACAAATACCATAACAGGGAGGATATGCGAAATGGAACTGACGCAACTCAAAGAAATATCGAACCACTCGTCCCACTTGGAGAATGGAACGGAGAAGAATCAGACACCCCGTTCGCTTGAATGCCCTGAATGTGGGGACAGCGGGTGGAGATGGGTAAGAGATGCAAGCGGTATTCCTTATTGCGAGGAATGCCCTTGCGGAATCAGAAAGAGAACAATCCTTGAAAATCAATTGAAATTCGCAGAGATTCCAAATGTGTTTAAAGGCTCAAATTTCAACGATTTGAAGTCAAGTGTATATTTGAACGCTGAGAGCCGAAAAGTATTTTCTCAGGCGGCTCAGGCGGTAAATTATTGGTTTAAAAATCTTCCTGATATGCAGAAGAAAGGAATAGGATTATATCTTTTTTCAAGTGTAAAAGGTTCCGGTAAAACCAAAACAGTATGCAGCTTGGCAAATGAGATCATGAAAAAATACCAGAAGCCTGTAAAATTTACCACATCTCTTAGAATCCTTGATGAGATCAAGAACACATGGGGAGCCAAAGAGAATGCAGAGGGAAAGTTAATAGAGGATTTATCCAGAACAGAAATCCTTATCATTGACGACTTCGGTGCCGATTCTGGCAAGGACTGGATTAACGAAAGATTCTATAGCATTATTAATGGACGATATGTTGATAGGAAAATTACTATATTCACAAGTAACTGCCAGATAGCAGAATTGAAATACGATGAGAGAATCACAAATAGGATTCTGGAATGTTCACTTGAAATTCCATTTCCAGAAGAATCTGTCCGGCTGCATATAGCACAGCACATCAGAACAGAAATGATACAGGGGATGCATAAATGAGAACAATAAGTGAAATGTACAGACGTTCCGGAGGAACTGCGTATCAGCATAAGTGCTCTGAATGTAGATTCTATAGGGATGGAAAGAGGGAAAAATGTCTGATGTACGGCGGTGATCGGGACTGGCATGGAAATTTTATTGCCTGTAAATTCTTCAATCTCGAAGATGATATGCCGGAAGGACAGATGAATATTTTTGATTATGTATGAAAGAAAGGAGGAACGAGGAACCGCTGGCCAGCGAAAGGATATCCCGGTTCCTCCTTATTTTTTATGAATAATGACGACTTGAAATATGCAATTGAGAATGGTATCATCAATTTGTCTCACATACAAGAGCAAGTTGAAATGAATAAAAGGGAAGAAATTTTAAAAGAATACAGGGACAGCATATGGAAGGCATCTGACGGATATTGGAAAATCCGTATGACTTATGACGAAACCGGACAGCGGAAGATGTTCAAACGTCGGTCTAAGCAGGATTTAGAGGACTTGATTGTAAAGACACACCGTGAGAAAGCAGAAAATCCAAAGATTAAGAGCGTGTTCGAGGAATGGGCGCAGCGCAAGGTTGATCTGAATAAGATTTCAATACAAACTTATCAGAGATATCAGCAAGACTTTAATCGTTTTTTTGGAGTCATGGGCGAACGCAGGATTAAAGATATTGAGTCAGAGGATATCAGCAACTTCCTGGAAGAGCAGATCAGCGAACACAATCTAACCGCAAAAGCTTTCTGCAATCTTAAGACAATTACCAGAGGTACCTTGAAATGGGCGAAGCGCAACAAGCTGATTGATTGGAACGTGCAGGAATTATTCTATGATTTGGATGTCACCGATAAATCTTTCAAAAGAAATATCAAAGAAGATTCGGAAGAAGTATTCAACGACGCTGAAATGGACAGGATGATTGACTACTTGAAAGACAATCAGGATATAGTAAATCTTGGCATCATGCTTATGTTTGTAACTGGTCTGAGAGTTGGGGAGCTATGCGCTTTGAAATGGAATGACTGGCTGCCACATATCAGTACGATTAAAGTCAGAAGAACGGAAGTAAGGCATTTTGAAAACCATAAAGGCATTTTTGAAGTAAAAGACTTTCCGAAAACAGAAGCAGGTGTAAGAAATGTAGTGGTTCCTCAGGGGTGTACATGGATATTACAGAAGCTTAGAAATATGTCGACATTCTGCGAATATATATTTTCCAAAGATGGAAAGCGATTAAATACTTATTCGTTCAGGAACCGGTTAAGAACAGTGTGCAAGAAAACTGGCTGTATTCAAAAATCACCGCATAAAATAAGAAAAACATATTGCACAATATTACTCGATCACAGCATAGATAATCAGATGGTCACATCACAGATGGGCCACACAAATATTTTGTGTTCCGAGAACTATTACCACAGAGACCGAAAGGACCTCAAGAAAAAGCAGAAAATCATGGACAGCATAGATGAGTTTATGGTAGTATCAAATTAACTTTGGTTATTTCGGCAGAGGGAACAGCAAGAGAACAAAAAGGAACACCTTAAAAATGTTAGAAATGTTGATTTTATGGGAAATATAGCAGTTTTAAAATACGTTCGATTCCCGTACTGGCTGCTAACAAAAACCTTGTAAAATCAAGGTTTTTTGT
>ERZ791906.230-NODE-230-length-83339-cov-26.863059_pt1 | contig 83339 bp, 78 predicted proteins | sample MGYA00510146_ERZ791906 | MGnify/ENA primary metagenome ERZ791906 (study PRJEB30046, sample SAMN00792096) | human gut metagenome | study: EMG produced TPA metagenomics assembly of the A metagenome-wide association study of gut microbiota in type 2... | reverse complement strand
AGAGCAGAGGACTGAAAATCCTCGTGTCTCTGGTTCGATTCCGGAACTGGGCATTATTTTTATTTACTAATGGATTTTCCATTAGTTTTTTTTTGCCATAAATAATTGCTTACTAATATAAAAAATAGTAATATAAATATATATATATCACCCAGTGAGTGGAGGAATAAATAGAATTAACTACAAAACAAATTTATAGAACTAGCACACATAGAAATAATTAAAAGTAAAATAATTAAAACAAGATTACAAGAGGATAAATTAAATGAAAGAGCATCAGGCAAGAGAAATAATATTCGAAGAAAAGGTTAAAAAATTATTACAGGACAGCAATTATATTAATATTGTAGAGCAGAATATACCGGGGAGAAGTAGTTCCCATGGTATTAATTCTTATGGAAAATTAAATCTTCCAACAGCTTTTATATTTCCTTTAAGAATAATATTTCAGTATAAGTATTATGCAAAAAATAAGGTTGAGTTAATGCATGTACGCGATTTTGGAGGAATCGTTGCAGATATTTCTGAAACTAACTACGCAATACAGGGAGATATGGGAAATATATGCGACAGATACAATTACACCGGTTGTTATTTTAGCGCCACTGCTTTTTCAAGAGAGGCTCAGGAGTATGCCTGGGCGCACAATATTTTTATGGTATCTTTGGAGAGAATAGGAGTGATGCAGCCTATTTTGAAAAAGATAGATTCTTTTGTGTCAGGTTTAAGCGAGAATATAATTAATAACATAACAAAGCAGGAATTGTTGGAGGGTTACGAGCGTGAGGTAGATGAGGAGAATATAATTCCTGAAGGTGCAATAGGAATTATTAATGATGTTTATCCTGTAATGATTTTAGGAAAGAATGGGTGGACTAAACCGGTAATAGAGGAAGCTACCAAATCTGAGATAAATAGAGCTTATATTGACAGTGTATATAGAAGTGAAAATCAGTTTGAAGCTAATTTTGAACTTAATTTTATGGAATGCAGCGCAGAGTTTTCTGTTCCAATTACTGTTGTTGAGAAGCTTATGAATAGAGAAGATAATGAAACAAAAAGTAATGTAATATTTAATATAGATATTCCTTTTATAAGTGATAAGGGAATTAAAAAATTTGTTTCACTTGAGGTATTTCTTGAAGGATTTAATAGAGGAGACTATACAAATAAGCAGATTTCATTTTTTAACTTTGGCGAATAGTTAGTGGGAGTATGTAATGGAAAGTAATAGTTATAAAAATTATAACAATAATAGTAGAAATAATTATAAAGATAATAATGAAGACTACAATTGTCAGAAGAAGAGTTTTTACAATGAATTAATTGAATATAGTAAAAATGGAAGATATCCATTACATATGCCGGGGCATAAAAGAAATGAAAGGCTTTTTGATGGAATTGATCCATATAAAGTGGATATTACGGAAATAGATGGATTTGATAATTTACACAATCCTAAAGGGATAATATTGGATGCAATGAAAAATGCATCCGATTTTTTTGAGACGGACAGAACTTGGTTTTTGGTAAATGGAAGTTCATGTGGGATTTTAGCTGCTATTAGTGCAGTTACTAATATAGGAGATAAAATTATCATAGGAAGAAATTGTCACAAGGCAGTTTATAATTGTGCCAAGTTACGTAATTTAGACGTGGAATATGTATATCCGTCTTATATAGCTAAGTACGGAATAAATGGTGGTTATAATAAAGGCGAAATAGAAAATATTTTGAAAAAAAATAGAGATGTAAAGGCGGTTGTTCTTACATCCCCTACTTATGATGGAATCGTATCTGACATAGAGGAAATTGCAAGAGTAGTTCATAAATATAATACAGTCTTAATTGTGGATGAAGCCCACGGAGCCCATTTTGGAATAAGTGAGAAACTTCCGGTTCCGGCTTATAAGTTGGGAGCTGATTTAGTTATCGAAAGCACACATAAGACTTTGCCGGCAATGACACAGACAGCTTTGCTTCATTTAAAGAGCGATAGAATTGATGCAGGAAAAGTGCATGAAATGTTGTCTATATATGAAACAAGTAGTCCTTCATATGTGCTAATGTGTAGCATTGACAAGTGTATTAGGGAGATTCAGAAAAATGGTCAACAAAGATATGATGAATTGTTGAATGTTATTAACAAAATCAGAAAAAATGTTAATAAGTGTAAGTATATTTCAATACCATGTGAAGAATTAAAAAATGAAAATAATGTTTTTGATGTGGATGTAACGAAGCTTATTATTAATGTAAATAATAGTGGAATAACAGGTAAGCAGTTAGGGGATATTCTCAGATACAAGTATAATATTGAAGTTGAAATGGATTCACTAAAGTATGTGCTTGGGATAACTACTATATGCGATGATTATAAAGAACTTGAAAGATTGGCAGAGGCTTTAAAGGAGATAGATAAGTCCTTGGAAGAAAAGCAGAATGAAAATATTTCTGTAGAGTTACTGAAAAATAAAAGAATGTATTCAATATACGAAACAGATTTGAAAGAAAAAAATACAGTTAATCTGTTTGATTCAAAAGATTGCATTTCAGGTGAATTTGTTTTTCTTTATCCGCCGGGAATCCCATTGGTTGTTCCTGGTGAAGTGATTACAGAAGAATTATTGGAACAGATTAAAGTGTATTTGGAAGCAAATATGAATATTAGCGGTTTAAAAGATAATTCAAATAAAACTATTGAAGTTGTAAAATAAATTGGAGGAATAATGTCAAAGATATTTTTTGTGTTAGGAAAAAGCTGCAGCGGAAAAGATACTATTTTCCAAAGTTTAAAAGAAAATAAACAATTAAATTTAAAAACTGTTGTAGGTTATACAACAAGACCTATGAGGGTTAATGAAAAAGATGGGGTGGAATATTTTTTTGTTGACCAAAATAAGCTTGAAGAATTGAAAAAGGCTAAAAAGGTTATTGAGTGCAGAGATTATAATACTGTGTATGGAATATGGAGTTATTTTACAGTTGATGACGGCCAGATAGATTTAAATAACGGGGATTATTTGTATATTGGTACTTTGGAATCATATGAGCAGATGATTGATTTTTATGGTGAAGATGTTGTGGTGCCGTTATATATACAGGTTGAAACAGGTGAAAGATTGGCAAGGGCTGTTAACAGGGAAAGAAATCAAAGTGAGCCAAAGTACAAGGAGTTATGCAGAAGATTTCTGGCTGATGAGGAAGATTTCTCAGAAGAAAAAATAGAGAAAGCCGGTATAAAGAAAAGGTTTGAGAACAATAACTTAAATCAGTGTATAAAAGAAATAGAGCAGGAAATAGTAAAAAAAATAAAGTAAGAATAAAATAAACAAGTATTATATTATTTTTAAGGTTATGTTTTATCTGGAAATGGCTAAAGCATAGCCTTTTTTATTTATTTATGTTATTATAAATTAGTATGACCATAGATTAATTTTTAGGAGTGAAGATGGAATCAGAAAGAATTCTGGGACAAAATCATATATTAAGACATTTTGAAAATGCTATTAGAATGGGAAAAATTTCTCACGCCTACATTATAAATGGGGAAGAAGGATCGGGAAAGATGAATCTTGCAATTCATTTTGCCAAGGCTTTGCAGTGTGAGAGAAACAATTCTAATAAAGCCATTAATGAAGATGGTGAAAGAATTACCGTTCCGGGAACAGCATGCGGGCAGTGCAAGTCATGTAAGCAGACGGATTCAAAAAACCAGCCGGATATTAAGTATATTACCTACGAAAAATCAGGTATTGGTGTTGATGAAATAAGAGAGCAGATAAATGATGATATTGACATTAAGCCATATAGCAGTCCATATAAGATATATATTGTTCCGGAAAGTGAAAAGATGACAGTGCAGGCACAGAATGCATTGCTAAAAACAATTGAAGAACCACCTGAATATGCCATTATAATCTTGTTAACTACAAATGCGGATACTTTTCTTCAAACTATTTTATCGCGTTGTGTCATGTTAAATATCAGACCTGTAAAGGAAGATATAATAAAGAATCAATTAACATCACAGTATGGTGTAGGGGATTATGAAGCAAGAGTTGCAGCAACATTTTCTAATGGAAATCCGGGCAAGGCGATTAAACTTGCAACATCTGAAGAATTTAAAGAATTAAAACAGTATGTTGTTGGAATGTTTATGTCTTTGGAAAAAGGCGGAATGGATATTATTGGGGAGGCAATTAAGAAAACAGGAACTTTTAAAAAGCAAATTGATGAATACTTTAGCTTAATGCGAATTTGGTTTAGGGATATACTTGTCTATAAGGCAACTAAGGAAGAAGACCAGATTATTTTTCAGGATGAGTATATGACAATAGAAAAAATGAGTCAGACATATTCATTTGATGATATTAATGATATTCTTAAGGCAATAGATATGGCAGAAAGCAGAATTAAGTCAAATGTTAATTTTGATTCCACTATAGAAATATTATTACTTTCCATTAAGGAAAAAACTTCAGGAAAATAAACATAGATTGGATAACAGTTAGAACAAGGAGACAGAAATGATTAAAGTTATAGGCGTTAGATTTAGACAGGCAGGAAAGATATACAATTTTAGCCCCGCAGATTTTCAGGTAAAGGTAGGAGACCATGTTATAGTTGAAACTGCAAGGGGAATTGAATATGGTTCAGTTGTTCAGGGAATAAGAGAAGTAGCGGATGATAAGGTTATTATGCCATTAAAGTCCGTTATACGTATTGCAACTGAAGAAGATGATAAAAAAGCAATTGAAAATAATGAGAAAGAAAAGAAAGCATTTAAAATCTGCAAAGAAAAAATTGCAAAACATGGTTTGGAAATGAAACTTATTGAAACAGAATATACTTTTGATAATAATAAAGTTTTATTTTATTTTACGGCAGATGGACGAATTGACTTTAGAGAACTTGTAAAGGATTTGGCTTCAGTATTTAAGACAAGAATTGAACTTAGACAGGTTGGCGTTAGAGATGAAACAAAAATGCTTGGAGGAATAGGCATTTGTGGCAGACCACTTTGCTGTAATACTTATTTGTCAGAATTTATTCCTGTGTCAATTAAGATGGCAAAGGAACAGAGTCTTTCACTTAATCCAACAAAGATTTCAGGTATTTGTGGAAGATTAATGTGTTGTCTTAAGAATGAGCAGGAAGCATACGAGGAATTAAATTCTAATTTACCTGACATTGGAGAAAAAGTTAAGACTTTTGATGGCTTTAAGGGTGAAGTTGTAAGCGTAAATGTTCTTAGACAGAAGGTTAAAATAGTAGTTGAAGTTGATGACGAAAGAGAAATTAAAGAATATGCCATTGACGAGTTAAAGTTTAAGCCAAAGAAGAAGAAGTTTAATCTTGCTTCAGAGGAATTAAAGGCATTAAAGGGACTTGAAGATAAAGAAGAGTCCAAATTAGATTAATTGTAAAGGCAGAGATTATAATTGGAAGTAAAGTTGCAATCAGGTGAACAAATTGTAGATTTGGAGAGAAATGGATATAAAATCATTCAGAACAGAGAAAGATTCTGTTTTGGAATGGATGCCGTTCTGTTAACAGGTTTTGCTAAGGTAGGAAAAGGCGAAAGAGCTTTAGATCTTGGAACAGGTACTGGAATTATTCCAATATTACTTGAAGCAAAAACAGAAGGACAGGACTTTGAAGCATTGGAAATTCAGCCTGAAAGTGCTGAAATGGCAAGAAGAAGCGTTATGCTTAACAACCTTCAGGAAAGAATTAAAATAGTTGACGGAGATATAAAAGAAGCTTCTAAGATTTTTGGGGCAGCAAGTTTTAATGTTGTAACAACTAATCCACCATATATGACTGAAAATCATGGTGTAAAAAATCCCGATGAGCCTAAGGCAATTGCAAGGCATGAAATTAAATGCAATCTTGAAGATGTAGTAAGAGAGTCAGCTAAGTTACTAAAGCCTAAGGGAAGATTTTATATGGTTCACAGACCTAGAAGGTTGGCTGAAATTATTAGTCTTATGAAGGAATATAGAATTGAGCCTAAAAGACTTAGAATGATACATCCTTTTGCGGACAGAGATGCAAACATGCTTCTAATAGAAGGGGTAAGAGGCGGAAAGTCAATGATGGTTGTGGAACCACCGCTAATAGTATATGAAGAACCTGGAGTGTATACAAAGGAAATACACGAAATATATGGATTTTAGTATTTTTTAGAATAGAGGTAGAGATGGCAGGAAAATTATATTTATGCGCCACACCAATAGGAAATCTTGAAGATATTACATATAGAGTTGTAAGAACTTTAAATGAAGTAGATTTGATTGGGGCAGAAGATACAAGAAACAGCATAAAATTGCTTAATCATTTTGATATAAAAACACCAATGACAAGCTATCATGAGTTTAACAAATATGATAAGGCAAAACAGTTGGTTGAAATGATGAAGGAAGGCAAAAACATTGCCATTATAACTGATGCGGGAACGCCGGGTATATCTGATCCGGGGGAAGAAGTTGTGAGACAGTGCTTTGAAGCAGGCATACAGGTAACATCATTGCCAGGTCCTGCGGCATGTATTACAGCGCTTACAATGTCAGGTCAGAAAACAAGAAGATTTTGTTTTGAAGCTTTTTTACCAAAAGATAAAAAAGAAAAAGTAGCAGTTCTTGAAGAATTAAAAAATGAAACAAGAACAATTATAATATATGAGGCACCTCACAGGCTGGCAAGAACCTTAAAAGAATTAAGGGAAACACTTGGAAACAGACAACTTACATTATGTAGAGAGTTAACCAAGAAATATGAGGAAGCTAACAAAACAACAATAGACCGGGCAATAGAGAAATACAATGAAAAAGAACCTAGAGGAGAGTATGTTCTTGTGATAGAGGGAAAATCTCAGGAAGAAATACAGGAAGAAAACAAACAAAAATGGGAATCAATGACAATAGAAGAACATATGGAATATTATATAAGTCAGGGGAACGACAAAAAGTCAGCTATGAAACTTGTTGCAAAAGACAGAGGAGTTTCCAAAAGAGACATATATAACCAATTAATAAAGTAGAAGTAAGAAGCGCATCACTTGGTGTGCTTTCTTTGTTGTATAACAGGAAATAGTGGTCTGAAAACACGTTGATTTTCTTATTTTGCTCCGCCGTTTATCGTAAGTCCAAAAATCAAAACTCGCCTACGGCTCAGACAGTTGATTTTTGGCTTACACTATGCTCGCAAAATTTCAAAAATCTGCCTATTGTTTTCAGTCCCACTATTTCCTAGTATACAATATAAAAAAGAAAGCACACCAGATGATGCGCTTCCTTCTTCATTATTGGCTTTTGTAAAAAAGCCTCTGAATCCAATTGTTTAAGTTTTTATTATTTATATAAATTCTCTATTGAATAACTGTCCTTTTGTAATACAGATTGAACCTATAGGCTCTTTAGCAAGTGTAGTCGCTAAGAGCTGCAGCGATTGCATCGCCCTGGTACTGTGAATGAATGTTAAGCTGTAAAGGCTTAGAAAGGTCAAGTGCAAAAATACCCATTATTGATTTTGCATCAATAGCGAAACGGCCTGAAACTAAGTCAAAATCATTCTCAAACTTGTTTAAATCCTTTACGAAGGACTTTACTTTTTCAATTGAATTCAAGTTAACTGTTACTGTTTTCATAATAAATACCTCCTAAAACAGAAATGTGATTACTTGAATGGGATTTGTTTAATCCTTCATTCGGCTTACATATTATATCCTGTTTGGAAATTAGTCAAGAGAAAAATGCGTTAAATATTTAACAAAGTTTAAGAGGCTTTTTTACAAAAAACTAGTTAATTATATGAGAATAATAGACGAAAAAGTTAAAATGTATGAATAATAACGTTACAAATAACTGATAAAAAATATCAAAACTGTAAATATTTCATATAAAAATGACTAAAAGTAATAGGACAAAATAATAAAGAATAATATATAAAAATAATAAATAAGAGTAGAAAAATGTTAAATTATATATGGTTTTTTATGATTGTCATAGGTGTAATTTATGGTTTTATAACTGGAAATATAGAAAAAGTAGGAAGCGGGGCAATTGAATCTGCAACGGAAGCTGTAAAATTATGTATTACTATGGTGGGTATAATGAGTATGTGGATGGGCTTTATGGAAGTTGCAAGAACATCCGGCTTAATTAGAAAAGCGGAAAAGGGATTAGATCCGGTTGTAAGTTGGCTTTTTCCCAATATTCCAAAGAATCATCCCGCACTGGCAAGTATAACAACAAATATTATTGCAAATATATTAGGCCTGGGCTGGGCAGCAACTCCGGCAGGTTTGAAAGCAATGGAAGAATTGTCAGCAAAGCCTGTGGAACAAAAGAGTGGTAATTTGCCGGCCTATGTGGCAACAGATGAAATGTGTACTTTTTTGGTTGTAAATATTTCGTCTCTACAGTTAATTCCGGTTAATATTATTGCGTATCGAAGCCAGTATGGAAGTTCCAATCCTGCAGCAATTGTTGGACCGGCAATTATTGCCACAACAATAAGTACATTGGTGGGTGTGATATGGTGCAAGATTAAGTGCAAAGGAAGAATAAGGAATAATTAATATAATATTTGAAATTATCATATGTAAAGGGTATACTAAAAATCAAGTTGAATAAATTTTGATAGAAAATATGGAGAAATTAATGGACGGAAGAAGTAATGTAGGAATTAAAAAGGCAGAAAAAGTACTTTGTATGGTTTTGGCAATGTTAATGACAATTGTAATAACCATAAATGTTTCAGCAGGAGAAAGCATAAGCAAAGCTAAGATAGATGAATATCTGTACACAATTGCGTACAGTCAGCAGGAACAGGTTAAGGAGCCGATATATGGCTCAATAGATGGAGAGTGGAATATTATAGGTCTTGCCAGATATGGAGCAGTTACAAAAGATTATATTTCTAAATACAAAGAAAATCTTTTAAAAGAAGTAAAGGCAAAAGATGGTGTTTTGTCCACAAGAAAATATACAGAATATTCAAGAGTTGTTATAGCGTTGACTTCAATAGACGAAAATCCAACAAATTTTGGTGGGTATAATTTGTTAAAGCCATTGGCTGAGTTTGACAATGTAAACAAGCAGGGAATTAACGGCTCAATATATGCTTTAATTGCCATTCACAGCAGTAATTACAAAATTCCAAAGCCTGACAAAAATTATACAGGGGAAGTTACTACAGTAAAGAAATTAATAGAGTATATCATTAAAAATCAAAACAGTGACGGCGGTTGGAGCATGGCGGACAAGTCTGAGTGCGACATTACAGCCATGGCAGTGCAGGCGTTGTCTTTTTATTATACAGGCAGTGATAAAAGTGTAAAAAAATCAGTTGATAAGGCATTAAAGTTTTTAAGCAGGCAACAAAACAATGATGGAGGATATTCAGCAGAAGGCATTAGCAACTGCGAAAGCACAGCCCAGGTTTTGATGGCAATATCAGCTCTTAACATTAATATAGAAGATTCGCGTTTTGTAAAGAATGGAAATACAGTACTTAACGGGCTTTTAGATTATTATAGTAATGGAAAGTTTTCACATACTAAAAACGGTGGCTACAATCATATGGCAACTGAGCAGGGTTTTTGTGCTTTGACAGCATATTATAGAAGTTTGACTATAATGAATGGATTTTATGATATGGCAGACGGAATTTCATATCAAAAAGTATCCAAAAAAGTTCTTGAAAAAAAGAAGACTGCCGCTTCCAAAACTAAAACAACTAAAACCGTAAAGAAAACAACAAAAAAGAGTACTAAAAAAAATACCTCAAAAAGCACTGTAAGTGATAAGGATAAAGAAGAAATTACTTCAGTAAAAAATAATAAAAAAAGCAGCAGTTCAAATAAAAAGTCTAACAAGAACACAAAAACTAAATCAACAAAAAACAGTAAATCAAAAACAAACAAAAAAGTAAAAAAATCAAACAAAAAAGTAAAAAAATCAAATAAAAAAGAAGAATCAGAAACAACAGTTAAAAATTCAAAAAATAATACAAGTGATGATGCAAAAGTCGGAGAAAAAGAAGCTGAGATTAATGATGTAAATGGAAAGAAGAATCAATCTAACAGAACCGAGATAGTAATAGGCGTTATTGCAGCAGTTGTTATGGTTATTGCAATTATTGTTTATATAATAGGAAAAAGGAAAGCAGAAAATGAAAAATAAAGTTATCGGAAAATTATTAGTTCTAATTATAAGCATATGTATTTTGCTATGTGGTTGTGGAAACAGTAAGGATGATACAACAGGCAAAAAAAGTGCGGGAAAGTGTACCATATCTGTAGATTGTTCGACTATATGGGACAATGAGGATATGCTTGATAAGTCCATAAAGGATTATGTGCCAAAGGATGGTGTAATTTTAAAAGAGAGAACTGTGTCCTATTATGACGGAGAAACAGTTTATGATGTTTTGAAGAGAGAATTAAAAAAAGACAATATTTTAATGGAGGCATCATTTACGGGCGATAGCGTGTATGTAGAAGGCATAAATAATATTTATGAATTTTCATGTGGTGAGCAGTCAGGATGGATGTATGAGGTAAACGGAGTTTATCCGGGAAAAAGCTGTAGCAAGTATGATGTTGAAGATGGCGATATAATTAAGTGGAATTATACATGCAAATTAGGAAAGGATTTGGAAGGTGAATGATGAATTTTCAAGATTTCATCCTTTAGTCAATATAGTATTTTATATTTGTGTACTGGGTATAACAATGTTTCAAATGCAGATTGGATTAATAATTATTTCCTTTATTGTAGCGTTGATATACTACATTTTTTTAAAAAAAGAATGGAATCTAAAATTTTTTTGTGGGGTAATAGTGGTATTTTTGACTTCTGCAGTTATAAACCCTCTATTTTCTCATAGAGGAAGCACTCTTTTGTTCTATTTATTTACGGGAAATCCGGTTACATTAGAGTCAATAGTATATGGGTTTGCAACAGCAGGAATAATATGTGCAATGATTATGTGGTTTGGGAGCTTTAACATAATCATAACAACAGATAAAATATTGGCAGTTCTTGGGAAGACAATGCCTGTAATAGCAACTTTGTTGACTATGATTTTAAGGTTTATTCCTAAGATGACAGAGCATGGAAAAGATACTTTGGAAGCCAATCAGGCATTAAATGGAGTTAAAAGGCAGGATGAAGGCAAAACAATAAAAGCAAAAATAAAAAATCTTAAAGACAAGTTTAAGGAAGAAGCAAAGATTTTTTCAATTATAACAACATGGTCTTTGGAAAACTCAGTGGATACGGCAGATTCAATGAGGGCAAGAGGATACGGAACAGGAAAAAGGACAAGCTACAACAATTATAGGTTTACGGTAAGAGATGGAATTATTTTATTGTGGAGCATAGTGCTGACGATAGCAACAATTGTGGCATTGCATAATGAAATAATAATAACTTATTATTATCCGACAATAAGGATTAAGAATGATGTAATGGCATATGTAATTTTTGGACTATTATGTTTAACACCTGTTTTGATAAATATTTGGGAGACATTAAGATGGAACAGATTAAAATCAAAGATTTAACTTTTTTTTATAATAAGCAGGAAAAACCGGCAATAGAAAATCTCTCTTTTAATATAGAAAAGGGAGATTTTGTTGTGCTGTGCGGAAAATCAGGCTGCGGAAAAAGTACTCTTTTAAGATGTTTAAAACCTATAATTAAGCCTTATGGGAAAACTTTAGGTGACATTATTTTTGAAAATGAGAAATTGGAAAAATTAAGTGAAAGACAACAGGCTGAGAAAATAGGCTTCGTTATGCAAAATCCCGAACATCAGATAGTAACGGACAAAGTTTGGCACGAATTGGCTTTTGGTTTGGAGAGCCTTGGGTATTCCACAGACGAAATACAGTTAAGAGTAACGGAAATGGCTGAATATTTTGGAATAACGGATTTGTATTATAATTCGGTAAATCAGCTTTCAGGAGGTCAGAAACAGTTACTTAATCTGGCAGCAACTATGGTAATGGGACCGGAAATATTGATTTTGGACGAACCTACGGCACAGCTTGATCCTATTGCAGCAGAGAACTTTTTAGGAACATTAAAAAAGATAAATGATGAACTTGGAATAACTGTAATTCTGTCAGAACACAGGCTTGACAATGTTTTGGCTTACGGAAATAAAGTTATTGTAATGGATAGTGGAAAGATACAATATTGCGGAGAGCCATATAAAATATTGGAACATAATATAGATGAAGATGTGCTAAAGCTTATGCCTATGGCAACAAGGATTTATTATGAGTCAGGAATGGAAGGAGCAGATGAAAAGACACCAATATCCATTTCAGACGGAAGAAGATGGCTTGAAAGATTGGTTAAAAACGGAAGCAAAAATGTTGAAAATATAGAAAAAGATTTAGATAAAGAAATAAATGAAAATACCAAAAGAAATATAAGTGAAGATATAAATAAGAAAGTAATAGTTAAAAATGATTATGCAATTAAGTGCAAAAATGTTTGGTTCAGATATGAAAAAGCCAGTCCTGATATTATAAAGGGATTAAATTTTGAAATAAAAAAAGGTGAAATTTTTGCTATTCTTGGCGGAAATGGAACAGGAAAAACTACAACTATGGGCATAATAAGCGGAATTAGAAAAGCCTATAGAGGAAAGATTAAAATTAACGGAACAGTGTCAGCTTTGCCACAGAATGTGCAGACTTTGTTTAAAGAAGAAACTGTGGAAGATGAACTAATTGGGGTTAGCAGCAACTTAATCGAAAAAATGGAATTAATCAATGTGCTTAAACAGCATCCATACGATATAAGTGGAGGGCAACAGCAAAAAGTTGCTTTGGCAAAGGTTTTGGCAAAAAATCCTGATATTCTGTTACTGGATGAGCCTACAAAGGCAATTGACGGAATATATAAGGAAAGCCTTGGCAGGTTAATGATGGATTTGAAAAATCGGGGCAAGACAATTGTTATGGTAAGTCATGATTTGGATTTTTGTGGACAATATGCTGACAGATGTGGATTGTTTGCCCAGGGAAACCTTATTGGTGTTAATAACGTTAGAAAATTTTTTACAAAAAACAAATTTTATACCACATCTGTTAACAAAATGGCAGGAAGAAGTATAGAAAATGCAGTCAATAAGGAGGATGTAGTATGCTTTTTAAAGGCAGAGAATATTATTTAGCGGCAATTCTTATTATTGTAATTTCCATATTTCTTTTTATGTGGTCTTTTGAGAAAAGAAAACCTAAAACAAGAGAAGTTGTTGTGTTGGCGGTAATGACTGGTATTGCAACATTGGGCAGAGTAATGTTTTTTATGTTGCCTCAGTTTAAACCATGCGTGGCAATAATAATTATTACGGGAATTATGTTGGGAAGACAATCAGGTTTTTTATGTGGTGCTTTAACGGCTTTTGTGTCAGATTTTTTTTTCGGTCAGGGACCATGGACGCCATGGCAAATGTTCGCCTTCGGAATTATCGGATTCATTTCTGCAATAGTTTTTCAAAAAAGAAAGTACTTAGCCTACAACAAAGTAGTACTTTGCGTATATGGATTTATAATGACTTTTGTTGTGTATGGGCTAATACTTGATACGGCAACAGTTTTTATGTACACGGATAGGCCTAAAATTAGCAGTTTTATGTCAACCTATGCCATGGGAATACCTTTTAATATAGTACATGGAATTGCAACAGTTGTTTTTCTTCTACTTCTTGCAAAACCGCTCTTTAATAAGCTTAGCAGAATGAAAGAAAAATATGGTATGTATAATAAAAAAGACAACTTAAATTAGTAAAGTTAAATAGGTGTTAAAAAATAAAAAAATAAGTTGAATTTGGTCGGGTATGGTGCTATTATGAATCAGGTTTGAAAAAATATTTTTATAATAAAAGAAAGAGTCTGACAGTTAAAAGTCAGACTGTCGGTGTGTGTTGTACCGACATAGTTTAAGGAGGAAAAAACAATGGAAGAGTACGGATATTTGTGGCAATTAGCACTTATTCTAATGAGTACTAAATTTCTAGGTTTGCTTACTAAAAGATACAAAATGCCACAGGTAGTAGGTGCCTTACTTGCAGGACTTTTACTTGGACCTGCAGTATTAGGAAATTTGTTATCAGGTGTAGTTATTGGAGGACATCATTTAGAAAATTTGGCTTTACACCAGACAGATTTTATAGAACATTTGTCTGAAATTGGTGTTATCGTTCTTATGTTTTGTGCCGGTCTTGAAACAGACATTAACGAACTTAAAAAATGTGGAAAAGCATCATTTATTATTGCAGTGTTAGGTGTTATTGTACCACTTATAGGTGGTGGAGCATTTACATATTGGTTCTTAGAAGAAGGTTGGATTGAGGCAAGCCCTGATAGTTCATTATTTATTCAGGCAGTGTTTGTAGGTGTAGTTTTAACTGCAACATCAGTTAGTATCACAGTTGAGACATTGCAGGAAATGGGAAAACTGAAAACAGCATCAGGAAATGCCATTCTTGGAGCAGCCATTATTGATGATATTTTAGGTATTATCGTTCTTACAATTGTAACAAGTCTTGGTGGTGGAAAGGCTACAGCAGGTGATTCAGCACCATTATGGTTAGTATTATTAAAGATAGCATTGTTCTTTGTATTTGTTGCTATTTTTGGATATATTGTTTATAAGTTCTTCAAATGGTGGAGACAGAGAGACGGAAAAGGAATGCACAGACACGCAATTATGGCATTTGTTATTTGTTTATTAATGTCATTTGCAGCAGAGTATTTCTTTGGTGTAGCAGATATTACAGGTGCATTCTTCGCAGGTGTAATTATTTCAATGACACAGGAAGACCAGTTTATTGCATCTAAGTTTGATGTAATTGGTTATATGTTCTTAAGCCCTATTTTCTTTGCAAGCATTGGTCTTAAGGTAGACGGTGATGCAGTTATGTCTATGGGATGGACAGTTGCAGTATTTGCAGTATTGTTGACAGTTATTGCTGTTGTAACCAAGATTATCGGTTGTGGACTTGGTGCAAAGGTTTGTGGTTATAAGAATTATCAATGTATAAGAATTGGTGTGGGTATGATTTCAAGAGGTGAAGTTGCCTTAATCGTTGCAAACAAGGGTATTGAAGCCGGACTTATGAGTTCAGCAGTTGTTGCACCGGTTATTATTGTTGTTATTGTTACAACAATTGTAACACCTATCGTATTGAAACCTGTATTTATGAGTGGAAATAAGACAGTATCTGATGTTCCTACAACAAGTAAGTTAGTAGAAAATTACGAGCAGAGAGAAGAAATCGGAAAAACAAATAGATAATTAATATGAGATAATAGGAATCTCCATGTCGAAATGATGTGGGGATTCTTTTTGATTTAGGATAAGTAATAGGTATCTTTTTTATATCATAAAATAGAGTAATAAATATTAAAGAGGTTGCTATGTCGATAATAGTAACAGTATCTTCAATGATTATTCCTGCAATAATGCTGTTTATTGTGGGTTATGGCATGATAAAAAAGAAAAATGTTTATGATGATTTCGTAAATGGTGCAAAGGACGGTTTTACAACGGTAATAAAAGTTATGCCAACGCTAATAGGACTTATGGTGGCAGTGGGAGTTTTGAGAGAATCAGGTTTTATGACGGATTTAGGCAATGCGCTTGGAAAGTTTACTGATCCCATAGGATTTCCAGGGCAGTTAATGCCGGTAACCATAGTAAAAATATTCTCATCCTCAGCGGCAACCGGAATGGTTCTTGATATATTTAAGGAGTATGGACCTGATTCGTACATAGGAAACGTAGTATCTTTAATGATGAGTAGTACTGAAACTGTATTTTATACTATGTCAGTATATTTTATGGCGGCAAAAGTGACGAAAACAAGATGGACTTTATCAGGAGCATTAATTTCAACGTTAACAGGTACAGTTGCAAGTGTAATATTAGCAGGATTGTTGTAGTAAAAGAAAACCCCGAAATCAGACATAACTTTGATTTCGGGATTTTTGTAAAATAAAAAATTTATTAAACATTATTAAAAAATGGATTGCGCGGATTGTGAACTGTTTCCAACTCTTACAATGTTATCCTTATCAGTAAAAGGTGTATATCCATTTTTCAACGGTTTTAAAGTCTGCAGGTCCGATTGTTAGAAAGCTTTTATGAAAATCTTTTAAATTAAAGTCAGTTCCAAGTTGTTTTTGAACTTTTTCTTTTAACGCTGTTATTTCAAGGTAGCCTACGTAATATTGCAAATAGTTTGCAGGTTCATTGATTACAGTCTGATAAATATTTTTGCAAATATCATCTCCGGTAATATTATAATTTTTCAAAAAATCTTTTGTTTCCTTAAAAGACCAGCCTTCATAATTAATGCCAATATCGCAAAGAGAGTAAAGTGCCAGGGAATAGGCGGCACTACAACTTAGGGCTTTGGCTAGTCTTTGGTCGGAATATTCGTAGGAATAGGACAGAAATTCAACATACGTAGCCCAACCTTCCGTATAACCACCATAGCTTAAAATGTGTCTGACGGGAAGGGGATTGGTTTGGAGAAAAAAAGCCGATTGGTACATATGTCCCGGAATCCCCTCATGGGCAAGGGTGGTGTAAATATCCTGTTTGCTGAAAGCATCACTTTTATTAATATAAATAACATTATTGTTTGTATCATCAATTGCAGGAGTCAGAAAAAAAGCAGGGCTTAAATAATCCTGAAGATTTTCGTCTACGTATTTAACAGTGTAATTAATGTTTCCAATATTAGGAAAATCATCAGTGTATTTGGAATTAAGTTCTTTTAAAATAGCTTGGGGACTTTTGGAATTATGTTCTTCGCTGTAAAACATATTTTCAAGTTCAGGATTAACGGTAAGTATGGAATACATAGTTCGCATATCCTTCATTAACCGTGACTGAATATCTGATTTTAATTCAAGAACAGATTTGCTACTTCCGGTATAATTTTTTACAAGAAATTCATAATAGCTTTTGCCGTTTTTTAAATGACAGATGCCCTTGTTATTTTTGCAATAACCACTTTTCTGCAAGTATTTAAGAGAGGATATAATTTTGTTATATCCCGGAAAAACACTTGAATTAATCAGGTCTAAATTTTTATTTATATAATTATTTTTTTCACTGTCGGAAAGAAATTTACAGTTTGAAATTTTGCTGACAAATGAAGTATGGAAAAGATTGTCCTTAGGTTTGTTTTCTGCCAGAAATGAAATACATTGTTTAATAACAAGATTACAGGTTTCAGAACCTAAAAAGCTGTTGTTCTTTGCTTTTAATATTTGAAATTCACATATTTGGTTAAAAAAATCATTTATTTGTGAGACAAGAGTAAGATAATTATCAATATCTTTTTTGTCAGCAAAGGTGTACTCGGCAAAGAGAATTGGAAGCTGTGCCTGAATGCCTGTGGTGGGACTTAGAACCGGATTGCAAAGGCAAAGATCTCCGTAATCAAGTTGATTCCTAAAATAATCCAATAAAACATCATAGGTAAGCTGTTCTTTTTGGGACAGTTTTTTATAGTTAAAATCCTTTAAGAGGTTAATTTGATTAATGTAGTATTGCTGGCTTTTTACCATGGAATCATAAGAAAAGTCCCCTAAGGTAACAGGAGAATTTCGAATGTTTTTATCCGGTGTTTTTATATAAAAATGCATACTTAACGAATCAGAAAGAAGTTGTTCATCAAAAAGATTTTGGGCATAGGTTTGAAAATCATTGTTAGCGTTGCCAGAGTGTTTTTGATCTAAATTAGAATTATTATTTTTTAAATAATAGGAAAATAAAAGAATACAGGTAAGTGTTAAAAGAGCAACTATGTATCTTAAATATTTTTTCTTTAAGAAAAAAGAAGTGTTTGACTGATTTTTTAAGTTCATAAGCTGTAATCCGGAAAATATTACTTTATACTAGAATATTATTTTTGATGTGAATGTATGATATTTAAAAAAAATATGGTACAATTAAAAAGAATGTACGAAAAAATAAGTACAGTAGAATAATAACAAATTAAAAATACAAAAGAAAAAAAGACTGAAAGGGTAAGGTATTGAAATGGATGTATTAATGTTAAAACCGGTATTTAAAGATGCTATTTGGGGCGGAAAATTACTTTCTGACTTTGGATACAAAGAAGCAGGTGACAGCGCAGGCGAATGCTGGGGAATTAGTGCTCACAAAAATGGTGATTGTACAGTAATGAATGGGGAGTTTGCAGGAAAGACTCTTTCATGGTGCTGGGAAAATCATAGAGAATTATTTGGAAATATGGAAGGGGATGTTTTCCCTTTATTAATAAAGATTTTAGGAGCTGAGGATGATCTTAGCATACAGGTTCATCCAAACAATGAATATGCAGCAGAACATGAAAACGGTGCTCTTGGAAAGACAGAGTGCTGGTACATTCTTGACTGTAAAGAGAATGCTACTATTGTTATTGGTCATAATGCTAAGGATAAAGAAGAATTGGCAGATATGATTCATAATGCAAGATGGAATGAATTAATCAGAGAAGTTCCAATTAAGAAAGGTGACTTTTTCCAGATTAATCCGGGATGTCTTCATGCAATTAAAGGTGGAACACTTTTAATTGAAACACAGCAGAGTAGTGATGTAACATACAGAGTTTACGACTATGACAGACTTCAGAATGGCAAGCCAAGAGAGCTTCATGTTCAGCAGAGTATTGATTGTATAGTAGCTCCTCATGAAGATTTTAAACAGGAAAGAGTAGTTAAAAACTTTGACGGAATGACAAGTACACGTTTAGTTAAATGTCCATATTATACACTGGAGAAATGGGATGTAGACGGAAAGTACACATTTAAAATGGACAAGAACTTTATGAATGTAAGTGTTATTGAAGGTAACGGAAAAGTTAATGGAAGAGAAATAAGCAAGGGAGATCATTTTATTATCCCATCACTTATGGAAGAATGTATATTAGAGGGAAATATGTCAGTGATGGTATCTTTTGCTTAAAAAGATAGAGAGGTACGCCGGATGTTATCAGAAAGAGGACTTCAGATTGTAGACAAGTTAATAGAGAATAATCGAACACCAATAACATCAAAAACTCTTGCAATATATCTTGGTGTTTCTGAGCGAAGTGTAAAAACGTATATTAAGGAAGTATCAGATTTTTGTAATGAACATAGTATGATTTTGGAGAGAAAGCCGGGAATTGGTTTTGTAGCTGATTTTACTGACCAGCAGATTAAGCAGGTAGCCGACTTAAAGAGAGATAAGAAGATTGTTATGTCTAAAGAGCAGAGAATGAGCTATATTATGTACATTCTCTTAAGTGGTTGGGATACTTACACATTGTCACTTTTTTCAGAAGAATTAAATGTAAGTAAGAAAGTTATTAGTGACGATATTAATTCTATTTTTAAGGAATTCAGTAAGTACAATATTCGAATTAACAGAGTTGCAGGTCACGGCGTGTTTATTACCGGTGATGAATTTTCAATCAGGCGTGCAATGAAGAGTTATTGCAAGTACAGTATTGGAAATAAAGTTATACGGGAAGCGTCTGATAACAGAATAAGCGTGGAAGACCAGGAACTTTGGATTAATAATTTCGGTCAGGATAATTTTGAAAAATCTGTTGAGGTAATTCATTATATTGAAGAAACCTATGGAATTGCGTATACGGATTATTCATTTAAAATGTTGGCTGACTATCTTTGCATACAGTTATTCAGGGTAAGAATGGGAAATGTTATTACGGAAGACATAATTCCGGAAGATGAGAACATTAAATATTCTGACATTGTGGACAAGGTTGTTGAGAAGTTTAGCAGTTTAAGCAAGTGTAAACTTAACGAATATGAGAAGCAGTATATAGAGATTCTTCTGGCGTCAGCGTCAGTTCAGAGCAATACTGATTTGTACAAGGCCATAAGCAGTGACAAAGAAGAAAAAGCTAAAAAAATATCAGGTGAAATGCTTGAGTATCTGTCAGAGATTTTAAATATTGATCTGACATCTAATGAATTGTTAAAAATAAGTATGGAGAATTTTGTTCCGTCATCACTTATAAGAACTAGGTACGGAATTGAGGCAACAAACCCATTCCTTGGCGACATAAGAGAGATGTATTCAGGAATATTTGCAACATGTTTTACGTTAACAAGATTTTATGAAAAATATTGTGGAGCAATACCAACAGATCATGAAATATCGTTTCTTGCATTGTTTGTAGGTGGGGCACTTCACAGAAATGTAAAAACAATCAGGGCTGTTATTCTTGGAACAAGCGGAATTGCTGCATCAACAATTGTTGCCAGAAAGATTGAAAGCAGAATAGAAGAAATAAAGATTGTGGCGATTTTGTCATCAGAGTTAATGGACACTATTGACCAGTATGATTGTGACATAGTTTTATCTACGATTTCTTCTTTTGAATATGAAGACAAGGTGGTTCATATATCACCGATTATAAGTGCAGAGGATGAGAAAAACATAAAGAGTAAGTGCTTTGAAATAATTTCACATCCGGAGCTTCAGAAACAGGGATTTTATTCGTTAATAGATATTGACAATATTCTCTTTGCTAATGAAAAATTAGATAAAGAAAAAATCTTAAAGGAAGCATGCAAAAGGCTTTACAACGGAGGTTATGTTAACAAAGATTTCTTTGATGACGTAATGAAAAGAGAGAAGATTGAACCTACAGCAATAGGTAACGGCGTGGCAATACCACACGGAACTCCTGATAATGTTATAAAGCCTAAGGTATTTGTTGTACGACTGGCACATCCTATTAATTGGGGGGGAAAGATGGTTGATACAATATTTATATTGGCAATTAATTTCGACAATATTGAAAGCACTAAGGCATTCTTCCATGATTTTGCAAGACTTTTGGGATCTGGTGATAAGATTGCTAGAATAAGAAAATCATCGGATATTAGAGAAATGGAGAAAATTCTAAAGGAAGAATTGTCTTGGGAGTAAAAATATAAAAACGATACAACCTTTATAATTAAAAGGCTTGATGGAAATTGCACTAAGTTTAGTGCAATTTTCTTTTTTTGGAGAAATTGAAAAAAAATTTATAACAATATAGAATGAAAACACAGGAAAGTGGTAATTTAAGAAAAGGAGGTACGGTTTTGACTGAAAAACTTATTGATAACGATTTTGTTATGTTTGATTTAGAGGCAGACAGTGCAGAAGAAGTTATTAGAAAGATGGCAGATGTCATGGAACAGAATGACAGACTGATTGATAAGGAAATGTATGTGGCAGATGTGCTACAGAGAGAAAAAGTGTCAGGAACAGCAGTAGGATTTTCAGTTGCAACACCTCATGCAAAGTCAGAAGGCGTAAAGTACGAAACCTTGGCTTTTGCACATCTTAAGAAACCAATTGTTTGGGATGGAAGGGAAGAAGTCAGCATTATATTTATGATTGGCGTTCCATCACCTGCAGCAGGAAACAGACATTTGGAGATTTTGGCATCACTGTTTAGAAAAGTTATTTATGATGACTTTCGTGAGAAACTTGTTGAGGCTAAGAAACCTGAAGAAATAGTTTCACTGCTTGAAGCATTATAGAAAATATTAAAAATTTTATTATTTAGGAGGATTAAAAAATGTTATCAAAGACTTTAACAATCGAAAATTCAGAAGGATTACACATGAGACCGGCAGGTGTTGTAGCAAAGGAAATGGGAAAATTCGTATGTGACGTAACAATCGTATTCGGCGATAAGAGAATCAACGCTAAGAGTCTTATCAACATTATTTCAGCTTGTATTAAGACAGGTGCAGAAATTACATTTGAATGTGACGGAGAAGATGAAGAAGCAGCAATGGCTAAGGTTGAAGAACTTGCAAGCCAGAACTTTGGTGAATAATTTATAAGAGGTAAGAGATATGTACAAGGGTATAGCAGGATCTGAAGGAATTGGTATCGGAACAGTAGTTTTAATTGAAGAACATGAAATTAATATTGAAACTAAGAGAGTTGAAGAAACCGGAGCTGAAATTGAAAGATTACAGAATGCCATTGAAAAGTTTGTGGCAGATACAAATGTTATGGCTGAAAAAATGGATATCACTGTAGGAAAGAAGGATGCTGATATTTTAAGAGGTCATATCCAGATGCTTCAGGATCCAATGATTGAAGAACAGATTTCAGCTTTGATTATTAGTGAAAAGATTACAGCAGAAATGGCTGTAGAGCAGGTATTAGAACAGACAGCAGAAATGTTTTCACAGATTCCTGATGAATTACTTCAGCAGAGAGCAACAGACTTTAGAGATATTAAGACAAGAATGCTTAAGATTTTATTGGGAATAGAAGACGTTGATATTTCACAGGTACCCGCAGGAACAGTTATCGTAGCAAGAGATTTAACACCTTCTATGACAGCAGGAATTAATCCGGAGAACATCGAAGGTATTCTTACGGAAGTAGGTGGAAGAACATCTCATTCAGCTATTCTTGCAAGAGCAATGGAAGTACCTGCAGTATTAAGTATTGAAAATATTTGCAGTATTGCTAAGAATGGAGATAAGGTAGTTCTTGACGGAACAAGTGGAGAAGCTATTTTAAATCCTGATGATGAAACAGTTGAAAAGTTCAAAAAGATGTACAGCGATTATCAGAATGAAAAGGCATTGTTAAAAGAATATGCAGGCAAGCCTTCACAGACTAAGGATGGCGTAAAAGTTGAATTAGTATGTAATATTGGAAAACCTGCAGATGCTAACAAGGCTGTTGAATGTGATGGCGAAGGTATTGGACTTTTCAGAACAGAATTTTTATTTATGGATAGAGATTCTATGCCTACAGAAGAAGAACAGTTTGAAGCATATAAGGAAGTAGCAGAAAAGATGAAAGGGAAACCGGTTATCATAAGAACACTTGATATCGGTGGTGACAAGGATGTTCCATATCTTGGATTGGAACATGAAGACAACCCATTCCTTGGTTTTAGAGCTATTCGTTATTGCTTACAGAGAAAAGATATTTATGATATTCAGTTAAAAGCTTTACTTAGAGCCAGTGCATTTGGAAAGATTAAGATTATGGTTCCACTTGTAACAGGTGTTGATGAATTAAGACAGGTTAAGGCTATGATTAAAGACATTATGGCTGAATTAGATAAGGAAGGCGTAGCTTACAATAAGAACATTGAAGTTGGTGTAATGATGGAAACACCTGCAGCCTGCATGATGGCAGATGCTCTTGCAAAAGAAGCAGCTTTCTTTAGTATCGGTACAAACGATCTTACAGGATACACAATGGCAGTAGATAGAGGAAATGCAAAGGTTGCATATCTTTATTCAACATATAATCCGGCAGTACTTAGAGCAATTAAGCGTATTATCGAATGCGGTAAGAAAGAGGGAATTATGGTAGGTATGTGTGGAGAAGCAGCAGCAGATTCAAAACTTATCCCACTTCTTTTAGCATTTGGTTTAGATGAATTTAGTGTAAGTGCTACAAGTGTATTAAAGACAAGAAAGACTATTTCCGATTGCACAATGGATGAATGTAAGGCATTAGCTGATAAAGTTATGGCATGTGTAACAGAGGAAGAAGTTTTAGAAATTTTAGGATAGTCATAAATCAATAAATAAATGCATATTTTTGGTTTGTTAATGGAGAGCAATTATAACAGGGAGAAATCTTTGGTGTAATTGCTCTTTTCCTTTCTATTTTTTTCGAAAAATAAGTAGTTTTATACAAAAAGTTATGTAACCCTTGACAAACCCCTGAAAATATTAAAAATATAAAGTATAGATTAATGTACGAAGAAGGGGGAAGTTATGCTTGCAAGAGAACGACAAAATACAATTGTTGAAATAGTAAACAGAGAAGGTTCAGTAAGAGTAAAGAACTTAAGTAAAAAATTTGGAGTAACAGAGGATAGTATTAGAAAAGACTTAGCTCATTTAGAAAAAGACGGAATGTTAAAGAAGACTTATGGTGGGGCAGTAAGAGTCAGGACAAACAGTCATGACAGATATGTTTCACAGAGAATAGGTAAGAACGTAGAAGAGAAGCGTGTAATAGCAAAAAGGGCTTATGAAATAATTCAGGACGGCGATGTTATTTTTCTTGATATTTCAACCATAAATATTGAACTGGTAAAACTTATAGTTGAGGCAGACAGACCGGTTACAGTTGTTACAAATATGATTGATGCCATACTTATAATGCTTCATGAGAAGGATACCAAGACTAAACTTATTTTCCTTGGTGGAAAATTAAACAGGGGCAGAGATGGTTTCGTTGGAACAATAACTAACAGAAATATCTCTAACTATCAGTTTGATAAGGCATTTATGGGAGTGGTTGGAATAGAGGTCAACAGAAACAGAGTCTATACATATGATACGGAAGATGCATTAACAAAGAAGTCTGTAATGGAAGTAAGTAATGAGTGTTATATGCTTATGGAAAGAGAGAAACTTTCTAAGGATGGCAATTACAAATATGCCGGCATAGACGAGTTTACCGGATTAATTATGGAAGAAAGTGTAGAAGGCACCATAATGTCAAAATTAAAGTCCTATAATATTGATATATATTGTTAACAGATAAGCTATGTAATTAAAATTAAAATTGACAAATTTGCCATTAAATAATAGAATTGTTAGCAGATGGTAAACATAGTGAAGGGAAGAGTATCCTTAAAGATAGCATACAGAGAGTCTGAAATGGTGAGAACAGGCAGTGAAGAGTAAGGTGAAGATGGCCCCCGAATGGCATCGGTGAGTGCTACATAAGCCGGTGACGGGAACACCCGTTATAGTGTAAATAAGGTTGGAATGTGTTTTGTAATTATTAAGAATACTATTCCGATAAAGTAAAGTGGTACCACGAAGTTTACGCTCTCGTCTTTATGATGAGGGCGTTTATTGTATTTGAAATTCTTATTTTGGAAAGGAAATTGGCAGGAAAATGAGTAAAACGTATTATTTAACAACAGCCATTGCTTACACATCAGGAAAGCCTCATATTGGTAATACTTATGAAGCAATTTTGGCTGACAGTATTGTAAGATTTAAAAGACAGCAGGGATATGATGTAAGATTCCAGACAGGAACTGACGAACACGGTCAGAAAATAGAATTAAAGGCTGCGGAAGCAGGAATTACACCAAAGGAATTTGTAGATAATGTTTCCGGTGTTATTAAGGAAATCTGGGATTTAATGAATACATCATATGATAAATTCATTAGAACAACTGATCCTGACCATGAAAAACAGGTTCAGAAGATTTTTAAGAAACTATATGATCAGGGAGATATTTATAAGGGACATTATGAAGGAATGTACTGTACACCTTGTGAATCTTTCTTTACAGAATCACAGTTAGTAGATGGAAAGTGTCCTGACTGTGGCAGAGAAGTAACACCTGCAAAGGAAGAAGCATATTTCTTTAGAATGAGCAAATACGCAGACAGATTAATTGAACATATTAATACACATCCTGAATTCATTCAGCCTGAATCAAGAAAGAATGAAATGATGAACAACTTCCTTCTTCCGGGATTACAGGATTTATGTGTATCAAGAACATCATTTAAATGGGGAATCCCTGTAGACTTTGATCCAAAGCATGTTGTTTACGTATGGATTGATGCATTATCAAACTACATTACAGGTTTGGGATACGATGTTGATGGAAACAATGATCCTTTATATGATAAGTATTGGCCGGCCGACCTTCACCTTATTGGAAAGGATATTTTAAGATTCCATACTATTTATTGGCCAATTATGCTTATGGCTTTAGATGTTCCACTTCCAAAGCAGATTTTCGGACATCCTTGGTTATTACAGGGTGACGGAAAAATGAGCAAGTCAAAGGGTAACGTTATTTATGCGGATGACTTGGCAAATCTTTTTGGCGTTGATGCCGTAAGATATTTCGTGCTTCATGAAATGCCATTTGAAAATGATGGAACTATTACTTGGGAATTAATGGTTGAGAGAATGAATTCAGACCTTGCTAATACATTAGGAAATCTTGTTAACAGAACAATTTCAATGTCAAATAAGTATTTTGACGGAGTTGTAAGCAACAAGGGAGTTGACGAAGAAGTTGACGATGACTTTAAGAAGGTTATTTTGGATACACCTGTTAAGGCAGCTGAAAAGATGGACAAGTTAAGAGTTGCAGATGCAATTACAGAAATCTTCACATTATTTAAGAGATGTAATAAGTACATTGATGAAACAATGCCTTGGGCACTTGCTAAGGAAGAAGATAAGCAGGGCAGACTTGCCACAGTACTTTATAACTTAATTGAAGGTATTACAATTGGCGCAAGCCTATTAGAGCCATTTATGCCTGAAACATCAAAGAAGATTCTGGCTCAGATTAATGCACAGCCAAGAGCTTTTGAAGACATGACAGAATTTGGCAAATACCCATCAGACAACAAAGTAACAGAAAAACCGGAAATCTTATTTGCAAGAATGGATATTAAGGATGTTATGGAAAAGGTAGAAGAAATTAAGGCAGCTCAGAAGGCTGAAACAGCAGAGGAAAAATATCCTGAAGTTGAAAAGAAACCTGAAATTACAATAGATGATTTTGATAAGGTTCAGATTCAGGTAGGTGAAGTAATTAAGTGTGAACCTGTTCCAAAGGCTAAGAAGCTTTTAGTTTCACAGATTAAAATTGGAGCAGAAACAAGACAGATTGTTTCAGGTATTGCAAAATACTATAAACCTGAAGAAATGGTAGGAAAGAAAGTTGCCGTTATTACTAACTTAAAACCATGTAAGCTTTGCGGAGTGGAATCACAGGGAATGATTTTGGCAGCAGGAGATGACGAAGGAAACCTTTCAGTTGTAACAGTTGATAAAGATATTGTTAGTGGAAGCGAAATCTGCTAAATCGGAGGAAATATGATTTTTGATACACATGCACATTATGACGATGAAGCATTCGATGATGACAGAGAAAAGTTATTAGAGAGAATGCAAAACAGAGGTGTAGAATATGTCGTAAACGTAGGCGCAAGTATGTCATCATGTAAAAGCACAATAGGTCTTGTGAGACGTTTTCCATATGTTTATGGAGCATTAGGCGTTCATCCGGATGAAGTTTCAGAACTTACGGAAGAAGATTATCAGTGGCTTAAGAAAAGCATTTACAAGCCTAAAATCGTTGCAGTAGGCGAAATAGGCTTGGATTATCATTGGAATGATAATAAAGAGCAGCAGATAGAATGGTTTGAAAAGCAAATGGATATTGCAAGAGAGGCTGAATTACCGATCATTATTCACAGCCGTGATGCGGCAAATGACACATATGAAGTTATGAAGGCTAACAAGGCTGATGAAATCGGTGGAGTAATTCATTGTTTTTCTTACACAAAGGAAATGGCAGAAAAATTCCTTGATATGGGATTTTACCTAGGAATCGGTGGTGTAGTAACATTTAAAAATTCTAAGAAATTAAGGGAAGTTGTAGAATATATGCCAATGGATAGAATGGTAATAGAAACAGACTGTCCGTATTTAACACCGGAACCAAACAGAGGAAAGAGAAATGATTCCTTTAATCTGCCTTACGTTGTAAATAAAATAGCAGAGATTAAGAACATTAGCCCTGCAGAAGTTATTGATATTACTTCAAATAATGCAAAAGACCTTTATGGAATAGGCAGAAAGAGGTTTGATTAATGGCATATCTTGGAACACCAAGTGCAACAAAGGAAATAATAAATAAATATAGCTTTGCTTTTCAAAAAAAATTCGGACAGAACTTTTTAATTGACTCAAATGTATTGGAAAGTATTATCAGAGGAGCTGAAATAACAAAAGATGATTTCGTTTTGGAAATCGGTCCGGGAATAGGAACGATGACACAGTATCTTTGTGAAGCTGCAAGACAGGTTGTGGCTGTGGAAATTGATAAGATGTTAATTCCTATTTTGGAAGATACATTGTCAGAATATGATAATGTGGAAGTTATAAATCAGGACGTGCTAAAGGTTGACATAAAATCTTTAGCAGAGGAAAAGAATAATGGTAAACCAATTAAGGTTGTTGCCAATTTGCCATATTACATAACAACACCTATTATTATGGGATTGTTTGAGAGTGGTGTGCCAATTGACAGCATTACAATAATGGTTCAAAAAGAAGTGGCGGACAGAATGCAGACAGGACCGGGTTCAAAGGATTATGGGGCATTGTCATTGGCAGTTCAGTACTATGCCACTGCAAAGGTTATTCTTAATGTGTCAGCAACATGTTTTATGCCAAGACCAAATGTTGATTCAGCGGTAATAAAGCTAACAAGACATAAAGAACCTACAGTTAATGTGGCAGATGAAAAATTAATGTTTAAAATCATAAGAGCTTCTTTTAATCAGAGAAGAAAAACATTAGTTAACGGATTGAAAAATTCACCGGAGCTTAGTTTTTCTAAGGAACAGATAGTTAAGGCCATAGAAAAAATAGGAAAACCGGAAACTATAAGAGGTGAGGCATTGACTTTGGAAGAGTTTGCAGAACTTGCAAATGCCTTTACAGAATTAAAATAAGATTTTAAATTAAATCATAATAGAATAAAAATCATATTAGAAACGCAGAATAATTTAGATGGAAGTTTAAATAGTTCTGCGTTCTTTTTATGCTTAGAAATTCATATATTGTAGAAAAAAAATTGGAATGTTTATGTTTAAAAATAAAATAAAAATCAATATGGTAATGTCCGTGGTTCTTCTCGTGTCAATGACAATAATAGCCTGCAACATGGATAAGGTAGCTACAGTTGAAATGGAAAAAGAAAATAAAAATGTTAAAACTAAAAATGGCAAAGTTGTTGTAATTGATCCGGGACATGGGGGAGATGATCCGGGAAAAGTAGGCGTTAATGGCACAAAGGAAAAAGACGTAAACCTTGCCATTTCTAAATGCCTTAAGGAAGTTTTGGAAGATAACGGATTTGATGTGGTAATGACAAGAAATAAAGATGAGATTCTAAATGAGGGAGGAAAGTTTTCCAAGGTTGGAGATTTAAACAAAAGATGTAGCATAATAAATAATACATATCAAATAAACAGTAATAGCATTATGATAAGCATTCATCAAAACAGCTTTACAAACCCAAATGTAAAAGGTGCCCAAAGCTTTTTCTATGAAAAATCAGAAAAAAGTAAAAAGCTTGGATTAATACTTCAAAATCATTTGAACAAAAAAATTAATACAGAAAAAGAAAAGGCGGCAAAGCCGAACAACAGTTATTATATGCTTATAAATTCTAAATGTCCGGGAACAATAATAGAGTGTGGTTTTTTAAGCAACCCAAGTGAGGAGGAAAGTCTTTCAAAGGAGGAATATCAGAAGAAACTGGCGGAAATAATATGTACCGGAATTAAAGAATATTTTGGAGAAAAATAGGTAATGGTAATAGTTAATATGATTTGTAAAATGGGGTAATATATGATAAAATGGACAAGATAAAAATTAGATGAGGCGTAAGATGAAAACTATAATAAAAAAAACCAGTGTAGACAATATAGATATGGATACAATTAACCAGGCAGGAGAGATTATAAGACAGGGTGGTCTGGTTGCATTTCCTACAGAAACTGTTTACGGACTGGGAGCAGATGCATTAAATGAAGAAGCGGCAGCAAAGATTTATGCTGCAAAGGGACGCCCATCAGACAATCCGTTAATTGCCCACATAGCAGATTTGGAAATGCTTAAACCGTTGGTTGAAGAGATACCACCGGTGGCTGAGAAATTAATGGATGCCTTTTGGCCGGGACCTATGACACTTATATTTAATAAGAGTAATCTGGTACCAAAGGGTACAACAGGAGGCTTGGACACAGTTGCAGTAAGATATCCTAATCACCCTATTGCACAGGCACTTATTAAGGCGGCTGGTGTTAGTATTGCGGCACCAAGTGCTAACCTTTCAGGAAAACCAAGCCCGACTTTAGGGGAACATGTAATAGATGACATGGACGGTCGTATTGATATGATTATTGATGGCGGAATGGTAGGAATGGGACTTGAATCAACTATCATTGACGTAACAGTTAATCCACCAATGATTTTAAGACCAGGATTTATTACATACGAAATGGTAAAAGAGATTGTTCCCGATGCAACAGAGGACAGAACTATTTTTACAAAACCAACTAAGGAGTTTAAACCAAAAGCTCCGGGAATGAAATACAGACATTATGCACCATCGGCAGATTATACGATTTATAAGGGCGATGAAGTAAAGGTGGCAGAAAAAATCATCGAACTTGCAAATGAAAAAGCAGATGAAGGTAAGATTACAGGAATTATAACAGCAGACCAGCATTTGCATATGTACCAGGGAAGACTAAACAAGAGTATTAAGGTAGTATCACTGGGAGATTTAGAAAAGCCGGAAACAGTTGCCAATCATTTGTTCAAGGCATTAAGAGACTTTGACAAAGTGGATACAGAATTTATTTTTGGTGAAGCATTTTCAGAGAAGAATGTGGGACAGGCAATCATGAACAGGCTTACTAAGGCAGCAGGTTATAACATCATTGATGTATAGCAGTTCGGAGGTAAAATGCTAGAATTTTCAAAAATTTTGTTTGTTACGGATATGGATACGTCACCGGGACCACTTGCAGCAACTTTGCTAAAACATTATTTGCCATTAGAACAGGTAAATATTGATTCAAGAGGACTTGCAGTTCTTTTTCCGGAGCCAATGAATCCTAAAACTGTAGCAATCGCAGCCTCAAAGGGATTGGACATTAACCGTACTTCAATACAACTTGAACCGGAAGATTTTGGACAAGACGTATTGGTACTGGTATTAGATGAGTCAAGGAAGCAGGCAGTATATGATGACTATGCAGAGGCAGTTAATGTTTATACATTAACAGAGTATATTAACGAAGCAGGAAGCATAGTTAATCCAGATGGTGGTGAGTTAGCGGATTATGCCAAGATGTATGAAACATTAGACAACATAATTCAGAAATTAGCTAACAAGCTTAAGGAAAGTAAATACAAAAACTAAAAAAATACATAAAAAAGCACGGAGGAAAACAAATGGGAAAGACATTTATAATGGATCATCCATTGATCCAGCACAAGATTGGAATTATTAGAAGAAAAGAAACAGGAACAAAAGATTTCAGACAGTTAATCAGCGAAATTGCAATGCTTATCACATATGAAGCAACAAGAAACTTAGAATTAGCTGACCAGGAAATCGAAACACCGATATGCAGGACAACAGTTAAAGAATTAGGCGGAAAGAAGTTAGCAATCGTACCTATTCTTAGAGCAGGTCTTGGTATGGTAGACGGAATGCTTGCAATGATTCCATCAGCAAAAGTAGGACACATTGGACTTTACAGAGATCCTGTTACAGCATTGCCTCACGAGTACTACTGTAAATTACCTGAAGATTGTGACAAGAGAAACGTATTCGTAGTAGATCCAATGCTTGCAACAGGTGGTTCTGCAATTGCAGCAATTCAGATGCTTAAAGAAAAAGGTGTAAAGAACATTACATTAATGTGCATTATTGCAGCACCTGAAGGCGTAAAAGCAATGGAAGAAGCACATCCTGACGTAAATATGTACATTGGTGCATTAGATGAAAAATTAAATGAACACAAGTACATCGTTCCGGGACTTGGAGATGCAGGAGATAGAATCTTCGGTACAAAATAATAAAATTAACGTGTTTGCAATAGAAATTTTTCCGTGGCAAATAAATAGTAGCATTTCACTTTTGACAAGAAATTAAAAGGAGAAAGAAATGGCTAGTAGTAAGAGAAAGGATTACATTTCATGGGATGAGTATTTTATGGGAGTTGCATCTTTGGCGGCACTAAGGTCAAAGGATCCAAATACTCAGGTGGGAGCATGCATAGTAAGTGACGATAACAAAATTTTGTCAATGGGCTATAACGGGCTTCCGGTAGGTTGTAGCGATGATGAATTTCCATGGAATAGAGAAAGCGACGATCCATATGACAATAAATATTTTTACACAACTCACAGCGAATTAAATGCCATTTTGAATTATAGAGGTGGCAGTCTTGAAGGAGCAAAGATTTATGTAACTTTGTTTCCTTGTAATGAGTGCGCCAAGGCCATTATTCAGTGTGGCATTAAGAAGGTTATATATGGCGATGATAAATATGGAGATACATCTTCTGTAAAGGCGTCAAAGAGAATGATGGCAGCAGCAGGTGTGGAATATATTCCATATGAGAAATCAGGCAAAGAGATTAAAATAAAGCTTTAGTAAACAATTCTATTTTTGCTGAATATACTAGACTGATAAGGTTTTTGATTAGTTTAGGATAGTATATGGATTATAAATATATACCTTTTTATGTTCAGGGAAATGCAGTTACGGGAATGTATTACGGACAATGGGGAATGGCGGAAGATAGAGACATTGAATATGTTAAAGAGATGTACCCTCTAACTTTTATGACCATTCAGGAGATGGTAGAGAAGGAATGTGATTATCAGGAGTTTGCAGGAAGTATGATGTTTGACGAATATCCTGACAAAATGGGAATCCTAAGGATTGTTAATCGTATTTTTGAAAATATTAAAAAAGAAGAGGCATCCTGTAATGGCAAGGAATGCATTAAGTATCCTGATGACCAGTGGCTTAAGGATATAATAATGGTATTGCTGCTTAATGAAATATATAGAAGAAGACAAAAAAGAAAAAGATATTATTAAGATTAAAAGTGATTTAGTCTTAACAAAAAAAGCACTAAGAATAAAGGGTTGAACGAAACCTAAATCTTAGTGCTTTTTCAATTAACAAGAAAATCCTTTGGAAAATCTATTAATTGATATTTCCAATGTGTGAAAACATCATTAAAGGGCATAAAGTATTATTGCAAAAAAATGTAATATACTTCCTGCAAGAATAAACAAATGGAAAATAGAATGCATCCATTTATGACTGCTTCCAAGTCCGTAAAGAATAGAGCCTACAGTGTAGGCAATGCCTCCTGCAACAAGGAAGATAACGCCATCTGTGCCCATAACTTCAATGGTAGGTTTTATGAAAATAATAATAACCCATCCCATGGCAAGGTAGCAAATCATAGAAAATACGCTGTATTTCTTTAAGTCAATTGCAGTAAGGGTACAGGCAATAACTGCACAACCCCAAACTAAGCCAAATAAAGACCATGCCAAAACGGGATATTTGGCTCTCATTGGAACAAGAAGTATTGGTGTGTAACTTCCTGCAATAAGAAAGTAAATGGTGCAGTGGTCAAGAACCTGCATAACCTTCTTACCCATTCCCGGTCTTAAACCATGATAAACACTGGACATTGTATATAAAACAATTAAAGTTACCCCATAAATGCAACTGGAAACAACGCCGATTCCACTGTGATGCATGGCCGAAACAATAATGCAAAGCACAAGAGCTGCAATACCTAAAGCCGCACCAACGATATGGGAAACCATATTAAAAATTTCTTCACCTTTAGAATAATTAGGAAGCTGTCTGTCAGCTAATTTAATTCTTTGTTTCATAAAAAGTTCTTCCTTTCATAAAAAATGACTACTCAACGATATGTAGTATTCAATACTACGTCAAAGTATATATATATTATACGCAAATGTCAATAAAAAAAATGCATAAAAAATGAAGGCTGTATAAGTGACTATTGAAAATGGCAAATTTTCCATAGGAATAATAAGTGATGTCATAGGACAATATTAATAAATATATAACATATTCAAAATATGTTTTTTGTCTAAATTATATTAAGAAATGAATAAAAACTTTTTGTGTAAAAAGCGTATAGACTTTGACAAAATCAGTATATATAATATGCGTATATTCAAAAACAAAACACAGAACAATAAAAACAAAGAAAATTCGACATATGTGCAGAGAACTGGTTTACCCAATAGGAAGAAACAGAGGCGAGAGCGTTGCACATGTTAAAGATGTAATAAGTAAGGGGGGGAAAACTATTGAAGAAGGGTAGTTTAGCTGTTTTTGATAATGACGAGAATTATACAGAATCTTTTTTGGAGTATATAGAAGAGAAGAAAGGAATGCCTTTTGAGATTCAGGTATTTACGAAACAGGAGTCATTATTACAATATTTGGAAAGTCGGGAGCCACAATTATTATTGGTAGCTTCAGATGTAATGTGCCATGAGATAGAGAAGGTTAACAGGGAGAAGATTGTAATATTGGCAGGTGAGGAGGTTTCGTCTTCTTTTTCTGAATACAGAACCATCTATAAATATCAGTCAATGGAAAATGTTATCCACCAGGTTATAGATTACTACATTGATATAACAAAGGACAGTATTTTTGTACCTGTTACAAAGAACAAGTCGGAAATAATCGGTATATATTCGCCTGTAGGCAATGTGGGAAAGACTGCAGTTGCGTGGGCTATGGCACAGACTTTAGGAGCAGATTATACAGTTCTTTACATAAATATGCAGGAATATTCAGGAATGGATAGAATGTTTGATACGGATTTTGGAGCGAATCTGTCAGACTTAATGTATTTCTACAAGCAATCCCCGGAATCAATGGCCGTTAAACTTAAGGCAGTAACCTATTCGGCGGAGGGATTTGATTACATACCGCCGTTGGTATATTCCTGTGATTTAAGAAATATTGATACAGGGCAGTGGCTTCAATTTATAGGGAATATTGCAGAATTAACAGAATATGACAAGATTATTATTGAGTTCGGTCAGGTACTTAACAATCCAATGATTTTGCTTGAAAGTTGCAATAGAATATTTGTGCCGGTTTCTAATGACTGGATGAATCAGTGCAAGAAGAAGGAATGGGAAGAGTATCTTTTAAGAACAGGTTATGAGGAAATATTAGACAGAACGGAAATGCTGCAAGTGCCACAAATAAGGCAATGGAGCAGCTTGGATGAATATAGAGAATGTTATTTGTGGGGAGAACCCGGAGATTACATAAGACAGGTATTGGGGGGATTATAATGAGCAAGTCAGAAATAGAACAGTTAAGAGGTTTGGTAATTGAAAGAGTTGATATGTCAAGAGAACCTGATGACAGTGAATTGCACGAAATTATAGACAGTGTAATTGAAAAAAATCAGGATTACAAATATATGTCAATTAAGAAAAGACAAATAATACATAAAAAAATATATTCCTCAATTAGAGGGTTAGGCATAATAGAGGAGCTGCTGGAAGAACCTGACATTACAGAAATAATGATAAATGGACCTAACAATATTTTTGTTGAAAAAAAGGGACGTATAAACAAAATAGATGAAAGGTTTGAATCTGAAAACAGGTTAAATGATATTATCCAACAGATTGTGGCAAAGACTAACCGTAGGGTAAATGAGTCAAATCCCATTGTGGATACACGACTTGAAGACGGTTCCAGAGTTAATGTAATATTGCCACCAATTGCGCTTGAAGGACCTATAGTTACAATACGTAAATTTTCAAAAAGAGGAATTACAATCGACGATATGATTAGTTGGGGGACAATTTCAAAAGAGGCTGCCGATTTTTTAAAAATGGCAGTTATGGCAGGCTATAATATTTTTGTAAGTGGGGGGACAGGATCCGGTAAAACAACATTTCTAAATGTGTTATCTAATTTTATTCCTAAAGACGAAAGAATAGTCACAATTGAAGATTCAGCAGAACTAAAACTTGATGCTGTTGATAATATTGTCCGAATGGAAACAAGACAGGCAAACAGTCAGGGGGAGAATGTTATTTCCATAAGGGATTTAATTAAAGCATCATTACGAGTCCGTCCGGATAGAATAATCGTTGGCGAGGTAAGAGGTGGGGAGACTTTGGACATGCTTCAGGCAATGAATACAGGACATGATGGTTCTATGTCAACAGGACATGGAAATTCTCCATCAGATATGATGACAAGATTGGAAACAATGGTTCTTATGGGAATTGATATGCCATTGGCGGCTATAAGAGCACAGATTGCAACAGCAATAGATATAGTTATTCATTTAGGAAGAATGAGAGACAAAACAAGAAAAGTATTGGAAATTAATGAAGTGGTTGGGATAAGAAATGGTCAGATAGAACTAAACAGGTTGTATGTTTTTAAGGAAGAACCTGAATCTGACAAAAATAAAGTTGTGGGACAATTGGAAAGAACTGAAAATCCACTAATTAATAAGCAAAAATTGGAAAGAAAGGGTTTGGCTTAAGATAATTGTCCAATAAGGGGGAATATGAATTATTGTATGTCAGGAAAGAAGAAGACTGTAAGTCTGATAATAATAGGTCTGTTGGTGATTTTAATGGGAAGAATGTTTTATGGAAGTTTTAAGGCGGGAATTATAATTCTGCCATTAGTAATACCAATATATAGGCAATATTCAACGAAATACAAAGACAGGACAAAGGCAGAATTTGAACATCAGTATAAAGAAATGCTTGTAGCCTTAAAGGATGGAATTGTTACAGGATATTCCGTTGAGAACGGATTAAAAGAAAGCTATCGTGAGATGGTTAATATTTATGGATATGATGGATTAATATGTTCAGAGTTAAGATTAATGACTTCAAGACTTAAACTTAATACACCAATAGAGATGGTTTTTAAAGATTTTGCGGAGAGAACTGATTTAGAAAGTGCTCATATGTTTTATAATACTTTTTCCATAGCACAAAAATCAGGCGGTAACATGAACAATGTAATAAAAAGAGTTATAGAAAATATTGTTCTTAAGGAATCAGTAAAGGAAGAAATTAATGTTGCCATAAACGACAAGAAACTGGAACAGCGTATTATGACTGTGATTCCGTTGCTTTTAATCGGATATATAAGTATGGCTTCCCCCGGGTTTCTGGATATAATGTACAAATCCATAATGGGAAATATAGTTATGACGGTATGTCTAATAGTTTATCTGCTTGCATACTTGTGGAGCGAAAAAATAGTAAAGGTAAGCATATAAGATTGCAGAAATTGTGCAAGTATAGGATAAGATCGTTTGACACGGTAAACACAGTGATTAAGAGAGGGGGATGACATTGAAGGTTTATACAGTTCTACTTGGTTTGATTTTAATATTTTATATATTAACAGTCAGGTATAGACGAACCTTAAGAAAAAAGTTTAAGAAAGATAAACTTAGCCCATTGTACGGAATGTCGATGTTTATTGCTGACAGAATACCTAAAGGACTTTTACATAAAAATACATATACAGAATCTTTAATAAAAAAGTTAAATGTACAGGAAAACATAAAAAAAGAGATTTATATGTATCGTGTAAATAAAATAGCTTCGTGCCTTGGAATGTTTATTTTGTTTCTGATATTTGGAATGGCAATAAGTTTTTCTGGAAATAAGGACAATAAAGGGCAAATAAAAACATTGGATAGAGACGGGCAAAGTATTAGCAGTTATAGTTTTTTTGCAAAGAATGGAGACAATGTTGAAAAAATTAATGTTGAAGTAGACCAAAGACAAATGTCAAAAGATGAATCCTTAAAACTAATGGAGAATAGTAGAAATAAGTTAGTTAAGCTTGTTTTGGACAAGAACAAAAGTGCTAACCATATTGATAAGCCATTGAATTTGATTCGTGAAATACCAGACACCGATATTTCGGTAACATGGGATATAAGTGATGGTAGGGTTTTGAATTATGATGGACAGATTATGTCTGATGTTTCACAGGAAGGTACAATTGTTAACCTTACGGCAAATATGGAATTAAATGAACTAACATTAAGCTACACATTTGCCGTAAATGTATTTCCAAGAAATTACAAGGGAGATATTCAGGAAGCAGTTCAGGAATACATAAACAGTCAGGATAGTGAGCAAAAAAAGATTTTTTTGCCGGAAAATATATCAGGCGAAAAGATTAGTTATTATAAGAGTGCACCAAAAATAGAAAAATATATTCCAATAGTAGCATTTATTATGTGTGTGGCAGTATTTTTCTTGAAGGATAGGGATTTAAAGAGTGAAGTGAAAAAACGAAATATACAACTTCAATCTGATTACCCTGAAATCCTAAGCAAAATTCTATTATATAGCAATGCAGGACTTTCAATAAAGAGCTCAATTGAAAGAATTGTAAGGCAATATGAGGATGAGAAAAAGAAAAATCCAAAAGAGTATCATTATGCTTATGAAGAGTTGAAAATGGCAACGGTAAAAATGAAAAGCGGAGTGTCAGAAATTAATGCAATAAATCAATATGGAGAAAGATGTGGGTTGAACAATTATATAAAGTTGGCAAATATTATTGAACAAAACATACGCAGAGGAACAGGAGAGTTATCTTTTGCCCTTGAAAATGAGTTAAATAGGGCACTGGTTGAGAGAAAGAATACTGCTTTAAAAAGAGGCAGCGAAATATCAACTAAACTGTTAGGCCCAATGACGGTTATGTTAATAGTGGCACTGGTTATTCTAATGGTACCGGCATTAATGTCAATAAATATGTGAAGAAGTGAAAACACAGTATAAAAACAATATGAAAATTGAATATAAAAATAAAATAGAAATGTGAAAATAAACAATTATAACAAGTGAAAACAGGGGGTATAGAAATGTTGGAAATTTTGAAGACAAAAGCAAGAATTATTTTAGGAAAACAGAAGGCAATGGGCGTTATAGAGGTAGTGCTGATAATTCTGGTACTTGTAGGACTTGCCTTAGTATTTAAATCACAGATAAGTGGAATAGCTGACGGAGTTTATACAACAATAAAAACTCAGATTAAAAAGTTTTAAAGTGGGGAAAAACAAACTTTTTAAGGTAATAAATTTTACGAAAAGTTTTATGGGAAGTAAAAAATGAAAGTAAAAGGAAGTATAACCATCTATTTAAGCATGATACTTATAAGTGTGATGTTGCTTGTTAATGTAATTGGTGAAAGTGCAAGAATCAGTACAGTACAGGCGCAGATAAAAAGCTATACATATATGAGTGCAGAGTCAGCACTGGCAGGATATGGAAGACAGGTTTATGAAGATTATGGAATATTACTTGTATGGGAAAAGCAGACTGTTGAGTCGGTAATAAAAAAGAACATACAGGATAATATAAATATGGCAGATTTAAATGAGCCGGGCCTAAATTTTTTAGGAACAAATCTGGTTAATTTAGAAGTAACCGGAAAGGAGTATTTAACGAAAAAAGGAGGACAATATTTCTCAAATCAAATTAAATCGTATATAAAATATGCAGGTGTAATGGAAACTGTTGAAAGACTTGTGAAAGAATGTGAAACATACGAAAACTGTAATGACCAAAATAAAAATAAGTGTGACTTGAATATTGTAGTCGATGTCAATAAGGGGGAATTGCAGGAACTTGTAGAAAATATTAATAGCATAGTTACAGGTTTAAAAGAAACAAAAGATTTAAGTAATAAGTATGATTCGGTTAGTCAGAAAATAGAAAAACTTCAATCTGATTTTAATAAAAAAGAGGGAAAGAAAGTTTTGAAAGAGTATAGAGAGCTGATGGCATCAATCGAAATAAAATCGAAGGATGTGGACAGTGCTATTTCCAAGATAGAAGTGTACGAAAGAAAAAAAGAACAGTTTTTGAAAAAGAATAGCTATACATCTGATGCAAAAGATTACATGGATACTAATTTGGAAATTTTGGAAAAAGTAAGGGATGAGATAAAGAGGGACAAAGAGCTTAACGTTTTGAAAATTAAAAAATTAGATTCAGGCAATATAAGCAAAGTTAAAAAGTCCATAAGCAACATGGGGAAAGTTATAAGCGAAATGGAGTCTTTAATTACACTGGAAAGTACAGAAGAAGATAGAGATAATTATTCAATATTTGAAAATTTAAAAGATTTTATTGATAGTGGAGTATTGTCACAGGTTTTAGAAAACCCGGAAAATGTATCAAAAAATACTTTATCCGGTTCTAATCTGCCATCAACTTTGAAAGGCAAAAAAAATAACAGTTTGTCAAAAGAAATAAAAAATAAATGTGTTAATGCACTATATGCAGGATTAAAGTTTGGCAACTACAATAATCCGGGAAAAAATACAGTATTAAAGTATGAGCTGGAATATATTATTTCAGGAAAAGACAGTGATAAGGAGAATCTTGCATCTGTAGTGGAGAAAATTGTTTTGGCAAAAACAGGGATAAATATGGCGTATCTCATTACAGATAAAGAAAAAATGGAACAGGTGTCAGCAATAGCAGCATCTGTGGCAATTGTAACAGGCTTGCCTTTCTTAGAGCCGGTGGCAAAGGGAGTGCTAATTAGTGCATGGTCAATGGCGGAGGCAGTTAATGACATGAAAATATTGTTATCAGGAGGTAAGGTTGCTTTGACAAAAGCAAAGGGAGGCTGGAGAACTTCCATAGACAACATAACAAATGGTGGCAAAAAAGAAGATTCAAAAGGACTAAGTTACAAAGAGTATTGCCAAATACTAATTGCAGTACAGAATACAGGGGACAGTCTATATAGAATAATGGATTTGATACAGATAAATATACAGAAAAGGTATAACAGTGAATTCTTAATGAGTAAAAGTCTGACGGGTTTTAAGCTGAAAGCTACTTATGAAACTGCACCATTGTTTACTGCTATTCCAATAGTAGTAAATAATCTGACAGAGGAAAATAATGCCTATAAATATAGTATGGCTTATTATGATTCTTATTAGGAGATAAGTATTATGACAAAACAACTAACTGATGAAAATAATTTAAAACAAATTAGAAAAATAGAAATACTAAAGAAAAGAAAAAGAAGATTGGAAAAGGCATTAATTCGTAAATATAAGGAACAAAAATTAGCTAATTCCAAATTAGAAAATCAAAGATTAAAAAGTCAGAACAGCTTAAACTTTAATGCAAGAAAAGGAGTAGCGTGTAGAAAAACTGCAAATATTATAAAGAATGAAACTATGATTACAAGAATAGAAAAAAGATTATCAAATTTAAAAGGATAGAAAATAAAAGGATGTACTGATTCGTTAGTCAGGAATTTAAGCCTATGGAGAGTACGTATGTGTTGTAAAGTATTCAGTGAAGTAGGAATGAAACATAGATGTGGTTAAAGATATGTTTCAATAACGGAAAGGATGTTTTCGTAGCTAATATGTTATGGTCAAATAAAAAATAAGATGATGTTTCTCTCCAAGTACAAAAGCTATTTTTTAATAACCCCTTTTTATAAAAAGCACCCAATAAGACGAAAAGAAAACATCCTTTCATAAAAATAAAAGAAGGAGAACGGAAAAATGTGGAGATAAAAGATACAAAGATAAAAAATATAATTAAATGTACAGCAAAAGCTGCAATTACTATAGAGGCAACAATTTCATTAACTTTATTTATGTTTGTTGTGGTATTTCTAGCCGGTTTCATAACTGCTGTTGACAAGCAACTTTCAACACAGATTAAAATAAACCGTTTGGCAGAAAATATGGCAAAGCAAATGTTTTACATAAAACAAGTAGATGAAATTACTGATTATAGCGAGAAATTAAAAGAATATAAGGACAAATTTAAAGAGAATATAAGTGAAATGAAAGACACTTTGCCTGAAAGTAATCTAATAAAAGATGATTATATTGACATGGTTTATACATATGATTATAAGTTACCTGTTTTAAGTAAAACCATAACCATAACTCAAAGAGCAAAGGTTAAAGACTGGACAGGCACAGATATGACTAAAGATTATGAACTGGTTTACATAACTAAGTATGGGAATGTATATCACAGCACAAAAGAATGTAGTCATTTAATACTTTATATTACGGGAACAGAGTATGGTAAGGTTGGTGAAGCGAGAAATGAACAGGGAGAAAAATACACACCTTGTGAGTTTTGTGGAAATAAGAAGATAAGTGATACCACAACAGTATTTATTACAGCAGATGGAAACAGATATCACACAAATCTCCAATGTAGTGGAATAACAAGAAATATTATAGAAATTGATATTAAGGAAGTGGATAACAGAAAACCATGCAGCAGTTGTAATGGGGGATAAAATGTATTGGATTTGGATAATGATTTTTTTGTGCATATGCACATTTACAGATATAAAGAAAAGAAATGTTTGTGGTTGGTTATGTATTTTAAATATAGCGGCCGCAATTATGTTGCATACAATATTTAGGGATATAAGTGAAAAATCCCTTATTGAGGGAGCAATTATTGGGGGGATATTTCTAATAATCAGTGTGGTTACAAGGGAGAAAATAGGATACGGTGACAGTCTTGTTTTTCTTGCAATAGGTTTGATTATAGGCGGAGAAAAATGCTTTGTTATAATTCTTTGGAGTTTTCTGCTATGTAGTATCTTCTCACTAGTGGCAATAATTCTAAAGAAAACAACATTTAAAAGTACCGTTGCCTTTATGCCCTTTGTGTTGGCAGGAGCATTAGTAACATTTATATCTACACAATAAAGGGGGAAAAATGAAAGGCAATAAACTAAAGGGAGAAATAACTATTGAAACAGCAATTGTGTTTCCTATTGTAATGCTAATGGTGTTACTGTTAATTTATTTTTCTATGTTTTTACACGATATTGTAAAAATGAAAAGTTATGCCTATGGAGCCGGATGCACATATGCAGAAATGGAATTTAAAGATTTTGAAAGTAATGTTGAAAAGAAGTTTCAGTCAATACCATTGTTTATTACAAAAGTAAGTGCAAAGTGCGGTGAAAGCACAAATCAGTATAAGATAACACTACAATATACATCCATAAGCAATATTAAGTGGATGGAAGAATTCATTAATAAGGGAAATAACAGTTATGAAATAAATGTGGAAAAAAGAATGAGTCGAAAAATTTTCGGAATTACTTCGGCAATTAGAGATAACATACAAAAGGGGGACAGTGATAATTAATGGAAGTTGTTAACAAAAAAGATGGAAACAAAAATTTTATGATAATAAAAGGGATTGAAATTGATGAAAATGATTATAAATTTAAAATGCTTAAAAATAATAATATAGAAAATGTAATCCCAATAGGTCTTAGAGTTATAGATGGAGAAAAACAATTGTACTATAACGTAACAGAGTACATTACTGTAAAAGCTATGTTTTCGCGGAAAAAGATGTCAGGAAAAGACTTATATAATTTAATAAAGGACATTAAAAAGTTATCTAAAAGCACAAAAGAATACCTGATGGATTTAAATGATTTTTTGTTTGACATTAATTATGTGTACATAAATAAGAAAACGGGAGAATATGGTTTTTGTTATTGCCCAAATGAGTATGAAGATGTGCAGCAGAATATGAGAAATATTTTTGACAGCATATTAGAATGTATTGACCATAACAATAAGCCTGCAGTTCTTATGGCCTATGGAATACAGCAGATTACAATTAGCGACAGTTATACTGTGCAGGATTTGTATAATTGTGCTGTTGAAAACTACAAAGAAGCAAAGGAAAGTACATATAAAAAGAAAGGCCGGGAAGAGTTTGTTAAAGGAGTTGAGAATATTGTTATTAATACGGAAAAGAATGTAGTAACAAAACCATATGAAGAAAAAAAGAAAAGTCTTTTTGAAAAAATAATGGAAAGATTAAAAGGGAAAAATAAATATGAGGATGAAGATGAACTGGAGGCAGAACTGGAAAATCCTTCGGAAATTAATAAAAAAGAGAGTGGTTTAAAAGAAATTTCAGGACAGGCTACAGAAGAACCACTGTACAATTACTCAGATTATCAAATGGCAACAATAGGAGAGGAGACAGATAATTATAGAGACAACTATGAGAAAGGTTATGATGATAATTATGACGGAGATTATGAAGAAGCTACAATGTTATTAACATCATCAGGAGTAATAAATAGAATAACCCTAAAAGAAATTAGTAATCAGGGAAGCATGGAAATCGAACCAAAGGGTTATCCGTGCATATTAGGAAAGAGTAAGTTAAGCAGCGATTATATAGTGGACAGTCCTGTAGTAAGCAGGGTTCATTTAAGACTATCGGAAGAAATGTCTAACTATTATGTTGAGGATCTTAATTCTACTAACGGAACTTACGTTAACGGGCAAAAACTTGAACCTCATAAACCTAAAGAAATTAATGTGGGAGATCAAATAACTGTAGCAGATATAGACTTTATAGTGGAGTGATAAAGTCCGTAGTGGTATAATAGTCTTAGTGTAAATTACGGAATAGTCCGTGTAATCAAGTGCTTAAGGAGGCTGTTATGGACGAAAAAATTCAAAAGTTAAAAGAGATTATTGATGGAAGTGACAATATTGTATTTTTTGGCGGAGCAGGAGTTTCCACAGAAAGTGGTGTTCCGGATTTTAGAAGTGTGGACGGATTATACAATCAGGAATATGATTATCCACCGGAAACAATTTTAAGCCATACTTTTTATAAAAGGAATCCGGAAGAGTTTTATAGATTTTATCATAATAAAATGTTATTTCCTGATGCAAAACCGAATGCAGCCCACAAAGCTTTGGCAAAATTAGAAAAGAAAGGAAAACTAAAGGCTGTAGTTACGCAGAATATTGATGGCTTACATCAGGCAGCAGGAAGTGAAACTGTTTATGAGCTTCATGGCTCTGTTCATAGAAACTACTGTGAATCCTGTGGCAAGTTTTACGGACTTAAAGATATAATGGCGCAGAAAGGAGTACCTAAGTGTAGCTGTGGAGGAATTATTAAGCCTGATGTGGTTTTGTATGAAGAAGGACTTGATCAGAATACAATAAGAAAGTCTATCGAAGCCATTTCTAATGCAGATGTACTTATAATAGGAGGAACTTCTCTTGCGGTTTATCCGGCAGCAGGGCTTATAGATTATTATAGAGGAAACAAGCTTGTTCTTATAAACAAGAGTTCCACGCCAAAGGATTCAAGGGCAGACCTGATTATAAATGATGCGATTGGTAAGGTTTTAGGTCAGATTGTAGAATAAAAATTTTCTTTTTGTATAAATAGAAGTGTCGGTGTTTAATCGGCACTTTTATTGTCACAAAGTTTATGCATACAGGGTAGAGTTTTTGACAAATTAATACAGCACCACTATGGTATTATCTCTTTCGTAAAACAAAGAAAGGAGAGGTATCATGATAGAAGTGGTATATAGTGGAGAGGAGCATGAAGAGCAGGATGAGGTCAGGATTCCGAAAAATATTCATCAAATAGGAAATAACAGTTCAAACAAGAAAATATACATAGAAGATTATGTAATGACATATTTAAAGAAGAGCCCTTCAGGTGAGGATAATGTTAAATATGGGGTATTACTGGGAGATGTAAAAAGGGCAAAAGGAAATGTTTATATTTTTGTAAAAGGAATGGTGGAAGTTCGTGATGTAATAGAAAACAGTATTATTTTTAATGATGATATCTGGTCCGGAATTTACAAAGATATAAAGCAGTTTTTTGAACAGTTAAATATTGTGGGCTGGTATGTTTCGGTTCCTTACAGGGTAAGTGAGGATATGAATGGAATAAAAAAGATTCATCTTGATAACTTTGCCGGAAATGACAAAGTATGTTTTTTGAAAGACAGGGCAGAAAATGAAGAAGGCTTTTATAGCTATGAACAGTCAGGTCTTGAAAGGCAGCAGGGCTACTATATCTATTATGAGAAAAATGAGAAAATGAAAAAATATGTTAAAAACTTAAAAAACAGTGCAACAAACAGTGGGATAGCTAACAATGAAATAAAAAACATTAGCGAGGATGACAAGATAGGAGGCGAGGATAAAAAAGATAAGAAATCATCTAAGAATAAATTGGAGAACATAGAATTAAAAGCGGAGGAGGCAAACGGTAAAACTATAAAAATTTCAAAAGAAGAAAGTAAACAGGATAATAATTTAAACAAAAAAGATTTAAAAAATAAAGAAAAGAGTCAATGGTTTAAAAATAGCAAAAGTACTAATAATACAGTGGAAGAAACTGGAGAGCCGATACGACAGGGAAGGATTGCATATGGTGTAAGTGGTCTTTTAATTGTAGCTTTATTATTATCAACAGTTGTAATGCTTAATAATTATGGAGAATTAAAAAATATTAAAAGTACTTTGGCAGGAATTAGTAGAGAAAGAGAGGCTCAGGCTGTTAATAAAATTTTAAGTGCATACACCGAAACAACAAAACAGAGTGCCACAACCGTAGCAGGATTGGAAAGCAAGAAAGCAAGAGCTACCAATGGTAGCAATGTTACTCAGAAAAAAAATAACAACGGAGAGGTTGTTTCAAAACAGACAACGGGAACTAATCAGGATAATAACAGCAGTAACAATAGTATTACCAATACTACAAATGATAGTAATAATACTAACAGTAATAAGCCTTCAGGTAGTGAAACGGAAAATAATAAAACAAAAAGTATTTCCAGTGCTTATTCAGGACAATACCATACAGTTAAACCGGGACAGACATTGTATGATATTAGTATGAATTATTATGGAACAAGTGAAATGGTAGATGAAATAAAAGACAGAAATAACATTGACGATGATTACACAATCAAGGAAGGACAAAAAATATTATTGCCTTAACAAAAAAATGGTGTCATTATTCAGCAGATATTGTATAATCTTTAATAGATTTAACAAAGGAAGTGAAATCGTGGCAAATAAATACATTAGAAAATTCAGAAGACTGAAAAAAGAAGGTCAAAATTCTACATATATGAAAAATACCAAAAAGGTGTTTGAAAAAAGGGCTGTAAAGCTTGGAATAATAGTAGCTGTGATTTTGATTATTGTTGGAGCGTTGTTCTTTTACAAAAAATATCACAAATACACCACCTACAAGATAATTGAATCCACTAATATTAAAGGTGGAGCGAGCAGTAAATATATTCCTTTTGGTGACTATGTTATTAAGTACAGCTATGATGGAATAGCCTATATTAAGGACAAAGAAACTGTTTGGGAAGAAGCATATGAAATGAAGCAACCTATTATTGATGTATGTGACGACTATGTGGCGATAGCGGATAAGAATACCAATGATATTTTCATATACAACGATAAAGGTCGTCAGGGACAGGTTTCCGTAAGCTATCCTATTGTGAAATTAGAGGTAGCCAAGCAGGGAGTTGTTGCTGCGTTGCTTGAGGACAAAACATCTAACTATATTGAGGTGTACGATAAAGAGGGAAAACAGTTGGTATCTCACAAGTCTATTATTGATGAAAACGGATATCCGATTAATTTCTCAATGTCAGATGATGGGGAAAGAATGGCAGTTTCGTACCTTACCGTGAAAAATGGCTCTTTTGAAAATAAGATACAGTTTTATGATTTTTCTAATTCAGGGAAAAACATAGAAAACCGAATGGTAAAAGAGTTTAGCGGATATGGTGAAACGATTGTTCCTACAATCAGTTATGTTTCAAACAGTCAGGTAGTGGCAATAGGCGAAGATATAGTTTCTATATATAAGGTGGGTAACAAGGATATTACCAAAAAGGATATAAAAATAAAAGAAGAAATACAGAAAGTATTTTATAATGACAAATATGTAGGATTGGTATTTAAAAATGCCAGCACGGACAGACCTTACAGAATTGAAGTATACAATTCAAGTGGATCCCAGATATTAAATTCTACAGTGGATATGGATTTTGAAAATGTTACATTTGCCGGAGATAATATTTTAATGTATAGTGATATGCGATGCGAAATATTATCAATAAAAGGTGTGAAAAAATTTCAGACTAATTTTAAGGGACAGATTTATGGATTAATGCCATATGACGATTCCAAAACGTATTTGTTAATGACTAACTCAAAAATACAGAAGATTCGATTGAAATAACGGAGGAATGAAATGGGCAATATAATGCTGACAGGGGTAACGGTTTTTGTTGTGGTAATGATTGCTATAGGAATGAAGAGAGGACTTGTAAAGACGGCATTTTCTTTCGGCTCGATTTTTATAGCACTTATACTGGTGAATATTTTAACACCTGTTGCAAAAGAGGTAATAAAAAATACACCGGTTTATGACTCAATAAACCAAAATATACAAAGCTATGTAAGTGAACATATAGCAACATCTACAGAAAACATGACGGAAACAGGAATCAATAATCAAGAGAAAATCATTAATGAACTTCCATTACCTAATGGACTAAAAGAATCATTAACGAAAAATAATAATCAAAGCAGTTATGATTCATTGGCAGTAAATACATTTAAGGAATATGTTGTGGCATATTTAACAGATGTTGTTTTAAACGCAGTGGTATATATTTTGCTATTTATGGTTATATCTATATTAATGAAAACATTAGTGGAAGTGTTAAACATAGTAACAAAACTTCCGGTTATTCATACATTTAATATGGCAGGTGGAGCATTAATCGGTTTTGCACAGGCAATATTAATCATATGGTTATTGTGTATGGTAGTTACGATCTTCAGCTCAACATCCTGGGGACAGACAGTTTGCAAGGCAATAGCAGACAACGGAGTGTTAAGCATGATTTATGATAACAACTTAATACAAAATATAGTAAATAGCTTGTTTTAGATAACAATAATAATTAAAGAGTTTTATGGCTAAAATAAGGTGCTTAAAATTTTTTAAAAAAAGTTTAAAAAAGTTATTGACAAAACAAAAGGTATTTGATACATTATAAAAGCTGTTTAGCAAGTGGATTAAACAATCCACTTATGGCTCCATGGTCAAGCGGTTAAGACACCGCCCTTTCACGGCGGTAACAGGGGTTCAAATCCCCTTGGAGTCATTTCCGTCAGCTTATCTGAAAAGATGAGTCTTGACGATAAAAAGAACCCTTGCTATAATGTAAGAGTTCTATATATATGGCGAGTTAGCCAAGTGGTAAGGCATCGGTCTGCAACACCGCTATCACCAGTTCAAATCTGGTACTCGCCTCTCAAAAATCTCAGGAATGTTCCTGAGATTTTTTTTTCGCACATTTTTTCCATGCAGCCGAAAAATTTTCAAAGCAAACAATAGGCAGAGATTCGCAATTTTGCGAGCATAGCGTAAAGCAAAAATCAACTGTCTGAGCCGTAGGCGAGTTTTGATTTTTGTTTTACAATAGGCGGCGGAGCAAAATAAGAACTCTCAACGTGTTTGCATGAAAATTTTTCGGCTGCATGGGGATAAAATGTAAAAACAAAAAAATATCGAAAAATTTGTAATAAATATGTAATATATCTTCAGTAATATGTTATAATCAAAGTAACGTGCGAAAAAATGGAGTTCGGAAGGAGATATTTAATGAACAAGAAGTTAATAAGTATTGTGACAATTATGGCAATGCTTGTGGTTATGATTATACCTGCATGGGCAGACGGTGGTGATAACACAGGCGACGACAATTTTGGCGCAGCTATTTATGTGAAGAAAGATGGTGTAGAAGGTGCATACACATTAGGAACAGCTAAGGAATTTAAGCTAGAGTTCTGGGCATCAGGCATTGTTGGAAAGCAGGTTGTAAGAACTGTTTCAGTAACAGGCGACAATCAGGTATCATCTATTGAATACAAAGATGGCGGAGAGTGGTACGACATTAGCGGATTTAATAAGGAAATGACTATTGCAAGTAATGATTTAGACAGAACTATTAGAGTCGTTTTTGATAAGGAAGGTAGATATACAATTTCTTATGGATTGGTGAATACAGAAGGTCAGGATGTTGTAAAGGATCAGTTAAATATTGAAATAGCAGACGGACAGATTAAAATTGTTAAAGAAACTGAGACAACTACATCGGCAGTGGCAGAGACAACTACAGTTGCAACAGCAGAAACAACTACAACTGCAACAGCAGAGACAACTACAGTTGCAACAGCAGAGACAACAACACCAGCAGCAGTAGAAACAACTACAACAACAGCAAAGACAACTACAGTTGCACCAACACCAACTACAACTGCAAAGTTAACAAAAACTCAGAAACCTACAGCACAGAAAGTTAGCGTTGGGAATACAAGGATAAGAAAAATCGTAAAAACTAAGAAGAGTGCCAAGGTAATTTATAAAAAGATTGCAAAAGTATCAGGATATCAGCTTCAGTTGTCTAGATCTTCAAAATTCAAGAAGGCAGTAACAAAGACAACTAAGAAAGTTAGCTATAAATTTAAAAAGTTAAAGGCAAATAAAAAATATTACGTAAGAGTTAGAGGTTATGTAAAGACTTCAAACGGTACAGCTTACGGAAAATGGAGAAAGAAGAACTTTAAAACAGCAAAATAATGTGACAGATAAAGAATGAAAGAAGGAAAAGATGAAATTTTTAAAGAGAACAATTGGAATAATAATCGTGATGGCGGCTATTATTTCAGGACTTCAATTAAAAAGTGAATTGGCTTATGGAGCAACACCTACGATTTCTAAAAGTACAGTAACATTAGAAAAGGGTAAAAGAAAAAAAATAAAAGTTAAAAATGTTTCAGCGAGAACAAAAGTTAAATGGAGAACATCTAATAAATTTGCAGTTACTGTTTCAAAAAAAGGTAGAATTAGAGCTGTAAATTATGGAGCTGCAACAATTACTGCAACTTGTAAATCAAGAAAAATGACTTGTAAGGTTACAGTTCCTGATACTTCTAAGAATGTTGTCATAACGAAATATCCTACAACATTAACAGAAGGCCAGACAGGTACGGTTGTAGCAAAGTCAGTTAATAAAATTTCATATATGTCTTCAAATGACTCAATAGCAAAAGTCAATAAAGAAGGTACTGTTGAGGCGTTAAATCCGGGAAAAGCGGAAATAACAGCGAAATCCTCACAGGGATATAGCAAATGTACAATAAATGTTTTGTCAAGTGATCTAAATAACAGATTGTATGATTCTAACGGAATCAGTATTAAGAAAGTTAACGCTGACGGAACAAAGGTTAACGGTTTTGTAAGCCAGGCAAAAGGTCAGAATTTTACTGTTATGGTAGATGGAATAGACGAAAGTAATGTTAAGTCATGCAAGTGGAGCGTTGGGAATAGCGATGTTGTTTCAAAACTTTCAGCAGTAAGTGGAAGCAAGCTTAAAGCTACTTTGAAAGCAGTAAATGAAGGCAAAGTTAACATTACAGCAAAGGTTACATACAAAAACAAAAATGTTGTTACATATACAAATACAATTTATGTTTCAAACCCTGAAACGGAAGTTCAGAAGTTAATTGTTTATGGAACAGCATTAGGCAATGAAAGACAGCAGTATATTTCTTTTAAAGGTTTAGGAGAACATAGTACTATTACTTGGACTAATTCAAACAAAAAATGTGCCACTTTAACAACTTATGAAAAGAAAGCGGCAGTTTTAGGCACAAAACCGGGAACGGGTACAATTACAGCAAATGTAGATGGAAAAGTATTCAACATAAGGTATACAGTTGTTAATCCAACAGTTAATAATTTAAAGGCAGTTATAAAAAAAGGTGAAAAAGTACAGTTTCCTATTTTGGGTGACACAGGTACAGTTCCTGAATTTACAAGCAGAAATGAAAGCGTTGCCACAGTTTCAAGTGATGGTGTCGTTAAAGGTGTAAATTCAGGAGTTACATATGTTGATGTAAAAATCGGAAATATTCACAAGTCTTATAGAATCGAAGTATATGCAAAAGGTATGTACAAGATTGTAAATAGGGCTATGTACATAGTCAATCATTGGAAATATAGTCAGCCAAAAAGAATGAGAAAAGGATACTATGATTGTTCAGCTTTGGTTTGGAAAGGCTATAAATCATACAAGCGCTACAACAAGAAACTTGGAAGTGGTTCTTATGCAAAGACAGCAGCAAGCCTGTTTGATTATTTAAAAGAAAAAAATCAAATAGTATATTATGGTTTTATTGACATAGATGATATGAAACCGGGTGATTTGATTTTTTACGGAGATTACAATGCGGCAGTAAAATACAGCACACCGGGAAGAACTTTAAACATCTATCATGTATCTATGTATGCAGGTGCAGGCAAAGTGGTAGAAAAAGGTGGACAGACTATTAACTACAATAATATTTCGCATATAGTTGGAATAGGAAGAGTGGTAGACTAATGGAATATAATATTGGAACAGTAGTAACATTAAAAAAAGGACATCCTTGTGGAACTAATGAATGGGAAATTATAAGAACGGGTGCAGATTTTAAGTTGAAATGTAAAGGCTGCGGTCGTATAGTAATGGTTCCAAGAAAAACTTTCGAAAAAAGCGTAAAGAAGATTTTGCAGTAAATAAAAAAACGAAAGCTTTGTTTAAAACCAAAAGATTTCGGAAAAAAATTCACAAAATGAAAAAAAAGTCCTTGAACACAGGGACTTTTTTTGATATTATAGTAATTCGTGATATATATTAATTACGCATAACGAGTATTCGTTATGATCCTTGCTTTTTCAAACGAAAAGGCCAGAGACCAAAAGGAGGTAGAAGCATGAACAAATATGAATTAACAGTTGTTGTTAGTGCAAAACTTGATGATGAAGGAAGAACAGCTGAAGTAGAAAAGGTAAAAGCACTTATCGAAAAGTTCGGTGGTACAATTACAAAGATCGAAGAAGCTGGTAAGAAGAAATTAGCTTACGAAATCCAGAAGATGTCAGAAGCATTCTATTACTTCATCGATATTGACACTGAGAACACAGATTTTCCTAGCGAGTTAGAAAGCCAGCTTCGTATTATGGAAAATGTTATCAGATTTATGACTGTTGCAGTAGAAGCATAGTTTGATACATTAGAGAGGTATAATATGAATAAAGTTATTCTTATGGGTCGTTTGACTCGTGACCCTGAAGTTAGATATTCAACATCAGGAGATAATCAGTTGGCTATTGCGAGATACACATTAGCAGTAGATCGTAGATTTAAGAGAGATGGAGATCAGAGCGCTGACTTTATCAGATGTGTAGCATTTGGTAGAAGCGGTGAATTTGCTGAAAAATATTTCCATCAGGGAACTAAGATAGTTGCCGAAGGTCGTATTCAGACAGGCAGTTATCAGGACAAAGATGGTAAGACAGTTTACACAACAGAAGTAGTTGTTGAAAACCAGGAATTTGCAGAAAGCAAAGCTACAGCAGATAGCAATAATAACTATCAGCCACAGCAGCAGCCGGTTGCATCACAGCCAACAGCACCTGCAGGAGACGGTTTTATGAACATTCCTGACAGTGTAGATGATTCAGGTTTACCATTTAACTTTTAACAGATTCGAATAGAATCTCATTAACGAAAATAGGAGGTCAAGTTATGCCATATAATAAGAGTGAAAGACCAGATTCTCCAATGAGAAGAAGAGGCGGTCGTAGAAGAAAAAAAGTTTGTGCATTTTGTGCTAACGAAAACAAGGCAATCGATTATAAAGATGTAGCTACATTAAAGAGATACGTATCTGAAAGAGGAAAAATTCTTCCTAGAAGAATCACAGGAAACTGTGCTAGACATCAGAGAGCTCTTACAACAGCTATCAAGAGAGCTAGAAATATCGCATTAATGCCATACACAGTTGAGTAAAATAATGATTTTTAAAGGCTTTCCCAGTAATGGGAGAGCCATTTTTTTGCGCCAGTGTCCCTTTTAGTGTCCCTTTTGGAAGATGATATTTAAAAATTAAAAGGTAATGTAATAATACTAATATCTTCTAAACATTGTTTAAATTCTTCCCAAGTTTCAATAATATATGGCTTAAATCGCTTATATAGGTTAGCGACTTCTGGGGAGTTTTTGTCTATGATTTTGTCGTAGCCATTAAAAAAATCACTTTCTTTAGATTTTAGAATTTTTATAATTAACTCTAGTGAACAGGGTTCATAATTAGATAGCTTATCGAATAAATAAGGCGCAATTATTAATTGCATTTGTCCTTTGCTAATATCAACAATTTTTATATTTTTAAATTCGTTAATAATAGAGTTACACATCATATTATAAACCTCATCAGTTACCGAACCATTTTTATATAATTCGTATATTTGTATCCAGGAACTATAAACGGAAGTAATTACAATGTTACCTTTACAGAAAGAAAATTTTTTAATACCTAAATTGCAAGAGAATAATGCTTTAAAAATATCTGCATACGTTTTATAAGTTGTTTCTTTTTTGTCTATATCTCTAGAGGTTAATTCATCTAAAGAAATGTTAAATAAATCAGCTATTCTACAGACTGCGTTTATATCTGGTATTGTTTGCCCGTTTTCCCATTTTAGATAAGTTGGTCTTGTTACCCCTATTTTGTTTGCAACCCATTCTTGTGTTCTTCCGTTTTCATTTCTTAATCTTTTTAGTGTTCTGCAAAAATCTCTATTATCCATAAATAGTAGCTCCTTAAATTAAATGTTGGTAATCTTTTACACGTTTTACACCAAATAACAAAAATGATTAACAAAAGTAAGCAAGAATTAGCATATAAAAATAAAGTATAAAACATTTTTACGTTATGTTGTGCAAACGTTACAAAATATTATACAATGCGACTACACACGTTGCAACGATAAAAACATCAATTAAACGAAAAGGAGAACAGCAAAATGGCAAGAAAAGCACAAATAAAAAAGATAGATAATCCACTAACTGTAGATACAGAGGGTTTAAAATCACTATTAAATTGCGGAAGAAATAGCGCGGTTGAGATAGGAAAGCAAGCCGGCGCAGAAATAAGAGTAGGCAAGCGCTTATTGTGGAATGTTTCAAAGGTAGAACGCTATATAAATGCTATTTCTGATTAAGGAGTATACAATGACAGAATTTAAAAAATACAAAAATACAGCGTATTGCGCTAAAAGTGAGGTGTCAAGGAATGTATAACACAAACAAAGAAAAGGCGCAGAACGAGCAAAAAAAGGTTTTAATGGGCGAATATGCACCATACGTTAATAATAACTTTATCAAATTAAGTCGTAAATTAATGGATTGGGAATGGTACACAGATGAACACACCAAAACGCTCTTTATTCATTGCCTATTAAAAGCAAACTGGAAAAAAGGCAATTATAAAGGTGTAACAGTTAATCGGGGCGAATTTATAACCAGCCTGCAAAACTTAGCTATTGAAACAGGTTTAACAATACAGAGCGTAAAAACAGCCTTAAAACATTTAGAACTTACTAAAGAGATAAAAGTTAAAAGTTTGAGGTTTGGGCGCTTGATTGTAGTTGTTAATTACGATTTATACCAGAATAACGGAAAACAGGAATAACATAAGTAAATCAAAGATTAATATTAATTATTCCAAGAATAACCACAATTTTTGTATATATAAAAAGGGTTTCTGCATACAGAAATCTAATTTATGTATACATTTTATGGGTTTCTGTATACAAAAAGGGCATTTCTGTAACATTAACTAGTATTTCTGTAACAGAAAAAACAAAAACACGTTATAGAGCTATATTCTTATAGTATTTAATATTTTAAGGTTAACAAGGAACTAACAAGGCTAACCCCCCTTTATTTATCGGTGTTGTGAGCGATTTTGAATTTAAGCCTAACAAGGAACTAACACCCCCTAACAAGGTTGCTAACAAGGTAGCTAACAAGGCAAATTAGCACTTTTAGCAAAAATAAGTAGTAGTAAAAAAGCCATATAAGTAACAAGGTATTAACAAGGCTAAACCCCTTTATTTATCGGTGTTTTATATGGTTTCTGTTCCAATAGGTAACAAGGGTATAAATGCCACTTAAAAAACATCAGAGAAACCACAGACTAACAAGGTTACTAACAAGGTTGCTAACACCAATAGAAGAATATATAAGAATAATAAAGAATATAAAGAATGAAAAAGAAAAGATATACACACCAGCAGAACGAACCCGACCAAGGTTATTTTTACATTGATGTATATATCTTTGTTTTACAGAATTATTAATATTAAAAAAGTTAATCTGTTACTTTGTCTCCGTCTGGAAGAATAAAAGAGCTTTTAAATTTACAACCGGTAACTGCTGCAATTTGTTTTTTTAATTAACTCTCATAAAATTCTTTCTTTGAATCGCGAGTGATTGCTTTTAAATCAGCATTTAATAAATCGCAAATAACACACATTTCTTGAAATGAGAAACTATCTCTATATAGTTTATTGCTCATTGATTGAGGTTTTATATTAAGTTTAGTTGCTAATTCATTAACGCTAATATTTCTTTCTGCTAATAACTGTTTAATGATTTTTGTACCTGCCATTATATAAAAAGCTCCTTTCATAGTATTTATTATTAATTATGATAGCAGAAAAGAAAAATCAAATCAATATTGATTATATAATAACCATAAAAGAGTATAAAAGATTAAAAATATACTCAAAAATGAGTAAAAGACTATTGACTATATACTCACAAATGAGTATAATATAAACATAAGATAAAGAAAGGAAGTAAAACATATGGGAACAAGAGCATTAAACAACAGAGTAAAAAAAATTAAGGAGCTGGAAAGACAAAAGGCAGAATTAGAAAAAGCAATCGAAGAACTTAAAGCAGAGATTAAGGCAGAAATGGAAAGCAAAGACGTTAAAGAGTTAAATACCGGCTTATATGTAATTAGATTCAAAGAGGTAATAACTAATCGTTTTGATAGCAAAACTTTTAAAATGGACTACACAGAGTTATACAATGAGTATTTAAAAGCAGCAGTTAGCAAACGTTTTAGTATTGCATAAATAACAAAGAAAGAGGAACACAGAAAATGCAAAGAGAATTAACGCAAAAAGATAGTGACATACTGGAAGATAATATATTTACAATAGCTTGTATATATTCAAATATTGAACTTGTAAGGCAAGGGATATTAGGCGGCGATATTGTGGAGCTGTCAGACATAAACAGAACCTTATATTTGATAGAAAATGAAATGGAGAACGCAATGAAAAATATCAGTAGTACTTTAGGTGCTAACTTTCTTAAAATGAATTAACCAGCTCCAAGAGTGATACAAATAAACCATTAACCCGAGACCGGGGGAGAGTATGAAAAACGAAAAATGTTAAGAAATGTTAAGGTTTACGCGCACGCGCGAAAAAAGCCCCAATATAAGCAAAAAATATAGTAACCACAGAAATAAGCATAAAAAAGTATGCGCACTTTTAAAAAATGTATGCAATGAGTAATAGAACAAAAAGAGGGTGTTGCAGATATGGCAAGGAAAAAGAGAAAAGATAATAAGGGCAGAATATTAAAACAAGGCGAATATCAAAGAAGTAACGGAATGTATCGTTATAAGTTTATAGATATGAGCGGTCAAGAAAAAGTGATATATTCAAAATCCTTAATAGAGCTAAGAGAAAAAGAGGAAGAAATAAAAAGGTTAAAATTTGAGGGGGTTAACTACTCAAATATTTCTTTTAATGCCTGGTTTTATGAATATATGGAAAGCTGCAAAAAGGAAAAACTAAAGGACCAAACATATACACGTTATTGCCAATATTGGGATTGGTATGTTAAAGATAAAGTTGGGAAAATGAAAATAAAAGATATTAAGCGAATGAATATTATTAAAATGTATACTGATTATCTTAATGGAAAAAATGGTATTAAGCTATCAATAGGAACACTAAAATATATAAATAATTTGCTTAATAGTGCTTTTAGTTATGCGGTAGCTAATGACATCATTTTAAAAAATCCTTGTATTAATATTATGAATGAGTTTTGTAAAGATAATCAAAAAAATAAAATTGCATTAACTCAAAAACAGCAGCAGCAGTTTATTAATTATATTGCAAATTCAACAGATACAAGAATAAAGGTATATGAACCATTGTTTATAGTTGCTTTGGGTACAGGTTTAAGAATTGGCGAACTATTAGCATTAACCTGGAATGATGTGGATTTTAAAAAGAATATTATAAGCGTTTCAAAAACTATTTATTATCAGCCACAACAGGACAAAAAAAGAGTTCAAAAAATTTCTACACCTAAAACAAAAAATGCGGTTAGAACTGTACCATTATTACCAGAAGTTAAGAAAGCATTAAAAAAGCAAAAAGAGCAGCAGTTTAAACTTTCAATACCAAGAAATGTTGAGGTAGACGGATATAGTAATTTTATATTTACCACAATGAACGGAACCCCATACATAAGCGACGCAATTAATGCAGTTATAAAGAGAATTGTAAAGGGAAGAAATGCGAAAGAAGTAGAGCGCGCTAAAGCTGAACACAGAGAACCGGAATTAATACCAAATTTTACAGCTCATATAATGCGTCATACTTTCTGCACTAGAATGTGTGAGAATGATTTAAATGTTAAAACAATTCAAATGATAATGGGACACGGCGACATATCAACGACAATGAACATATACACGCACGTTACAGAAGAAAAGAAACAATTAGAAATACAGAAATTGTATAATATTAAAATATCTTAGTAAAAGGGGAGTTAAAAAACAGCTCCTTTTTTATTGCATATATTTCTTAATAAGACTAATAACAACCATTATTGGGTATGGTGTCCCTTTTGGTGTCCCTTTTGAATGGATATATTACAAAACAAGATAAAACTAAAACTGCTGCAAACACTAAAAAAAATTAGGGGTTATGGCAATAATAGAACAAGATAAAACGTGATAAAATAGATAATTTTATATCGCATTAATGCCATACACAGTAGAATAATCGCGAAGCACACAAGCAACGTGTGCCCAGTGCTACAAATAAAAAGAAGTGGAACCACTTATGCTTGCATAAGAGGGGTTCCACTTCTTTTTATTTGTAGCGGCTGACGCATGCTGCGACAGCCGCGTGCTTATAGACATTCTCTTCATCATTCCCCCATACCCAAAAAGTATACGATAGATGATAAAGAGAATGTCTATAAGAAGTGCGGGCATATTTCTGGATAATTACTGAAAAGTAAGTGCGGACAAAGATATTTCCCACTTCTAAGTGTTTCCATTCCTACATCTTTGCCAAGTCTTCCTGGTCCACTGTTTTCATTCCACTCCTTACAAGCAATGCGGCAACTTTGTCTGTATCCTCGTCCTTAACACGGAATACCATAAGAGCATCGTCTGTGCCTCTTGCAAGAAAAGCATACACATAATCTACACTATAGCCGTTGGAAGCTATAACATTCATAGCTTTTGCCATTGAACCCGGCTCATCCGGAAGCTTAACTCCAATAACATGTGTAAGGTTACAGATCCAATTGTTGTCTCTTAAAAGAGTAAGAGTATTAAATGGATCATCTACAATAATACGGATAATTCCAAAATCACTTGAATCAGCAATCTGGAATGCACGCATATCTATTTTGTGTTCAGCCAAAAAGTTGGTAAAGTTTGCAATATTACCCGGCTTATTTTCAACGAATACTGAAATCTGATGAATATACATATTAAAACCTCCTAAATTTTACGTTTATCAATAACACGAACGGCTTTTCCTTCAGAACGTGTAATGGACTTAGGTTCAACTAATTTAACCTTAGCATAAATACCAAGCATGCTCTTAAGAGCAGCAACAATTTCCTTCTCCTTAGATTCGATTGAGCTAACTGTATCAGAGAACATTTCAGGTGTTATTTCAACCAAAACTTCCATAGTATCACTATTGTTTACACGGTCAATAATAAGCTGGTAGTTAGCCGGCATTCCCTGTTTAATAAGAACTTCTTCAACCTGAGAAGGATAAACATTAACACCTTTGACAATAAGCATATCATCTGAACGTCCCATTAATCTGTGAATACGGGCATGAGTACGTCCACATTTACATTTTTCCCTGGTAATATATGTAATATCCTTTGTGCGATATCTGATAAGTGGAAAAGCTTCTTTAGCGAAGCTTGTGAATACTAACTCACCAATCTGACCATCAGGAACAGGTTCAAATGTGTCAGGATCTACGATTTCCGGAATGAAATAATCTTCACAAATATGCATACCATTCTGTTCTTCGCATTCAAAAGCAACGCCCGGACCTTCTATTTCTGTAAGTCCATAAATATCATAGGCTTTAATACCAAGTCTGTTCTCGATGTCAGCTCTCATATCCTCTGACCAGGCTTCAGCACCAAAAATTCCGGCTTTTAATTTTATCTGGTCTTTGATACCACGTTCTTCAATTGATTCAGCCAAATATGATGCATAACTAGGTGTACAACAAAGAATTGTAGAACCTAAGTCAGTCATAAACTGAAGCTGTCTGTCAGTGTTACCTGATGACATAGGAAGTGTTAAAGAACCAACCTTCTGTGAACCACCGTTTAATCCAAAGCCACCTGTGAAAAGACCATATCCATAAGCTACGTGAACTACATCTTCATCTGTTCCACCGGCAGCCACAAGGGCTCTGGCACATCCATCTTCCCACATATCAATATCTTTCTTAGTATAAAAATCTACTACACGCTTACCTGTTGTACCTGAAGTTGAGTGAATACGTACACAATTTTTAAGAGGTACTGCTAATAAGCCGTATGGATAAGCATCTCTTAAATCGTCTTTCGTTAAAAAAGGTAACTTAGAAATATCTTTTAAAGATTTTATATCGTCAGGTGTTACACCTTTTTCCACCATTTTTTTTCTGTAAAAAGGTACATTCTCGTATACTCTTTTTACCACGTCTAAAAGTCCCTCTGTTTGAATCTGCTCAATCTTTTCACGAGAGGCAGTTTCAATTTCTTCCTGAAAATATTTTCCCATTGTTTTATTCCTTTCTGTCGCTCAAGTATAGTAATATAATTTTACAACATATAACGCTTTAAAGCAATAAAGCACAAAAAATAAAATTAACAAAAATAGCCATAAATAAATAGTAAAAATACATAAAAAAAACCAACCAAAAAAATTTTTACAAGCAAAGATGTGTTTTTTTATGGGGCAAAAAGCCTAAAAAAAATGCACAAAAGGGGGGCAAAAACGCCCTTGATAAAAACGTTTTTCTACCCATAAAATCTAGTATTTGCAAAAATTATATGATATAGTGATTTTTAGTATAGAAAATGAAAATAAAACGAATAAAAAATATATCCGAAGATAATGCGAGGAGGAGAAAAATGTCAAATAACTTAAAGGGAAATCCTGTTGAAGGATTTGCCGAGAAAAGCCGTGAAGCGGCAGTAGAGGGAATAGTTTTACTTAAAAATGAGGGAAATGTACTTCCGTTAACAGAAGATGATAAAATTTCAGTTTTTGGAAGACCAATGATTGAATATTATAGAAGTGGAACAGGTTCAGGTGGAGCGGTTAATGTTGAATATGCAACAAATATTTTGGACGGATTTGAGAATAGCAACCTTAACTTTAACAAGACTATAGTTGAAGACTATAAGGAATGGTTAAAAGACCATCCATTTGATAATGGTGGCGGTGGCTGGGCATGCGAGCCATGGTTCCAGAAAGATATGGAAATCACAGCAGAATATGCAAAGGAACAGGCGCAGTCAACTAATAAAGCAATATATATTATCGGACGTACAGCCGGTGAAGATAAAGATAATGCTAACTGGGTAGGAAGTTATCTTCTTACAGACGAAGAAAAAGAAAACCTTAAGAATATTACAGAAGCATTTGAGAATGTTTGTATAGTACTTAATGTTTCAAATATTATTGACCTTAAGTGGATTAACGATGAACAGTTTAAGGGTCATATTAAGTCTGTAGTTATTGTATGGCAGGGCGGTATGGAAGGTGGAAATTCTGTAGCAGATGTACTTTCAGGAAAGGTTACACCAAGCGGAAAATTACCTGATACAATTGCTTATAATATGGAGGATTATCCGGCAAACGACAATTTTGGCAACGAACTTACAAACCTTTACAAAGAAGATATTTATGTAGGATATCGTTATTTTGAAACATTTGCACCTGAAAAGGTTCAGTTTGAATTTGGTTTTGGACTTTCATACACAACATTTGATATTGAAACCATATTAGCAGATGCAGATGATGAAAAAATCACATTAGAAGTAAAAGTAACTAATACAGGTGACAAGTTCTCAGGAAAAGAAGTAGTACAGGTATACTATGAGGCACCACAGGGAGCTTTGGGACAGCCTGCAAGACAGCTTTGCGCATATGAGAAAACAGAAAATCTTGCACCGGGTCAGAGTCAGACGTTAAAGATTGCTTTCGATATTAACGGAATTGCATCATATGATGACTCAGGCATTACAGGCAACAAGTCATGCTACGTATTAGAAGCAGGAGATTACAACTTCTACGTAGGTAACAGCGTAAAAAATAATAAACTAGCTTATACATATAAAGTTGAAGAACTTAAAGTAACAGAACAGCTTTCAGAAGCTGCCTGCCCTAACGATGAAAATCTTACATTAATGAAGCCGGGCAAGAGAAGAGAAGACGGAACATACGAAATTACATATGTACCATCACAAAAGCCTACAGTTGATATGGCTAAGAGAATTGAAGACAATCTTCCAAAAGACATGAAAATTACAGGCGATGTAGGAATTACATTACAGGATGTAAAAGCAGGTAAGAACACTATTGAAGAGTTTGTTGCCCAGCTTACAGTTTCAGAATTAGCACAGATTGTTAGAGGTGAGGGAATGAGTAACCCTAGAGTTACAACAGGAACAGCTTCAGCATTTGGTGGTTTAAGCGATACATTGTTCGCATACGGAATCCCTGCAGCATGTTGTGCAGATGGACCTAGCGGACTTAGAATGGAAGGAAAGGCTACACAGCTTCCTATTGGAACAGCGCTTGCAGCTTCATGGAATCCTAAGCTTGTAAGAGAGCTTTATACTATGGAAGGTCAGGAATTATATAGAAATGATGTTGATACTTTACTTGGACCTGGCGTAAATATTCACAGACATCCTTTAAACGGACGTAACTTTGAATATTATTCAGAAGATCCATACCTTTCAGGTACAATTGCAGTTGCTTCAACAGGCGGTATTAAAGACGGTGGAGCATGGGGTACAATTAAGCATTTTGCATTAAACGGTCAGGAATCACATAGATTTAAGATTGATGCAGTATGCTCAGAAAGAGCAATCAGACAGATTTATCTCAAATCATTTGAAATGGCAGTAAAAGCCGGCACAGTTAAAACATTAATGACAGCTTACAATCCTATTAACGGACACTGGGCAGCTTCAAACTACGACCTTTGTACAACAATCCTTAGAAATGAATGGGGATACGATGGTATCGTAATGACTGACTGGTGGGCCAAGATGAACGACGTTGTAGAAGGTGGCGAAGAATCAAATCAGGATACAAGAGATATGGTTCGCTCACAGAACGACGTATATATGGTTGTAAACAATAACGGCGCAGAAGTTAACTCAAACAACGACAACACAGAGGAATCAATTAAAGAGGGAAGACTTACAATCGGAGAACTTCAGCGAGCTGCAATCAACATCTGCAACTTCATTCTTTCAGCACCTGTTATTGAAAGAGAATTAGTTGATACAGATATTGCAAAACATTACGATTCAGTTCCAAATGATCAGGCCAAGTATGAAGTATTTAACATTGAAAAAGACAATAAGGTAATGTTCAATAGCGGAGCAGAAGCAACATTGGAAGTTGAAGACGAAGGGGAATACACAATTATTGTTAATATCTCATTTGATAAGTCCAACTTATCACAGTCAACAGTAAACGTTAATGCCAACGACACAACAATGGTAGTAATCCAGACTAACGGAACAGACGGCAACTGGATTACACAGAAACTTTGCAAGGTTAAACTTGACAAGGGTGTATACAACTTAAAACTTGAAGAAGTACTAGCAGGAATCAAAGTTAAATATATTCAGTTTAAGAAGATTCCTAAGAAAAATAAATAAATGTAAAAAACATACCCGCTAAGAAAGTGTCGTGAGACACCGACTTGGCGGGTGTTTTTTTAATTAATAGAAATATGTTGATACAATTTAATTTTAAAAAATTCAAATCATTTAGAGAAGAAGCAACGTTGGATTTATCCGGACTTCCGAAGAACAGTAGAGAGAATATTCAGGTCGCACTGAAGAAGCATAAGTAAAAAGTGACAATAAAAACAAAACAATGAGTTTTAAAAACAAACTAAAAACACTTCGAAACATAAAATGCGCGGTTTTGCTACGTTTGTGGAAGGAAAAAGATGAAATTGTGCAAAAACACAAGAAAAATAAAAATGATTTTATAGTAAAAACATCATGACACCCAACAATTGTATAAAATGCATAAAAAGAAGCAGATGAAATGTGCAAAAAGTATAGGGCAAATGCATAAAGAACAGGTCAGGTTATAAAAAATAAATAAAAAGTGTACAACACAACCTATGGGTAGTTGAAAAAAACATTTTAATTTGGTAAAATTGTCTGATAAGGGATAAATAATCGAAGGGATTCGACAAGATCTTGGATGAAAGGAGAAAAAACATGAATATTTCAAAAAGAAAACAAGGAATACTCGCAATAATATGTACTATTGCGATGATTGTAACATCAATTACGGTGTACAATCCAAGGGAGGTAAAGGCTGACACGGATTATTCTACACTTACATTTACAAAAGTAACAGAGTCAATGGATAGCACTTATGCATATTGCATAACAGATAATACACTTATAGATTTTGGAAAATTAAATTTTTATGGTGTTAATTATATGCAGGTAATCGGTAGCGGAAATTCAAAGATGGATGAAGCTACAGTGACAATTGACGGAGTTGTTCAAACAAACAACGATATAGCATTTGATAGAGCACCAGCAATAACAGGTTTTATCGTTTCTAAATTATCTGATAATGCGTATCATGAGTTAAAGATAGAAGGCAAAGGTGGAAACATTACTATCGTGTTAAAGAAAGGAAATGTTGGAGGGGAAATAGAAACAACAACAGGTTCATCTACAAAGCCTCTTGACCCATCAACTATTAAAGATTCAGAATGGACATTGGCGAAGGACTCAAAAACAGTATCATATTATATAGCTGATGGAAAGGCCGGCAGAGTTAATGTAAAGCCGCAATTAGAAGGTGACAGTTATTATATGGCATTTTTATTAGCAGGTCCATTTAAATCTGTAACATTTGACGGAGTGTCTAAAGATGTTAAAGATACTTCTTATAGAGCAAAGGTAAGCGATTTGACCAGTGGTTATCATACATTAGTGGTAACAGATTACTATGGTAATGAATCGGTTACAATTTATTTTAAAGTAGCAGGAGAGGAAGGAACAACAAAATACACAGTATCAATTGATGGAACAGAAAAACAGTACGAAAAAGGCACAACAATTACTGTACCAGCTGATGGTCAGGGTTACTACGATGTTACTAAGAAATTAGCTTATGCTCCAGGAACAGAACTCACAGTAAACGAAAATATGACTTTAAAGAGCATTAAATTAAATGTAACAATGACATCGGGAGCAAGTATTAGATTAGCAGCTCCAACAGGTTTAAGATTCCAGACAACTGTTAAATCAGAAAATGGAATTGCTGCAGATGAAATCTTAAATTCAAAAACAGTAACAACAGGTACACTTATTACAACATTAGCTTCGTACGAACATAATGGAAACACACTTACAAGAGATAGTAAGTATACTTTCCTCGACATTGCAAATGATGGATGGTTTAATGATGGAACAAAGACAGAAACAGGAAAGTTCTGTGGCTCAATTATCAAAATCAAGAAAGAAAACTATGGTAGAAAATTTATTGCTGTAGGATATGCAACTATTAATTATTCAAATGGTGGTTCAAAGACTGTTTATGCAAATGTTACTGCAAACAATGCTAAGTCAATTGCATACGTTGCTGAGCAGGTAAAGAAAAGTGAAGCATATAATAAGTATAAGGACATCATTGACAAGTACATTAATGGAGAGGAGATATCAAAATAATGGAAAGAAGATATATAAGCCCAGAGATGGATATAATAGAATTTGACACAAATGATGTAATAACTACAAGTAGTGATCTCGGTGGTGAAAAGCCTGGATCAACAGATGTAATTAATGTAAACACAATGGAAAATTGGTCAGATTTCTTTTAATAAAAAATAAACAACTTAATAATAAAACAAGCTGTGCTTTAACTCAACATTAAAGCACAGCTTATTTTTTGTCCTCATTACTATCATCTTCCCCTAAAGGTCTATAACAATATTCAATAAATGCAGAAGATTAAAAATCAGACAAACCAGCCGGATTGTCGACTTATTGTATGGGTGTATTACTTGATTTGAAGGGCAAAAAAATGTATACTAGTAGTTATCAGTATGAAATGGATTATAACCCCGAAGGGTACGCATTTAACCTGATAAGTTACGAAAACATAGGAGGCAAAAATGATAACATTAAGTAAAGGCGGAGCATACCTTATTGGTGGCACAGAAGTTGTAGAAACAGGTGCAGGCTCAGAAGAATTACTAAAGAACAAGTTAGGGGATAAATACCTTACAAAAGAAGATGCTGCAAAGAATACTATGGCATATGGTATTTTGAACGAACACAACACATCAGGCAATATGGACAAGCTTCAGATTAAGTTTGATAAGCTTACATCCCATGATATTACATTTGTTGGAATCATTCAGACAGCAAGAGCTTCAGGATTAGAGAAATTCCCAATTCCTTATGTGCTTACAAACTGTCATAACAGTTTATGTGCTGTTGGTGGAACAATCAATGAAGATGACCATATGTTTGGACTTACTTGTGCTAAGAAATATGGTGGAATTTATGTACCACCTCACCAGGCAGTTATTCATCAGTTTGCCAGAGAGATGTTAGCAGGTGGCGGCAAGATGATTCTTGGTTCTGATTCACATACACGTTATGGTGCTCTTGGTACTATGGCTATGGGTGAAGGCGGACCTGAATTGGTTAAGCAGTTACTTTCACAGACATATGACATTAATATGCCTGAAGTAATCGGCATCTATATGACAGGAGAACCTGCTAAGGGTGTAGGCCCTCAGGACGTTGCACTTGCAATTATCGGAGAAGTATTTGACAAGGGTTATGTTAAGAATAAAGTTATGGAATTTGTAGGACCTGGTGTTTCTAACTTAAGCGCAGATTTCAGAATTGGCGTTGACGTTATGACAACAGAAACAACATGTCTTTCATCTATTTGGCGTACAGATGAGAAGATTAAGGAATTCTATGACATCCATGGAAGAGTAGATGAGTATAAAGAATTAAATCCTGGCGAAGTTACATATTATGACGGAATTGTTTATGTTGATTTATCTAAGATAAAACCTATGATTGCAATGCCATTCCATCCAAGTAACACATATACTATTGAAGAATTAAATGCTAACTTGGAAGATATTCTCCACGATGTTGAAAAGAAAGCTTTAGTTTCATTAGATGGACAGGTTGATTATAAACTTACAAACAAGATTCGTGATGGAAAACTTTATGTTGACCAGGGAATCATTGCAGGTTGTGCAGGTGGTGGATTTGAAAACATTTGTGCAGCAGCAGATATATTAAAGGGACATAGCATTGGAGCTGACGAATTTACACTTAGTGTATATCCTGCTTCTATGCCAGTATATATGGAATTAATCAAAAACGGATGCGCAGCAGATATTATGGCTGCCGGCGGTGTTATGAAGACAGCATTCTGTGGACCTTGTTTCGGTGCAGGTGATACACCGGCTAACAATGCCTTCAGTATCAGACATTCAACACGTAACTTCCCTAACAGAGAAGGAAGTAAGTTACAGAATGGACAGATTTCTTCAGTTGCACTTATGGATGCCAGATCTATTGCAGCAACAGCAGCTAACAAGGGTTATCTTACAGCAGCTACAGATGTTGATGTTGAGTTTAAGGGACGTAAGTATCATTTTGACAAGAGTATTTATGAAAACAGAGTATTTGACTCACACGGAATAGCAGATCCTGATACAGAAATCCAGTTTGGACCAAACATCAAAGACTGGCCGGAAATGGTTGCACTTACAGACAATCTTCTTCTTAAAGTTGTTTCAGAGATTCATGATCCGGTTACAACAACAGATGAATTAATACCATCAGGTGAAACATCATCTTATCGTTCTAACCCACTTGGACTTGCAGAGTTTGCACTTTCAAGAAAGGACCCTGAATATGTAGGAAAAGCTAAAGAAGTACAGAAAGCAGAAAAAGCAAGAGAGGCAGGACAGAATCCTGCAGATGCACTTCCGGAAGTTGGAGGAGTATTTGAAGCGTTAAAGAGCAATCTTCCTCAGTACAAGATTGACAATGATACAGTAGGTATCGGAAGCACTATTTTTGCAGTAAAACCGGGTGACGGTTCAGCAAGAGAACAGGCTGCTTCATGTCAGAAGGTATTAGGCGGATGGGCTAATATTGCCTGTGAATATGCAACAAAGAGATATCGTTCAAACCTTATTAACTGGGGTATGCTTCCATTCATTTATGAATCAGAAGAATTACCATTTAAGAACGGTGACTATATTTTTGTACCGGAAATAACAGAAGCTGTTAAGAGTAAAGCTACAGACGTACAGGCTTACGTTGTAGATGATGACAAGAATGTTAAACCATTTACATTAAAGCTTGGCGAAATGACTGACGACGAACGTGACATTATATTAAAAGGCTGCCTGATTAATTACAACAGAAAATAAATAATTAAAACAGGGAGGAGACCATATGGGAAACAAGAATGTCATAACAAAAGATGACTGTTATTTGTTTGGAAAAGGTACTCATTATGAAATATATGAGAAACTGGGTGCGCATGTTACAACAATTGATGGTGTAAAAGGAACATATTTCGCAGTTTGGGCACCCCATGCAGTTAACGTTGCCGTTATAGGTGATTTTAATGACTGGTTGGGATTTAACCATAACATGAAGATGGAAAATGATTCAGGCATCTGGGAACTTTTCATACCGGAGGTTGAAGAAGGAGCAATGTACAAGTATGTTATTTCTACACAAAGTGGGGATACATTGTACAAAGCTGATCCTTATGGTTTTTGGGCTGAGAAAAGACCCGGAAATGCTTCAAGGGTAGCAAATATTGATAATTACAAATGGAAAGATGCTAAATGGATATCAGAGAAGGCAAAGGAGAATCACTATGAACTTCCAATGTCAATCTATGAGGTTCATCCGGGTTCATGGAGAAAGGATTTTAAAGGCCCTGATGATGAAGACGGATTCTATGATTACAAGCGTATGGCTAAAGAACTTGTAGCATATGTTAAGGATATGGGATATACTCATGTAGAACTTATGGGTATATTGGAACATCCTTTTGATGGTTCATGGGGATATCAGGTTGTGGGATATTATGCACCTACATCAAGATATGGAACACCTCAGGATTTTATGTATTTGGTAGATGCTTTCCACAAAGCAGGAATCGGGGTTATTTTGGACTGGGTACCAGCCCACTTCCCAAAAGATGCTCACGGACTTGCAATGTTTGACGGAACACCACTTTATGAATATGCAGATCCAAGATTGGGAGAACATCCTGACTGGGGTACTAAGGTTTTCGATTATTCTAAGACAGAAGTTGTTAATTTCCTTATTGCAAACGCATTATTCTGGGTTGAAAAATATCACATAGACGGACTTCGAGTTGACGCAGTTGCTTCTATGTTATATTTGGATTACGGAAGAGAAGACGGACAGTGGGTTCCTAATAAGTATGGCGGTAATGAGAACTTGGAAGCTATTGAGTTCTTTAAACATTTAAGTAGTGTTATGAATTACAGAAATCCAAGAGCATATATTATTGCTGAAGAATCCACAGCATGGCCTAAGGTTACTATGTCACCTAAGGAAGGTGGTCTTGGATTTTCTTACAAGTGGAATATGGGCTGGATGCATGATTTCTTAGAGTATACTAAGCTTGATCCTTTGTTTAAGAAGGGTAATCATAATAAGATGACTTTCGGATTAACTTATGCATTTAGTGAGAATTTTATTTTAGTATTATCTCACGATGAAGTTGTTCATTTGAAATGCTCAATGATTAATAAGATGCCGGGTTATCCACAGGATAAATTTAAAAACTTAAAGACAGCATATACTTTTATGTTGGGACATCCGGGCAGAAAGCTGTTATTTATGGGACAGGAATTTGCCCAGTTACAGGAATGGTCAGAGGCTAGAAGCCTTGACTGGTATCTGCTTGATGAACCTGAACATAAGGACATGCAGGAATATGTAAAGAAATTACTTCACTTATATAAGGAATATCCGGCACTTTACACTGAAACAAAGGGCTATGGAGCTTTTGAGTGGATTAATGCCAATGACTGCGAAAGAAGTATTTTCAGTTTCATAAGAAAGACAACAGAAGCTGATTATAAGAACTCTATCGGTTTCGTGTGTAACTTTACACCAATGGAAAGACCTGATTATGTTGTAGGAGTTCCAAAAGCCGGAACTTACAAGAGATTGGTTACAACAGAAACAGGTGAGAAACAGGTTGTAAGCTACAGGGCTAAGAAAGGCGAGTGCGATGGAAGACCATACAGATTGGAGATTCCACTTAGACCATACGAATCAGTAGTTTTCGAATTTCCAAAAACAAGAAAAAAGAAAGCTACATCAAAGAAAAAAACAAAATAAAAAATAAAATTGTCTGTGGTACAAAAAAATAGTGCCACAGACATTTTTTTGTGCTATGATTAGGATTGATTAAATACAAGGATTGAATGGGTGATGAAATGAAAAAGAAAGTTATAGCAGTTGTTGCAATTGTGCTGATTCTTGCAATTGCAGTGGTTATAGGAATAAATTTTAACAAGAAGCAGTCTAAGAATAACAAGCAGAGCAATAGCGGTCAGGCAACGTCTACATATAATGGTAAGTTGCCGGGGATTGATTTATATTATGGAAGTCAGAAGGTTGGAAGTCTTAACGGCTACACAATGGATATGGAAGAAGAACATATGCGTGATGTTATTGTCCCTGTTAATACAGACAGAACGGTTCCAATTACAATATCAACTAATGGCAATAAGGTTTCAGAGATTTCTTACGAAATGAAGAGTACTGAGGACAACCGTTTGATAGATAATGGAACCCTTGCCGGCTGGAAACAGAAGGACGGCAAGATTACTTTGAATTATCAGGCTAGTGCCATTATGGAACAGGGAACAGAGTATTTCTGGGAAATAATTATCAAAACAGATAAGTATAAGCAGATTAATTATTACGCAAGAGTAATGGTTACGGATAAGGAGTTTGTTACTGAACAGATTAAGTTTGCGAAGAATTTTGCACAGACCGCTTTAAAGGGCGAGGGAGCTTCAAAGCTTGCTCAGTATATTGAGCCTGATAGTAGCCTTCCTAATGATAACCTTGGTCAGACTACTATTAAGTCAAGTTACAATAGCCTTATTTGGACTTCTCTTAAGCCTGAGCTTATATCTGATATAACAATAACAGCAAAAGAGTTTTGCATAAAGGACACCGGGGAAGCCGGAACTTATACAATGAATTATCAGATTAGAACAACTAATGCTGAGAAGGTTAAAGAGAAATATAATGTTTCTGAAACAATCACAATATGGAGTTGTGCAGGAAGAATTTATGTTTTGGCATATGACAGGGAAGTAAATCAGATTTGGACAGCAGACAAGAATAACGTAGGCGGAAGTTTTATTGACTTAGGTATTCAGAAAGAAACAAAGGCTGATTTTGTTGAAAGTTCAAATCAGCAGTTTATGGCGTTTCAGGTTAACGGCGATGTTTACGTAATGGATTTGAATGAAAGAAAAATCAAACAGGTTTACAATCTTAATGCCAAGAATGCTGAACAGCTTAACAATACTAAGGCAAGGGTAATTACCGTGAATGACAAGGGCAATGTTGACTATATGATTTATGGTTATAGTAAGGCTAAGGAGCATGTAGGCGAAAACGGAATTTCTATTTTAAGATATAATTATGAGTCTAACAGTTCCAAAGAGGCGGCTTTTGTACCTTGCAAAGTGCCTGCTTACAACTTGGAGAAGCAGTTGTCACAGCTTTGTTACGTAGGCGACGGAACTCTTTATATTATGATGAACAACACTATTTACTATGCAAACCTTAAAACTAAGGAGTGGGGAGCGTTGGTAGAAAATGTGGAAGACGGAAGTTTTGCAATTAACAGCGACGGAAGTATGTTGGCTTACAATACAAGTGGTAAGGCTTATGATACGGAAAACATTACAATTGTTAACTTAAAGAATGGTGAAAAGAAGACTATTGAGGCGGGAGCTGACAATATTATTACCGTATATGGTTACACGGGAACGAACCTGATTTATGGAATAGGTTCTCAGAGTGACGTGTCAAATAAGAGTTTTGTACCTGTTAGCAAGTTGGTAATTGTTGATAAGGATTATAAAGAAGTTAAGTCATATTCACAGAATAAGGTTTATATTACAGGTGTTGAAATAACAGACAATATTATTAATATTAAGCGGTACAAGGGCAAGAGCCAGATTTCAGATGACCAGCTTTTGGATAATACTGAGACTAAGAAACCTGTTGCAAAAACAAGTTATTATGTGGATGATGTAAAGCAAAAGGAATTAGCTTTGGCATTTACTAATGCACTTGACGGAACTAAGCAGCTTTCAGTTGAAAAGATTGGCAAGGTAACTTTTGACAGTAGTTCTAAGGTTAATGCTACTTTTGAGAGCAAGAAAGAAAATAATTATTATGTTTACGGATATGGAAAGCTTCAGGGGATTTACAGCGACAAGAACGTTGCAACTAATGCGGCAAAAGCTACATATGGACTTGTAACGGATAACCGTGGACATAAGATATGGGTTTTTGAAGAGAATTATAATTAAAAATATCAGAAAAGGTCAAAATGCTTATTAGAAAAGAGTGTTTTGACTTTTTTCTTTATCTTTACGCGAAAAATTTTTAATGTTATACTTAAAGTTAGTAAAAAATTCGGGAGGAACTATGCGATTTATACATACTGGTGACATTCATCTTGGAGCCACTCCGGAGAGCAAAAGACCTTGGGCGGCTAACCGTGGAGATGAAATTTGGAATACTTTAGAACGTTTAATTAAAAAAATAAAAATAGACCCGGTAGATTTGCTTATTATTGCAGGGGATATGTTTCACAGACAGCCGTTACTTCGTGAACTTAAGGAAGTTGATTATTTGTTTTCGACTATTCCTGACACAAAGGTTGTTTTGTGCGCGGGAAATCATGATGCCATTAAAAAAGGCTCTTTTTATGACGGTTTCAAATGGAGTGAGAATGTTATTTTCTTAGGTGACAAGAATATTGAAAGTATGGAGATTCCTGAGCTTAATACATGTGTGTATGGACTAAGTTATCACCAGACTGAAATTAAGGACGCAATGTATGACCATGTTATTGTGAACAGACCGGATATGATTAATATTCTGGTGGCTCATGGCGGTGACGAAAAGCATATTCCAATTAATAGAAAGAAGCTTGCAATGTCAGGTTTTGACTACGTGGCAATGGGACATATTCATAAGCCTGAAATAGATGAAAAGATGAAGATGGCATACAGTGGTTCTCTTGAACCTATTGATATGAATGATATTGGACCTAGAGGCTATATTTATGGGGAGATTTCAAAGAGAGGTCTTGAACTTGAATTTGTGCCTTTTGCAAAGAGAATTTACAGGGAACTTGATTTCACGGTAACTCCAACAGCTACTAATTTGGAAATAAGACATAGACTGATTGACATGATTAAGGAGCAGGGACAGGATGATATGTACAAGATTACTTTTAGCGGTTACAGAGATCCTGATTTTGACATTGATGTTTCAGATATTGAAGGTGTTGGAAATGTTGTAAGTGTTACCGACAATACGGTTCCTGATTATGATTTTGAAGAATTGTACGCTGAAAATAAGGACAATATTCTTGGAATGTATATAAAGAAATTTCTTGACAGGGAGAGTCTTACACCTTTGCAGCGTAAAACCCTTTACTATGGAACAAAGGCATTGATGGATGCCATGGAGGACAGGGCATGATTATAAAGGACATACGATTAACTAATTTTGGAAAATTTAATCATAAAATGGTAACTCTTGAACCGGGACTTAATATTGTATACGGTGAGAATGAAGCGGGAAAGACTACTCTTCATACTTTTATAAGAGGAATGCTCTTTGGAATAGAAAAACAGCGTGGAAAGGCAAGTGGTAAGGACCTTTACACTAAGTATGAGCCATGGGAGAATCCGGCTAATTATCATGGTATGATGCGAATCGAAAGCGACGGTGTAACTTATCGTATTGAGAGAAATTTTAATAAGCTTAATAAGTCTTTTAAGGTTATTAATGAAGATAAGGGTATTGAGCTTAAAACAGAGGAGATTGAAAATCTTTTCGCAGGGCTTGATGAAAGCTGTTACTATAATACTATAAGCATAAGCCAGCTTGGCAGCGTTACAGATAAGGAACTTGAAGTTATTCTGAAGAATTATGCGGCAAATCTTGGAACGACTAAGTCTATGGAGATTGATATTAAATCAGCTTTTGCCGACTTGGATAAACAGAAGAAAAATATAATGATTGAAAGCCGAATTGCTGAAGAGGATGTTGTTGAGAAGGCTATTAAGAATGCCAAAGAGGATTTGGAGATTTCTCAGGGCGAACAGCATACAATAATTGCTTCGATAGAGCAGAAAAAGCAGTCTTTATTTAATCTTTCTAATAAGAAGAAGGAATTGTCAGCTCTTGATGCAAAACGACTTGAAGCCTTAAATAAACTTAACGAGCGTAAGGAGAATCTTTATCAGGAGGCAATTACTTTGACTGCTGACAGTGAGAAGTTTTCAGCTTCCCTTGAACAGATTGAAAATCACCAGAAGCAGCTTGAACAGGAGCTTGCTGACAAGGGCATTGACGGAAGAGAGACTATGGAATATCTTCTTGAAAAAGTTACTAACAGAAGTAATATGCCTGTTTTGTTTATTATCCTTATGATGGGATGTATTGGTGGTGCTGCAGGTTTTATTATGGGAAATTACCAGATGATGGATTTAAAGCAGTTTTGGGTTAAGCCGGGTATATGCCTTGGTGCGGCTTTTGTTTTTCTTATACTTGCAATCTTTAAGTATGGATTTAATAAGAAGAAGCGTCAGAAGAAGCTGGATGCCTTAAAGGAGATTAAGCTTGTAATGGATAAGCTGGACGCAGCAAAGCACGAAAGGGTTTATGTTGAACGTCAGCTTAACAATAAGAAAGAAGCTTTAAAGGATACTCAGGAGTTTATTAAAGCCGAAGAAGAAAAAAGCGTTGATATGCAGGATTATAGTGACGAGTTAAAGGACTTGGAAGCGAAGGAACGTGAAATTAACGAGGCAATTTCAAAGTCTCAGTGGATTCTTGAACAGAAGCAGGAAAAGGATATTGAGCTTCAGAAGAAGATTGATGAACTTGAGGAGCGATTTAACAAGATTAAGAAAGCAAAAGTTGAAATACAGGCTATTGAGGACGCCAAGAGTAATATTGAAGATATAGCAGATGAAATCAGAAATAGTTTCGGTAAGAGATTAAATGAGAGAGCATCTTATTATATTTCACAAATTACAAACGGCAAATATGACAATCTTTCAATAGATGACAAACTTAACATATCTGTAAACAGTAAGCACGCTCTCATAGCTGCTACACGACTTAGCAAGGGCACAATAGAGCAGATATATATGGCGCTTAGACTTGCGGCAGCAGATATTATATTTGAAAAGGACAAGAAACCTATACTTCTTGATGATGCCTTTGCAATGTATGATAACAAGCGAATGGGTAATACTATGAGATTTATGGCAGAAAATATGGAACAGGTAATCATCTTCTCATGCCATACAAGAGAGAAGCTAATGGCGGACAAGTTAGGACTTAAGTATAACTTTATAAGGTTGTAGTGGAGAGTTGCAAGGTTATGAAGTTATAAGGTAGAGTTGCAAGGTTATGAAGTTATAAGATAGAGTTGTAAGGTTATAATTGAGAACGCTAAGATTTAAACGATAGATCTAAGGATGCGGCGGAGAATTGAATATTATATGAGTGTGGAAGAGTGAGAATTAGCCCCGGCTACGGAAACGTAGCCGGGGTTTTTATAGGCTGAAATTGTGGGAGAATTTTTTAGAAGTCATATTCTTTTAATGAGAAATCAAACTAAGATAACTTCCTTTATCTTTTCGATTTCTTTAACGAGAATACAAACTCTGTTCCAACGCCTTCGGTGCTGATTACATCGATTGTTTCGTTGTGTCCCATAATAATTTCTTTTACGATGGCAAGTCCGATTCCGGAGCCTGTTTTGTCACGACCACGGGAAAGGTCGGTCTTGTAGAATCGCTGCCAGATTTTGTCGATGCTGTCCTGTGGGATTCCCATACCAAAATCCTTAACGGAACAATATTGTTTTTCGCCTTTGTTATAAAGCTTGATTATAATCTTTGAACCCGGATTACTGAACTTAATGGCGTTATCAAGTAGGTTGTAAAGAACCTGTTCAATCTTGCCTTTGTCAGCGTATACATTGCAGTGCTTTGGTGGAAACTGAATAATCAATTCAATATTCTTCTTCTCACAACTGCCCTGGAAAGTATCAACTGTTGAAGCGATAACTGATTCCATATTAAAGTCTTCAAAAATAAGTTCAGGACCGGTGCTGTTCCAACGGTTAAGGTCACGCAATCCTGAAGTAAGCTTTTCGAGACGGTTAGCCTCAGATAAAACAATTGAAAGATATTTGTTGTAATCTTCCGGTGGAATTGTTCCATCCATTATAGCTTCAATATAGCCCTTTATAGAAGTTAAAGGAGAGCGGAAATCATGGGAAATATTAGAAATAAATTCCTTTTGATAAGCTCGTGAGTTGTTTAATTGCTTAGACATATATTGAAGTGAGTGCGCCACGTCACCGATTTCATCGTCATTGTTAACCTTAAGTCCTTCGTATTCAAAATTACCTTTGGCATATTCCATTGCCGCAAGTCTAATCTGCTTAAGTGGCAAATAAATAAACCACATAAAGTTAAAGAATATAATAAGTGAAAGAGCCAGTATAATTGCGTAAGTAACGTAGAAAATAAGTGTTACATCATAGCAACTTTTTTTAATAATGGAAGTAGGCATATGCGCCACAATATATCCATAAGTCTTATTATTATTTTTGACTTCATAGACAACACTTAAAGTGTCGGTTTTAAAAATATTATAAAATTTGCCAATCTTGTAATGCGTATTCTTGTAATCATCAGGCTTGAATTTTTCAATCAAAATATTAGAAGAATCTTTTGAAAGATTATTTGTTGTGCCTGTGTAATAAAATGGTTTGCGGTTACTATCAAGAATAAGTATGTCACAGTCCAGTACGTTGTTAAAATCATTTAAAAATTGCTTAGGATTGTCTAAATCATCAAGTGAGTTGTCCACGCAGTCCACAGCATTACTTCCTATTACAGAGGCATATTTGTAAAGGGTGTTAATGTTATTGGTCAGAAGATGATTATAAATCAAGTTATTTGACCAATAAGAAATTAACAAAAAACCTAATATTGCAAAAGAAAAATACCCTGTAAAAAATTTAGTTAAAATAGAATTTTTCATATTTAGTTATGTACCTCGAATCTATATCCTACACTCCAAACTGTACCAATTGACCACTGATCCGTGTCAGCAATTTTTTCACGAATACGTTTAATGTGAACGTCTACAGTTCTTGTATCTCCGGCATATTCATAACCCCAGATATGGTCAAGAAGTTGCTCTCTTGTAAATACTTGATTAGGTGATGAAGCAAGGAAGTACAATAATTCAATCTCTCTTGGAGTCATTTCAACAGGTTTGCCCTTGTAAATAACTTCGTAGTTTGAAAGATTAATAATAAGATCCTTGTATTCAACACGTTTTTCATCAGGCTTCTTTGCCACAGGAGCCGGAGCTTCAGTGTAACGTCTGAGAACTGCCTTAACACGGGCAACAAGTTCCTTTGAGTCAAAAGGTTTAATAATATAGTCATCTGCACCAAGTTCAAGACCTAAAACTTTGTCGAAAACTTCTGTTTTGGCAGAAAGCATAATAATAGGAACCTTTGATTCTCTTCTTATTTCACGGCATACTTCGTAACCGTCAAGTCCCGGAAGCATAATATCCAACAAAATAAGATTTGGAGCATATTCTTTAAACGCATCAAGAGCCGACTGGCCATCATGCTCAATACGTGTTTCGTAGCATTCCTTAGTTAAATATAAAGATATAAGGTTTGCAATGTTTTCATCATCGTCAACTATTAAGATTTTCTGTTTGTTTGCCATTTTAAATCCTCCTGTTAAAAAAATCTATTTAAATTCTACAACTGTGGCACCTGCACCACCTTCGCCATGTTCACCTGTTCTGTAGGATTTTACATAGCTACATTTCTTAAGATGGTTTTGAACTGCATTTCTAAGAGCTCCGGTGCCTTTGCCGTGAATAACATATACCTGTGGCAAATGTGCAATGTAAGCATCATCTAAGTATTTGTCAAGTTGAGAAATAGCTTCGTCAACTGTTTTTCCAATTAAATTAATTTCAGTTTTAATATTCATAGACTTGTTCATTTTAATCTTGCCTGTTGAACCACGGGTTAAGCCTGGTGCCTTAATATCAGGTTCGTCAATAATTTCAAGGTCGCGAATATTAACCTTAGAGTTTAGTATACCCATTTTTACTGTAAGATTACCGGCTGCATTAGGCAATGAAGCAACAGTACCGTTAAGATTCATGCTCAAAACTTTTACACCTGTGCCAAGCTTAAAGTCGGAAGGCTTGTAAGCCTTTTTAGGTTTGGCAGCTTTAATTGATGAGCCTACCTGGTTCTTTTTAAGCTTTGCTCCAACATTACTTCTGGATTTTTCCATTTCGCGGGTATTGCCGGATTTTCCATATTTATTAATAGCTTTGATAGCTTCGTCGGCTGTTTCCTTAGCTTCCTTGAGAATATCAACAGCTTCTTCGCGTGCCTTGTTAAGAATTTTGTCACGTTGTTCATTAAGCTTTTCTGTCTTAAGTTCATAATCACGTTTAAGTGATTTAATCTGAGACTTATAAACTGCAATAGTTTCCTGATCTTTTTCAATCTGGATTCGCTGTCTTTCTATTTCGGACAAAACATCCTCAAACTGCTCATTATCTGAATCGATGTGAGACTTAGCATCTTCAATAATGTAGTCAGGAAGACCTAACTTGCTTGAAATAGCAAAAGCATTGCTCTTTCCGGGAACACCAATAAGAAGTCTGTAAGTTGGTCTGAGTGTTTCTACGTCAAACTCGCAACTTGCGTTTTGAACTCCCTCAGTGGATAAGGCAAATAATTTTAATTCACTGTAATGTGTTGTTGCCATAATTCTTGAACCGATGTTTTTAAGGAAAGTAAGAATTGAAATGCCAAGGGCTGCACCTTCCACAGGATCCGTTCCTGCACCAAGTTCATCGAAAAGTACCAGTGAATCCTGATCTGCCTGATTAAGTATATTAACAGTATTAACCATATGAGCTGAAAAAGTACTTAAGCTTTGCTCAATGCTCTGTTCATCACCAATGTCAGCAAAAACTTCTTTGAAAACAGCAAGTTTGCTACCCTCAAAAGCCGGAATATGAAGTCCCGCCTGGCCCATAAGCGTTAAAAGTCCTACAGTTTTAAGTGAAACTGTTTTACCACCGGTGTTAGGACCTGTAACAATCAAAAGGTTAAAGTCTTTTCCAAGATGAATGTCTATAGGCACAACCTTTTTAGGATCCAAAAGAGGGTGGCGTCCCTTCTTAATATTAATTTGTCTTTGATCATTAAACTCAGGCATTGAAGCTTTCATTTCTTTTGCAAGAGAAGCCTTAGCGAAAATAAAGTCAAGCTTAGGTAATATTTCCATGTCTGTTTTTAATTCATAAATATGCTCGGCACAGGCCATACTAAGGTTAGCAAGAATAATTTGAATCTCATCAGCTTCCTTAGCTTCCAGTTCACGAAGCTTATTATTAAGCTCTACTACAGCAGCAGGTTCAATAAACAAAGTAGAACCTGTTGAAGACTGGTCGTGAATGATACCATTAACATTTCCGCGGTATTCCTGCTTAACAGGTACACAATAACGTCCATCCCTCATTGTAATAAGGGCATCCTGAAGATAAGTGTGACCTGACTGGGAATTAATGAGAGATGACAACTGGCTGTGAACACGGTCGTTGGTAATCTTCATCTGTCTTCTTATATTTTTAAGATTAGCAGATGCATCGTCAGCTATTTCATCCTCTGAAATAATACATCTTTCAATGTCATTCTTCAAATTAGTTAAAGGTTCAATAGCCTCAAACATGTCATCAAGACTATCTCTTTCAGCCTCATCATCACGGCGGGAGAAAGTTTTAACTCTTAAGGCAACTTTTAAAAGGGAGTCAATTCTAAGTAATTCTCCGGTGCCAAGAGTACTTCCAATCTCTAATCTTTTAATGGATTCGCCAATATTGTGAATACCTGAGAAAGAAAGGCTTCCTTTCTGCCAGATTCGTGATAAGGCATCACCTGTCTGTTTCTGATTTTCTTTTATTTTATTAATATCGGCAGATGGAACAAGTGCGTGGCAAAGCTTCTTGCCAGGCTCAGAACCTGCCTGATTTTCTAACATTTTTATTATTTTATAGTATTCAAGGGTTTTAAGAACTTTTTCGTTCATGATAAAGCCTCCAATTCTTGTATTTAGATACATAATCAATTATAATAAAGATTGACTGTCAGGTAAAGAAAATCTTAACATTTGGAGGAAAAGATGAGATATATAGAAACATTAAGAGAGGGCGAAAGAATTCAGGAAACATATTTGTGCAGACAGAGAACTACTGCAATGACTAAAACAGGAAAAGAATACGAGAATGTTATTCTTCAGGACAAAACAGGTTCCTTGGACGCCAAGATATGGGATCCGCACTCAATGGGGATAGATGAGTTTGATGCACTTGATTATGTTGAAGTAAATGGTGATGTAACAGTATTTAACGGTCAGACACAGCTTAGTATTAAGCGTGCAAGAAAGATTAGCGAAACAGATGTTGACCCGACTAATTATTTACCATGTACTAACAAAAACATTGACGAAATGATGATGGAATTAACAAAATTCATCGCCGGCGTTAATAACCCTTATTATAAACAGGTATTAACAAAACTATTTATTGACAATACAGAATTTGCGGAAGCATTTAAGAAGCATTCAGCAGCCAAAAGCGTACATCACGGTTTTATTGGCGGCTTGCTTGAACATACATTGTCAGTTGCAAAGATGTGTGATTTCTTTGCAAAACAATATCCTATTTTAAATAGAGATTTACTTATGACATCAGCTATTTGTCACGATATTGGAAAGGTTTATGAACTTTCAGACTTTCCAATGAATGATTACACAGATGCAGGTCAGTTACTTGGACACATTGTTATGGGTTCAGAAATGCTTGGAAAGATTATGGATTCAATTCCTGATTTTCCGACTAAGTTAAAGAATGAATTGAAGCATTGTATTCTTGCACATCACGGAGAGCTTGAATATGGTTCACCTAAAAAACCGGCTCTTATAGAGGCAATGGCTCTTAATCTTGCAGACAATGCAGATGCAAAGATTGAGACAATGACAGAACTTTTAAACAGTAACAGTTCTGCTTCATCAGACCAATGGTTAGGATACAACAGATTGCTTGAAACTAATGTTAGAAAGACAAGCGAATTAAAGTAATAAATAGATAATAATACAAATACGCAATAATTAGCATAAATATGCGAAAAAATATACAGATAATTATTTAAAGGAATTTTCATGATTAAGAAAAATGATATTTTAGATTTAACAATTGAAGATTTAGGCGTAAACGGAGAGGGTATAGGCAAAGTTGATGGCTATACTCTTTTTGTTAAAGACGGAGTAATCGGCGACAAAGTTACAGTAAAGGTTATGAAGGCTAACAAGAATTTCGGGTTTGCCAGATTAATGGAAATAAAAGAGCCTTCTAAAGATAGGGTTTCGCCAAGATGCAATGTTGCAAGACAGTGTGGAGGTTGCCAGATTCAGTGCATTAATTACAATGAACAGCTTAGATTTAAGAAGAATAAGGTTTATAATAATCTTGTGAGAATCGGTGGACAGAGTGATTTTGTAATGAATGAGGTAATTGGAATGGATGAACCATTTAATTATAGAAATAAGTCTCAATTTCCAATTGGAATGGATAAGGAAGGAAATATTATTTCAGGTTTTTATGCAGGAAGAACTCATTCTATTATAAATATAGACAGTTGCGACCTTGGCTTAAAAATTGATGGCCGTGATGTAAACAAAGAAGTCATGGATACCGTAAAGGCATTTATGACTAAATATAGAATTGCACCTTATAATGAAGTAACCCACAAGGGCCTGATTCGACATGTACTTATTAGAATTGGCGCAAAAACAAAGCAGATAATGGTTTGCATAATTATAAATGGAAAGAATCTTCCTAATAAAGAAAAACTAACAGAAGAGTTATGTAAACTTGAAGGAATGTATAGCATTTCTCTTAACATTAATACTAAGAAAAGCAATGTGATTCTTGGGGACAAGGTGATTAACTTATATGGCCCCGGATATATTGAGGATTATATTGGAGATGTGAAATTTAGAATTTCTCCATTGTCATTTTTCCAGGTTAATCCGGTTCAGACAGAAAAGCTATACAATAAGGCTTTAGAATATGCTAACTTAACAGGAAATGAAATAGTATGGGATTTGTATTGTGGAATTGGAAGTATATCCTTATTTCTGGCAAAAAAGGCAAAACAGGTTTTGGGTGTTGAAATAGTACCGGAAGCAATTGCTGATGCAAAAATAAATGCAAAAATTAATGGAATAAATAATGCGGAATTCTTTGTTGGAGCAGCAGAGGATGTAGTAACGGAATATTTTGAAAATCACAAAGATGACGAGGAATGTAAGCCGGATGTTATTGTTGTTGACCCACCGAGAAAGGGTTGTGATCATAAACTTCTGGAAACAATAGTGGAAATGAATCCTGAAAGAGTGGTTTACGTAAGCTGTGACAGCGCAACGCTTGCAAGAGACGTAAAGTGGCTAGGGGAAAACGGCTATAAGCTTATTGAGGTAACGCCATGTGATATGTTTGGGCAAACAACACATGTGGAGACGGTTGTTCTTTTGTCCCAACTAAAACAAAAGCCAGATGATTACATTAATGTTACGATTGAACTTGATGATATGGATATAACATCAGCAGAGACTAAGGCAACCACAGTGTCCGGAAGATAAAGAGAGAGCAATTGTGGAGGCATTGGAGCATTTTAAGATGATTCAGCGGAAATAAAAAGTGTTTGATAAATCGGAATTTATAAAGGAGAATATTAATGAAACTATTTTTATGTTCGCACTTTTCAAGTGTGGGAAGTCTGATAAAGGAAG
>ERZ791906.229-NODE-229-length-83558-cov-17.823000_pt1 | contig 83558 bp, 109 predicted proteins | sample MGYA00510146_ERZ791906 | MGnify/ENA primary metagenome ERZ791906 (study PRJEB30046, sample SAMN00792096) | human gut metagenome | study: EMG produced TPA metagenomics assembly of the A metagenome-wide association study of gut microbiota in type 2... | reverse complement strand
AGGCGCGGGAGCTGCCGCCGGGGCGGCGGGGGCGGCAATAGGGGCGCTTTCCACCGGCTCAAAAGTGTGGTCGGTCGTAAAGGGCGTGGGAGGCAAGGCGTTGAGCATAGTCGGTATCCTTGCCGCGCTGGATGCTTTAAGCAAAACCGTCAACGGATTTGTTTCCGGGGATGCCCCCTTGTCCTGGGGAACCAAAATCAGCTATAGTTTAGCCGGTATTGCCGGCCTGGTAGGCCTTATCCCCGGAGTCGGAAGGCTTTTCGGCGTCGCGGCTGAAGGGCTTGCATGGCTGGGCGATACGCTTAAAGAGTTCGATACGCAAGAATATATGCGCGGCCAGTATTCACAAGCGCTTAAAGCCGCCCCGGGCCGCGGCATTAAAAGCGTTTACCGGAAAAACCTGACGGAGTTGTTTCAGTCGGAAGAAGCGGGAACGCGGGGCAGCAGGACGGTTTCTTCTGTACAGGAGGAACTTCGGGCCGAAATATCAAGGCAGACTGCGGTTCTCGATAAGCAACTCCGTGAAAACACGGCTATTTCCGATGCGCAGAAAGCCCTGCTCCAACGCAGGCTGGATTATCTCCGGAGCATTGACGATGCCACCATATCCCGATGGACGGAGCAGCTTCTCGACGAAACGAGGGACGTAGCCGGACGGGCCAAGTATGACGCGGCCATTGCCGCCGAACAGGAGGCCGCCAGACGGTCGAACGAGGAACGAAGGGCGGCTGAACGTTATGGTCAGGTTAAGGACAACCGCATTAAATTGCAGGAGGCGGAAATCAGGTATGCGTCCGGGACGGAACAGCGAATGTTTTGGTGGCGCAGGCGCCGTACCGCATTGCAGGAAGCGCAGCCTTATGTTCAGGATTTGCTGACCGGGCCGGACACCGGAGCCTACATGACGGAAAAGCTTGGAGCCGACTTCCGCATCCGGGGGACTGAAGACATTAAAAAGGTGCTGGACGCGGCGGGGGAATCGAAAGATACCGTGATTTTCGCCAGCGAAAACGTGTTGAACCTCCAGAAAGCCTACGAAAAAATCCTCGATTACGAAAAGGAAGAGCAAAAGCTTCGGGAAGCCAAGCAGGAATACGACAGGCAGGAAGAAGAGCGGGCACGGAATCTTGGCGTCCTTAAGCAGAAAATCTATCTCGACCAGGCTTACGCCGCCGGGCTTATCAATGCGGAACAGAGGACGCAGTACGAAGAGCAGCTTAAAGCCCTCGACACGGCAAAGTCGCTTATGGAAGCGGGCATGGGCCGGGAGGAAGCCATGCAGATGGGCCTGGCCTCGGTGGAAGCCGAACGGCGGGCCGCCGGGCAGGCCGCTATCGACAATGCGGCGGAAACCTATAAATCCGCGGCTACAGGGACCCTGGTGCGGCAAGGATGGATGGATGTCATCTCGCTTGGCTGGCGGAAGGATTCTGCCGGGGCGTATCTGGACCCGAACCGATATGACGAACAGACCACAGGCCCGTACCAGAATGAGGACACGGATTTACTGAAAAAAATCAACGATACGCTTGAAGCTATCCAGGCGAACACCAACCCTGACCTGAAAAAATCCTCGGTTGTCTGGGGATGATGTGGTATTAGAAATTTGCAATCATTGCAAATCGGGAATTATGGCTATTTCACACAACGGACTTCGGGAACCCATTGAGCAGCCCGGAACGATGACCGTCGAACGGGTATCGGAAGACGGCGTCGTCCGGTATGAAAAATCGGCAACCAGAGTGTTTGAGGTTCCGAAAGACATGGCGGCGGCCTTCATGCTGACCCCTCCGGCCACTCCAATGCCGGGGACGATATTCCTTGAATCAAGGTGCGAAGAGGAAAATGCGGAGTGGTCTAAAGTGACGTTCACTTACGGTGAAGACCCTGACGATTCTTCCGGAAGCGGTGGTGACGATTCGGTGCGCCGAACGGTCAACGTCACTACGTCCCTGGTGGATATCCCGATTCAGTGCTCCCCGAAGTACATTGATATGTCCGGAGATTCCCCAAAGTCAAAAATCCCTGACGAAGATTTGAAGCTTTTGGCCTACGCCATGTCCGGCCAGTTCAAAGACCCGCGAAACAACACCTATATCAAGGACAGCCTCACATCGGACCTGGCTCGTGAAATTTTCGACTATTTAACGCTCGGAATCACGCATTTCGCCTATCCGCAGACGGTGATACGCATTTCTTACCCAAAATCCAAAGTAGGTTCCGGCCAGCAGTTCGGCGTTCCCACCAAGACGCCGGGAAAGAAGGGCGACGCTATCCCGGTAAAGCTCCCGGAAGACAGCAAGATTGATTTCCAGCTGATTTCCCGGTCCATTAACTACGACGGAAAATACCACACAACGGATGAAGAATACCAGTCGTCATCCCCGCTGGGCTGGGCGAATGACCGGAAATTCTGGGGGGAAGAATAATTCACTGATAAAATAACATTATGGCATTACGGCGCGTACAGAGAGGCGAACCCCTGCGTATCGGTCAGATTAACCAATACGCCGAACTTCTTGGCCAAATGACCGGCGGGGGAAAACTCTTCCGGGCCAACAGGACCGGCTACCAGATGGACCGGGACCTGAACCCCCTGTTCCCGTTCGAGCTGATGGCCCTGGACGCGCAGTCGAGTACCGGAGGAAGCGCAAAAGGCGTGCCGTTGGCGGAATCTAAAGACCTGGTCGCTTTTCTTCATCCCGGTTCCGTCACGTTTATCGGTCTGGACGGCATGGCCTCACAGGTGTTTCCCGTCATTAAAAACCCGAAATATGCTCCTACGGATTCTCCTGGCGGAGGCAATGAAGATGGGGCCGCGGTCAACACCTGGCCCCGCCCCGGCATCCAGATTGAGCTTGATACGGTGTACGGCGTTCACCTGTTCGCCAAGCTGGAACGGGTGACGATGCAGATAGGCCGTGACCGGATAATTCAAGTGTCGGTCAAGAAATGGTGCCGTGACCGGACTCCATTCATCGGCACGGAAGACGAAATGGACAGTTCCGCTTCGGATGACGAAGATATTATCCGGACGTTCATTCCGTTGTTCCGCCCCACGGAAGACAGCGCAATCGAAGGAAACGTTTATGTGGAAAATCTGCATGAAAGCGATTTGATTCTGCCGGATATTCCGCTTGAAGGCGGATCGTCTTCATCTTCGGCGTCCTCTTCCTCGTCTTCCAGCAGTTCAAGTTCGAGCGGCGGAGTATCGTTCAGCAGCTCTTCATCAAAATCGGAAAGCTCGGAATCCGCGTCTTTTTCTTCCTCGTCTTCATCGTCAAGAGGCCCTTATATTGACCCGACGCTGATTTCTGTACCGGCGCGGGAAACCGATTCCGGATTCGGCGGCATCTACCGCACGTTGAAAGGCTTTAACTTCCCGCCCAGCGATGATAAGCCGGGCATGGCGTATATCATCATTTACAGTCCGGTCGAGACCTGTAATTGGGTAAACTTTTCCACCGCCGGATTGGTGGAAACGAAAACGGACCAGCAATGGGAAGGCTATGTCGCCATTGACGATAACGGAAATTGGGATTGCAATGTCATCATCGACGAATTCACCGACCCTGAAAATACGGGCGCTCACCGATTCAAGGATTTCAAAGTAGGCTACCGGGCAAAAAAACAAAATACGGCTGTCGATATTCTCATTGTTGACCAGTCGCCCCCGGAAATGTCCTCTTCCTCGTCCTCGTCGGCAGAAAGTTCATCGTCGGAAGAAAAATATTATTTCCGCTTTGTTCCGAATAACATCACTGTAGATAGCCGGTGGCAGAAAGTTCAGGGCTATATCCGCACCGATTCCCCTTATGGGTGGAAAATCCCGGAAGATTTTGCAGCGCAGTTTCCTTCCGGAAAATGGGTATCTATCTCCCCGCTGACCGGGAAGGACCACGATAATTTTGAAGTCACGTTCCAGACGAACGAAGAAGGCGCCTCCCGCGATAATCTGGTGACAGGCTACGCGCTGACGTCGCGCGGCACGTTGATGCTGACGGCGACCGACACATTAAATGTCACCCAAACCTCGGAAGCTTCTTCTTCCTCATCGAGCAGTTCAAGCAGCTCGTCAAGTTCAAGTTCTTCTTCGTCTTCCGGTTCGTCGAGTTCATCCCAGGCGGATTGGTTTGAGGTGTTTCCCACGTCGATGGCTTTCGGCGCAGACGGCAAACCGAAAGATTCCAACAAGGTAAGGTTGCGCGGAACGGTCGAATGGTCGGCTGACACGCAAAGCGCCTGGTGTTCCATGTCTCCCACGTCAGGACCGGCGCCGGGGGATGCCGGGACGGAAGCCATAATCACCTGCCAGCCTAATGAGGGAGTAAATGGCCGGGGCACGCTCGTCGAGTTTACCGTCAGTTTGAACGGATCGCCGCAATATTACTATGTCAACGTTATCCAGGAGGGCAACCCTCCCGTGCCTTCATCGGGAAGCGAGTCCTCTTCTTCGGAAGCTTCTTCCGGGGCCAGCTCGGCCTCGTCAAGCAAGACCGCTATTTTGCCGGTCCGGGGAAAGTTCCTGGGCGTGATGTGCATGGAGTCCCCGGAAACATGGTTTGTGGACTTCGCCACCGTTCATTTTCCGCTTGGATTGGCGTTAATCGACCGGACGTTCATCGACGTCACCGAACCCGGTTCCATAGCGGTTGTTTCCGCTGTAGATGACAGGGGCCGCCCCGCGCGGGCATGGCTCCGGCAGGAAGGAAAATACCTTACCCTGTACGCGAAGCCGCAGGGGTTAAGCCGCGTATTCCGGCCGCAGTCTGTTATTGTCCAGCTCATCGGCAAGCGTCTGGGCCACCGCGCGCGGTTTCCGGAATTTACGAAAGACCAGTTTATCGCCAATGAAGCGTTTTACGCTAAAGCCCACCAGCCGGAACCTCCGGAAAAGTAGAAAAGTAAATCAGGCCCATATTACGTTTCCGGATTCATCAATATCTACGGCTTTTTTGTGCGCCAGCCGAGCTTCATTTAATTTCCGGGAGTCCCGGATAACGTCGCCGGTTTCCGGGTATTCCTTGAATACGTTAATATAATTCAATAAACGTTCCTTGTCGGAATATACCACGGCCGCATTTACAACATAGAACTTCCCTTTATCATCGTACCGACGGATAACGCTCGTATCCGTGGCGCAACGCCATGTGTCAAAGTCGCGGGTGATATAAACGCGCTCATGCGCTCTAAGCCATATCATTGTTTCCCTGGCGATAAACTCCGGAACAAGAGTAAAGAGCTGCTCTTTTGTTAAAGTAGTATTGCTTATAATCATATTGACCCGTGGGGTTTCTTAATGAGAAGGTTTTTCCCTCCCTTTGATGAATGTAATTTAACACTATATTTTAAGAATTGCAAGAGAAAAAAGCATAAAAATGATTTTTTATTACATCAAATCAATCGGCAGCAAATAATACGCGCATTTAATCAGCACGATGCCCGCCAGCCAGTTAAGAACCGCCATAACCGGCATTCGGTGCTTGATGCAGGAAAAAGTGCAAAGCATCATTTGAGCGCCAAGAATCGTTATGGCCCCGGAAATTAAAAATTGCAAAAACATCGATTGGCGGTCAGCGCGTGCTAACGTCTTGAAACTTTTATCGCGGAAGGCTCGTATCGGTACACTATTTCCTCGAAACGCTTTTCAGCATCCGCCAGGGTAGTAAGCGTCCAGCCATAAGTTCCCCAGGAATTGGGGCCCGGAAGGTACTCGTCGCCAATCTGGTGGAACCTCGTAGGGGACGTGACCGTTTGAACCCGCATAACTTCATAGCTGATTTGTCCGTGTTTTTCCTGCTCATATATAACTACATTTCCCTGCCTCCGGATTAAACGATAATTAAACCCGTATTTCCGAAACTCGGATTTAATTTTTCTTGACGGCGAAGTTATCGGCTTATCTTCCATGCTCATATTATTTTTTTATTAAAAAAATTGTAGTTTAACTCCTAAACTTGCGCCTTACCCGGCGCATTTTCAGCTCCGGTGAAGCAGAAGGAGTATTTGACGCTTTCCGCAGTTCCAGCAACTGGCTCACAGTATGCTGTAGAGCAATTATGCCTTTCTCCAATTCCGCTTTGCTTATCCGGTAATTATCCGCAATCCAGTCTATGTTTCTGGACTGGTTGTGCCGGTGTGCGTCTATGTCCTGCCGCGGCTCCATACATTTATTATTAACTTTTATCCTCAGGGGGGGGTAATTCCCCCCCCTCCCTGGGAGCAGGAATTAACGCAGATTAAAGATGAACTCGTAGCCGCTGGAATACCGGTCAATATCTACGGATTCCACATCCATGCAGGTCATATCCCGCACAAGCTGTTTCAAATGGCGCAGGGCTTTTCCGCAGCGGGAATCGTCTTCAATATCCTTGGGGTCCAGTTTTACCATTATTGAAGTTTGAGAGATAAGAGAAGCGCTGCGTACTTCGCTGCTGCAAAAATACTTTTGAAAGTATTTATTGATTTCTGAAACTCCGTTTTGCAGTGTGGTTTTAGTATTCATTTTTTTCTAACAGGTTTTTTGTTTTTTCTCTCTCAGGAGTTTTTCTCTTTTTGATGAGAACAATTTAACACTATATTTTAGAAATTGCAAGAGAAAAAGAGTTTTTCACGAAAAAAATTTGCAATCGTTGCAAATTCCGAAAATCAATATTGCTCCTAAAAAATCAAGCGATTATATTGGCAAAGACATGATAACCTTAAACCATCTTGGAATATCCCACGCGGTCATCATTGCCTTGCCGGAACGCGCTGAACACGTCTCCCGCCTGAAAAACTCCATGGCCTCCGGGGGCATTGACCCGGAAAACGGCGTTACCCTGCTTCCCGCCTGGAACGGTCGAGAGCTGTTTCCTCCGAAAAGCTGGAAAGGGACCCGCGGTGCCTGGGGTTGCGTGCAGTCCCATATCCGGGCCTTGCGGCTTGCGGTTAAAAATAATTGGGAGTCAGTGCTCATCCTTGAGGATGACGCCCTGTTTTGCCGCAACGCCGCCGCCAAGTTGCAGACGCTTTTTTCTGCGCTGCCGAAAGACTGGCGCCTGCTCTATCTCGGAGGGCATCACCAAAACTGGCCGAAGGAGGTCCACGCGGATTATATCCTGGCTTCCGGCATGACGGCCACCCATGCTTATATCGTCAAACGGGAATCTATCCCGTGGCTTATTAAGCACATCGCCTATTATCCCGATTACGAACAGCAGCAATGGGGAGTTGACCAGCAAATCCGGAACGCCGTTTACCGGGGCGACATCCTCCAATACGCCCCGCGCTGGAATATCGTAGGACAGCAGCGGCAGGAATACAGCACCATTGCCCATTCCAGGGCCGGGAACCGGGAGCGTTGGTGGGAACATTCTCAAAATGACCAGTTCCGCCTGCTTCCGCTTCTGCTGCTGCGGGAGCCGCTAACCGTGGAGGACGTTGACGGACTTGAGGAACTGGTGGACGTCGCCCCCGAAAAAAGCGTCGAATGCCTTTTGGAGAAAACAGAAGACATGGCCGGCGCCATCATTGAGGCGCTTTCCTGCAGCGCGCGGGGGGCATTCAGCCATCGGCGCGTCCCTGCCCTGTACTATACTGACCGTAAAGCCGCGGACAGGTGCGCCCGCCTATGGTCCGCGGAATGCCTGTTTGCTGATGTTGACGATTCCGAACAAACCAGGAAATCGCTTATTGCCGCCCTGCGCCGCATTGTCGACTATGCGGAAAATCCGGACATGAACCCGGACGTGAACAATGATTAACTTTCTTCGCCACACTGCTATGGATTATTTATTTCCGCATTATTTCGACCGGATCGTCGTCATCAACCTTGCTAAAAACCCCGAACGGTTTGCCCGCATTGCCGATGAATTGAAGTATAAATGTCTGGCGGGGCCTGATGATATTGTCAGGCATGAAGCCGTGCACGGGGATTCCATGCCGCATCCGGCGTGGTACAGGGCCGGAAACGGGGCGTGGGGGTGCTTGTCCAGTCATATCGAGGCGCTGGAAGACGCCTGGAACACCGGAAGCGAGCACACGCTGATTATCGAGGACGATGCCGTATTCGCCAATGACCTTTTGACGCGATTCCCGGAAACCATGAAGGAAGTTCCGAAAGAATACGGGCAGTTGTATCTTGGGGGACAGCACCAGCAGGCCCCGGAGGCCCTCAGCGATACTTTGTGGCGCGGCACGTCTGTCAATCGGACGCATTGCTACGCCGTCACCCGGAAATTCATTCCGGAGATTCTCGCCCATATCATGGATTGGGATACCCATATCAAGGCTGCCGGAAACCCGCTCCACATCGACCACACGCTGGAAATCGGGCATCAGCGCAGATACTGGCCCGTATTTTGCCCCCGGTTCTGGTTTGCCGGTCAGGGGGAAAACCAATCTGACATCAACGGCAGGCCCCAGCGGGAAATGTGGTGGGAGTACTCCGTGAAACAACAGCATTTAGAGCTTCCTTTGCTTGTGTTACGGACCGCCGACATGCCGGAACACGTTAAAGACCTGGCGTTTGTCGGCTGGCCGTCGGATTTGGACGCCCGCGGCGTCAACAGGAAAATTGAAGAGGCTAAAAAAGACAAGGCTACCCTGTTGCGGGAAATCAGCTGGCTGGCGTATGTAGGATTTCAGCACCACAGCCTTCCGGCGGTTTATCTTCCGGAGCCGGAACCGGTTTCCGCATTGCAGCGCCTGTGGTCCGGTGAGGTTATCGACACGGCGCATGCGGATGATGCGGATATCCACCGGATGCGCCGCATCCTGGAATTCGCCGATAACCCGGAAATGCTGAAATATAGATTCCGGTAGATTGACGGCTTTTTCCGGCGCAAGTATTATGGCAGGCATGAAACGATTACGTTTGATGCCTGTTTTTTTTATTATTGCCGGATGCGCCCAGCAGAATCAGGCGCCGTCCATTACAACGCCGGTTCCGGAGCCGGTCGTAGAAAAAACAGTCGTCCGGCCTGTGGCGGCGTCAACGGTCGAATGCGCGGCTACTGTTAAGGATGCGGCCAATGCCGTGCAGAACAGCATTACGGCTATCGTTTCCACGATACAGCAGGCGGAAACCGCCGCGCAGGAGCAGCAAATCCCCGGCTGGGCAACATGGCTGTCCGAACTGGCGAATCAGGCCGGAAACGCGGATAAGCAGGCTGCCGTGCTGATGGACCGCTCTGACAATATGACCAAAAAAGCAGCCGCCTTGTCCGAAACGTGCGAGCAGCTGGCGGAAGAACGGGACACGGCAGTTAAAGCCGCGCAGGAATCCAGGGACGCGGCAGCGGCAATCAAGGCGGAAGCCGCGGAAGTCAAAGCCGATGCCCAGGCCCGCCTGTCCTCCATGACGGATGAGCGTTCCTGGTGGCGGAAATGCGCTTTATGCACCTGGGCCGGCATAGCTGTTTTTTGTCTGGCGTGGCTCGGAATCCGACTGGCGAGGGCTGCCGGATAACAAAAATTTTCCTCAATTTGCAATCATTGCAAACCGGAAAAACCGGAGATTCAGGACCGTAATCCTACGGTCTTTTTTATTTGTCAATACTGTTTTTTACGCTTTTATAACTTATTAAACCTCATACAGTTATAAATAATATGCACTGAGAAATCGCTAGTTTATTCATTTGTTATTCACTATTAACGAGTTATAAATAATTTGCACTTTTGAAAGTTCAGGGCATTCATAAGTATTTGCGTATCAGGCAGTTATAAACGCGATAAACCTGGAAAAACACGCTAAATTCTCATTTTACGTAAATATAACCGGCTAAGCTTCATGCAGTTATAGATATTATGCCCTTTCACCGAAGTGCATTTATTTTGTAAATTACTGAAAGTGAAAGGGTTATAACTGCGGCCAAAGCGCGGAAACCTCAATTTTTATCTTTATAAGCGGCTGAACTGCATTCGGTTATAAATAATTTGCACTCTGAGAGTGCATTAATATAAATATATAATAATATTCGTTCCTCATATTATTATACATTTACATTTCCCGTCCTGACCTAAAGGTCAGTACGTCGCCTGGGCTGTTCCGCCCAGGCACTCTGGACAGGGGCAGGGAGAGGGTTCCAGCCTGTGAAATTTCCGCTACTGTTCCGGCGGATTTCATGTTACGGTTCCGGAGATGAAAAACCTTCCGCAAATCATCAAGGACAGTTGGCGCGATATTATCGCTTTTTTGCTCATCGGAATTTTCCTTTCCGTCGGGGTGGAATATCTGATTCGGCTTTCGGTCATCATGGATGTTACCGGGGCGGCTTCCTTCATTGCCCTGCTGCAGGGCTTCACCAAGTTTGCGGGAGCCAATCTCTGCGCATGGCTGCTGGGGGCCAATGTAGCCTTCCCCTACATTTCCCGCTGGGCCAGATTCGACTTCAACGTGACCTGGCGCACAATGGAGGGGTTTCGGAAAGTTCAATGCTTCCTCGCAGTCGCTATCGGCGAATTGCTCATGGCCGCCATCTGTTTCGCCTGATACGCTCCATGAACGGTCGGAGTTTAACCGGTTTGGCCCTTTTTGCCCTGTCCGCATTTTCCGCATGCGGGGATATGCCGGCTTCCGGCCTGGTCTTGAGTGACCGGGCCGTGGATATGATTGTCCGGTATGAGACGGGAGGCAAGGCGTATTACGTGAAAAAGCTCGTGCGGCCCACATGGCCCGGAGGGGATAGCGGAGTGACCATCGGCATTGGTTACGACTTGGGATATTACTCGTCGGCGCAAATCCGTTCCGACTGGTCTTCCCTGCCGGAAAAAGACCTCCGGCTGCTCTGCACCGTAGCCGGATTGAAGCGTCAGGCCGCCCGTGCGTCTGTCAGCCGGGTGCGGTCTGTCACGGTTCCGTGGGAGCTGGCGTTGGACGTATACCGGAAAAAGACGGTTCCCGCTTATGCCCTCACGACTAAAAACGCGTTTCAGGGGCTGACCTTGACTCATCCCCATGTACAGGGGGCGATGGTGTCTCTGGTGTACAATCGGGGCGCGTCCATGTCAGGAGGCAGTCGGAAGGAAATGCGGGACTGCCGGGATGACATTAAAGCCGGGCAGGTGAAGCGGGTTCCCGCCCATATCCGAAGCATGAAACGGCTGTGGATTGGAAAAGGCCTGAACGGGCTGTTAATCCGCCGCGAGGAAGAAGCCTGTTTGGTCGAACTGGGCCTGAAAGAAAAAAATTAGTAAAAAAGTCTTGCAATTATCTTCCTTGATAGTTATATTTCATTCATGCCTTACGATAAACACACGTTAGAACTTACGCTGGAAGAACTTACGACGTTTGCTTCGCAGAATCCGAACTCCGAGGCCGGATTTGTTGAAGCGTTGAATACGGTTCGGGATTTTCAGCGCCAAGGGAAATCCGTGGTTATCCTCTGGCCCAGCCGGAAGCCGGTTGAGGTTCACGAGAAAGTCGAAAGGCGCCAAGAAGCGGAATAATCGAAAATTTGCAATCGTTGCAAATTTTCATAATCCATAGCTATCGAGGGATAAATTATGTCATCACAAGAAAAATACATCCAAAAACTGGACGACATGTTTGCCAGCGCGGTGAGTGTCGTATTTACTCCAAGCCGTGAACCGCGCAGGACCGTAGAAGCCGTCAAGGCAATGGGAGCGCGGGACAACGTCCCGGTTTTCGTCTGGAACGACGTGTACGGCTGGAAAGTCTTTACCGGTCAGGACCGCACCATAGGGGTCCCCGTCGACGCCGATACTCCGGTAGGCAATTTCTATCAGGCGCTGCGCCGCATTTTGGGGTATAAAATCGGGGAAAACTCCGATAACGCTTCCGCCCGGTTTGATTATGAAAAAGGCGCGGCGTATATCGTCATGGAAGGCACCAGCCCGCATATCGGCCTGCTTCCGATGACGACGACCTTGCTCAAAGATTACGCCTATTCTTTTCCGGAAACGCTCATGAGCCTGGTGTTGATTACGTCGGAATCCTACGTGATTCCGGAAGAACTGGCCCATGATATTCTGGTTGTCGATTTTGACTTGCCGACTAAAGACGACCTGCGCCACGCATGGGATAATACCGTGGCCAATCAGTATGAATCCAAGGGCCTTTCAGTTCCGGAAAACTACATCCCGGAAGACAGCGTAGCCGCGCTGGTTAATGCGGCTTCCGGCATGACGACTCTGGAAGCGGAAACGGCGTATTCGAGGGCGTTCACTCTGAACGACCGCCTGTTTCCGGATATCCCCGTCGAGAATCTTCTCGCCCAGGTTCACCGCTCAAAGGAGGACATCGTGAAAAAGTCGCAAACGCTGGAAATGGTTAACCCCATTCCGGTTGATTCTATCGGCGGGCTGGAACTGCTGAAAGAATGGTTTGTCACCCGGTCGGTATGCTTCAGCGAAGAAGCCCGCAAGGCGAAAGTTGACGCTCCTAAGGGCGTGGCTCTTATCGGACCGCCCGGAACGGGCAAATCGGTATGTTCCAAGGCGGTGGCGTCCATTCTTAACCTTCCCCTTGTCCGGGTGGATCTGGGGCGGCTGTTCGGGTCCCTGGTCGGGCAGACGGAAGCCCGCACCCGGACCATGCTGAAAGAACTTGAGGCAATGGCCCCCTGCATCGTGTGGGTGGATGAAGTGGACAAGGCGGGCCTGTCTTCCGGGACCAACGGGGATTCGGGTGTATCATCCCGCCTGCTGGGGTCGTTGCTGACCCACATGTCCGAAAATGAATCCGGCCTGTTCTGGATTTTCACCGCTAACCGGACGGAGAATCTGCCGTCGGAGTTTCTGCGGAAAGGGCGCCTTGACGAAGTGTTTTCCGTTCTGCCTCCGACATCGGAGGAACGCCGTCAGATTTTCAACATCCATTTGGGCAAGCGCGGAGTCGATATTGATGATATTGCCGATTTTGACCGGGTGCTGACAGCCAGCCGCGGATTCGTTTCCGCGGAAATTGAAGCGGCGTGCAAGGAGGCGAAAGTACTTTCTTTTTATCGGAATGTGCCGGTTACGAGCAATCTTCTGCTTTCCACCCTGTCCGGCATCATTCCGATTTCGGAAGCCTACAAGGACCAGTTTGACGCCATGACCGAATGGGCGCGGAATAACGCGAGGCCGTCTTCCGAGCCGGAAATCGATATTGACGAGCGCAGCCCGCTTCCGTCCTGCATCCCGGATTCGTTGCGCACCCGTCGCCGCAGGCATTGATTGACGCAGTGATTTTTTACTCCGCATTTTTTCATCATTTGTCTTGCAATTCTTAAAATAAAGGGATATATTACAGACATGAGCAATGATTTAAGCACTCTTGATACCGTCACCGGGGAAATGCAGACGCTGGTGAATGGGTACGTTAAAGTGGTTTTGTTCAAAGTTCAGATGCCGGAACAGGGAAGGCCGTATAAAGAGGACGGCATTTTCCGCAACAATGTTCCGGGCGTGAAGCGCATCGGGTTTCCGGGGTCTATAGCCTCCCTGCAAAATGGGAGGCCGGAGGTGTGCGGAACGGTTTTCTCCGGAAAGTACAGCCTGGACCCTGGCTCCTATCTTAAAATCTTTGTTAAAGCGCACCGGCGCAGGTCGTTCCCCGAATCGGCCAGTCTGTTTATCAGAATGCGCCCGTCAGCCGCTTTGCGCCGCATCGTTGTTTCCTGCCCGGAAGATTCCAAAGCCACGGTTTCCGAGTTCAGCATCACCGGGCGTTTTGACCTGGTCAAACCGACCGAAGCCCTTGCCGCCGGGTGCCGGATTCCTGAGCAGTTCAAGCTTGGGTATTCGCCCACGGTTGTAAACCGTTTAATGCAGTTCAGCGTTCTGGCCCCGGAAACAGCCACCCGGACAGTAGTCCGCACGGCTTCCGGGGAGGAAAAAGAAGTCATTGTCGCCAGAAGGAGGCGGCGCTTGGGAGGGGTGCGTTCCCACTCCTGAAAAAAATCTCTCTCATTATCATCAACAAAAAAATAAACCATGAGTCATACAACCAAAGTCAAATCCGTAGTTATCCGGGACGTCCGGGCCATTCGCGCCGCTGTGCAGGAACTCCAACGCGAGGGGCGGAAAATCGCCCTGAAAGAAAACGCCGTTCCGCGGATGTATTACAAGGACCAATTCCAGTCGAGCACCAAACGCCAGCAGGCGGAATTCGTCATCGAATGTCAGGGAATGTCCGTCAGTACCGGAAAACCGTGTGACGTGGGCCTGGTCAAGCAGGACGACGGGACGTTCATTCCGTATCTCGATACGTGGGGCGGGTACGTCAAAGAGCATTGCGGGAATCCGAAACTGACTGCCGGAAACGGCCTTACGGATTCGGATATTGCCATTGCCGCTTTTTCTCAGGCGTATTCCAAACATGCGGCTATTTTCGCGGCAACCGACCAGGGCTATACTGTCCAGGACTGTTATCTTGACTCCGCGGGCAACGTGCAGTTGACCGTAGCCACCGGATTTTAATTCTGAAATTTGCAACGATTACAAAAATCAAAAACATGGAGACAATTCACATTACGATTGACCCGGCAGGCCGTCCGACCCTGAAAGGGGAAGGGTTCACCGGCACAAAATGCAACGACCGCATGAAGGCTATCGAGGACAAGCTCGGCGCCGGAAAGGGAGCTACGCGAACCGACCATCCGGAAATGTACGCGCCGGAAGAGACGACCAGCACGGAGCAGCCGATTCACATGTGGTAAAAAATCAAACTGTCATTGTTATGAGCCAGCAAATCACCATTTATCCGGACGGCGGCATGGAATCGCTCAGGGTAGCTTCCGGGAACGGGCTGGACCTGCGGATGTTCGGAACCGTAGAAGCCCGGCGCGTGTCTGATATAGTTTTCGACGATACGGCACAGAAGTGGAAAATTGACATACTTGGGCAGGGCCTGCTGACCTTTTCCGAGTGGGCCAATGTCGCGAAAAAGCCTTTGCCGCACTTTGCGCGGCTGGCGGCGGACGGCGTGATTTTGCTGGCGGAATACGAACAGGCAGTCGATGTCGAGGTGCAGTATTTTAACGCCCGGAGGATTAAATGAGCAAAAAAAGACCCTCGACCAGCCGGAATCACTGGTCGAGGGCCTGATACAAGTTACGCTGAAAACACTTTAATCGTGCGCCGTGAATTGTGCCAAAATCTCATGTACAGTCAAGCGGAATTCAGGATTTTCACAAAATCTGGTGCTGGCTGTACCGAACGGTCCGCCCCGCGCTGGAAGCGGAATCCGTTACATTATTTCCCGTGCTGGAATTTGTGTTCGACCGGACATTGGCCCGCGGAAAGCCCTGGGAAGTTATCAGGCTTTTTCAGTTTTCGCAAAATCTGGCGTTGCACCGGAACACTATTTCCCGGAATATCAAGCGGCTGGTTGCGCTGGGGCTTGTTCTTGCCCGGAGTCCGAAACATGGCCGGGCGGTTTATTCCATTAATTTAACCTGGACTGACACCGATATGATGAAAACACCGAAACGGGGCCGGACGGAAGCCCCTGTGATTCCCCTTTCCGAGATAGGCCGCATGGCGGCGGAAAAAGCGGCGGAAGCCAAAAAGAGAAAGCAGCGTAAATTGTCGTTTGACGCGGTTTCCGGTTTTTGGGCTTCTACCGTCATAGATTTGCTGGGAAAAGACGCTTTTATTGCGCCGACGAAAACGAATTACATGGCGTTATTCGCCTACGCGAAACGGTTTACGTCCGGGGACAAAACTTTTTCTGATTTTAAGGATTTTTTAACCTGGGCAATCGGCCGCTGGCAGCTTGTCATGCGAGATTCTTTCCGGTGGACAAAAAACACCGCCCCGAAAGTGCCGTCTATCGGCTGGCTGGTAAAATTTTCCGCTCAATTCGAGGAAGCTTATTTGCTTTATCTCAATCCGGTCGCGGGAAAAAACCTGTCTGCCGACCCAGCGGCCAAACCGGAGAGCAGCCGCCCCCGAACGGTCAGACCGAAAACGGCAAAGCCTAAACCACAGCCGCCGAAACTCCTGAGGCCGTCAGGCGCCGAGGCCGGAATTGACGAGCTTCCGGAGTGGCGATAATCCTCTACTGCTTTTTCAAAAAAATGAATAACGCGATTTCCTGTGACGAAGTGGCCGCCGTGTTACGGCGCAACGGCGTTCCGAGAATGTTTACCCGCCCTGGATATTCCGGGCTTTCGGACATTAAAAGCCGTCAGGCCAGCAATACGCGCGTATTGCTCCTTGACCGCGTAGCCGGATGTTCGGCCGCCGCCCCATTGGTGCTGGAATTGTCCGGAGACGGAAAAACGCCGACGGAAATATTTTACGGGGCGATACGGGTGCTGGTCCTCCGGTACAGATTTTCGGTGCTGGCGTCGAACCCGGCAGACCTGCTTTCCCGCATTGAGTCGCATTTCGATTTTTTGAAGACGGACAAGTACCATGTGCTGGCCTTATCTCCGCTGGTAGAGGATGACCGGACGGCGGGGTATCTTTCCCGGTCTGAGCTGTACCGGTTTGAGCGGTGCATTCAGGATTGGCTGTTAAACGGAAGGCATCTTATCTTCAATGGGGCCAGACCGTTGAAAGATTCGGAAATGTTCAGCCGGGGCTTTATAAACTTTTTGACCAGTCAGGATAATTACATTTTCGTTCCGGAGGATTGATTTATGGCCGTAGGCATTGATTTTTTGCGCGCCGTCTGCGCCGAGCAAAACGTGTCCCTGCTCCACCAGGTGGACGCCACTTATTTTCTCGATGACGAGCAGCCTTTTTACCGGTTTGTCCGCAACCATTACGACAATTATCATTCATTGCCGGACGCGAGGGCGCAGGCCATTGGGCGGTTTTCCTTTAATACGCCGCTGGTCAACAACGGGCAATACTGGTTTGCCACGCTCGTCAACCGGACGCGGTACAATGCCGTGCGGAGATATTACTCTCAATTCCAGACGGCGATAAAGACCTACGATTGGGAGCAGCTGCTTGGCATTACGTCGGCAATACAGTCATCAGTGCTCGCTGTCGGCGCCAGTCAGGGCTATACCAATATGCACCAGCAGGCCCAAGCGGTGTGGGAAGATTACCAGATTGCCAGACGGTCGTCTGACATGCGGGGCATCCCTACTCCGTGGGAGACGCTGAATCAGGCGACCGGGGGCTGGGCCGGGGGCGATTTGGTAGTGATTGCCGGACGTCCCGGCATGGGCAAATCGTGGTCGCTGCTCAAATGTATGGAGGCGGCCTTTACGGCGGGAAAAAAATGCGGATTCGTGTCTATGGAAATGTCGCCGATTCAAATCGCCCGCCGTTGGATAGGGCTTCGGGCCGGCATCAACCCGAACCTGATTAGGCAGGGGACTATGACGACGTACTCGGAGCGCCGGATGCGGGATTTGATTGCCCGGATGGCGGACGAAGAAGCCCTCCATATCCTTTCCGGCGATATGTCGAAAACGACCGACAAAGTAGTGGGGATGATCGACCAGCTTCATCCGGACATCATGTTTGTTGATGCGGTTTATCTGCTTTCACCGTCCGGGATGCGGCTTGGGTACGTGAAACGGTGGGAAGCGCTGACGGAAGTTATCCGGGAGCTGAAACAGTGCGCCATTAAAAATGGGATTCCGATTGTGATTACCGTGCAACTTAACCGGAACGTGAAAACGAACTCAAGGCGGGAACTGGATTCCGGGGATATTTCCGGCTCGGATTCCATTCCGCAGGACGCGTCTATTTTGCTTGGTCAAAGACACGGGCCGGGGCCTTTCGGCTATCGTTACCGGTATTACGACTTTATGAAAAACCGAGACGGCGAAACTCCCGATTTCATGACCAATTTTGTTTTCGACCCCCCTAATTTTGATGAGGTTCCCATACCGGACGATGAGGCTTCCGGGGAACCTGTAGAGCCTGATTCGGCTACCGGTTACACTTATTAACCATTCCCACCCTAAAAATGATGAGAAAAACCAATACCGCCAACTTAAACCTGTTGCTTCAAAGTGACCGTAAAACGGTCAAGCCCCCGATTCTGGTCGTGTGCGAACCGCCCGGAGAACAGACCTTTTCCCAGGGCGGCGTCATGTCCCAATTCCACATGAGCCGGTTTAACCGGATGTGCAATGACTGCGGCATCCCCCTTTCAATGCTGGAATTCATTACGCCGTGCCCCCCGGTTCCGGAGGCCATTACCAAACGGGAAAAAAAGGTGCTTGAGTATTTGAGCCAGTACCGGGACGAGTTTATAACCGCCCTGAACAGGCTGCTTCCCGGAAAGCGCCTTGTTATCTTTTTAGGCAAAAACGCATTAAGACAGTTCGCCGGAAAGAATGTCTCGATTAAAGAATTGCGTGGGTCGTTCGAGCGTATTGACCCGAAGCTGATGGCCGTACCGGCATCCCTGCGCACCGTAGCTATCTACGGGCCGGGGCATTTCACCCGGTCGCCGGAAGTGCTTCCGGTCGTGGAGGCTGATATGCGTCAGATTGGCAATCTGATTAAAAATAATTGGGATTACTCCTGCTTCCGCTCGTCTATTGAGAGCGGCGAGTATGTCTGGTGCCGGGATTTATCGCCGCTGCTGGCAAACCCGCCGAAGTTTATCGGGCTTGACACGGAAACGCGGGGCCTGGATTACGCTATGGGGCGGAAAGCCGTCCTGACTGTGCAGATGACCGTCAAGGATGGGAAAAGCCTGATTATTCCGTTAGACCCGGAGTTTTACAACAACAGAGCTTTACGCGATGAAACAGTCGATTACGGGGAAGACCTGACCTCGGATGAGGTGCGGAAAATCATTGGCCAATTAAAACAGCTTTTCGCCAATCCGGCCATTAAAGTTTTCGGCCATAATCTCAAGTTCGACCTGCATCACCTGAAAAATTACGGAATCGAGGTGGCGAACTGGTTTGCGGACACGATGCAGCTTTCTTATGTTGTCGATGACAACATGCAGGAGCGGAATCTTGACGAGTGCACCCGCCGCTGGGTTAAGCCGATGGCCGGGTATGCCGACGAGTTTAACAAAAAAGTGGATAAAAGCCACATGGAGACAGTGCACCACCGCGAGTTTCTGCGCTATGCCGGAGGCGACACGGACGCCGTGTTTCGGCTTTATCGTGAGCTTGTCATTCTGGCCAAGCAGGACAGGCGGAACTGGACTTGTTTTTTGCGGGTGCAAATGCCCGCCCTGCGGGCGTTTTTGAAGATGGAGCATGTCGGCATGAATGTGGACCAGCAGTCCCTGCGCTCTCTGGGCGATGAGCTGGATGTGATGAACGCCGACCTGGAACGGGAACTTTCCGAAACGGTCAAACGTGATGTGCCCCAGGCGGTGAAAGAGTTGTTCGCTGACGGAAAGCCGCTTGATTTTAACTCGCCCAAATGCGTATCGCACTTGCTGTTCAGCCGCTCCGGGTACGGACTCGCCCCGAAAGTATTTACTCAGGGCAGCACCAAAGATTCGCTGGTGCCGTCCGTGTCCATAAAAACGCATCTTCCTTTCTTTTCCGATTCCTGCCCGTTCGTCGCCCGATATATTGAGTATAAACAGCTTCAAATGCTTCGGAATACCTACGTCGGAAAGCCGCGCCAGAGCAAGGAGACGCCTATTGCCCGCCTGAAAAACGGGAACTATCCCGCGGTGTACAAAAAAGCGCTTGAAGAGATAGACGCTCAAATCATGGTTAAAGTTCCCGCGTTTACCCGGACGAGGGCCGCGGGCGGGGAAGATTCCCCGAACGGTCGGACCGTGTTGGCGCGGGCCGCAGTCCCAAAGGGCACTGTGACGCTATACCGGGGCGGTCAGGCCACCATCACCACCGAGCAGCCCCCGTCCGGATTCTGGCAGAACATTTGCGCCGACGGGTCCATACACGCTACATTCCGGCTGGATAAAACCGTCACCGGGCGGTCGTCCTGCCAGAATCCGAATTTGCAGAATATTCCCAAGCGGGGGCGGCTGGCAAAAATGTTCCGCAGGGTGTTCACCGCCAGGCCGGGAAAAGTCATCATCGAATGCGACCTTTCTCAAGCCGAGCTGCGTATCGCAGCCTGGATGGCAAATGAGCGGCACATGATTGAGCTGTACCGGAATGGCGTGGATATTCACGCCGCTACGGCGGCCAAGGCGGCGCAGATGACTTTGGAGCAGTTTCAGGCGCTTCCGCATGACCAATACAAGAAACTTCGTCAAAACGGGAAGCCTGTCAACTTCGGCTTTTTGTACGGCATGGGATGGGACAAGTTTATGCGGTTCGCCAGAACCGATTACGGCGTGACGTTTACGCCGGAAGAGGCTCAAAATATGCGCAAGCATTTTTTCGAGGCGTATCCGGCGCTTCAAATATGGCACAAAAATATGCGGGTCTTTGTCCGCAAACATGGGTACGTGCGCGCCCTCCACGGCAGCCTGCGGCGGCTTCCCGGCATCTATTCTACAGATGAGGCGGTCGTAGCTGAATGCGAGCGTCAGGCCATTAACTCGCCTGTTCAAAAATTCGCGTCGGATATAGGGCTTATGGCCCTTGCAGAATTTTCCAAGCATGACACTCCGGATTATTACGGCATTTCATTTATTCACGACGCGAACTACATCGAGGTCAACGCCGAGGCGGCGTATGAAGTTACCGGGTGGCTGAAATGGCAAATGCAGAATATCCCGTTTTATGACTGGTTCGGCTTGGAGCCTCCGCTTCCCATCATAGCGGACGCGGCTGTAGGCCCCAGTCTGGACAAAACGGAGGAGCAGGAAAATCAGGAGGTTATTGTCCCGCCGTGGGCAAAATAGTTCTGTTCTCTTCCTCGAAATTTGCAATGATTGCAAATTTTTTTCGTGAACAGGATTTTTTATCTTGCAATTTCCGTTTTTTAGTGATATAAAAAAGCCATCACAGAGCGAAAGCCCTGAATCAATAAAAACACCACTATTATGAGCAAGACCGAAATTGATATTACCAAGCCGCTTAATTTGGCTGACCGACAAGAACTCCGTTTTACCGGATACGCCACGCAAAACGCCGACCCGAAGCTGTCTCCGGGAGACGTCATTTATTTTTTGAAGCAGGCGCGGGATGATAAAAATATCCCTGTGTACGATGTTGCCACTACCAAAAAAGGCAAGGTGGCCGTTGAAAGCCTTTACGCCGACGAGTTTGAGGTTGTAGATGCGGATTCCGCAGCGGAAGCCGCCCCTGTTGCGGCGCCGGTTAAAAAGAAAAAAGCCGAACTTAAAAAAGTGGAAGAACCCGACGAGGAACAGACTGCCGCCAAGCCCAAGAAGGTCAAGGCCGTCAAAGCGGAAGCCGCCGCCCCTAAGAAAGGAAAGAAGGAAAAAACGAAGGCGGCGGAACCCGTGGAAGAGCCTGTGGAAGTTCAGGAGCCGCAGGAAGTTCAGGAAGCCGCAGCCGAGATTGAACCTGCGGCTGTCGTCCAGCCCGAACCGGTTAAAGAGGCTGCGGACATCAAGCCCGCTTCTACTCCGGAGCTGGGAATGGACGCCGTAACCCTTAATCTGATTCAGGAGCACGGCGGAAACGCCTGTGCCGCGGCTCTCGCCATCGCCAAAGATTCCGAGGCTAAACGATTCCTGCTTGGCGGCATCCTGCTTTACATTCAGAAAACGAAGGTTTACGAGGAGGAAAAGGATTCTGCCGGCGCCCCGCGTTTTACCGGGCAAAAGGGCTTTGCCCTGTTCTGCGAGCAGTACATTGGCCTTTCCTATTCTTCCGCAAAATTGTATCAGCGCATTTACGCCAGTTTCACCAGCATGGGCCTTGGCGTTGAGGACTTCCGGCGGGTTGGCACGGCCAAAGCCCGTGAAATCGTGCAAATGATTGAGCTGGACTTTTCCAAGGCGGAAGTTGAAGAGGCTATCCAAATCGGCGAAACGAAAACGCATGACGAACTGCATTCCCACGTGAGTTCGAAAATGCAGGATGCGGAAATTGAGGGTCATGGGCTGCGGGATAAGGTCAAGTGCACGCTTTACCGTTTTGAGGTGTTTGCCGACCAGGAGGACATCATCAACGCGGCTATCCGGCTGGCAATGGACAATGGCGACATCAAGGAGACCGACCAGAATGCCCTTGGACGCGCATTCGTTTCTATCTGTTCCGATTATTTGCAGGCGTACAGCAAAGTGGCGCAGCCCGTGGTGGACGAAAATGAAGAGTTCCAAGAATCCGTAGCCCAGGAATCAGTCAATGCCTGACATTTCCAGATTTCAGTCTGAACTGGCCCGTTTCTTTTCGGAGAGCGGGCCAGGCTCGCGGCCTGTGTTTCCCGACGTCAATGAGGGCGACTTGTGCTTGTGGACGGACGGGTCGGCCCTCGGAGACGCGAGGCAGTTAGGCACGGGCGGAGGGGCCGCGTTTGTCGTGACGCTGATGGCCGGAGGTGTGGAGCATTATGTAATTTCCTACGCTGAGCGGCTGGACCATCACTCGGATTTTTTTGATTATGGGGTGACGGTAAGTTGCGCGGAAATCAAGGCAATCAACAACGGGCTTTCCTACCTCCAAAAACTGGACTGCGCGGAAGATGCGACGGTGCATGTGTTTTCCGATTCCGCTTACGCTGTTTCCGTCCTGTCCAAATGGGTACATGTTTGGGAACGGTCGGAGCGTAAACAGGAATCATGCGCGAAATCCGGCTGGCTGTGTTCTGACGGGTGGCCGGTGGCTAACGCCCGATTGATAAAAGATACGCATCGCCTACAGCAAATTTTTCTCCGGGTCGTATATCATAAAGTCGCCGGGCATGCCGGGTACTTTTTCAACGAGCATGCCGATAATCTGGCATCAATCGCCCGGAACGGTCAGCTTTCCGACCCGCTGGCGGCAGATTTTAGCTGGTCAGACCAAAAGGCGAAATCGGTCCGTTTTGATTATGCCTCCGGAAAAGTCGCGTTGGAGGAATATTAGCTTCTTCATTTTTTCAATTTGCAACGATTGCAAATTTTTTTCGTGAAAAACTCTTTTTTATCTTGCAATTTATAAAAAACAATGCTAAATTACATTCATCAAAGGGAGGGAAAAACCTTCTCACACAGCTAAAAAACCTGAAAGTTAAATTAAAAAAAGGAACTAAAAAAAATGATTATTAGCATGAATCCTTACAGCTCCTGGATGATTGAAGTCAGCGAATTTTCTCATCTTAATTTGGGCATTGAAAATTCCGAATCAATCCAGCTCGAAGATGAAACGGAAGTAACGTGGTTCCGGGAAAAGCTGGAATCCAGAATGGAAGAAATAGAAGACCAGATTGATACGCATCCTGAAGATAAAATTTTGGAAGACAAATACAACGAACTGAACGAAGCGCTGGAAGACCTTGCCGCGGCTCGTGAAGAACAGGAAGAATACGAAGTCAGGGAAGCGGAAGCTTTTTTACAGGAACGTTATGAAGAAAAGCTCTGCTGCTATTGATTAAAAAATTAGTTGAGCCTCAAAAAAAATCTTAAAAAACCTACTAACCAAAATGAAAAAGAACACATACGTTAGAAATCGCCGTCAGGAACCGCTGAATTCCGAAGTGAAGCAGCCGACTTCCAAGGAGCTGGAGGACATCGCTACGTTGGCCTGCCAGTTTTATCAGCAAAACAAGATTAAAAATGCCGCCGCGGCCAAAGAACGCTCCATACGTTCCCGGCTGCTTTCCCTGTGCGTGGAAGCCGGCGTGAAGTCCCAGGAAGTGACCTGCGTTTCCGAAGACGGCTCCAAGCTGGTTCTTTCCGTTACCGTGGCACCGGGACAGAAGAGCGTCATTGACCTGGATACGCTGAAAAGGCTCATCCCTGCGGAACAGTATGAAAAATGCCTGTCCGCGACCCAGACGAGGGTTGAAGAAGTGGCCGGAAAAACTATTGCGCTGGCCGCAAGGCGCGTAGTGTCCACGGAAATGAACGTGTCCGTTTCCACGAAAAAATAATTAACCGAAGCCGGGGCGAGGGTATGAGAGAATCCAGCATTCGGGAAATTTTAGCCGAATTGGGGATAGATGCGGCCCATCTGTCCCCCACCGGCTGGCTAATCTGCTCCTGCCCGTTCGCCCCGGCGACACACCAGTATGGGACTGACCGCAGGCCGTCTTTCGGCGTCAAGGTAGATTTGGAATCCCCGTCGGCGTACAAATGTTTCACATGCCATGAACACGGATTGTTCACCGGGCTTCCCATCCGGCTGGGCGCCTTGCTGGGCGATCCCGGCATGTACAAGCAAGTCCGCAATCGGGCCGTATTTTTGGAATCCGCCACCCTTCCGGATTTTGACGAAGGCGTGAACGCGCAAACGGTCGAATCTCTGAGGGTGCTTGACGTGTCGATGCTGGACATATACCCGTCGCCGATGGATGCGGAAGCCCCGCGGAAGTATTTGTTTGAGCGCGGAGTTTCAGAACATGCCGCGCTTGTCATGGACCTGCGGTTTGACCCGCAGGAAAGCAGGATTCTTTTTCCGCTGTTTTCCAGAGACCGGGAGTTGCTTGGATTTTCCGGGCGGTCTATCCTGTCCCCGCTTCCGGAGGGCGCTCCAAAGATAAAAAACTATGCGGGAGTGAAAACCGACCGATGTTTGCTGGGCGCCCATTTGATTCCGCATCAGCCGGACGGCAAACCGGTATTTGTCGTCGAGGGCCTGTTTGCTTATGCTCACTTAATCTCGATTGGCGCCCGCAGATTCTGCCACCCGGTAGCCACCCTTGGCAGCCATTTGTCTTTCCCGCAGCGGGATTTGTTGGCAATGCTGGGGCGGCCTGTGTTTCTTTGCTACGATGGCGACGCCGCCGGGACAATAGGCTTGTTCGGTCAATGGAACCGGCAGGCGAAGAAGTTTATGGGCGACGGGGCGGTGGACAGATTAAAAGACCATGTGCCGACATTCGTTTGCAAGTACCCGGTGGGGCGTTCCGACCCTGATGCCTTGAGGCTGTCGGACGTAACCCAGATGCTCGATAAATGGAACATCAGCTATTAAAATTTTTTTCATTTTTTTCTTGCAATAAAATAATGTCATGCTTTACTTTCAATGTTCCCATCATGGAACATCAATAAAAACAACACTCCCATTGGAGCTACTAAAAAAATAAAATGAACTCAAATCAATCATCACAAAGCGCACGGCGCGGCAAATCCGTATTGGAGCAGGCCGCGAAAAGTCAGCAGCAGCAATTCAGCCGGCAGCGTATGCCGTTCAGGTTCTTCCTCGCTAAAGGCGGCGAGGCTAAAATCGTCATCCTTGATTACGCTTTCGCCACCGACGACGGAAACGGGAATGGGCTGGTCATCAAAGAGCACAATTTGAAAAAGCCCGATGGAACGTTTGGAAACTTCCAGCCCTGCACCTCGGAACGCGGCCATTGCGATATTTGCGAGACCTACAAAAAAGAGTTCGCGCCGTACTACGCCGTCGTCATGTCCATTATCGACTGGCGGCCTTACACCAATAAAAACGGGGAAACTGTCCAAGGCTCTAAAAAACTGCTCGTCATTAAAATGTGGCAGCGGGACAAGTGGTACGAGCTTCAGGAAGTCGCGTTCGCCCAGAACGGCAAGCGCGGCATGCGCGGCATGGTGTTGCGGATGAAGCGAAGCGAGGACGCGAAGAGCAGCAGCATCGGCGAGCCGGTAGCGTTTACTTCCCCGGCGTCGCTGGCCGGGCGCATGTGCGGATTCCTGTCGGAGGAAGCCATGTTGAAAAAGTTTGGCGGGCAAGACATTGTTGGTCGTGACGGCAAGGTTTATCAAAAGGCTGGGGACGGCATCAAGCCGTTTAATTATGAGGAACTGTTTCCGGAACCGGAACCGATTAACGAGTTTTCCAACTCCAATTCCCGGTCTTCCGGGGATGCGGATTTCGGCGATGACGACGATTTTGGTCAGGATTTACAAGGCGGCGACAACGCCTCGGAGGACTTTGACCCGGATGATTTTCGCCCCGCGGCAGGTCAGGACGGCGACGGAGAGGATTGCCTCAACGCCGATGTGGATTTTGCGGGGGATGAAGATTTCAGCCAGGAGCCTCCGGCCCGCACCAGAGGGCGCCGTGTGCCTGACCCGGAAGAGCCGGGCAATCAGCCCCAGACCGGAGATGATTTCGATGATGACGACATCCCTATGTGATTTTCGTTTTTAACTGTTAATTGTTAATTTATTTGCCGGAAATGGACGCGGTTTTGTCTCAACTTTGCTGGATTCCGAAAATGCGGCTGACTCCGACCCAGGAAGCGGAATTGATTTCCGACCTGACTATTTACCCTCGGATTTCCGGGTTTTCGGACAACGCGCCGTTGAAGAAGATTCAAACGTTCATTTCCGGCAAAACATATCTTGGCGTGCCGTGTTTCTATGGGCGGCAATGGTGTGATAAGCACCGCATTGCAGTCAAAGACGACACGTCTTCCGGCTTTAATATTTCTAAATACATCCGGGCGTTGCCTGACCCGCATCATCCGTCCGCCTCCCAGGGGCAGGAAGAATTCTTTTCTTCTATGCTGGAAACGGTCAAAGCCAACAACACCGTACTGGCCGAGGCTCCTACCGGGAGCGGAAAAACCGTAACGGCGTTAAATGCCATTGGCCGTCTAGGCCGCTCGGCGCTGATAATCGTCCCGAATGGTCCGCTGATGGAACAGTGGAAAAAAGAGGCTATCCGGCATTTGGGCCTGAAAGACGAGGAAGTCGGCGTGATTGGTGGCGGCAAATCCTCCTGGCGGGATAAGCCGGTGGTGGTGGCTATCATCCACAATATTTGCATGGCGTCCATGCCGGATGCGTTTTACAGGTCGTTCGGAATCACGGTATGGGATGAGGCCCATGTCGTGGGGGCGGAGTGGTTCAGCTTGTCGACGCAGCATTTGCGTTCAAAATATCGGATTGCCATTACCGCCACCCCAAACCGTTCGGACGGGTGCATGCGGATTGTCACCGACGCTTTCGGCCCCGTTGCCGTGAGGCATAGCGGGAACGCGGTACCTGTGATTTACGCTCCGTTGAGCTATAGTCTCCCGGCTAAACTGCGGGCCTGGGCCGACCGCGCCCAGGGCAAAGAAATGTCCAGAGTGCTAAAGGCGCTGACTGCCGACGCGGCGCGGAATATTAAAATCGGAAGGCTGGCGCTTGCCGGGTACAAAAAAAACCGTAACATCCTGCTGATTTCCGACCGCATTTCCCATTTGGAGGCGATGCACGACATTTTGACCCATCTGGGCGTTCCGCCTGAACACATAGGCATGTTTTCCGGGGCGGTAAAAGGCGATAAAGCCGCGAACGGAAAGAAAAAGCTGACCAAAAAACAGAAACTGGATGATGTGGTCAAAAATCCGAAGTACCGGGTGATTTTAGCTACCTACGCGATGATGAAACTCGGAATTGATATTCCGCGGCTCGACATGGGAATCGACATCAGCCCGAAAAGTGAAGCCGTGCAGACGGTGGGGCGTATCAGGAGGCCGTTTCCGAATAAGCCGACCCCGGTCTGGTTCACAGTTGTCGATTCGGGCCGGAGATTCCAGGCGTTGTATCGTAGCCGGGAAATGGAGCTGCTGTCAAAAGGCAGCGTGGAAATAAAACCGATTAAAACTTTATGACATTGAGCGAAACTAACAAACCCGCTGTGGAGGCCGGGGCCGGGCATGATTCTGCGCGGCTTCATGGCCGCAAAAAAAAATACGAAACAAAACGTGAAATGCAGATAGCGAAAAACCGTTACCACAAAACTTTGACCTACAAAGTCAAAAACCGGGCGCGCTATCACGTCGATTCCGATTACCGGGAATCGGTGCGATTGCAGAACCGAAAAGCAAATGAGCGGAAGAAACGCATCATGCTGGCGCAGGCGGCCGTCCGCGGCGGCAAATATCTGCGGGCAGTAATGCTTGAGCCGCCGGTTATCGTCGCCGGGGAAGAACTGATAACGAGAAAAAGATTCCTGGAATTGATTAGCCGGTCGTACCCTACGCTGGTGCGGTGGCGGACGCACCGAAAGTTCAACGTCGATGAAGTGCACATTTCGGTGGTCCGGAACGGTCGGATTGTCCCCCGTCTGGAACAGATCGCCTACCGGAAAAAAGACCTAATCCAGTTCATCGACGCCAACCGAGAATATGTCGGGTTGACGAAAACGAATTAAACATTTCCTCAATTTGCAACGATTGCAAATTTTTTTATCAAAAACCAGAAACAAAAATAACCATGAGTCAAGAAACATCCAGCCGTTCCAGAGCGTTGCCGCCGCAAGGCGGTTCAGCTATCGTGGAAACCGCCGTCACGCAGAACCGCGTCCCAGTAACCGGCGGGGCGCATTCCATGCCGCTGAATCCGTTGTACAATGATAACCGCCCGTCAAATAATCCGGCGTATGTAGCCGTCGGCGCGTCCCTGACGCTTCCGGGGCGGCAAATGTATTCATCCGTGAAAATCATGGCTACAGTCACTCTTCCGGCTTTTCCGGATGACGAATCTATCCATTCCGCGGCGCAGGCCGCCGGAAACATGGCGGAAACTTTCCTGTACGAGGAAGCTGACCGTTTCAAGGACTTTCTGCCAGAAGAAGGGAGGGGGAGACGCTGATGGCCGGAGAACCGCCAAAACGGTCGAGGGGTCAAAAAGCGTCCGCCCCGGCAGGTTTGACCGAACTGCGCGCCGACCTTGCGAAAGGCGGCCGCGGACGGGCTATGGACGGCAGCCGAATCGGCGTGGACGACTGGATGATTCCCACCGGAATCTTTCATCTGGATTACGCCTTTTTGGGCGGCATCCAGGAAGGCCAGGTGACGATGTTCCTGGGGCTTCCGTCTGCGCATAAAACGACTATCGCGTTAAAAACCATTGCCGGGCTGCACCGGAAATATCCGGACAAATGGGCGGTGCTTGTGGACGCGGAAGACAACTATGACCAAAAATATTCCCAGGATTTGGGCATCGATACCGACCGCCTGGAAGTCATTAAACCTTTTGACGGGCCAACTGCCGTTGACGCGCTCGAGGCCGCATTGCGCGTGCCGGAAGTCGGACTGGTCGTGCTGGATTCCATTCCGGCATGTTCCGGGATGCAGGTGCTTACCAAGTCGGCGGAAGATGCCAGCGTGTCTGAACTGGCCACGATTATGAGCCGGATGGCCAGCAAAATCACGTCAACGCTGGTGAGTGAAAAAGAAAAAGGCCATTTGGTGTCGGTCATCCTGCTGAATCAGTTCCGGTCTAAAATTGGCGTGATGTTCGGCAATCCGCTGACCAGCCCCGGAGGCTATTTTATCAATCATCTGGCGACGAGGAAAATCGTATTCCGCTCCAAGGCTATCCTTCAAAGCACGAGCCTCGACGAAAAAGCGGAAGGCGTGGCCCAGATTTCTTTCACCGTGGAAAAATCGAAGTTTGGCGGCCCTGTCCGGAGCGGGGAATTTTATATGTCGCATTTGCCGAAGGGCTACCCGGTGATGAATCCGTCAGCGACCAAGGAAAGCACCCGCATTTGCGTTAATCGACCCTATCTACAGGGAGAAATTATCGACGAGCCGCAGATTATTCTGCTGGCGGGAAAATACGGGCTGCTTTCCGGCGCGGGCGCCAACATGGCCTGTCCGCTCATATCCCAGGAAAAAATGTCCAAAACGCAATGGATGCTATGGCTTAGGGACCACCCGGAAGAATCGGACATCCTCAAAGCGAACCTTATCGCGTTGTACCGGGCGTATTCAAACCGCCAGCCGATTCCGGTTGACGGGTATTTGCTCGGAGCGGGAAAAGACAGGATTTTGCCGGAAAAGGAACTCCGGGCCATTATCGCCAACATGTGATTTTTTATGAAACAGCCAAAACGTTTAGGGTCATTGACCCAGAGCCGGGCCTATAACCGCGCCCCGGCGCAGGAGCGGGAGGCGGCGGGCAGGCTTGGCGGGCGCACTACCCCGGCATCCGGCTCTCTTCGGGAAAAAGGCGATGTGCGCGTCTCCGGAATTCTCCGGCTGGAATGCAAGGCAACTGCTAAAAAGTCATTTTCCGTCACCAGGGACATGGTGCGGAAAATCACGGAGGCCGGGGAACTTTCCGGGGAGATTCCCGCCGTTGAAATTGAGTTTCTTCCCGTGTCCGGGCAGTTTCACGGGCGGGTTGCGGTCGTCCCGGTTTATGTATTAAATCAACTTGTTACCGCCGAAAAACAGCATGGATAAGCAACAATTACTTCGCCGCCTCGGCTGGGAGCCTTCCCCGGAACGGTTTGCAGTGCCGCGTGAAGCCTGGCCGACGCAGGGACTCGCGTCATCTTTAGGGAGGGTTGACCTGCCCTCTGCAAGGTCCCAAACGGTCGAACTCGAACCCCTGTCCGATATACTGGACAGGGCCAGCAGGCAGCTTCATGAATCCGCCAGGGTGCATGCGGACTGTCTGCACGTTTCAAGCCTGGTCGGAGACTATTTATGCCCGCGCCAGATTTGGCTGGCAAATCATTATCATCTTACGGCTATTGACCGTGTTCGCCCCGCGATGAAAATCGTGTGGGATATGGGCCGGGCATGCGAAAAAACCGTCCGTGACTTGCTGATAACAGGAATGGGCCGGTCGAGGGTCCTCGGAAAGTGGTCATGCGCGTGTGGAGCAACAACGCAGGTCGGTCAGGGCCAGGAACTCGACTGCAACATTTGCGATACGGCTTGCAATATTTATGGAGAGGCCGATTTGTATTATTCGCCCTTAAAGATTTTCGGTCATTCCGATTTTATTTATCTCGATGAAGCCCGAAACGTCAATGTCGTGGAAATTAAATCCATCAATAAATCCGACTGGCTGACATTGGAGGCTCCGAGACATACGCACGTTGCCCAGGTGTCGATGTATTATTTCATGCTCCGGGAATCAATGGGGCGGGAGCGCATGTATCCCGGGGCGCACATTATTTACGTGTGCAAAGACTATCTTACGCGGCAAACGCCGTGGAAATGTTACACGGTTCCGCAGGAAACTTGCGAAAACGAGGCCGAAGTGATATTGCGCGCGGCGACCGCGCTTCAAAGCGGATATGCCCCTGCCTGCCCGCCCCGGATGAATTGTTGCACGTCGCCGGAATGCAGCGTAGTCCAAAATTGTGTTGCAGGCGCCACATGTTTCATGCATGCTGATTAAAAAATAAGATAGACGTTTCGATATGTTTTCACAATCAGCATCACCGTCCGTAATCCGGACGTGCCGAATGTACGGGGTTCCGGACGCCCTTGCTCCGGTATGCAGGAATCTGACTAAAACGGGAATCAAAAAGCTTGGAAAAGCGTATAAGGATTACGTTGCTAAATCTTCATCGAATTGCGCTGACGCCAGTAACTGGGGCGGCACGGTTATGCGTATTTTGCGTGACTACCGGAAAAAATGAACATTCTCGGCATTGACCCGTCCCTGACTGCTACAGGGCTTTATTTGCGGGAAACGGAATCCTGGACCGCCCCGGAATGCACGTTGATTTCCCCGAAAAACCTGAGGGACATGGAACGGCTGTGTTTTATCCGGGATTTTCTGCTCGGATTTATCAACAAGAACCGGGGTTTCCCCCTTGACCTGGCGGTGATTGAAGGCTACGCGATGGGGGCGAAAACCCATACGCATGACCTTGGGGAGGCCGGGGCTATGCTGAAAACTGCGATTTATGAGGCGGGAATCGATTTGTTGATAGTTCCGCCCGCTACGCTGAAAAAGTTTATTACGGGAAGCGGAAACAGCAAAAAGCAGGTAATGATGGTGGAAGCCTTGTCCCGGTATCACGTTAAAATCACGGATGACAATATATGTGATGCGTTTTGCCTGACGCATTTCGGAGAGGCCTGGCAGGCGGTTAATCATTTTGGCCGCTCTGCGGAGCAAATGCGCATTACAAAAAATCAGCATGCCTGTTTGTCCGCCGCCCGGCTGGTTCCTGGCCGCAAACGGTCGTCCCGGAGATAGGCAACCGCTGATTTCTTGTCTTTTTCAATTTGCAATCATTGCAAATTTTTTTCTCAAAAAAGTTCTTTTTTCTCTTGCAATTTATAAAAAACAATGCTAAATTACATTCATCAAAGGGAGAAAAACTCCTGAAACTAAAAACCTGAAAATTAAAGGTATGAAAGTACAGGCTAAAATTATTGCTGAAAGCGAACGCAAGTGGTACGGGATTGCGCCCCAAGAAGAGGAAATTGTAGAAATACGGGTGGCCGGCTGGTTTCCGACTGAAAAGTTTTGCGGGGTGAAAAATCGCCGCTACGACTACGATGGGGACATTGCTAAAAAAAGCGGCATCCTTCAAAGCAGTAGCGGAACCCGCGGTTCGGGAACCGCGTTTTTCCTGAAATCGAAAGCGAAAGCCGTCATTGCCGCTCTTTTCAAAATGCGGAATACGAAGTGGGAAAATTCCTATAAACAGAATGGCGTTAAGTTTGAGACCTGCATCGATATTTAATTCTCCTTGCCCCCCCCAGAAGGGAGGCTGCCTCGCAACCTGAAAATCTTTAGCAGAAATGAAGAAAAAACGTATCCGCCAGTTCGGTTCCAGGTGCGTCCATGCGCTTCTTCACCAAAAAGCTGACGTTGAATCTATGCCTGATTCCGTGCATGAAACAACCGTGCGTTTGTCCGTGGTCCGCATAACGGATTGCCCGGATTCGCCGTCTTACATGGTTCGTGCGACCATAGAAAGCGTTGACGGGGTGGAGATTCCGAAATCAGCGCAAGACTGCGGTTCGGTTCTGGGCGTTCCGTGCGTTTTCTTTTCCAGCTCTACGCCGGAAGATGAAAGCGTTGAGCGCGTCCGGAATGATGAAGCCGCCGCTCATGTCTGGGTAGACGTTAAAAGCATGATGTCGGCAATAAGGGCGCTGAATGCGGCTGAGGAAATTCGAGATAAGGTATTGCGGTCATCAAAAATGTTTTCCGGCGATAGGGGATAATAAAAAATCTTCGGTGGTATTATACAGGTTCTGCCTCCTTTTTCGGCATTCCGTTGCCGGGAAAGGGGGCAGTTTTTTGCGTCAATTTGTAGCGGTATTTTTCCTTTTAAGACTGCGCACAACTATATGTTGCGGCTATTTTCGCGAACGGTCGACCCCGGAAAAATAGAGACTTGAACCGGCTTGGCGGTAAGTTAAGATGCCGAAGGTTAAACACTAGTTTGGCTGTCTTTATCTATCTTTTGCCCCTAATCCGGAGTGATGCCCGGATTAGGGGATTTTTTATTTCTCAATTTGCAACGATTGCAAATTTTTTTCTCAAAAAAGTTCTTTTTCTCTTGCAATTTATAAAAAACAATGCTAAATTGTTTTCATCAAAGGGAGAAAAACTCCTGAGAGAGAAAAAACAAAAAACCTGTTAGAAAAAAATGAATACTGTAACTGAAAATGAAATCAAATTAGGCTCCAAAGTCAAACCGAACTGGAAGCTTTCCAGGGTGCGCGCGATTGTTGGAAAAGAGACCGAAAAAGCAATCCGCATCGACCTTAGTTACAGCAGCGGGTCTGAATATCATTGGATTCCGAAAAGCCTCATTGCGGCTATCGAAGAAAAAGAGGACGGAATCTGGGCCGGGGATTCCTACTTGACGCTTCCCACCTGGTTCTGCATCGAAAACGGCTTTGTAACCGAATAACAAAATGCGTATGAAATTCTTTCTGTCCTTCGTTTCCGAAATAATAGGCGTCGCCGCGATTGGGTACATCGCTATATGTTCTTACTGGCTTTTATTCTGCTATCTGGCAACCGACCAGGAGTTCAACTCGACTCTTTACCCGCCCCCGGCATACGTTCAGGCCGCTTTTAATGCGGCGGATTCTTTTTACCATTTAATATTTTAACTATGAAACCGATTGCTCAACTCCAAATGACCGATTTGCTGCACGACGCCGATTGCCTTTCAGAAGAGGCGTACCGTTCCCGGCTGCGCTACCTTGGCAGGCTGGTCGATTCGCCCCGGAACAGCTCTATGGCGCGAAAAGTGCGGAACACGGGCGCTAAACGCTGGAACCGTTTGATTCAGCTTGTGCATAATGGTTATATTGCCTCCGACGATTCCCTGGACCACCACAGCCGCAGCTGGCTGGAACCGGCGCTAGGCTATACGGCGCTGCACGTTTTCATTTCCGCCGGAAGAAGGCGGCTGTTGTTTGCCCAGATTATGATGGATGAGCTTTTTTCCGGGCGGGAACCTGCAGGTTTTGCCGAACTTATCGCTCTTGTAGCCAAAGGGGTGGCCTTCGGACGCTGTAGTCCCGGAATCCGGTACGAACTGCCCCCGAAAATCAGGCAGGAGCTGGAATTGAACGCCGGAAAGGGGTGCGGGACGAGCGTCCGGAAAAATCTGGAAGACAGCATTCGGCATCTGGACGGCATCAGCCGGAAGTGCACCGGGGAACCTGTCATCACTCACATGCTTTACTATGGCCTCCGATTGTTCTCCTGCTAAGCCTGCCGCGGACCATTCGGCGAAACCGAGTTTTTATTCGGTGCTGGAAAAACTGCCGCTGGACCACCTGCGCTCGTCCGAACGGTTTTTTCTGTGGCTGGAATTCGTTTTTTCCGTCATGTCCGGAACGCCCCTGGATTCGTCCGCCGCTGAAAAAATGGGCAGGGGCAGGAGCAGTTACGAGGCCGTTCAGCGGGGATTCCTGGACTGCATTGCGCTTCTTGGTGCCGAGATGGAGCGGAGGCCGTATGAAGACCTGCTGGGCGGGTACCATGAAATGCTGAACAGCCGGATAGACCGGACCGTAAACGGTCAATTTTATACTCCGACAAACATTTGCCGCATGATGGCCCGCATTACCGTATCAGAGCAGTTTGCGGAAAACCTGAAACCGGGGGAAGTCATATCGCTAAGCGAACCTTCTTGCGGCTCCGGGCGGAATGTGCTTGCCGTGGCGGAAGTCCTTGGCCGCCACCGCTCCAAAATGAGAGTAACCTGCACCGATATTGACATCCGGGCGTGCTGGATGTGCTACATCAACTTAACTATGTGGGGGATTCCGGCAACAGTCGTCCACGGAGATTCCTTGCGCCTGAAAGAATGGGGGCGCTGGGTCAATATGTTCTGGCAGCTTGGGGAAGCGGAAAGAAAGCAGCAGCTTAAATTAAAAAAAATCATGGATGCGATTAAAAACCTTCAATTTGCCGAATCGGACTCCCCGGCTTTTCCCCGAAGCCGAAATTGATAAAAAAACCTGATAGAAACCTGACAAAAAATGAAAGCTAAAAAAGTGTTTACTCCGGAAACGCGTGAAAGAATCGTCCAGTTCATCACCGAGTTGATAAGTCAGGGGGCGTGTTATAATTCTCTTGATTTTTTATTGGATTCTTTAAGCGATGACATTAAGCGCATGCGGGAATCCCTGGATGCGACGCCAAGGAGAGCGGAAATTGAAAGCGCCATTATGTGGTGTGAAGTGCTCTGCAAACAGCTTGAGCCGTTGCGGGGGAAATATAAATCCGTAAAAAATCCGTACGATGAAGGTCTGGCGGCGTACAACGCATTGGCCCAAATCCGGATGGACTTAATTGAACGCTTCGCCTCAAAAGAGTTTCATCGATACAACGACCCGGACGGGAAAACCATGCAATCAGATCCTAACGTCAATTACGAGTTGCTTATCTCCATCACATCCGGCGCCATGAATAATTTGCACCGCCAAATTGACGCGGCGGCAAGCCTTCACAGTTTAAATGTCATTTTGGGCATTTACGACGATATGCAAAATAACCGCATCACGCCCCATCTCACCGGCTGGTCAAAAGTTCCCGGCGAAGAACCCAAAATTCGTTAAGTTTATTTACCGCTAAAAAAATAAAAAGATGAATACAGCACCGAAAAAGAGTTCTTGGGTAAGCTGGTTTTGCCCTTTTCCCTCGCATTGCACCGTTCTGAATGCGATTTTTTGCAGGCTTGCCCTGGCAAGTTTGACGCTTCTGGTCTGCTTGCCCGTTTACTGGTTTTTCTTTCCGGAATTGTGGGCTGGGTGGGCAACGGTCGGACAGCCCCTGTATTGGGCAATGGTCGTTCTTGTTTGCCTGTCGGAGTGCTCCGTCGTCTGGCTGGACCGCCTGAAAATATCCCTGTGCCGGATGCAGTGCCATAAGGAGAAAATGCACGATTTATATTTCCGCCAGCAGGTGCGGCAGCTTATTGGTCAGGAGCGGGGCGTCGTTTATTTCGCCTGGTATCTGATTGACGGAAACCCGGTGAAAAAACATTTCCTGTTCGCATATTGGGAATTTCATTGGGGTCGTTTTTTGCTGCTCCGGGAACCGTGGCAGCTCCACCTTGTGATGCATGAGGACAAAGATTGCGCAACCATTTATTCCCGTGAGGCGGCCGCGGATTTTCATTTAATGCTTGCCAGTTATATGCCGAACATTAGCATGGCTGACGCCTACGTCTGCGACCGCGCCATTTGCATTGATTATGACCATCCCATTGTTTCGTAAAAAAAAATATGTGCCAAATCCCCGCCTGATTTTTCCCGATACGCAGGAAGACTACCTGCTGCGATTCCAGGAGGCCGTGCTTGCGTACAAAGCTATTCATTTCGAGATAACCGGGTATCCGAGGGATTCAAGAGCGTTCTTGTATAAAGTCCATCATCTTGACGGAACCTGCATAGAACATCGTTGCCCTAACAGGCGGGCAGTTAGCCGACTGTCCGCTTATGACGATTTGTTTTCAGTTTATTGCAATCGGAAATTCTGGTTGTACGTTAAAGATTTTGTTGACCAAAAATGGTTCAGGTCCATGAGCACGGTTTTGTTCCTGGCCGCGAAAAAAGGGCATCGGATGTGCCGGGAGGATTTAATTTACAGAGTATTCCTGGAAGGCTACTGCTACGACCCGGATGTCGATTACGACGGGTTGACGGTGGCTTTATTTTCCTGATAGATTTTCCGGCGTATGGCAAATGACACCGACGACGAGTTTTCCGGTTTTTCCAGTGATGATTTCAGTGAATTTTTCGATGAGCCGCAGGAATCTTCCAGCGTTTCGGAGGTTCCGGGTTCACAGGAACGCCCCCCCCTCCGGGAAGAAACCGGCGAAAACGATGACGACGGGGAACTCAATGAGCTTGCCGGGACCGGCGCCGGAACGGTCGCGCGCCTGAATCCGGAAATGCGGGGCATGATTATGTCCCAGGCCAATTCCCGCGCCTGGACGCGGCATGAACGGCATGTTGTCATGCGCCGGGCCTTGTCGATGGGAAAGCTGGAAGAGCTTATTGACTGGTACCCGCGGCCCGGACAGAGCATCCATATCCTATCGTGCGGGGAAATAGACCTGTTTTCTTATCTCCATTTCATGCTCCGGCAACGCCCCTATGCTTATATCCTGATTTCAACGTTCAGCCTCGGCTACATGGAAATTCGCGCCCTGCACGATTATCTGGAAAAGGGCGTGATTGGGCGGCTGGATGTGTACGCGGGAAGCATCTTCCGCAACCGGACTATTCGGACGCGGGAATACGATGCGCTGGTTGCTTTGCATAAAAGATTTCCGCATTGTTTCTGCGGGCTGGCGAATGTTCACGCGAAAATCATTGCCGGAATTGACCGCGAACAGGGGGAGGGCGATTTTGTTGTGGAGGCCAGCGCCAACGCCAACCTGAACTTCCGCATTGAACAGGCGTGCCTGACAATGGATACCGACCTGGCGCTTTTTTATAAAGACGCGATGGACGGGGTCGAGTGTCCGCAGGACGCGCAATATTTCAGGAACGTGAGAAAAACCCCATGGGCGGTTGACCGAAAAAATTAATTTGCAACGATTGCAAATTTTTTTCGTGAAAAACTCTTTTTTCTCTTGCAATTTTTAAAATATAATGCTAAATTACATTCATCAAAGGGAGGGAAACTTCCTAAAATTAAAAAACCGAAAATTAAAGATAATGAGCAATAAAGAAACATACTGCCTGAAAGCTTCCGGCCAGCAGCTTGCCAGGCTTGCGGAGCTAATGGACGAGCGTTCCAGGGCCACCGGGTTCGATGAACCGGTTGTATACCTGGGAACCCCATACCTGCTGGACCCCATCCCTTTTTCCGGCTCGGAAAAAACCTGTGACACGCCCCGGATATTCTCTGCATGCCTGGTGGACGAATCCCGCGCTCATGATTTGTCGGAGCTGGTTAATCTGCTCAATGAGGCGGGTATCGTTTTTCCTCCCGGCCGGACAGTTCAGGAGTATTTTAATGTGCAAAAGGTAAAATTCTGCGGGGAATACGTTTCAACGTATTGCGCGTACATATACGTTCCGGAAAATTAATTTGCAATGATTGCAAATTTCAAAAACTTTTTTATCCACTCCATTAAATCAAGCTAATGAAATTTTACGCGAAAGTTCCTAAGAATGCTCACCATATTTCTTATGCCCCGTCCGGATCGGACGAATACCAGGAATATCTTGAACGCGGATTTGTTTTCGACAAGCTTCCGTCTTACCGTCCGAAGCGCATAACGCTTTTTCAGGCGTTGTCTTCCGTGGCGGGGCTTAAAGCGTCCTGGAATCCCGGCTATATTTCTCCGGTAGTGCATAACAATGTCGCCTACGCCACAAACGGTCGCATTCTGGTCTGGATAGACCTGTCTCTGGTGGATGAGTCGCAGAAATTAAGCGAAGGCATACATTTTAATCCGGATTTGTGGCCGGGAAACCTGGATAAAACGGAAAATGTGGAAGCGTCAATTTGTTCCCTGGCGGAATCCTCCTGGGAAGGGCTTAATTTTTTACGGCAGGAAAAATCCGGGGACGCTGATTACGTTACACGGCGCTTTAATCCTAAACACATGCCAGTGCTGAAAAAGGCCGCGCAAAGCTTTTACTGCATAAAGCCCGACCTTAAAGGCGGGGTTTGGGCGTCAGTCAATATCCCGGTATGCCCGACAGTCCATATCGCAGGCGCATCCCTGTACACGCTGATGGACGTTTTTTACTCCCTGATGCCGGGAAAACAGCTTCCCGGCGTTACCGCTCATTTGCGCGTTCCTGAAACGTCCGGATGCAAGAACAACGTTTACCTGTCTGTGGACGGATTTGAGTTTAACCGTCTTGGCGCCCTCATTATGGGCACTGACCATCTTCCGGGAATGCTGACCTATTTATGGACTGACCCGGATGCCGATTCCGGGGATGAAGAATTGCCCAGGTTGACCACCAACGGAGGTTTGAAAGCCGGGGAGCTGGATTGGGGCGAAGCGCGTCTGGTTCCCGCCCATGATTCAACAGACCCTGCCCTGGTTATTTCCGTTCCGGGACAGAGAATAGGCCATTGCGTCCAGTCGAAAGACGTTAACGGGTGTCCGGTGATGCACTTTTACTGCGACGAGTACACTATGCGGCGCTTTTATCGTCAGTTGGCGGATTATTTTGCCATGCGGGACGCGGAGAAAGATAAAGCGTAAGCCGAAAGCAAAAACGTAAGCAAAACCCCGGAAGCGGCTTCCCTCTCTTCCGGGGTTTTATCTTTTTTCATCCTTTCAATTTGCAATCATTGCAAATTTTTTTCTCAAAAAAGTTCTTTTTCTCTTGCAATTTATAAAAAACAATGCTAAATTGTTTTCATCAAAGGGAGGAAAGCTCCTGAGAGAGAAAAAACAAAAAACCTGAAACAAGACAATGGCTAAATACGAAATCAATCACACTTGCGGACATACTTCCACAGTCCAGCTTTTCGGAAAATGCAGTGAACGTGAACGCAAAATCGAATGGATGGAACGTCAGGAATGCCCCGAATGCCGTCGTAAGCGTGAAGCGGAAGAAGCCGTGAAAGTTACGGAAGGCCTGGAACTTCCCGAACTGGAAGGAAGCGAAAAACAAGTTGCCTGGGCTAATTGCATCCGAGCCAGGTTTGCCGAGGAAATCAGCTCGAATGAAAAATACCAGAACGGCAACCCCATGAAAGTTTTGAAGTCTGTTACTTCCGCAAAAACGTTCATCGACAACAGGGATTCAACGCTCTATGGATTTTTGACGGGCATTCTGCGCCAGAACCCCGCTCTGATGAACTGATTTAACGCAACCAGAAAGCAAACAGATACGAAAAAAACAAAAAACCGAGATAAGCCGACATGAATAAAGAAGATTGCAAAGTAGGAACCCTTGTGAGAGTCCGTAATGGCCGCAGCGTTGGAAAAATTGTTGAAGTTAATGACGAAACGAGCACCTTGTCGGTTGCCGTTGTGCCGCTTGACAGGCATGACAGTGCGATATGGTATGAACCTGGACAGCTGACCTGCCTTGGAGACTTGCCGACGCGCACATTCTGCGTAGGCGACAAGGTGCGCTATGTGCCGCGGGGCCGGAGCAAATACCTTTATGCGCCGAAGAAAGATAAAATATACGATGTTGTGACCAGAGAATCCGAATCCGGCCAGGTCGGGATTTCAGGGCATGGGTTTAACGATGATATTAACTGGTATGACCTGGAACTTGTCGAACCCGTCGCCAAGCCTCCCTACTATGCGGAAACCGGCCTTGTCCGCAGAAGAAAAGATGGAAAATGCGTGGTTACTTTTCTCTATAGTAGGTTGAGCAAAGAGACGGCAGATCGGTTGGCGCAGATGGTGTGCGATAAATTAAATGAACTGGAAGGAGAAAAAGCATGAGCAGGGAGAATGAAGAAATCAGGAATACGCGGGAAAAATGCACCAGCTGCTGCTATTGGGACTAGGAAGACCATTGCTGCTGGAATCTGTGGAGTCTCAAGTACCGTACCGAAGTAGGCAAAGATGATGATGCCTGCGAGGAATACGAGCCGGATTGAAAACCAAAAAGCATAATGACAATGAAAGCTTATAAATGTCCGCTGTGCGGAAATGAGCTGGTAATAAAATACACCCCATCTCAAAGATACCGGGCCGGGTGCTACCATTGCGGCTGGGAAACCTATAAATCCGCGCATTCCAGGGAGGGTGCGTTGGAAACGGCGGAAAAGTTCATGGCAAAGATTCCTTCCTCCCTGAGGGTGCGGGAAGGAGATTCCCTTCTCATGCGGTTCGGAGAAGAAATCAGAAACGTAAAAATTACGGCTATAATCAACACGGTGTTATTCGAGACCAGCGAGGGAATCATATTTCCCGATAACGTTGAACAATGGCCCTGGGAAATCGAACAGAAAGGAGAAACCGATAATGATGTATGATATTTTTCAACTTGTAGTCCTTTTGGCTAACGTTGCCGCAATGGGCTATTACTGTTATCTGTCGGGCAAGGCTAAAGGTGTTCTTAAAGCGATTGAAATCGTCTTGGCGCAGAGGGAGGAAGAAGATAAGGAAAAAAATAAAACCGGCTCTGAACAACGCCCCGAAAAACCATTATGAGCGAACAAGCATTGTTTAGCGGTATTGCGGCCGGAACAGTCGTCCGTTTATTCCTGTTTGACGGATTGTCCACTTTTGGTGTTGTGCATCGGCGCCATCCGCATCACTTTGTGGTCCGCCCTGTAGGTTTTCCGTATGTCGCCGAAGAAAGATTCCGTTATGACGGCCTTATGGACGGAGGCAAGGACGCCCCTCAAATCGTGTTTTTCCTTACCCCGGAAGAAGAGCAAAGCCCTTTGATTCAGGAGTACAAAAATATCCTTAAGGAACAATACGAGATAAACCAAAAGCAATGGAGCCTCTGGACGAACATCAGGGACGCGCAGCTGACGGAAAAAGAAGAGAATTAAAAAAATGAAACTGACGCCTGAACAAAAAGCCTTTTTGGAGTACGGGAAAGCTATTGCGACCCTTGAATACAGGATTGAGCGCATCCGTTTTACCGCCCGAATGTTGTTCAAGAAGGAATACCGGGAACTTTCGCTCCGGTTCCGCGGAGGCCTGAGGGACGACTTTCAACTGTACTACGCTATCGGCGATGTTCGCCGGAAACGGGCCGGGTGCAAAAGGTGGAATCCTCCCGGAGGAAAAGCGTGCGAGAACTGCAAGCACACCGGAACGGTCGTAGGAGACCCTTGTTTTTCCTGCTGTTTCCCGTACCAAGGGAACCCTGATTACTGGGAGCCGAGATAAAAAAGAACCGGGAGAGAAAAATGAAGGGGCTCCGGCTTCCCGCGGCCGAACGGTCGGATGCCTGCCCCCGGAACATGAAACCGGAATGAGAGGATTTTACAGGCAGACGTTTGTTGCCGCTCAAGCCATGCGCATGCGCGTGAACGTGAACAAAAAAAAGCGGGCTTGCTTTTTCAGCCCGTAAAATATAGGCTGGGGCCGTTTCCCCGGCAGGAAAAAAGGGAAGGGGAACAGGCGTTCTTTCTTTCCTTTTTTTTCGGGCCTGAAATCTGCGTCACCACTACCACAGGCCGGGCGGGGACGGAAAGACAAATATCGCCATGCAGGAAAAAAATCCTAATACATCCGTCGGTCCAGTCCCGCACCGGGGCCGGAAAAAGCGCAGAAACCTTCCTTCCCCGGCTGATTTGCCCGCCCCTCCGTCCAACAGGATTATAGGCCGCGTTATTTCTGACGACAGCATCCGACAGAAGGCTTTGGAGATTCAACGGGCCGCTCAGGAGCAGAAAAAGAAGGAAGAGCAGGAAGCGTTCTTGAACGCCTATAAGGAGTCGTTCGCGCTGCCGCATATTGCCGCGAAAAAGTGCCGCGTTTCCATCAGCAAGCACAATTACTGGTTTAATTCGGATTCGGACTACCGCCGCCGCGCACAGGAAATCCGCGAGTTCTGCGCCGAGCATTTGCAGGCTAAAATGTACAAGAGCGCCCTTGCTGGAGACGGCCAGATGCTCCGGTATCTGGACCAGCGCCGCATTGCCACCGAGCAGAATAACGCGTTGAAGATTGCCGTCGAGCATTCCGGAACGGTCGGATGCTCGTTTACGTCGGAAGAAGAACTGAAGGAGAAAACGGGCTTTACCGTGAGCCGCATGGAACACACTCTGAAAATGCTCGCTGACTACGCCCCGGAAGCGTTGCGTCAGATTCTCGTCGCGCCGGAAGAAATACCGGACACGGCCCCGGCCCTCCGGAGGAAGGGAAGGCCGTCGTCAGAGGGGCGCCGCAACAACACTCTATAATAATAGCGCGTGCGCGTACGCGCGTACAAAGAGCGTTCCTTTTCCCGGTTTTCATCTTTTCTCCCCCCCCCTTTTTTTCATGCACGACACCACCATCACCGCAGAAGACGGCGCACCCGGCTGCCGGAGCCGCCTGGAAGAAACCGCCATGCTGGTCCCCCGGCTGCTGTTAAAAGCCCGTACCGATTTCACCGCGTTCCTGCTCGCCATTTCCGACGAGGAATCCGGTTACATCCTATCCCGAATGCACCTGTTCATCGCAGGCAAGCTCAATGATACTGTCACCCGGCGGGACGCGCCGAGGAATTACACCATTTCCGTGCCGCCCCAGCATGGGAAATCTTCATTGATTGTGCGGTATGTCGCGTGGCTGGTAGGGGCTTATCCGAGATTGTGCGTCGCCCTGACCGGCTTTTCCGCCGAACTGATGGGCCAGATGCTCCGGCAAGTCACGTCCATTATGGATTTGCCCGTGTATCAGGTGATTTTTCCGGGAGTGAAAGTAAAGCCTAAGGATGACCGCTGGGATTATAAGCGTTTTACCAACGACGCTATCATTTACGCCAAACCGGCAGGTTCCAAGCTGACCGGGAGGCGGGTGGACATCCTCATCATCGACGACCCCCATGCCGGACGCGCCGAAGCGGAATCTCCCACTATCCGCAACCGCGTCGTGCAGTGGGCCGTTGCAGACTGCTTTTCCCGTCTTTCGCCCCATTGGCGGGTGTTCGTCATCGGCACCCGGTGGCATCCGGAAGACCTCATCGGACATCTTACCGGGAGGGAATACAACAAACGCCTTGAAATGCTGGGCAACACCGCCATGAAATTTGAGGTCATCAAAATTCCGGCCATTTGCGAAGACCCGGCTACCGACCCGCTGGGGCGGGAGGCCGGAGAAGTGGCGTTCCCGGAAGAACGCGACCTGGAGTTCCTAACTTCCATCCGGGGGGCCATGACCACGACGGAGTGGAAATCGCAGTACCAGCAGGAGCCGGTCACGTCCAAGGGCGGGCAGGTCAACGCGGATGACTTTAACATTATTTCCCCGGACGAAGTGCCGTGGGGCGAGCTGACGGCCATCGGCTCCGGCTGGGATTTGGCCGCAACCGACAAAACGGCTTCCGACTGGACCGTAGGCACGTGCGGGGCGAGAACGAGGGATGGCCGTTTGTACATCTTCGACCAGTTCCGCAGGCAGATGCAGATTCCGAAACTGCTTCCGGCCATCGAAGCCCGCGCCCTGGCGTGGAAAGACGCGCATGGAGCCAATCAGCTGGGCGTGGAAGGCGTCGGGGGCATGGTCGGATATTATCAGCAGCTTCGCCAAATGCTTCTGGGGAAAATCAGCGTGCGGCTCAAAAATCCCCCGGTCAAAGGGGGAGGAAAGCTGGTGCGGGCGCAGAACTGGCTGGCCCTGGTCGAGGCGAAAAAAGTGTATCTGGTGCAGGCCCCGTGGGTGCGGGCGTTTCTGGAAGAAGTAGAAGTGTTCCCTGACGGTGACCATGACGACCAGGTGGACAGCGTTTCCATCCTTTATGAGCTTCTGTTCCTGTCTACCCGTATTCTGGTTGGATAGCCGGGAAATAAAATTTGCAATCATTGCAAATTTGCAAGCCATGACCGGAAAGCTTTTTTCCTTTACTTTTCGCCCCGCGGGCACAAACAATACCAGTCCATGACGTTCCGCAGCCTTTTCACGCCCCGTGGCCCGTACCGCGCCCCCCCGCATTTTTTCAGTTTGCGGCCTTTCCCGCAATCCGCGAACGGTCGAACGCGCGAGGATAAAACGCATCATTTCCCGTGCCTGAAATAAATGTCTTCCGACATCGGGCACAATCCCGCGCTTTCTTTTTTCCGCCGTCCTCTCCGGATTGCTCCCCCCCCTCGTCAGAAAGGAAACCGGCAAACCGTGAATACAAATAAAAAAGACAGATATGACAGTTCAAACCCTACCGGCAACCGTGCCGGACAGGACTTCCGCGGCCTTGCGCATCACTATGAAGCCCGTGGAATCCGTCCACCCCTACGAAAACAATCCCCGCCACAATGACGGCGCGGTCCCTTACGTTAAAAACTCGATTCAGGAGTTTGGCTTCAAGGTTCCGATTATCGTTGACGAGGCCGGAAGCATCGTCTGCGGCCACACGAGATACAAGGCGGCCCTGGAATTGGGCATGAGCCATGTACCCTGCATTGTCGCGTCCGATTTGACTCCGAAGCAGATTCAGGCGTTCCGCCTTGCCGATAACAAGGTAGCGGAGTTTTCAAGCTGGGATTTTTCCAGGCTTGAAATCGAGATAGGGGAGCTGGACGCCGAGTTTAATCTTGACGACTTCGGCTTTTTCTCCGATTCGGAACCGGCAGACGCCCCATTGCCGGATTCAGGCCCTGCTGCGGAAACGCAGGACGACCGGAACATCTATACAGGCCGCATCATCACCCCTGTGTATGAAATCACCGGCGAATGCCCGGAAGCCGAGGAGCTGGTGGACCGCGCCAGGGCGCAATCCCTGCTGGAAGAAATCGACCAGACCCCAGGGCTGCCGGATAACGTGCGCGACTTTTTGCGCATTGCCGCCATGCGGCACTATGTCCTGCATTTTGACAGGATAGCCGAGTTTTACGCCCATGCGGCCCCACCCGTGCAGCGGCTCATGGAAAACTCCTGCCTGGTCATCATCGACTACGACCGCGCCATTGAACTCGGCTATGTGCAAATGGCCCGCGCCCTGGCTGACGAATACGACCGCGAATACCCGGAAGGGGAGGAAGAGGAAGGAGGCGCCGAATCATGATGAGGCATTCCGATTTCTGTATTTTGGTCATTTCCCACGGAAGGGCCGGGAACGTGAAAACCCTGAACGCGCTTGACCACTTCGGCTACAGCGGACCGTGGTATATCGTCATCGACAATGAGGATGCGCAGGCCGAAGACTACCGCAGCTGCTACGGAAGCGACCGCATTGTTGTTTTTGACAAGGCCCTTGAGGCGTCCAGGCTGGACGTAGCGGACAACTTTACAGGCCGGCTTGGGCGCAAAAGCACCGTATATGTGCGCAATGCGAGCTTTGACATCGCCCGCCGCCTGGGATTCCGCTATTTCATGGTGCTGGACGACGATTACAATTACTTCCGCTTTGTGCTGGACGGCAGCCGCCGCTACACATGCCGCCGCTGTACCCGGCTGGATTCAGTTCTTGACATCTGCCTTGACTATTTCACCCGTACGCCCTCCCTGACCACTATTGCCTGGCTTCAAGGGGGCGACCTGCTGGGCGGGGCCAACTCCAACAGCCTTTCCAGCATCCGGAGAAAAGCCATGAACAGCTTTATCTGCGACACGGAACGCCCTTTTTCCTTCATGGGCCGGTTTAACGAGGACGTGAACACCTACATCACCCACGGGAACCGGGGAGCCGTCATGTTTTCGGTTACGGAACTGGCGCTCAATCAAGCCAGCACCCAGCAGGTGGCCGGAGGGATGACGGAAGCCTATCAGGAGAACGGAACTTATATGAAATCGTTTTACAGCGTCATGCATGTGCCGTCCGCGGTGAAAATCCGGACAATGGGCGAGCATTACCGGAGAATCCACCATGCCATTGTCTGGAACAACTGCGTGCCGAAAATCATCCGTCCGGAGTACCGGAAACCGGATACCGCGCGGGGCGACCGGAAAAGACGCGCCGGAAGCCGAAAAAAAACAGCTTGCAATTTCAGCCCCTTGATGCGATATTGCCAGTGTTGCCCGCGTTGACGGGAACCTGATTCATGCCTTGAAAATTCAAAGTAAAGGCGCAACAACCGATAAATAGCTGCTATCAAGAAAGACAAGCCCCCGGCCTTCTCCTGCATCCCATCGCGCATATCAAAAGCCTGTCATGCGTTCCGCAGGAAACCGGGGGCTTGTTTTATGCCGCCCCTCCGGATATAACGGACGGCGTCATGATTGCCTTAAATACTCCCATTGCCACCATACCGGGACGCCGGTACTGCATTACCACCGTATCATCCGTTCAGGTGATAGCCGCTATCGACGGAGAAGAATTCGACCTGCTGGGGGGCCTTCCCGTTTCCGGCCAGGCGCAGTTCGTCGCTCCGACGGACCACATTGAAGTGCGGAACGCGTCAACCCCGGAAGAAGAAACGGCCAGCGCGGCTGAACTGTCCGCGGAACCGTCAAGCGCCATGTTCGGCACAGCGTCTCTTGCCGGGGATGCGGCTTCCGTAGCCGGAAACATTGTCGAGATTGTGCGCAGTTGACAAGCTACCCCGGATTTGGCAGGATGCTCCACGCATGCACGATTCGCTTCAAAGGCGTGGATTGAAACGATAAGGGCATGCGCTCTAGGTGTGTGCCTGTTCCTGCCCTGTTCTGCGGACGGGAACAACAAGGGGTGCCCTTCCTTTTTTCCAGGATGGCTGCGGCTGAAAAACCGCTGGGGAAGAAGGAAGGGCATTCTGCCGTGTTCATTCTTTTTTGTTTCTCGATTTTTTTATGTCTGGATCTGCTGCCCCCCCCTGCCGGATGCACTGCATTATTCCGCTGAAAGCCCGCTCCGTGCGTTGTCCGGGAAAGAATTTCAGAACCTGCAACCCGTATCTTTCCGGGGGCCTGTTCTCTTTGTGGGAGGTGACGGCCAGATACATCAGGGCGGAGGGCTGGGAGCCGGTCATCTCCTGTGACAGTCCGGAACTGCTGCGCGGCATTGCCCGGCGCGGATATGAACGCACCGTCTTATGGCGCCCTGACCCGGAATCCCCCTACATGCAGGGACACACCAGCCAGGTTGCCTCCAGGATTGAAGCCAAAGATTCAGACCTGGTTTGCATAGCCCAGGCAACTTCCCCGGTGCGCCGCCCCGGACTGCTCCGGGCCATGCACGCCCTGATGTCTTCCGATACCGGCATTCAGGCGGCGTTCACAGCGGAACGCCTGAAAATCTGCGGCGTCCTGAACAACGCTCTTTTCGGTCAGGATGAAAGCCAGTCCGCCCGGCACTGGTACGACCATTATGACGGGGGGCTTCTCCTGCTGCGCTACGGAACCCTGAAACGCTGCCCTGCCCGGACGGTCGTGCATCCTGGGCTGCTGTCCGGCTCCGGTGACCGGGTGGCCGTGTTTTACCAGTTTTTGCCCTGGTCATTTCAAATTGACACGGAGGACGACTATTCCTTTTATCTGCAAATGCGTCCTGACGGGAAGAAAAGCCCCCTTTCCCGGACGGCCGAACACCCGTACCGGATATACCCGGACTGACCGATATGATTGTGCTGATAGGCAACGCCCAGGAATCCGAGCACCGGCTTAACGACTGCTCCGCCATAATTGATTCCGGCAAGCCCCGGCTGGTGGTGAGGGTGTCGAAAATGTGCAACTACGATTCCGGGAAAACCGGAACGCGTTGTGACTGGGTATTCCTCAACCCCAATCCCGCCTACTGGACATTCCCGCCGGAGCGCCGCCATTGGGGCGTCCTCGCCGGCGCCAGTAAAATCATCATCACGTACCCGCCGCCCGGAACCATGAAAGACTGGCCCTGCATCCCTCCGTACTGGCGCGGGGAAGAGTACCGTTTTCTGCACCAGCACCCCTTTCTGGAATATTTGCCGGAACCGGTATTTCGGGAAGGAATGTCCCGGCGGTTTACGACATTCGCCTTTGCCCTGTGGGTGCTTTCGCGGCGTTTCCCGCACGAACAGATAGCCTTGCACGGATGCATCACCTCACAGGACGCCTGGCGCCGCGTCCGCTGGTGTCCCTGGCATAATGGTGTCGGAGAGTTTGCATTGTACGCCGACCTGTTCCGGAACGGTCGGATTTTCAGACTGGACGGCGATGAATTATGCTTTGATGACTGCTGATAACTGTACGAAAAAATCGTACGGTTAATATTCCGCTCGTCAGGCCCTGCCCGGAAGCGTTTACCGGCAGGGCCGCAATATATCTTGTCCCCCCCCCAATTTGCAATCATTGCAAATTTTTTTCGTGAAAAGTTCTTTTTTATCTTGCAATTTATAAAAAACAATGCTAAATTACATTCATCAAAGGGAGGGAAAAACCTTCCCGCACAGCTAAAAAACCTGAAAGTTAAAATATTATGAAGACTGCACCCGCTATTTACCGCTGGACCGCCAAGGGTTCTTCCAAATGTCTTGGCCGCTATCATTCCGCCCGCACCCTGCTTGAAGCCGTCCAGGCCGGAAGAGAGCTTGTGAAGCGCGAATTCGACAATCAGGGTTCCGTGCTCATTGAAACCTCCCTGGATGAAGGAAAGACCTGGTACATTGTCCGGGAAGATACGCGTGACCGTCACACGTTCATGCGCTGGACAGCGGAATCTTTCAACCGGTAAACATTCTTCCCCCGGCCGGGAAACCATGCCTGGCCGGGGATAAACCTGACCTCAATTTTCATTTATTAGAACAATAAAAACCATGAACAAAAACGTAATCATCCGTGTTGCTCCCCTTATGGGGATTTTATGCATCGAAGCCGCTATCTGCGTACTGTCCCTTTACGGCGTTACTATCATACTTGGATATGGCACGCCATCCTTTTATTCGATACTGGTCGCGGGCTTGAAAGCTATTGCTCTGATTGCATTGATTGGCACCAGCGTATTCAGCCTGTTATTTGCCGGGCACACGTTGTTTCAGCTGTTTTTCCCCGGAGCGCCCGCGGAAGACAATGACGGGGAGCGTTAAAACCGGCAAAATCCTAAGTAGAAAAAAATGAAACTGACGGCAAGAGACAAAGCTGTTTTCGCTTATGGGGAGGCCTGCGGAAAACTCAAAAACCAGATTGGCCGCGCTAAGAGAGAGGCGCTCAGGCAATTCAAAAAACCATACGGCAATCTTAGCCGGGAAGAAAAAAAATATATCCGAAGTATAACTTATCTTACATCATACATCAAAGACTACCGTCAGGCGCAGGCTGAATGCAGAACGTTCACAGACCGCCATTGCGGGAACTGCCTGTATCAGTATGACCATTACATGTACATGTGCGAGTTTTGCTCATTGAGCGACTACATCGGATGTAATTGGGAGCCGAAGAAAAACCGCAACCGATAAAAAAGAGAAGAGCCATGAAAAGAAACCCTCACATCATCGTTCAGCAGGTTTGCCCCATGAAGAAAACCGACGACGGGAAATACGAAGTTCAGGCCGCGATTGTACACCACAAAGGAATTATCGCCCGCTATCGCATGGAGTACCCCACGAAACGGCATGCCCGGTGGGCGCAGCACCTTATTTGCACAGTGAAAAATGCTTCACGCCTCCGTTGTTCTGATGAACTTAAAGCCTTGATTGACGATACTGTACGAAAATGAAAACTTTTTACCAACTGGAAAGGAACAGACGGCGGGCCTTGCGCCGTTGGAGCGGATTCAAAAAGGCTGCCGGCTACCCTTACCGTGGGTGGGTCTGGTGGATTCCGCAGGAGTATTTAATGGGGAATATGTGCATGCGGAAGACCGTGAATTATCTTTTAGACCAAATGGCGAAGTATAAGAAGAAAGGACCTATACGATGAAAACCCTTAAATGCCCGTTGTGCGGAAATGAGATGCAGTTGCAGTCTGATGTATATGACGAGGACTTATATACAGGATATTATACACGAATGTATTACTATGAGTGCACTAACTGTCCTCTTGCCACAACGCCAGTAGATTCTGCACAAAGAGCCGAGCACCAAATAAAAGACCTTGTTTCCAAGTTTCCTCCTATCATGCGGTTGAAACCCGGCGACCTTATTAAAATCAGGAAATTGCCTGATAACTTTTTCGTTATTAAAACCGATGTTGAAAAAGGGGTAATACGCGCTGGCAGCACTTACGAGTACAGCATGTCTTATGCGCCGGAAGATGTTGAACAATGGCCCTGGGAAATCAAACAGAAAGAAAATTAAACATGATTGACATCCTTTTATCTATCAGGCGGCCCTTCTCCGGTCTCATTTTATCCGGAGAAAAAACGTGGGAACTGCGGAAAACCAAACCCTTCCTTAGACGGTGCGGCCCTGCAACGCTATGGCTCTACGAATCCGGCAAGGACGGGGAACGGGCTATTATCGGCAAGTGCCAGTTAAAGTATCTTATTCCCGTGATTTCCAGAGTTCCTATTTGGCTGCCCTCAAAAGCTTGCGTAACGGAAGAATATTTACAGAGCTATTTACCCTGTAAAGCTTGGGGCATTTATGACCCCGTGCGTCTTCCCCACGCCGTGCCGCTGGCTGACATCGGCCTGACCCGCCCGCCGCAGTCGTGGCGATACCTTACCGATGAACAGGCGGCGATTTTGCGCCGCAAAAATCCATAAATCAAACTGCGCAATACATGATTACCGATTTACAATCCGATACCGCCCCCGAAGAAAATGCCGGAAGGCAAACTTACAGGAACCTCCGTCAGGCGTGGAGGTATTACCACCGTAACCACAAAGTGGATTTGGCTATCCTTTACCAGCTGACCGATTTGCTCGAACGGTCGAATCCGGACAGGGATGCGGAGCAGTATGCCCACGCGGTGGAAGCGGTCAAGGCCATTAAAGACGTTTTGGCCCAGAACCGGATTATTCAGCAGCGCATTTCCGCTTTGATGAGCGACTGCCTGAAAGCGCCGGATTCTTGAACAGGCTTTGCCTCAGGAAAATTTGCAATGATTGCAAATTGAGGAAAAGCGGGCGGAATGCTATATGTGCCGGGTTTCGCGCGCTTTGCGGTTTGACAGTCTGCGGGCTTTGAAACAAAGTACGCCTATATGATTCAAGCCGCCCATTTCGACATCAAGACCGTTACCGGACTTCGGCAGGCGCTGGTATTGTCCGCGGAGTATGAAAATGAGCCTTTTCCTTTACAGGATTATACGCTTCACGGCAGCATCGGGACGTATCCGAGGCAGGACCTGAAATGCTCCGTGGACGAAAACGGTCGCGCCCGGATTGAGTGGGATTCCGTGCCTCCGGGAAACTGGAAATATGATGTGTTCCTTGTCAGTTCCGGCAACGATGAAACGCCCCTCATGGAGGGCACGTTCACGGCGCTTCCCAGAATTACCCCCGTTCTGGATGACGAGGCCGTCAATGATGAGGTCGGCGGGGTTCTGCACCTGCCTTCTGGAAACGAGGGCGTCATTACGCTGGAAGTTGACGGCGGATTCGTATCAAAAAACTATGCGGCCATCGCCAAGGATGCCGCGGACAGGGCGGAACAGGCGTTGAAAGACATCAAGCAGGCGTTGCAGGGGGTAGTCACGTCCCTTGGCGGGGAATCCGGGGATATCCTTCTGGATTCCGGGCTGAAAATCACCAGAAACGCGAAAGAAAACAGCGTCTCCCTGTCTCTGGACGACAAAACGGTCGTATTGACCGCGGGCAGCCAGACGATTGACGGCGTGAAAACCTTTTCAGCCGCCCCCGTCATTGCGGCCGCTCCCGTCGCGGATAATGAAGCGGCGAATAAAAAATACGTCGATGACGTGGCGGGGAATGCTACGGACACCACCATTAACGGCGTTTCCGGGGCCATCACCCTGAATCTCCCCCTGAATATGGACGCCGACAGTAAAGTGTTGTCTGTTGACCTCAGCAATTACGCGTCTTTGCAGACGGATAACACATTTACTGGCAGCAATACATTCTTCGCTGGAATCAATGGCTATGTTGATAGCGTAAATAGTACTGGTATCTTGTACACGACTAACGCCCCCAGCGACAGCAGCACCGGATTTCCGGTATTGTCTATTGCGCATATTGGTTCCAGCAACGTGCAGGTTTCAGCCGGAGGACACCTGATGCTGAAAAGCCGCGGCGGCAACATTTACGCGCAATCCATTTTTATCGCAGATAACAATATTCAAGTTCGTGGCTCCGCCCTGTTCAATTCCGGAGTTACCCTCAGCCAGTCGCTTACCGTGGGCGGCCCCGCGCAGTTCAACGATATTGTGCGGGTTGAAACCGGGAAGATTGACCCCGGCAAGTTCGGCAGCACCTGGACATTCGGTTCCCTGATTGAAACGCCGACGACTGCCGACAACAACAACCACCGGTTAGCCTGCAAAACGACCAATGATAATGCGGGATATATTCTTTATCATGAACGGGTGATTAACGGAGTGTGGAAGAAAGACAAGATTATCCTCGCCTGCCAGTTTGATTTTACCTGGCACAATGACGCGTCCATTCTTGTCAAAACCCCCACCGAAGCGAAACAGGCCGCCAATAAGGATTATGTAGATTCGCAATTTAACTGCCTGCCGCTGTCTTACGTGACGCTGGACACCGGCCAGACAATCAACGGCCAGAAGAATTTTACCGGAAACATTACCGTTAATTCCAGCGGCAACAACGGCACGCTGACCTTATACACATCCGGCGGGACAGGGTATTTGAGCATGGACACGGGCGAGATGGTCATTCCAACTGACCTTCTCACCATTACCGGCCAGACTAACATTCAGACGCTGAATGTAGCGGAATCGGCCCTGTTTACCGGCGGCGTGACCATAAGCCAGCACTTGAGCGCGAACACAATCAGGTCCTCAACGCTTGAAACGGTCGGAATAGATTTGAGGGGCAGCGATGACCTGGACTGCATCAGCCTGACCGCATTTTACGTTTCCCCGGATGAAGTGGAACTCATTATTCGCCCCAATCACCTGTCCACTGATACAAATGACTATGACGTCCGGCTTTATCTGACCTGCAGTTCACGCGGCGGCTATGTGGACTGGCTGGTCGGGGCGCTTATACAGGCGATGAGGTTTCATCCGGCGGTCGAGTTTTACAATTCAGTGAAAGTGACTGGCGCGGCGCTGTTTCTCGGCTCCACTACTATTAACGCCCTGCTGAAAGCCTCCCAGATTGAGACAGACAGCTTGGAAATAAAAGACGAGGCGTACCCGGAAGGCTTTTTATGCTATTGCGACACCGGGGGCCTGTCCATGACCCGCCCCAGTATCAGCGAATCGCTATGGGACGCCGATAACCCTAAAGCGATTTTGAACCGGTCTGATAACGACCAGCGTTATTTGCAGGTTAAATCCCTTACGGCGGCGGAATATGAGGCCCTCGGCTCCTATGACCCGGCGACGATGTACCGGATTACCGACCTTGAACCCGCCGTGGTTTATCTCGGAACCCTGAAACTATCCCTGGCCACCTGATTCGCCGGTTGTTCTTTACAGGCATTTCCGCGCGTTTATAATTTTAGGCCTATGAAAGACAACATCCTAGTACTATGCCACAGCAACATGCATCGCAGCCCGTTCGTCGCGGAATACATCAGAAATTCGGCCTACGGAGACGCTTATGAAGTCCGTGACGCGGGGCTGCATGTCGATAAAGGGCAGCGCGTCCCCAAGGCCCTTCAACGGGCCTTTCAGACCGTGTCCCACGGAAGCCTGAAAGACCACAAGTCGCGCCAGGTAAGCATCAACGATATTTTGTGGGCTGATAAAATCATCATCATGGAGCCGGAGAACAAAAGCGACCTGTTGGAAATGCTCGGCAGCATGCACCTGTCGGACAAGCCCCGGTATGACCGGATTGTCGGCAAGATAACCTCGCTGGCGCAGCTCGGAGGGAAACAGGCCGTGGACGACCCGCACCACTACTCCCCCGGCACGCTGGAATACGGCAAGGTAGTGCTGAATCTCGCCTATCTGGCGAACTCCCTGGTCGAGCTGTGGGAAACGCAGCGTTCATGGCCTGAAACCGGCAAGGAAGTCGACGCGGAAGCCGCCGCAGGCCCGTTTGGGTCTTGACCTGCCATCCCCCCCGCATGCTATGATGCTCTCGGCGCAGGATAACGAGAGCCTCCGATGGAGGTTGATTCAGATGAACGTGATTGTCGTCTGGTTCTACCTCCTTCGGTTGCGGGATTCCGGAATCTGGAATGACCGCCTGCAACAAAAGCTGGATGACACGGAACTCATTTTTTTAATCATTAAATGGTACATGTGGTACATGCCGGTTTTATTCCCTGCCCGATAAAAACCGATGGACGCTTATCTGCTTTACACGCCGGGGGAAATGCTGGAAGGGGAAGACGAGCTGACCGCCCTGGGCTACCGTGTCCATGCCGTCCTGGGCGATAACGATACGTCCGGCCTGCGCAACACAGTTAAGCGTATTCCCAGCCTGGGCTATTCCCCCCTGTACCTGTCCGACGGGCTGGGCTATAACTGGTGCGGCCACGTCCATGCGCTCCGCGCCAACTTCGCCTCCATGCTGGAAACCTACATGGACGCGGACGACCTTACGCTGTACGGCGAATCGGACTGCGTTCCGGCGCCTTATCCACCGATTTCCGCTGAGGATATTTCCTGCATTTGCCGGGAGGCCGTTTCCCGGCATCCGGAAATCGGCATTATCCGGCTGTACCGGCGGGCTACCGTATTCGACGAGCCGCCCTGGTGGAACCATGCCCCGCTGACCCTTCTCCCGCTGAAAAAGGCGGAGAGAATATCCAATATTCCCTTTACCAAGTATTACTGCCAGACGCACGCCCTGATTATCCGCAGGCATGTCCGGAAAACCGTCATTGACGCCATGCGGGATTATTACCTGCCCATTGATGTGCTCATATCCTATTTAAGCCAGATTGGGACCGTGCCGGTATGGCATACCAGCATCAATCTGATGCTGCAACGCCCCCACAGCACGGGAAAGAGGCTGGCAGACTGGCAGCGCAAACACTCTGTTCCGGCAGCGGACTACTGGCGTGACAAGCCCGGACTGACCGGGAAAAGGTGAGTACGCGAATTTGCAATGATTGCAAATTTTCCTTTTCCCCTCTTTTTTACTCTTCCCGCCTGTCCCGATTGCCGGAATCCCCCAGTAGCGCGTTCCTCACCTGCTGGGTTTTCAAAAACTCTTTCCAGTAGTGCTCATACGGCCTGTTCGGCTGCGACCGGATAATTTCTCTGCAAATCCGCGCATTTTTCAGCAGGCTTTCCATGCCGGAAATCATTGTGGTGTCTGGATGCTCTTCTGTCATATCTGCGGGAGATTTTAATAAAAAAAGTTCATTTAAGAGAGATTTTTTCTCACTTTTTTCTTGCAATTCCAATCATTGAATGATAAATTGACTTTGTTGACGGGAGGTAAGGGACCGAACGAAGACGCAATCCAAAACCAAATCAGAAAGAACAAGACAATGAACGACAACAAAATCATCACCACGGAAGACGGCGAAGAAATCAATCTGAGCGCGCTTGAACGCGAATTCGGTAGCTATGATTTTGAAGGACACACCTACTATGCTGCTCGCCAAATGGAATTAACCAATCGTCTTTTTGACGGATGCTACAACGACGCGGAAGAAGGAGAAGAATATGTCTCCGAATACTCTGCACCCGGATATGACGAAAACGGAACCCCGTGGAAATCTTCATGATGTTCACGGAAATAAAAGGCGAAGAGGTGGACCCGGAAAACCTTAACTGGAGCCAGGACGCCGACCGCGTTGAAGTCCGCTAATTATTTTACATCACAAAAACTACGCCGATATGAACATTCTCATTTCCGTCGAAACCTTTGAATCCATCGCCGCTTCCGTTCTGGAAGCCATACGCCCCATTACGGAATGGAGCTACCAGGGAACGCCCCAGTATTACGCTGATGACATTTCCTTTTTCGCCTATGATTCCAGATTGGACGATGCTGAGCTTTCCACCGAGGCGGATTCCCTCGCCATCTACTTTGACACGGCGGGCGTAAAGGAATCTGTTGTTGACCGGATTTACAGCGCCATTGTTGATGAGTTTTCTCGCCGTGGAATCTGTCTGACCCGTTCCGGGGATATCGACGGCGGCAGTCAGGGACTGTTGTACGATGTCAGCCTCATGGCCGCCCGGAAAGTGCCGAAAACGGTCGGGGAGTTTGTCAGCTGGGTGCAGGCGGATTATCGCCTTCCCGATAAGCCCGCCGCCGTGAAAAAGGCGGCTGAACTGATGAAAGTAAAAGAAATAACCGTATGGGAATGGATGAAAGGAGCGCGGCAGGTATCTCCCTCCATGCTCCTGCTTATGGAGTTTATCGCTTCGATATATGCCCCGGCGGAGCGTCCCGGTATTTCCGACTGAAACGGAAATAATTCAGCCGCCCTCATATCGGGGGCGGCTGATTAAAGCCTTTTTTTGCTTATCTGGATGCTGCCGCCGCGCCGATGCCCATCAGGACAACGGCAATAAAGTAGATAAGGGCAATGCCGATATTGATGATAAATATTGCCATTATCATGTTGGATATTTTACTGCACACCCGTATCAGCTGGTCAAGTTTGCTGACAAGAAGATAAGTGTCCTGCGGTTGTAGTCTGATGTTAGGTTCCATGTCGTTTATGGGTGGGGGTTGTCTGTCCGGCAAACGGTTCGCCGGGGTAGCTCTATGTGCTGGCCGGCTGCGTTATTTGTCAACCATATTCCACATTTCTTCCCCCGTATCGGCATGTTTTTTCTTTCTTTTCCGCCCGGAAGCCCTATGTTGGCGGCATGATTAGTCTTCTCGGCATTTTTGATGCTCCGCCGGATTGGAGCAAGGGCACTATTTATTGTATCGGGCAAAAATCCGATAGTTGGAGCAAGCCCGATTCCTACCGCCTTTCCGATATCCCGGAACAGCACCGGGAAACGCTCGCGTCTATTGTCAAAGGATTCACTATGTTGAGCGACGAGTGGTACTGCACGCAGTTCTGGGCTGCGTTTTCCTACCGCATGGAAACAGTGGAATCGGAATCCGGGGAACAGGAATCAACGCGCGTTCCCGGCATTGCCATCCGCATGGAGTGCCGGCATAAGGACACAGGGGCCTTGAGATTGCTGACCCCTAAAGACAATCCGGCCCTGTGGCTCACCGACAGCGCGTCAATGGCGTTGTACTCGGCTCTGTGCGACGATTGATTCCGTCTTTCTGAAATTTGCAATGATTGCAAATTTTTTTCGCACTCTCATGAGTGCGTGGATTGAAACTGCAACACCAGCCTATGAGCGTTTTTACCTATCCGGTCGAGGGCCTTCGCCGCGTGCTGATTCCGCAGAAATGCGGCTGGACGCTAGCCTGGGATTCCCTCCCCCGCTGGAACGGTCGGGTGGTGATTGACTCCAATGACTACCCCGCGAAAAATCTGGACTGCATGTTTGTCAGGGAGCCGGTGGCCCGGTTCATGTCCGCTTTCCGGAACAAGATAGAGTTCGGGCCGCAGTCCTACCCCAAAAACGCCAACGGTCAGTTCAACGTCTGGTCCGGCATCCAATGGGTTGCCTGTGTGTGCGGCATCCCCCCGGACCTGGTGCAGAAGCAGGTTACTGTGTCCCTGATGCTGGACGTGTTGGAGGACATCATCAAAAAAAAACCGAGGGCGGCGCAATACAACCACGCCGTACTTGACCCGCACTGGTCCCCGCAGGTCTATCATGTGGCCCCCGGCCATATTCCGGAACTGCTCATTGACCCCCGGAACGATTTTTCCGTCCTGGACAGATTAAAAATTGACTACTCTACGCACAATCACAATAATACCAGCCGTTATGGAGGCTATCAGCCTACGCCGGAAGAGGTTGCCCGCATCAAGGCCTTGTACGCCTGCGATGTAGAACTTTACGCCCAATACCAGCATGATTACGCCCTTCGCCAGTTATCCGCCCAGCGACGTTCCGGAGTTCATTAAATATTCCCACCACCTGATTGACCTCGCCCTGAGAAAGGCCCGGCGCCCCGCCATTCTTTGTTCCTACGGCAAGGATTCCGGCGTTGTCCTGCATTTGCTTTCCCAGCACGTCGATTTATCCCATATTGACGTTATTTACATTGATTCCACTTTTGAGTTTCCCGCGTTTTACAAGCACATCGCCGGAATGAAGGCGTTTTTCGGCATCCGGCACGGCGGCCCCCATGATGTGCGCTGCCAGAACAACCAGGCAATCCGTTCCGGCATGTCTTACGACAATACGCCGGTATTCAAACTGACCCAGACCCTGAAAACTGACGTCCTCGTCCAGACGCTGAAAGAGCGGAACATCGACTTTCTGTTCACTGGCATCCGCCGCGACGAAGAAGGTTCCAGGGCCAAGGAACGTTATTTTTCCTACAGGGAGGCCGACGGCACATTTGACCCGGTGAGCAACAGGCCCGGATTCTACCCGTTGGATGGGCTGGATGTCCAGTCCCCCGATTCCGGCCATTACCGCGTTAATATCCTTCTGGGCTGGTCGGAACGGGAAGTGTGGGAGTACACGAAAAAATACCTGCTGCCCGTCTGCCCGCTATACCTTGCCAGGGACGGAAAACGCTACCGCTCCTTAGGGGACGAGCCGGTAACGACCCCGGTCGATTCCGATGCCGACAGCATTGATAAAATCATCAGGGAGCTGTATCATACCAGCGTGCCGGAACGGTCGTGCCGGGCGTCACAGGACAATTCCGCGCCGTATGCGATGGAAATGCTGCGGCGCAAAGGTTTTTGCTAGCCATTTCATTTTTTTCCTTTTTTCTCATGTCGCAGGATGACCCGTTTGCCCAGCCGCCGGAAGAGGAACCCTGTAGGCCGGGAGGCGTCACGCAAATCTGGATAGGCGGGGAACATACCATACCGCGGGAAATGCGGGAATGGATGGCCGGGGTACGGGCCTACTGTAGCCGGTTCGACCTTCCGTACCGCTGTTTGAACGGGAGGCAATGCAAGGCTTTGCTGGCCGAGTTCGGCATTCCGTTTAATGAGACCGGGGGCATCATGTCCCTGACCGACATGGCGCGGGTCTGCGCCCTGAAAAAATGGGGCGGCTGGTACCTGGACACGGATGTGAAAATCCAATGCCCGGCGGCCTTTCACGACTGGTCGGCTTCCGTTTGCGAACGGGAGCCTTCAACCGTGTTTTACAACGCCATCACTTTCGGCTGGATGTATAATCACGGGGTGCTTTACGCCTCCGGGGACGATTCCTGCCTGTTTCTTACCGCAATGCTGGATGCGTGCAGAAAAACCTACGGGACAGTGCATGCCGCCGATTCCGGGTGGGGGCTGGAAAGCACCGTCCAGAATATGGTGCATTATGACCGTCAATGGGTAGGCTGGCATCAGGGCCTGCCAAAGCGCGTTTGCGATTCCGGCAATCCGACAAGCATGATTAACCATGTGCTTTACGGCACCTGGTACGACAGCTCGCACATGGTTCCCGGCATCAAGGACGCGGAGACATATTCACGGGTTTCCGATTTGTAGCTCAAAATAATTTTTTGCAAAAATAAAAAACGGCGATAGCATAGACGCCATGCCACGTGAAAAAATCATCATTGCCGTGTGCGGCATTCCTGATACCGGAAAAAGCACCTTCATCGCCAATGCGGCGAAACACTTAAACGGCATGGAAGTCCAGCCGGACGCCCTGTGCGTCGAGCAGCAGACCGGGAAAACCATTGCAACCTCGTTCATCACCACCTGGGGCGAGCAATGGGAGCGGGATGGGAAAACCTGCGATCTGGTTTTTGTGGACTGTCCCGGCCACATGCAGTTCCTTCCGGAAATCGTCGCCGGGCTGGCCGCGGCCCATGCCTATATTGTCATTCATGACGCTTCCCGCATTGAGGCGAGCAAGGCCTATGCCCGGATGCTGAATGGCATTGCGGGCATGCTTGGCGTGCCGGAACTCGCGGAGCTTTACAGCCATTGCGACGATACCGGCGAATGCTGCTACAATGTGGGGATTGACAACCGGCTTCCGGGAATCGCCGAAAGAATCATCAAGCGTGCCCTGGCGGGAGGCAGGGATAAGCTGGTCCATCCCACGGCGTCCTGGCTTGGCTACATCCGGCAGGAACCGTCCGACACGCCGGATGTACGGCATAAAGTGTCCGTTGTCTGGCTTCCCTCCGCTTCCCGGCTCACTCCGGTTTCCAGGCTTCAGGCGAGGCTTCCTGACAGAACGGTCGAACTTGGGGCGGCGGAATCCGTAATCGGTTCCATTCCCGGCGAAAAAGACTTTCAGGGCGCCCCGGTGCAGCAAATCAATCTGAACTTTCCCGTCCGGTATCTGGACCCCGTGCGCTGCCTGATTTACAGTCCGGAGCTTGGAACGGTCGGAGTCGGAACAGTAAACAACATGGAAAACTCAGGCGCTATGGTAAATATGCCTATCTCCCGCGACTGTCCTTTTTGCGGAAAAAATCTGTGCTACAGCACCGGAAAGGACGGCTGCTATTATTCCTGCCCGTCATGCAGGTATTCCGTCCAGTCCGGGGCGACTGAAAAACAGGCGCTCGACCACCTTTCCGCATTTATGGCGGCTGTCCATGAAAAACAGGACGCTCAACACGATAATATCATCCAATGATTATTCTTCTCACCGGTGAAAGCGGCGTCGGAAAAACGTCTGTGGCGAAAACCCTGATGAACCGGCATCCGGGCATTCTTCTTGACGGAGACGACATGCGGGACGGGTTAAACAGCGACCTTGGATTTTCCGACAGGGACATCATGGAGAACATGCGCCGGACGGCGCATATAGCCATGCTGCTGCATGACCAGCTGCCGGATGACCGGCGCGTGGTCTATATCACCTGCATCGCCCCGCTGCTGGCCGGGCGCAATCTGGTGCACGAATTATGCGGCCTCCGGCTGTGGGAAATCCGCCTCCAATACGATTACCGGGCTTCCGACGACGTAAAGGGGCTGTACAAGGCGGGAACGCCCATGCGGGCTTATGAGGACTATCCCAGCGAGGCGTTGTTGCTCTCCCGCCGGATAAATCGTGTTTACCGGTATTATAACGATACCGTATGGGCGCTGGCGGCCAGGATAGAAGAGCTGTGGCCCGCGGACAAAACCGCTTGACAAAAACGCGTCCAACCCTGTATATTGCCCCTGTTTTGGAGCATTTCTAACAGGATGTTTCTGGTTTCTCCCTCCCCTTGGCGCTCTAGGGGGAGGGAGTTTTTTTTGCGCTATCATATAAATATATCTTGCAATTTCTGAAAATAAAGATATAGTGAAAGCACTTGAGGGAAGAGAAACAAACCTCTGCCTTTCAGGACAAAAATTGAAACATACCTGTACTACAATGGACAAAAGCAATACTAATTATATGGTGAAGCCAGTCGGAGGAACTTATGCTGTTCTGGATACGGCGGCGAATGTGCTGGTCGTGTTCAACGGCGCGGTTCTGGGAAAGGACAAAGCCAAGGCGCTGGCAAAAGCGTACTGTGATATGCTAAATGAGCTTTTAACCCTGTAAAGCAATTTGCCTGTGAATTACCTGTGGAGGCGCATTGTTCTGCGCCTCCACGTTCCTTTCCCTTGACAAAAAATGAAACGCAAACTTGGCCCTGTAGCTTTCAGAGTGGCGGAGATGCTTGCCGCGCACCGGCTGGCTAAAAACCTTTCCGGCCTTCTTGTGGTAGGCACGCCTGTTTACCATTTGGGCAGCAAAAAGGGTTATTGTGTTCTCAATTTTCGGTATCACAGGGGCGGGAAGTTCGATTTAACCCTATACCGATGCAACTGCGACGACGAAGAACACGAACTGCTTCGCGGCATTACCCCGGAAGAGTTTGACTGCCTCGGGTACCGGTATGCGGAACTGTCTTCTGCGCGGGCGCCTAAAATAAAAAGCAGCGAAATGCCCGCTGGCCTGCCTGACGATACAGGCAGACAGGCGTTCGCCTGCATAGAACTTAAAGCATGGACTGACCCGCGGACGAAACTTTACTGCGGAAACCGGAAAATCAGATGGGCCAGGCTGTATAATATGAACGACACGTCGAGGGTAGCAATGGATTGCCCCTGGAACGCTTTTCCTAAGACCTTCGACGTGTCGTTCATGGATTACACTACTTTTACAATACAAAACAAAGTATTTTACGGCTTCCACACCCTTACGGACAACCAGGAATCAATTATTGCAATCCCTTAATCATGCAACCAAAAACATCAACGTCAACAAACTGCTTAACGGCAGCCGCCAATAAATTAACGCAATCCGACACGCCGACGCTTACGGCCAAAGAAGTGAAAGCGCTGGCTAAAGCGGGAATCGTCCCGGAATTAAAATGGGGAGGGGACTCATTCATGTATTTCCCCGGAATTGATATTGACCCGATAAATCTCCTGATGCCGTTAACCGCCGTGAACCCCGTAACCGCTCCAGGGGTAGAACCCAGATATTGGCTGATGGGCGTAGCGGTGCACGGAGGCTACGCTATGGCTACCGATGCCGCGTCCGCGGCCGCTATCGCCGTAGGAACCGATGCGGCGGAAGGAATGTATTACAATTCGATTCGGTCGCGATACCTTGACGCCTGCCCGGTAAGCGCGCATTCCGCTAACGCCATTGCGGCTAAAATCCGGAATATGCTGAAAACGCATTTAGACAATTCCGCAAAATCCAAAAAAAGCGTATACCGGCTTTCTGTCCGTCATTTGGCGCAATTAAAGCAACTGGCGGCGTACAGCTACCGGGAGGAATCGGAGCCGGAAAAGGTGAAGTTCCCCCTGGTGAATATTCTCGGCAAGTACTACGATTCCCGTCGGCTGGCTTCCGTGGCCGATATAATCGCGTACAGTATTCCCGCTTCCCGTCTCGGCTCTAGCGAGTATCGCATTTCCATGACCGCCGCCGATTCCCCGGACAACATTCCGCTGACGTTCAGGGTGTGGAATGACGAGGTTAAAGACAAGCCCCGGCTTTGCTGTGCGGTAGTCATTATGCCGTTGCTTGATTCCGGCAGGAAAAAGAGCGGAACCGACCACATCGCATGGACATTCCGGGAGAATCCGGAAGATGCCGAGGATGCCGTGAAACTGCCCGAACGGGGCATGGGGGTTCCTGTCGCGTACCCGGTGCCGAACGGAAACGGAGCTATCTGCATGCAGCTTCCGGATGACGTTTCCCTGCACGCGGCCCCAGGGCAATCATGCACGATGGCATACATGACCAGGCCGCAGGCGCAGCTTGCTTTAGCCGCCCTGTCCGCCGCCTTGAAGGGTCAGCCCGCAATCGTTAACGGCAAGGAAGGCTGTGACGCACCGGAGCCGCCAACCCGCGCAAGGGTATCTCGCCGCTAAGCGCGCGCAAGTCAACCTTGGCGGAAAACAATCTTTTGAAATTTGCAATGATTGCAAATTTCGAGAACAACAACACTAACAACGACAACAATATGATTACAAAAGACACCTGCCGAACGCTGGAAGACCTGCTGGCAGCCCTGCCGTCCCCCGCGGTGCGCCGCTGGGCCACCGTATGGTATCAATCCGCGCTGTCCGCCGCGGCCACTATTCACCGGGAATGCCCGTATCTGGCCGTGCTGGTAGCTATTGAGGATAAAAGGCCCGTGTGCCACATCAATGTGCTCAGACTGAAACCGCTAAGCGGAAAATCGCCGAAAGACGACAAAACCGTGACGGAAACGGCCGGCTATTTGCAGCAAACCGTGACGGAAACGGTCGGCTATTTGCAGCTTGACCTGATTTGCCGTTTCCAGGTGACGGACCGCGAACTGGACGATGACGAGAACCCGGAAGACCAGTACAACCAGGCCGAAGAACTGCTTGATTTCACTACAGACATCATCAATACCTATGCCTGACGCTGATTTAACTCCGGAACGCCCCGCGCGGTATCTGCGCCCTGTCGGGGACAAAGTGCTTGTTTGCCTGCGGGAACGGGAATCCCGCATAGGCTCTATCGTCATCCCGGAATCCGCCCAGAAGGAAAACTGCTGGGGGGAGGTCGTGGCTCTGGGAACCGGCGTCGATTCGGATGCCTGCCGTCTGAATCTGCACGACATTGTCTTTATCAGCCCCGCCCAGGGAACTTACCTTGTTTCCGGTCAAAAGGACTTGATTCTCATCGAGGCCGGGCGTATTATGGCCAAGCTGCTTCCTGACGAGGATTAACAGGGTCGCAAAAAAGAAAACAATAAGCCGTCCGTGGTTAAGTCTGTTTGACTAGGCACGGGCGGTTTTTTATATTAAACGGCAGCGTAAGCTTTCGCGATATGACCAATACTTCAAACGCCCCAAAGATTGCCGCCCTGATGTCGTCCTACAAGCGGCCGACCGACCTCGTAAAACAGATTCTGGCATTGCTCCACCAGACCTACGACTGCCATATTTTCGTTGCAGTGAAGGGTTTGTCCGAACGGGACGTAAATACCTGCATCCGGCCGCTTTTCGCGGAAGAAATCAATGCAGGGAAGCTTCATTTATCGTATTACCCGAACAAAAGCCAGTTCAACAACATTCTCGACTGCTACCGGGGTTTTGACATCGGGCAGTATGATTTGTACTGCAAAATTGACGATGACGACATTTACTTTCCGACCTATCTTGAGGATGTCGCGAAATCCGCCGTCAGCACCAGAAAGACGGACGGGACATATTGCGGTTCCTGGCTCTCCGGCGGCGATTGCCTGATTGCGCAGAAATCAAACCAGAACGGCGTATTCTTTGACCGCGTTCCGGCAAACAACTTCCACATGTTCGGAAACACCCTCTGCATGTCGCGGGAAGACTTGCGGCAGCTTTACGCCATTGAGGCTGATCCGTCCCTGCTTACCCCGGAACGATACCTGTTCATGAACTCGTGGCACGTCGTGCTGGCCGGATTCGTCGAAGACACGCTGATTCATCGGCTTATCCAGGCTAACGGGGGCGTTAACCGCTACGACGTACTGGCGGCGGGCAATCCGGATTCCTCCGTGCGCCCGCAGCTCATCACCGTCAACTACGGGGCGAGCGTCGTCAGGGGCGGCCTGTACCAAAACGAGTTCTACCAGAAAAACGCCCGCCTTGGGCAGATGGAGCAGGAGTGGACCGTATGCCTGTATCACCCGGATTGGGGAAGCAGGAAATACAGGACATTCCGCCTGTTTAACGGCAGGGCCACCGATTTGCACAATATCGACCATGCCGGTTACAGGGAGTTTGACGGCGATACGCTGGTGCTCAAGTGGGACAAATGGGGCACGGAAACATTTGTCCGGAATGCCGAAGGCGTGTACTGCCTGAAATAGAGTGGAGGCGCAAATCATTGTTTTTCTTGTCCGGCCTCCTTCCGGCGGTATAGTCAAACGTAAGAACAGATTTATTTTTTCATGAGATTTCTTCCCTCTCTTTTTAAGCGGAAAAGCCACGAGCGGCGGTTGTCCGTAGCCTGGAACAGTCTGGATTCCCGCCAACGGTCGGTTCTTATGGAGCTCGCGTCCTATCTCGGCAACGGCATTGACGGCGACCGGACAAACCTCCGGTACATCGACCTGGTGAACCACGTCCGGGTTGACCCCCTGGACAGCTACGAAAAATACATTAAGACAGGCTCCGGCCAGGTATGGGCGACATTCGTCGCCTGCAATCTGGTAGCCAACGTACTGGTTTCAACTACGTTTCAGGTCGTCAAATCCGGCTCCGATACGCCCCTTGACGGCACAAAGCACCCTCTGGCGAAGCTAATCGCGCAGCCGAACGAGTGGGATTCCTGGGAAGATTTGATTTACCAGTGGGTATTCCACATCAAATTGACCGGCAATGCCTATTGGCTGAAAAACCAGGTTAATGGCTACGGGCAGCCCCTTGAGCTGATTCCCCTGTTGCCGCAGTACGTCAAAATTATTCCGGACCAGACTTCCAGAATCAAGGAATACCAGTACCAGGTCAATGGCCTGTGCATTACGTACTCTCCGGAGGAAATCATCCATTTCCGGAGACCTCACCCCAATTCCTTTATTCTCGGCATTGGGGACATTGAGCCGTCCAGGTCGCTGTACGAATCCTTCATTACCGGGAATGAGCTTCAAAAACAGGTGTACTCCAACGGGGCCGTTATCAGCGGAGTATTGAGCAATGATTCTGAAATGCTCTCCCAGGAAGAGTTCGACCATGCCGTAGAAAGTTTCCGCTCCAAGTATGAAGGGAAGAAAAACGCGGGAAAAACGGCGTTTCTCACCGGCAAGTGGTCTTACACCAGGCTTGGAATGACCAACAGCGAACTTCAAAGCCTGGAACGGGACAAAACCAGCGTCGAGCAGATATTCATCAATCATGGCGTGCCGCTTTCCGTGGCGGGCATCAAGGACGCGGCCAATTACGCTACGTCAAAACAGGACGCCATTGCATTCCGGAAACAGGCGTGCCTGCCGTTGGCGGATATTCTTGTAGGCAAGCTGAACTCGGAAAAAGGGCTGACTCCCGCTTACCGGGATAAAACCCTGAAAATCGACTACAACATGTCCGGCCTCGTGGACATCGAACAGATGGTGAAAGAGAATCAGCCGCTGTTGGAATCCGGAGCGCTCACCCCGAACGAACTCCGGGAAAAGTGCGGGCTGGCCCGGATTGACGACCCGTATCTTGACCAGTATTTTATTAAATCAAACCTGATTCCGATGGAACTGTCCGGTATGGGCATGGGCGAATCGCTGGAAGAAAGCGCCCGAACAGTCGTAACCGGACTTGCCAAATCTAATTGCGGCGGCCATCCGCATTAAACCCGCGCGTCAGGAACCTATGGATTGGGAAACGACGATAAAAATACTGCGGATGACCGTGGACTGCATTGGGCCGACTCTTACTGCCCTTGGGGCGATTGCTCTTTTTTTTAAGCGGGTGCGGAATTATCTTTATCTGGTCTTTGTCCGCAAACCGGAGGCGGAGAAGAAACTTTACGCTAAAGTAGAAGAAATCCTGACCCGGATAGGGCGGATTGAATCCGAACTCCGCCTTAATGACGATTCTACCGTCAAGGATGCCGTAGCCCGGCTGGAAGCCTACCGGCGCTATTCCGCAACCAACTCCATGTCCCTGATTTTTGAACTCGATAAAACAGGGAACGTCGTGCTGGTTACAGACGCCTTGTGCCAGCTGGTGGAAACCGTCAGGGCCGAAGACCTGAAAGGGCAAAATTGGCGGCAATTCGTCTACATCGAAGACGAACCCAGGGTGACGGCCAATTTGTGCACCGCCGTGAAAACAGGCTCGTCCACAAGGACGAAAGTCCGCATCATCAACAGCAACAACATATCCAGAGGCGACTGGTATGTCCGGCTCAATGCCGTTACCCGGCCTGACAATTCGGTTATCATGTATATAGGACTGCTCTACCCAGCTGATGAACTGGCTACCGGCATTTATACGGAAAACAACTGGAAATAACGTTTTTCCCGTGATATTGAAAATTTGCAATCATTGCAAAAATACCTGCCATGCCGCCCATACGCACCGCAACATTCAGGAAAGCTTCTCCGGCTCTGCTTTTCAAATCGTACAGACAGTCCAAAGTTCCGGAAGGCGGCTGGACGCAGGAAAACTTTTATACGGAAAACGGCGTCCGGCTGGTGCAGGACTGGGTAAAAATGAATCGTTCCGCGACAACAAAAAACGCCAGAATGCTTGCCCGGACGTTAAAAGCCCTGATTGAAAAAATACTCTACGAAATCGCCGACCGTATGGAGGACATCGCGGAGTTGTCCGAAAAAAAGCAGGTATACGCGTACCAGCGGAAGAATACCGTGTTGTCCGGGGTTTGGGGCAATGTCATCAGTGAAGTTTTGCGCGACTTCTCCGGGGACGTGCAGGAGGCCGTACAGCCTTACATGCAAAGCACGGCGGACGACGTTGTGGACAAGGGACGGCAGTTGCTGGGGTCGTCCGTAACCAGAACGGACACCACGACCATTACCAATTCGGTGCGCCAGGCCGCCAGGGAGATAACCAGCGTGCCGGCCACAATCCGGGACAAAATCAACCGCATCATCCAGCGGGAATATGATAAAGGGTCCTCGGTGTTCGATACGATTGCCGCCGTGCGCCGTCAGACCCCGTCGCTGGCCGCCGGCCGCATAGCCACGATTGTCCGCACCGAACTTGGGCGGGCCGCGGATATTGCCAATATCCAGGCGGCCATGGAAGGGACCTGCACGCACATGTCGGTTATCGGGTGCGAAACCATTGAACGCACCTACACCTACCGGGGTTTGCCGACGTGCAACATCCAAAATGTGCCAATCAACGAATGCATGAACGTCCGATTCCATCCGAACCATACCGGCTGCTGGGTTCCGTCGGCGTTCAGGCAGTCGGACGGCTCGGTTCCGGAGCTGGACCCCCGCAGCAATTCCGGCCACGGCACTTTTGAAACGCAGCAGGAAAACCCGGAAGGAAACAGCGCCCCGTTCCTGAATCCAAGACCGGCTCCCGGCCCGGAAATGGAAAACCCGGTAACGCTCGCTCCTACGCCGGAACCGCCTCCGGCTCCTATAGATATTCTTCCCCAGGGTTCATCATCGCCGGTACTGCCGACCACCCCGGAAAACTGCGGGGCGCCGGTCATAGGAAGGCCGCTTCCGTCAGGAAGGCCGCCGAAAAATGTAATTGATTTTGACGCGCTTCCGGCATCCTACCAGGACACGGAAGAAGTGCGCCATGCCGTTGAGGTGATTCGCAGCCGCGCTAGTTCGGTAACAAGATTCGTTGCGGACGATAAGGACATTTATGACTTTTTCCGGACGGTCGGAGTTCTTCCGGACGCTATGGAATCCCTTTTGCTCCAGGACATCCCCCTTAATCTGGCGGATTCGATGGAACTGGTTATTCGCGCCGGACGCACTTTTGACTGCATCGGCAGCGTAGGCGGAAAACAGTCATTTTTGTATCGGCGCACGATATGCGTAGATGAAAAAGGCCGTCTGTACATCCATCACAACGATTTTGAAATATGGGCGGAGTACCAGGGGAACGGGTACGCGAGAAAACTGCTGCAAAACCAGATTAACTTTTACGATGCTATCGGGGCCAATTACATCACGATGGCGGCCAACATTGACGTAGGCGCTTACGCCTGGGCCAGATACGGATTTTATCTGACTGACGACGGCGCGGAGGCATTGACAAGGCAGCTGCGGCGGGGCTGGAACCGGATAATCACTAAAGATTTGGCTCCGGCCAATCCGGCGGACAAGGAAGCGTTTGACGCGTCAATAGCCCGTTTGGAGCGGATTGTTGAAAAAAACCCGATGGAACCCAAAGACCTTTGGGCTATCGCGTCCGAACACATCAAAGTACGCACCCCAGGGGGCCAGGAACGGAAGCTGGGGTATCATGTGCTGTCCGGAACCTACTACAACGCCCGGCTGGACTTGAACGACCCGGAACAGTACGCGCGGCTGGTATCGTACATCAACCACAATCCCACAATTAACAAAGGGCGGGAATTGTATTCCGTCGTTGACGGACGCCGCCGGGACGCGCTGCTGCACGCGGAGTTTCTTTCCAGCGTATGGGGAAACTTCCGGGCAGATTTCGCCGGGGTGGAACAGGCCATACGTTCCGGCTGCCCGGAAGACGAGGCGCTGTGGCTTTACGCGTCTCCGGAATCCGTGGCGCTTATGGCCCCGCAACTGCCGCAGGAACTGTACACCCGTTATTTGTCATTGCTTAACCGATGAATTTTGTCTGGCTTAACAACCAATTCGGCAACCAGCTATGGCAGATTGCCGTCGCGACGTTTTTTTTTGGCCGGGGAAACTTCGCCGCAATAACTTCCTATGCCGTGCCGTTGAAAGGAATCGGTTTCCATGCGTTCCTGCATGTGCCCTGCTTCCCGTTCAACCGGGAGACGAGCGCCTTAGCGCCGCAAACGGTTTACGTCAAAAGAGGAACGCCCCTGCCTCCCGGCACGAACTCTATCATTGACGGGCAGTTGCAGGACGTAGCCTGGCTGCGCGGATTGAATATCCAGCAACTATTGACGTTTGATGGCATCGATAACGATTTTCGCATTGTCCATGTCCGGGGCGGCGATTATTTTACCAGCAAACCGCATAAACCCTATGTCAAAAACCGAGACTGGTATCTTAAAGCCATTGCCGCTGTTCCTGATATGCGGAAGCATCAGGACAAAATAATCCTGTGCACGGATGATGGAAAATATGCGAAAAAAATCCTTCCTGAATTTCCCATACTGGACGTGCCGCCCTTGACTGCGTTCCGCCTGATGATGGGTTGCCGCTCCCTGGTAATATCCGCGTCGTCCTTTAGCTGGTGGGCCGGGTATCTGAATCCGTCAGCGCAGATTGCCGCCCCTTCCCGGTGGTGCGGCGCCGGAGAGGATTCGGCGAAATATTACGGACATAGCCGCTTGATGTTCATACCTGATTAACCCGGCAGACCGGCAAATTTGCAATGATTGCAAATTCGTTTGTATAGACCGAAAATGATTATATAGACCTTTTCCTTATTTTCGTTTTTCGTCATTTGCCCTATGGTCGGATAGTTCCCTCCCGCGAGGGCCGGGAACCCTGAAAACTTCCTGTGGTTTTCAGGAGCATCACAATTAAGCAGGACAAAAACCAAATAGAAAGACAGCACAAAAATGTACGGCACCAGCCCTATGTTTACCATGCCCGTGTCCTCCGTGGATTCCGGGCGCAGCAATGATAACTACGGAAATTGGAACAATCCGTTTGTGTACCTCGTCTGGATGTGGGCGTTCTCCATGTTCGGCGGCAATGGCCTGTGGGGCAACAGGAACGGAGCGGGAACCGTAGAAACCCAAGCGATTACCGCGTCTCAGGTCGATGACATCAGGGCGCAGGTAGCCGCTATCCGTCAAGGGATTGAATGCGGCGACGCAAACATCATGCGGGCCGTTGACCAGCTCGCCGATACCGCACGCGCCAACCAGATTAAAATTGACGGAGGCTTTACGTCCGTCAACCAGAACCTGTGCTCCGGCTTCGGCTCCGTCAACTCCAACATCTGCGACGCTAAGACGGCCGTTCTTGGCGCTCTCTGCAACATCGAGCACAATCTCGCCATGCAGGGATGCCAGTTCGCCAACCAGATGCAGCAGTGCTGCTGCGAACTCAAGACCGCTATCGGCGATGTCGGATGCGGCGTAGAAAAAGGCCTCCTGAATCAGACGATTCAGCTCAACCAGGGACTGTGCGGCGTCAACCAGAACATTCAGCAGACCGGCACGCAAATTGCCAATGGCATTTCCAACCTCGGATTTACCATTCAACAGCAGTTCTGCAACACGAATAACCTGATTGAAGCGAACACGAGAGCCGTGCAGGCGGAAGGCGCCATGACCCGCCAGCTGCTGGTTGACCAGGTGAAGGACGCCGAAATCTCCCGGCTTCGCGGCATCGTCGCTGAAAACAGCCAGCAAAGGCAGACTACGGAACTGTTTGCCGCCCAGCAGGCCCAGACGGCTACTCTGCTGCCCCTGTTGCAGCAGATTATCAACAACACGACGAAAACCGACAGCTCCACGGCGACTGCCTAATCGTCAATTCAGGCTTCCCGCCTTTTACCGGGCGGGGGCCTTTTTGAATCCTGGGGCGGCAACGCCCCGAAACACCAATCCAGAAAGGAGAATTGACGATAATGTTCGGAAATATGATGCCCGGGATGCCGGGCGCAAATCCCGCCGTAGGAGGCATGGGCATGCCTCCCATGTTTCCAGGCATGCCGGGTATGGGTTCCGCCATGCCGACCCAAGCGGAGGTGCAGGCTCAAATTGAGCAGCATATCCAGGAGACGATGGTCCGAATGCTCGAAGAACCGACCGCGGAAGTAGAAGCCGCCATATTGAAGGCGTGCAAAAAGCTGCTCCGCAAGCACGGCTTCCTGGAATCGGACGCGATACGCAATAAGCACCGACGCGAGGAATCGGACAAGGAGGAACATGCCCATGACCCGTTTTCCGCGAACAGCGAAGAGACGGAAGACGAGGACCGCTGCCATGCCTGGGGCGAAAACCCCATGGGGCGGTTGTTCCTGCTCGTCGATGAATTGCAGGAACTGGCCTACAAGGGCCACGGGCCGCAGGTCATCGAAAAACGCTTCCGGGAAGCATGCTCGGACGAAGTATGCGATGAAGAACTTAAAGTCATGGGCCGTCTGGTCCTGGCTGACGGGTTCAGAAAGCATGCGTCGGCCCTCGGAATGACCAAAGAAGCCTTCAAAAAGCATCTTGCGTCTATTGCCGACAAAATCAAACGCGACGACACGGACGACGAAGACTGACGGCTTTTTATATTGGTTATTGCGAGGTTGCGGGCTTGATTGGCTGAACGCCGTCAGGCCCGCAATTTTATTGACTTGACCCCACTTTGTGCTATCCCGGAATTATGACTGGTATCACTATTTGCAATACAACCGCCATTGCCGCACTATGCGGCTCTCTGGCTATGTGCGTTTCGTCCTGCTCTCAAGTATGGGACGCTACGGCCCAGCGGCAGGCGAAAGAAGCCGCCATTTCCATTACCGTATCATCCAGGGTGCGCAATGACCCGAACCCCCCGCAGCGTGAAATCGCGTATAAAACCGTAGCGGCGGTATTGAGCGAATACATCGATTCCGGGAATACCGATTCCGCTACGCTGAAATCCGGCATTTATTCAGCGCTGGATAAAGTGTTTTCCGCTAAACTGGCCGATAAAATCACCGGAGAAATCATGGATATGATTACCGACCTGGCCGGTTCCGCTACAGACCAGGACAAACTGCTCGCCGCGGAAAAGCTGGTGCTGGACAGCATCAAAGCGGGGCTTGACATGTCTGAAACGGTCGTAGTACAGTAAAGGCCGTCCTGATAACCACACAGGATAAAAGCCCAGTTGGATCATGAGAGAGATGGCAGCCTGTCAGGGGAGTGGCGTGTAAAATCTCCTGACAGGTTGCTTTTTTCTTGTTGACCTTCCTGTTTCCGCCTCGCAATATGCCGCTATGCCGTTTGTTCGTGTTGTAAAAAAAGTTCCGGCTCATCTGGCGCCCATGATGGCGAAAGCGAATAATCCGCTAACCGGGAAAGTCGTTTTCTGGAAAACCCCGGAAGGTAAAACGCTGGCGGGAAAAGTAGCCTCTGTTCACGGCAATACGGCTTCCGTGCAGTTGGCCGCCCCTTACGGGAGAAAAGAACTCATGCTCTCGGATTCCACAGTTTCCGTTCCTGCGGATTTGCTGGGAACTGTTGACTTGCCCGTGCGTTCCGGAACCGCCAAGGCATGGGAGCAATCCTCATTTTTCAAAAAGTTTATCGCCGTCGTAGAAAAGGACGAGGGCAGCGACCGGGTCAAAGACTACCTGGACGTTGCCATTGAGGGCTACGGCTCCACGTTTGAGAACTTTACCAAAGCCGACCGCGCCGGAGACTCCATTCTTCCTTCCGCCTTTGACCAGACCCTGGACGATTTTCGGCGCAACCCGGTCATGCTCCGGGACCACTGGATGGACACCGACCACACGATAGGCAAATGGACTGTCGTAGAGACTGACGCCAAGGGCCTGCACATGGTGGGAGTGCTCTCCAACGCCGACGACGTGCGGGACGTCAGATTCAAAATCGCCGAGGGCATTTTGACTACCTTGTCCATTGGCGGCCTCTTCCTTTATCAGGACGATAATTCCACCATTGAAAAGATTTACCTGTACGAAACGTCCGTGGTGGTTGTTCCATGCAATCCGGACGCGACATTCACCGTGCGCTCGCTGGATATTGACACTGTTACCAAGGCATTCGATTTCAGGCGGTTTTTTTCATAAACAGTTTTCTTGCTCCGGATAGTCTGCCGGAATGTGAGGATAAACAAGGGAAACGCAGAGGGCCGGAACGCCGGGAGGCGCCCCGCAACCCTTCACATGCGCTTGCCTCGTAATAACAGGAATATTGACGGGATGTGCCCGCCCCCTGTTCCGTTTCGCCGGTTCGGGGGCGGGTTTTCCTTTACTGGATTTGCCCGCGCCGATATTATGGCGCGGTATGATTGATAAAACCCAAACCAGAAAAGACCCGCAGGCATTCACACGCGCTATCGATTCCATGCACGATGCGCTGGAAACAGCCACCAGAAGTTTACGCCGGGGAGCGCAGGCATTCCGGTTTTCCGACCCCAAAGGGAACTACCCCCGCATTGATGACCTTTCTGACGCCGAACGGTCGGAGTTTCAGGAGAAGCTTGCGGCCGTATCAGACGCCTTGCAGGATTTATACGCCTTTTTCGGCTTTCCGGAAGACGTGCCTCCGGTAAAAAACGTCCTGCACCATATTTTGGTTAAAACGCCTGTTACTGTCGCTATCCCGAAAGTGACGGAACCCGTGCCCTGCGCCAAGCCGCCGACTCAGGCTCAGGCGTCGTGCCCGCTGGCAATCGCCACCCAGGACGAACAGGATAAACAACACATGGAGATTATTAAAATAAAGGTGGACTAAAAATTTGCAATCATTGCAAATTTTATTGACACCATATCGTCCCCTTGTTAATCGGACGTTAAGCACATGCGTATTTTTTACAAGCAGCGCGTTCCGAAATCCGCGAAAGTACGGCGGCTGACTGTGAGGAATAATTGCAGCATTTTCGCTTAACAGTCTAACCGCTACAAAAAAACAATGTTGACCGAAGAACAGAAAAAGCGCCTTGCCGCCCTTCATGCTAAGGATGCCGCAACCCTCACCGAACAGGAAAAGAAAGAACTTGCCGCGCTGACCGGCATGGCCGAAGTAGCCGGGCTGGCTCTCGATGACGCCTTCATGGCGCAGTACGGCCCGACCGAAGACCGGCCCCTGACCGGCGATGAGCTGAAAAAGCATATTTCCGACGCCGTAACCGAGGGCCTGAAACACTACTCCGGAACTATGGACGTTTCCAAGCTGGCGGAAGAAATCACGAAAAGCCTGAACATTCCCGATACCCGGCAGGGCATTACGCCCGAAGACCTGAAAACCGCAGTGGCGTCCGCCCTCAGCGCGGAAACTATCATTGAGGGGCTGCAAAGCAAACTGCCCGCCGTTCCGGGCGAAGACCAAATCAAGAAACTGGTGGAAGAAGTCGTGAATACGAACCTGCGCACCCAATCCAAGGAGTTCTACCCCGTCGATGAAAACATCGAAGTGCCGCTCTCCGGCCACAAGGGGAACCTGTCTGTAGCGGAGTACCAGCTGCTGAACATCTGCAAGATGACCGGCAAGTTCATTGACGTGAAAACCGCTCCCGCGGACATAAACGACGGCATTCCGGAATCCACCCGGAAGGCTGCCGAACAGGCCGGGGCCAAGTTCATCCGGTCGTTGAGGATGGGCCGAAAGGACGTATTCACTACCACCGACGGGCACATCTTCCCGTCTGACCTGTCCAGTACGTTGCTTTACCGGCTGTATCTTGAGTCCCAGTTGGCCGCCGCGCTGATTTCCCAGGAAGTGCCGATGCCGACCGACCCCTATACGCTGCCTATCGCTACCACCCGCATTCGTTACCGTAAGGGTTCCGAAGCCCCGGCTTCAACCACCGCGGACAAAATCGGCCTGTCTGACGTTACGCTGAAAACTGCGAAACTTATCGGCATTACCGATTTTTCCTACGAAGCGGCCGAAGATTCCATCATTCCGGTGCTTCCCATGCTCATGGACGACCTGGCTAAGGGCGCTGTAGAATCTCTGGAAAGCGCCATTATCAACGGCGACACGGCGGAAACCCACCAGGACGCGGACGTCACGGCGACTGACGACGCCGCCAAGCTGTTTGACGGCCTCCGCAAGTTCGCCCTGGCGCAGGATTCCTGTAAAGTCGATATGGCGACCGGCGGCATTTCCGCGGCTTCCATTCTCAGGATGAAAGCTTCCATGGGCAAGTACGGCCTGCGGCCCTCCGACCTGCTTCTGGTCGTTTCCGCCTCCGGCTACAACACAATGCTTGGGCTGGACGAAACGCTGACCGTGGACAAGGCAGGGCCGGGAGCCGCGAGAATCCTTACCGGCATCGTGCCGTCTATCTACAACATTCCGATTATCGTGTCAGAGGCTATCAAGGCCACAAACACTTCCGGCGTCGTAGACGGCACGACCAGCAATAACGTCAAGGATTCCCTGCTGCTGCTTTACAAGCCGTCGCTGATTCTCGGCTCCCGCCGGGGCTTCACGGTAGAATCCGAAGTGGACAAGAAACGCCAGGTTAACAGCTTGATTGCTTCTTTCCGCCGGGACTTCAAGCTTAAGGAGCCGCTTGCCAGCGCGCCTACGGTCATTCTCGGCTATGGTGCGCCTACCCTGTAAATCTATGTGACGCCATAGATTGCTTGTAAACTGTATTTTAGCCGGGAGGCATACGATGTATGCTTTCCGGCTTTTTCTTTGATTTACGATTTTTTCATACCAACCACCGCATGAATTCACAGCAAATCAAGTTTTGGGCGCAACAGCAGTCAGCGCTGGTCTGCGCCAACTTTATCGCCGACGCTTACGGCCTTGACGCGGCAGAAATCAATCTGCTGACGGAAAAACTCGACCGGAAAAGCCAGCTGGGAAAGCCAAAAAAAGTGTTAATCAGAACTTTGCAGCTTCTGAAATATCCGTCGATGGAAGTAGCCCAAGCATTCGACACTACGCCTAAATATATCACGCTAATCTGGGGAAAAGTCCGCAAAGACCCGGAACTGGAATTGGTGGCGAACCGCATTTATCAGAAAACGATGCAAACTATTAACCGTGCGAGACTGTAATTGCCGGAAAAAGGTTTGCCTTGTATTTTAGCTATTTTTTTTTACCGTTACAGCCATGAGAAACGCTACTTATTTAGGCCCCGCAAAAAATATCGGCCGGTTTGGGTTGTTAAGAAAAAAAGATGTCGTAGCTCTGTATGAGTATGAAATCGAATCCATTGACGGAACCAGGATGTTTCAGGTAGCCGAGTTTGATTTTGGCGATTCCGTGCCAAAAGGCATCCAGCCGCTGGGAACTCCCGTTTACGACCTCCGCACCATTCCCTGGAACCACCCCCATTTGTTCAAATGGCTGAAACGCCGCGGGCCTCAAACGCTGAAAAATATCGCCTGCGCCGTGGAAAGCCTGGGCATCCGTTTAACCTTGGACAGCCAAAAATCCGCCTTGTCCATAGCCGATGCCGTTTATGCGGCCGCCAAGTATTTCAACTGGACGGCATTGACTGTTTCCGACGCTAAAAACCTGCCGTCCACCGTTGACCTGCCGGCAGCCGAAATCCCGCAAACGGTCGGACCGGAGCCGGAACCCGAATCGCAGAAGGAAAAGGAAGCCGAAGAAACCAATGAAACGGAAGAATCATCCGCGATGTTTGGGAATCCGGACGCGCAAAAAAGACATAGAAGCCGATAAACGATGACAATGAGCAACCATGATTTGAATATCGCCAGTTTCCGCAGGCTCGCCCTTGACAGCGGCCATTCCGGTGCGGCTCTGGATATGATGGTAAAGTCTTACGCCAAAGCGTCCACTACCGCCAAACGCTGTATGGTTCAGGCGCTGATTCGCATTCAGGCGCAGAAAAGCAAGGCTCCGCAAACCAAATAATCTGTTCCGGTCATGGTCACTCCACTGCCTTATTGCACGCTTAGCGAAGTGCAGGCGGAAATCCGCAATTACGACGCCAATATCAACGATAAGCTGATTTCGGCCATTGAACGGGCGACGGCGTACATTGACGAATACTGCCGGAAAACCTATCAGCCTGTCGACCGGGTGTCTGTCCCTTTCCGCGTTCCGTCTCCATGCGTTGCCGGAAAATCCGTTCTGCTGCCGTTTCCCGTCCGGGAATTATTAAGCATTGAAGACGGAGACCAGTATGGAGAGGCCCTAACCCCGCAGACGGTCGAATGGTACTCCGGCTCAACCCGCATTATCGCCCCAAGAACCCTCGTCAACCCGGTCAACATTTACGGCACGTTCGGCGGGGAATCGTCCAACAACGCACAGGAACCGCCATTAGATTTGCCTGCCGGCATACGACGCGCCGCCGTGCTAATTGCCGCCGCCTTTTCCGGCGAATACAACCGCGAGCGCATTGACATTAATGGCGAGCGGCAGAATGTCCTTGAGACGTGGATTCCGAAAGAGGCCAAGGAATTGCTGAACCGGTACGCCAGAACACCGGCATCCTACATTTAACGCTCATGGGCTGGATGCGCTGCAAATATGCTTCCGGCAGTTTCAGTCGGGCGCTTTCCCGCATGGAAAAAGCCCTGTCGCCCCAGCGGCTGGACAGGGAGGTCGCTAAAAAGTGCGCGGATATTGTGAAGGCAAGGCTGGTGCGGCGCACCCCAAAACGCTGGACAGGCCAGCTTCGCCGCAACTGGCGCACAGTGCAATGGACAACCGGCATATGGGTGGTGGAAAACCCGTCTCCGGTCATGTCGTACCTGGAACACGGGACCAAGTCGCATGGCGCGCACGGAGTTCGGCGCACCAGCACGGGGAAAGTTGTTAAAAGAAGGCTGTTTATTCCCCTGAACCGTCAAACCGCTATGGCCTACGCTTCTCAGGGAGGCACGCTGGAATCAAAACGAAACCTGTTCCGGAACGGTCGGCTTGTAACGACAATAAGAAAAAATCGCCACGGAATCAAATATCCGCGGACAACCCGAAAGAAACTTGTGTACGGAAAAGACTACATCCTGGCGAAACGGGTGAAAGGCATCCGGGCAAGGCATATTGTGGAGAGCATGCGGCCGTTCGCCCGGAAACTGCTCCAAATTGAAATGCGCCGGTACTTGCGCAAAGCGGTTCTTGGCCGTATGTGATTCCATCTTTTTTTATTTTGCCGCGAACTGTCACAGGTTAATGTTAACGCTATGAGCACTCAACCCCTCGACACCTCAAAACTGCCTATGGCCCTGGCGCCGCTCCACGTCCTGCTGAACCGGTTAACCGGGCACACGGATAAAGGACGCATGCTTTATGGCCTGCGCCTGGAACTCTCCCCGGCAATGGCCAGGGTTCAGGGAAAAAAAGATTATCCGGTGCTCCGGCTGCTGGTTCCGGCCCTCGGATGCAGGCCTTCTGATGCGGGTTCCGGAAAACGGGCGGCGCAAAACAGGGTCACGGAAGAATCCGCCTATCTCACCCCGGCGGACAATCTGATGACTGTAACCTTTCAGCTGGAAACTTCCGCCGAATCCGGCTGGTTCGGCCCGGCAGTCCCCAGGGGCCGCGACCGGTGCGCGCTTGGTCATCTTGACTGGCAATGTCTGGTTATGGACGCGATGGAAACGGACTGGACCCGCGGGGATGATTTTATTGACATGAGGCTTTGCAAGACGTTGCAATCGCCGTTTTCCATTGAGCTGACCGACGACCCCAACGTTAATGAATCCAGCATCGCGTCATTGATTGTCGTTAACATGACCCAATCATTTCTTCCGCGGGGTTCCCGGTACAGCACGATTGTATAGCTTTATTTTTATTGACCTAGTATATAGCGGCTAGCAAACTCTCACACAAACGGAGGAACATTTTTTCTACTGCCATGCCTGAAAGCAAATACAAACAATTTGGTGACGAGCTTATTTGGGGCGTACCTAAAGATGAAATGAGCTTGGTAACACAGACTGTTACGTTTACCCAAAAATCCGACAAAAAGGAAGTGCGCGACCATGAAGGGGAAATACGTACCGTTACGTATTACAACCAATCCGCGGACGTTACCATTGAAGGTTTCGGCGACGCTTCCGCAAGCGTGGCTACCCGATTGACGATGCAAAACACATTCCAATCCGCGATGGCCGGAGCGCTGCTTATCGACCAGTGCCAGGTGTCCCTGTCAAACGAAGACCACATCAAATCGTCCATTACGGCGGTGCTTTATCCGAATATTTCCGCAAGCGCTTCGGAATAACTGCGCAAACAGATTTTCTCTCTTTGAAAATTGACGCGCCCTTGCTGTTTTTTTACAGTAAGGGCGCATTGCCGTTATGACCGATATTCAGCATTCATCCCAGCCAGTCGAGTTTGCGTTTGAACAGGCGCAGTTGGACGCCATGCGCCTCAAAGGACAGCATCTCGTTTACACGAAAGATACGGAAATCGCCGCTATGCTGGCCATATGCGGCTATCGGCTGAAAAATCCGAAAAACGATTATGTCATGGAAACCAGGACAGGCAAAAAAGTATATGCCTGGACATTCTACGATGACGTTATCGACATCAATCTTCCTTCCCCCCATAAAACGGCATCCCTGAAAGCCGTTATGCAGCTCATTGCCAAGCACGGCGAATCAGGGTTTGCCGCCGAATTTCCCGACTGCATGCTTTCCCCGCTGCTTTTGCTGCGCACTACCAGAAACAAGTTCCAGCAGAAGCTTGATTCCTGCGACCACACATACGTTGTTTTTCTCGCCGGAGCCTCTGACAGATACTGCTATCCTAAAAATTCTCCTAGAGCGAAACTTTTTCAGGAAAAGGGCATTCCGCAATTATAGATTTGATTTTCCCTGCGAATTTGCAACGATTGCAAATTATCCGTCCAATCGCATAACCTACTATGGCCACACAATCATCATCTGATATTGCCTCTCTTGCCGCACAACTGGCGGCGGCTCCGCTTCCGGGAAACGACGGGAAAACTTCTGCCATTTCCGAATCGTCCCGCATGCTTCCGCAGGAAAAATATGACCGGGATTTATCTGAACTGTTCCTCACGGAGGGCACGACGGAAATTGCCGGATATAAAGTCGCCTCACCCACGCTGGCCTCGTTCATGCTGCTTGAATTGCTGGGCAACAGTTTTGTTATGGTTGAAAATCTCGGCCAGATTCCGGCAAACATGTTCACGTTCACCACTGTTCAGGCGTTAGCCGTTTTACGGTTCAAAGACACCTACAAACTGGTGAAAATGATTGCCGATGACCGGGACGCTTTTGACCGCCTGGTGCTTCGCATGGCCGAAGAGCTTCCGGCGTCAACCCCCGTGCTGGATATAGCCGTGGCAATCGTTGAACTGATGAATAACGGCAAACGGTCGAGCGCCAAGGAATCCCCCAGCCCGAAAAAACGTCAGGCCCAGGCGAAAGGAAAAAAAGCGTCAAGCCGCCGTGGTGGTTTATCACAGCCAGCATAGCGGCGAAACAGAGCGGAACGACATTCCATCATTGTCTTTACCGTATGCCTGCTATGGAAGCCTTCGCCCATGAACACGTCTGGATGCTTATGCGGGGCATCGAGTGTTATCTTCCGTTTTACGAATCCTCGTAATTTATCTCCATACACACATGCACATCAGGGTTGATTTACATCAACCCTTTTTTATTCTTTACTCTATATGGCCCAGGCAAATCAACAGGCGGAACGTATTATTTTTGACGCGGAGATTTCTTCCGCGCAGTCAAACCTGGCGAAGCTGCGCACGGAATTAAATCTGATAATAGCGGCGGCGACGCGAACCAATGCCGCCCTTTCGCGGATTAACCTGTCCGGCATGCTTGGCGGGGCCGGGGCGGCGGGAAAAGGATTATCCGGATTGACTGGCGGCGGAACAGCGTCAAAGGCATTCGCCGCGGCGCAGAATGCCGCTACCGCGGCAACGAACAGGCTGACTACAGCTATGCGGGCGGGCGTAGGCACGGCGGGAGCCTACAGCAGGGCGTTGGCCGGGGCCGCCGCGTCAGCCGGATTGCTGTCCGGAACCCGAATCGGCCAGACAATCAACACAACAAGAACGCCGTTGCGCGGGGCCAAAGCGGAATCCGACGGGCTGCGTTCCAGCTTTTCCGGCATGGGGCTTGCGGCCACAGGGGCCGCCGTGGCGGTATTGGGCTTCGCCACCAAGCTTACCGGAGTTATCCGGGAATCTTCGGAAGCGGCAGCCAGCATGCAGCGTCTGAACACTGTTTTTGGCGTATTGCTGCAAAGCCAGGCCAAAGGCTCTGCGCTGCTGGGAGAAGTCACGCAGTTCGCCAACGCCACGCCCATGAACGTCCCGGAACTGGCTAACGCTACAAGAGTGCTGCTGGCCTACGGCGAAAGCTCCACAACCGTCATGGACACCCTACGGAGGCTCGGCAACATTGCGGCCGGCACGGGACAGCGCATTGATGAAATCGCCACGCTCATCGGTAAAGCCAGGCAGGCAGGACGCCTGTACGGGGATGACCTGAACCGCCTGAATGACCGGGGTATCCCCCTTACCGCTACATTGGCGAAAAACTTCGGCATCACCAGCATGGAAGTGCGGAAGCTTGTAGAGCAGGGCCGAGTAGGGTTTTCCGCTCTGGACGACGCCATTAAAACAGTAACCAATGAAGGAGGGCTGTTTTACGGCATGCTGGAAAAAACGTCCAAAGACTATGGCGGCGTCATGTCCAACCTGGAAGATAACATTCTTACGGCGAAAAAGGCATTCGGCGCTTCTATCAATAATGCCCTGGTGCCCGTCATGCTCGACACGATTAAAATGCTTCAGCAAATGAAGCCTCAGTTTGCCGAATTGGGCGAGGCAATGGCCCCGGTAGTCGCCAGCCTGGCTACGGCATTCAAAGACATGCTCGCCTGGATTGCGGAAAACGGGAAACAGGTTTTAGCCCTGGTTCAAACCTATGGCCCTCTGGTAGCCAAGGCTTTGGCGTTGGCGACGGCGGTTAAAGCCGCTCAAATGGTGTTTGGCGCTCTCAGCGCCATTGTCCGGGGGATTACCGGGACCATAAGCGGATTTACGTCAATAGTCACCGCAGCCGCCACAGCAGTGACGAATCTCGGTTCCACTCTTGACCGCCTTGCCGCCAAATACGCGACTGCCGGGACGGCGGCCAGAGCCGCAGGGTCGCAGATAGCCGCATCTTCCGCGGCAATGGGAGCCGCTGCCGGAGGTACTGCCGGGGCCGCTGCCGGAGCGGCAGG